>Ga0066710_100001790_pt1 | contig 16551 bp, 15 predicted proteins | sample GraSoiAngelo_159_FD_79666 | JGI IMG/M metagenome (GOLD analysis project Ga0066710, IMG submission 79666) | Grasslands soil microbial communities from the Angelo Coastal Reserve, California, USA - 14_1009_16_40cm | ecosystem: Environmental > Terrestrial > Soil > Grasslands | place: USA... | reverse complement strand
TGAGCACGGTCCGGCGGCTGTTGAGTCCGATTGCTCGCCCGCCCCTCGATATCATGGGCCCTCGCTTCATGAGCTGGCTCATCGCGTGGCCCCGCATGTTTCGCAAGATGCCGAGCGCTCTGCAGGATTATCTCACCGCTCGCGCAGTGCGTCCCGCCGGCGCAGGCTGGTTGGTGCCACGCCTCGCAGGCGTACCGCTCACCACCGGCTGCAGCGTTGCCGCGGCGACTCCCACCAGCTCGCAGCTCCGCCTCCGCCTCAGTGACGGGTCGGAGCGATTGGTCGATCACGTGCTCCTGTGTACGGGCTATCGGGTGGACATCGCGCGGTATGCATTCCTGGCAGCGGATCTGCGGCGGGCCGTGCAGACGGGTGATGGGTATCCGGATCTGACCGACGGATTCGAGTCGTCGGTCCCGGGCCTGCACTTCGTGGGCACGCCCGCCGCCAACTCATTCGGCCCGCTCTGTCGCTTTGTTGTTGGCACACGATATGTGGCCCGCGCACTCACAGGGTTCGTCGTGAATCACTCAGGCAATGGTCACGCCCGGCCCGCGCCGGCCGCGCCAACGACCCGGTCCCTGGGGTGGAGTGACTCACGTGAAGCGTAGGCGACGCAGGGCCGTCGTTCTCAGCGAGGACGCCGTGGGTTTGGGGGCCGTACGCAGCCTGCAGGCCGGCGGCGTTCCCACCATCGTGGTCATGGTCGATCCGATGGAGCCCGCCCGCTTCTCGCGATTCGGCCACAAGATTCTCGTCCCCAAGACGGGCGATGTGGAAGGGGCCATCCTGGAGGTGTTGTCCGGGATCCAGCAGGAGCCGCGGCCCGTCCTCATCCCGACGTCGGACCTGCTCGCGCACATCGTCGCGAAGCATCGTGTGCAACTCGAGGAGGGCTTCCGCTGCTGCATTCCGCCCGATGCCGCCTTCGACGTCGCGCTCGACAAAGCCAAGGACACGCGATTTCTCGAGGGACACGTTCCCTTGCCCAAGACCGCGCAGGACTTGCCGGCGTCGCCAGCGGAGTTGGTCCGGCGCCTGGGACTGCCCATCATCATCAAGCCGCGCACGCACCTGGACAAGTATGGCATCGGCTGGAGGAACGTCATTATCCGCAGCGCGGCCGATGCGGACGAGTTCTATCGCGCGAGCGCCGACCTATTCCACCGCGTGATCGCGCAGGAGCTGATTCCCGGCCCCGACGATGCGCTGTGGGAATGCATCGGCCTGTTCGACGGTACGCACGAGCTCGTCCGCGCCTTCACGTTCCGCAAACTGGCCACGATGCCTGCGCATTTCGGAGCGACGAGCCGCGCCCGCAGTGAGCGGAGCGACGCGCTGCTCGAGCTCGCGGCCACGGTCGGCAGACGCGTCGGCTACGTGGGCCTTGGCGACATCGACGTGAAGTACGATGCGCGCGACGGCAAGTTCAAATACCTCGAGCTCAACCCGCGCCTGGGACTGTGCCACGGGTTCGGCACGCGCTGCGGGATCAACCTCACGCTCGACGCCTATCGCCAAATGTGCGGCGAGGAAATCCGGGATCGCACCCCACAGATCGACGGTGTGCCCTTCCTGGCCGTGCTCGAGGAGCTGGGCGGCAGGCTGCACGACGGCGATTCGATCGTCGCCGTGCTGGGTGGGCTGTGCTCGTCGCTCATGCGCCGGCCGGTTGGTCCCTACTTCGCTTGGAACGATCCGTTACCAGGACCGATGGCGGTCGTTCGGATCGCCTACCGGTTCCTCGCCAAGGCGTGGCGCGGGCAGCTGGGCTTCTCGTTCACCAAAGTGTACGGCCAGCGCAAAGCGCAACTCAGGGCGGCGCTTCCCGAGATTTCCGTTTCAGGCTCTCCCACCAGGCCATCCGCTCCTTGACGGTCTTTTCGTACCCGAGATCACTCGGTTGGTACCACACCGTACCGCGCAGACGCTCCGGCAAATATTCCTGGGGTAGATACGCGTCCTCCGAGTCGAACGCGTACTTGTATCCTGCGCCGTAACCCAGCTCCTTCATGAGTCCCGTCGGCGCGTTGCGAATGTGGAGGGGCACCGGCTCGGCCGGATGCGCTTGGGCCGCCGCCTGCGCGTCGTCGAACGCGGCATAGGCGCGATTCGACTTCGGCGCGGAGGCGAGATAGATCGCGGCTTCCGCCAGGGCGAGCTCGCCTTCGGGGCTGCCGAGGAAGTGATAGGCGTCTTTGGCTGCGAGCGCGACGGTGAGCGCGCGCGGATCGGCCAGCCCGATGTCCTCGCTCGCCATCCGCACCAGGCGCCGCGCGATGTAGAGCGGATCCTCGCCGCCCGCCAGCATCCGCGCCAGCCAATACAGCGCACCATCGACATCGGAGCCACGCACCGCCTTGTGCAACGCCGAGATCAGATTGAAGTGCTGCTCGCCACCCTTGTCGTACACGGGGAGCGGCTTCTCGAGCACCTGTCGGATCAAGTCACCTGAAACGGGGAAGGCGCCGGGGCCGAGTGACGACGCGTGCTTCAGCACCGCCTCGAGCGTGTTCAACAGGCGACGCGCATCGCCTTGGGCGTGCGTCACCAGGAGATCCATCGCGGCGGGCTCGACATCACCCTTGCGCTCGTGCTCGATAGCCCGCGCGAGCAGAGCCCGAATGTGATCGTCGTTGAGCGGCTCCAGCACAAACACGCGGCAGCGCGACAACAGCGCTCCCGTCAGCTCGAAGCTCGGGTTCTCGGTCGTCGCCCCGATCAGCGTGATGATACCGTTCTCGACCCACGGCAGAAATGCGTCCTGCTGCGCCTTGTTGAAGCGGTGGATCTCGTCGCAGAACAGGATCGTCCCCTGCCCCTGATACTTGAGCCGCTCCTCCGCCTCTTTGATGATCTCGCGGACGCGACCCACGCCCTCCGTGACCGCCGAGAAGGGCTCGAAGTGCCGGTCGGTATAGTTCGCGATGATCCTGGCGAGGGTGGTTTTGCCGGAGCCGGGCGGTCCCCAGAAGATGCACGACCCGACGTCGCCACGCCGAATCAGATCGCCGAGGGCTTTGCCCGGGCCGAGGAGATGCTCTTGACCGAGAAACTGCTCCAGTGTCTTCGGCCGCATCCGCGCGGCGAGGGGTTCGGTGGATCCTTGAAACAGCGTAGGCTCGGTCACGACGCGCCGTCCATGAGCATCTTGGTCACGAAAAATACCGCTGCGCCGGCGAAGAATGCGGACGGCAGCGCCCAGCCTTTCTTACCCTGAAACTCCGGGACCAGGTTCGATGCCGCGACGTAGATCGTCACGCCTCCCGACAGCGCGAGCCCGTGCTGGATCAGGAAACCCATCTCATTCGTCAGCACGACACCAACGAGCGTCGCCAGTCCCAGCCACGCGGCGGCTCCAACCGCCCGACCACCCGACCGCCCGCCCGCCAGCATCAAGCTCGCGATCGTGACGCCCTCGGGCAGCTTGTGAAGGAAGATGGCAATAAAGACCATGATCCCCAGCTGGGGACGCACGAGAAATGCGCTCGCAATGGCGACGCCGTCGAAGAACGTGTGCAACAGCAGGCCCACCAGGGCCGACGTTCCGGCGATCGAGCTGACCGGATGCGTCTCTTCGCCAAAATGGAAGTGCGGCGTCACGGTGTGCTGCGTCAGATGCACCGCCAGATAGCCCGCCAGTACCAGCGCCGGCGCGACGGAGCCGCTGCGCGACAGCGCCGCGGGCAGCAACTCGACGATCGCGACCGAAAGCATGAATCCAGCGCCGAACGCCACCAGAAGCTCGATCACGCGCAGCTCGCGGACCGCGCGCCGAGTGACGGCCAGCGCGCCGAGCACGTTGCCGGCGGCAGCGACAAGCGCGTACAGCAGGGCCTTAGACACGGGAGATGAGGTACTCCTTGGTGTTGCGGCTTGGATCCTCCAGGACCTCGTCAAGCAACCGTTGCAGTGTTTCGCCAACGCCTGGGCCGGGGCGAACACCGGCTTCGATAAGCTCATCGCCCTTGACCGCGAGGTCCTTGAGAGTCAGCGGGTCGTTGCGACGCTTTATGACCGCAATCGCGGCCTCCAGTTTCGAATCCTTCCGAATCGCGAGTAGGTCAGCTGACGCTTCGCCCGTTTGTGCAAGCCAACGGCGAACTGACGCCGGATCTGTTGACTCGGGATATCGGTCACGCCATTGCGCGATAGTACGCCCTCGTTCAATGTCACGGTTGGAGCCCTTCAAGCGAGTCAACAAAGAGGCAGGATCCTTTGCGAGAACTGCCGTAATCAATACCGGATCCCGCGGTAGTTTGTCGACGTCCTTCAGGACGTCGCGCATCCCGCTTCCCGCATCCCGCATCTCGGGAAGCCAGATTCGAGTAGCGCCCACGTCCCGCCACAGCGCGACCAGTTTCGACGGGCGCACCGCAGTCTGCAGTCCCTTGAACCACTCATCCCGCACACGCTCCGCCGAGAGCTGCGCGAGCCCCTGCGCGTTCGCCTTGGCTGCCTCGAGCGTCCGGGCATGGATACGGAACTCGAAGCGCGCGCTGAAGCGCAGCGCGCGCAGGATCCGCAGATAGTCTTCCTGAAAACGCCAGTTGGGATCGCCGACCGAGCGGATCAGCTTCTTGCCGAGATCCTGCTCGCCTTGAAAGGGGTCGCGCCACTCGTGCGTGATCGGATGGTAGGCGATGGCGTTGATCGTGAAGTCCCGGCGCGCCAGGTCGTCCATGAGCGACACCCCGAACTCGACGACGGCGTGGCGCCCATCGGTCTGAATGTCCTTGCGAAACGTCGTGACCTCGTGCGGCTGGTTGGTGGCATCGAGGACGGCCACCGTGCCATGCTCGATTCCCACCGGCACGGTGCGCTTGAACACCTTCTGGACCTCCGCGGGCGGCGCCGAGGTGGTGAGGTCGAAATCGTGGTTCGCGAGGCCCAGCAGGTTGTCCCGGATCGCGCCGCCGACGCACCACGTCTCGTAGCCCGCGTCTTCCAGCTTCTTGGCGATCTTCAGGACTTCGGACGGGATGGGCAGCTGAGAGGGGAACGTCATCCGCAGAGCACCGAGCCCCCGTTCACATTCAGAATCTCACCCGTGATGTTCCGCGCCAACGGGGAGCACAGAAACACAATCGGCCCCGCGATGTCCTCGGCGCTCGCCGCGCGGCCGAGGGGGATCGTGGCGAGGATCGCGGGTTTGGCCTTGAGCGTGGCCGCCGACATGTCGGTATCGACCCACCCCGGCGCGACGCAGTTCACCGTGATTTGCGGCGCCAACTCGACGGCAAGGGATTTGGTAAACGAGATGACCGCGCCCTTCGTGGCGGCGTAATCGGCGTGAAATGCCTCGCCACGCTGGCCCGCGGTCGAGGCGACCAGCACGATCGTGCCGCCGTTCGCAATGCTCGGGATCGCCGCGCGGCAGAGGTAGATCACGGCGTCGAGATTGGCGCGGCGCGTGGCCTCCCACTGCTCGTCGCTCAGCTTGGCGACGGGCACGTCGTCCGGTGGCCATACGCCGTGATTGACAACGAGGATCTCGAGCCCACCAAGGGCTCGCAGCGCTTCGGCGACCGCTTTCTTCGCACCCGTCGCAGTGCCGAGGTCGCCACGCACGGCCGCGACGATCCGTGGATCCGCGGCCGGTTTGCGGCTGCGATAACCCACGGCCACTTTCGCCCCGGCGCGCGCCAGCATCATCGCCGTCGCGCGCCCGATGCCTCTGCCTCCGCCCGTCACGAACGCGCGCTTCCCGGCGAGATCGATCATCCCTTGAGCCGGTCCTCGACGAGATTGCAGATGACGTGCTCGATCGCGAGATGCAGCTCCTGGATGTGCGCGGTGTCGTCGGCGGGGATGATGAGCGCGGCATCGGCGAGCTCCTTCAGGTGCCCGCCGCCTTTTCCCAGAAACGCGACGACGCCGACGCCGCGCGCCCGCGCCGATTGCGCGGCGCGAATGACGTTGGGACTTTCGCCGGACGTCGAATGCAGCACCAGCAGGTCGCCCGGCTCCGCCAGCGCTTCGACCTGCCGCGCGAACACCTCGTCGAAGCCCATGTCGTTGGCGCACGCCGTCAGCAACGACGTATCGGTCGTGAGCGCGACGGCGCGCATCGCCGGCCGGTTCGACTGGTAACGCACCACGTACTCGGTCGCGAGATGCTGCGCGTCGGCGGCACTGCCGCCGTTCCCCGCAAAGAACAGGGTGCCGCCGCCGCGCAGCGTGGTCTCGTAGCGCTCCGCGATGGCCACGATCTCGTCCGCCTGCTCGGCGGCGACCCGGCCGGCGAGCGTCGCCAGGCCGCCCAGCGACTCCCGGATTCGCTCTACACTCACTGCACAGCCTCGACGAAGGCCGTCAAGCCCTCCCTGGGCCTTTCCTCTATTACGGTGCCGATGACGACGAAATCCGCCCCCGCCTGGCGTGCCGCGCGCGCCTGTGCGGGCGTGCGAATGCCCCCGCCGACGAACAGCGGCCGCCCGGGCACCGCGGCCCGGCACGCGCGAATCACCTCGGCCGTGACGGGCCGTTCGGCCCCGCTCCCCGCATCGAGATACACCGCCTGCATGCCGATCAACGTCGCCGCGGTGGCGTGCGCCGCCGCCAGCTCGGGTTTGTCGGCGGGAAGCGGCCGCGTCTGGCTCACCGACTCCACACTCGTCACCCGGCCACCGTCGATGAGGATGTACGCGGTGGACAGCGTTGCGACCGGATGCTGCTGCAGAAACGGCACCGCGCGCACGTGCTCTTCGATGAGATACTGCGCATTGCGGCCCGAGACGAGCGACAGGAACAGCACCAGGTCCACCTGGTCGGTGAGCTGCATCGCCGAGCCGGGGAAGAGCGCGACCGGAATGCCGGGCGCGTTCTCGCGCAGCGCGCGCGCCACGTCACGTGTCTGCGCGGCGCCGTCGAACGACGACCCGATCAACAGCCCCCGCACGCCCGCCGCCTGGGCTTCACGGCCGATCCGCGCCGCTTCGGCGCCGGTCGTGCGCACGGGATCCACGAGCACGAGCAGACCCTGACCATCAAGTCGCATGCGATTCCTCCCCTCCTCCCGCTTCCGCCTGTGCTTCGAAGCCATAGGTGGCGAACGCGTCGGCGGCAAGCAGATCGAGCGCCAGCTCGCGGCCTCCCTGCGGTTTGCCCACCACGCCGTCGAGCAATGTTTGGCCAACCTGCGCCAGGTAAACGGGGAGCGGGAAGCCGGCAGCCGGGAGCAGCTCATCGATCGCCCGATCGATCCGCCGGCGCAGCGTCTCCGGAGGCGACGGCCTGCGCGCGTCTAACCAGGCCAGAACATCTTCTCGCGTCATCGCTTGAGCAGTTCCCTCACAATGCGAGGCGTCTGTTCCCGGGCATCGCGCATTCTCGCGGTATCACCGATACCGGCGGATGCAAACTGCGGCCGGCCCCCGCCCTTGCCACCGGCTGTAGCCGCGATCGCATTCGCGATATCGCCGGCCTTGATGCCTTGAGCGATCAAGTTGTTCGTGACTGCCACGTGAATGCCCGGCTTGTCCCCGATCGTGAATAGAACCGAGATAGCATCCTTATGCTTCTCACGGAAGCCATCCATCAACGCGGCGATTTGCGCGCGATCGTCGAGGCTCGATTCTGCGATGTGGAGCTCCACGTCACCGATTTTCTCGACTGCTCCCTGTTCCCGGCTCCCCGCTCCCCCGCGCAGCAATTCCCCCACGCGGCGCTCGAGCTTGCGATTCTCTTCCAGCATCGCCTCGATGCGGCGCGCGAGATGCTCCGGCTGCGTCTTCAGTAACCCCGCCGCCTCGGACAGCCGCTGCTGCAGGTCGAGCGCGGACCGATAGGCCGCGGGTCCCGTGAGCGCCTCGATGCGCCGCACGCCCGCAGCGGCGCCGGTTTCGTGCGTGAATCGGAATAGCGCGATCTGCCCGGTGGTCGGGACGTGCGTACCGCCGCACAGCTCCAGCGAGACGCCCCGGACATCCACGACGCGCACGATGTCGCCGTACTTCTCGGTGAAAAAGGCCATGGCGCCCGCGGCGATCGCGTCCTTATAGGCCATCTGCCGCGTCTCGACGGCGAGGTTCTCCCAGATGTGCTGGTTGACCTCTTCTTCTATATGGGCGAGCGCGTCATCCGCGATCGGGCCATGATGGCTGAAGTCGAACCGCAAGCGGTCGGGCGCCACGACCGAGCCGGCCTGGCGGACGTGGGTGCCGAGCACCTTGCGGAGCGCCGCGTGCACCAGATGGGTCGCCGTATGGTTGCGCTCGATGTTACGGCGTCTCGCCTCATTGACCTGGGCCACCGCGGCCGTGGGCTCGAACGCTTCGCCGAAAGTCCCGACAACGGCGCTCTTGCCGTCCACCTTCTCGACATCTTCGACGGTCAACTCCCAGCCGTCACCTTTGACCACGCCGGTATCGCTGACCTGACCACCGGACTCGGCGTAGAAAGGATTCTCCTCTAGGATGATCTCGAGTTGATCGCCCGACTGCCGGAATGCGATCGGCTCGGTCTCGGCTTTGGTCGCGTCGTAGCCAACCCATTTCTGCTTGCCCTTCGACTTGACCTGGACCCATTCGCCGCCACGTTTCCCGTATCCCGCATCCCGTTTCCCGAGAGCGCGCGCAGCGCGCGACCGCCGCCGCTGTTGTCCCAGTGCCTGCTCGAACCCTTCTACGTCCACCGCATGCCCATGCTCGGCAGCGATCATCTGCGTGAGATCGAGCGGAAACCCGTACGTATCGTAGAGCTTGAACGCGTCCTCACCAGAGATCACGGGTTGGTGACGGAGTTCCTCCATCCGCTCCAGTCCACCTTCGATCGTCTCCAGGAAGCGCTCCTCCTCGGCCCGCGTGACCCGCTCAATGTGCTGCTCCTTCGACACCAGCTCCGGATACACGTCGGCCATCACGCCACTGACCGCGCGCGTCAGTTGGGCCAGTGTCGGCTCGCGCCGGCCCAGCAGCCAGGCGTGGCGCACGGCGCGCCGCAGGATGCGCCGCAGCACGTAGCCGCGGCCTTCGTTCGACGGGTAGACGCCATCGGCGAGCAGAAAGGCGACGGCGCGCGCATGGTCGGCGAGCACGCGATACGGCGCGCCGGAGGGGCCGCGGTCGTAGGGGCGCCCCACGATCTCGACCGCTTGCGCGATGATCGGGTGAAATAGATCCGTATCAAAGTTGGAGGAGACGTTTTGCATGACGGCCGAGATGCGTTCCAACCCTGCACCGGTGTCGACCGAAGGTGCGGGGAGCGGGATGCGGGATGCGTTGGGTTGCTGGTCGTACTGCATGAACACGAGGTTCCAAATCTCCAGCAGCTTCCCCTCTTCGCTCACAGCAACAAATTCGTCGAGCGCGAGATCACGCATCCCGCTTCTCGCATCCCGCATCCCGCGAATATCGACGAGGATCTCCGAGCACGGGCCGCACGGTCCCGTATCGCCCATCTGCCAGAAATTGTCCTTATCGCCGAGGCCGTAGATCCGAGTGTCCGCGATCCCGGTCACCTGGCGCCAGAGTTTGCGGGCTTCGTCGTCGGTGTGGTGCACCGTCACGTACAGCCGATCTGGGTCGATGCCGAGCCACTTGCTGCCGGTGACCCACTCCCAGGCGTACTCGATCGCTTCCTTCTTGAAGTAATCGCCGAACGAGAAATTGCCGAGCATCTCGAAGAAGGTGTGGTGGCGGGCCGTATGGCCCACCTGCTCGAGGTCGTTGTGCTTGCCGCCGGCCCGCACACACTTCTGGCAGGTCACTGCCCGCGTGTAGTCACGACGTTCCACACCCTGAAACACGCGCTTGAACTGCACCATGCCGGCATTGGTGAAGAGCAGGGTGGGATCGTCCGCGGGGACGAGCGAGGAGCTGGCTACCTCGTTATGGCGACGAGCCTTGAAGTAGTCGAGGAACTTGCGGCGGATATCGGCGGCCTTCATGGCTGTAAAATATAGTGCAACTAGGAGTTAAGGGATTCGACCACCTCCCGCACATCCCCGCCGCTGAACCCTCGCCGCACCAAGAACGCGACGAGCCTCCGCTTCCTCACCGCCGCCGGCAACCCCGCCAGCTGCCTTGCCCGCTTCTCCGCCAGGGCACGAACGGCGTCGGCCGGATCCACGCCCTCGGCCGCGAGTGAGCTACGCACCGCATCTTCGGCAACACGGCGATCAACGCCTTGAGCCTGGAGATCGCGCACCAACCGCGCGGGACCGCGACCGCGTCGAGCCTTGGCGGCGGCGTAATCGACGGCGAAGCGTGTGTCGTCGAGCAACCCGGCGGCGCTCACGCGATCGAGCGCAGCGTCCACGGCCCCGGGGGGGTGTTGTTTCTGCAGCAGCCGGCGCCGCAGGTCGAATCGCGCGTGGGCGCGGCGCGCGAGCGCGCGCAGCGCGGCGCGATGGGCCGCCTCGACGTCGGCCAGCTCCTGCAGCCGCTCGAGGACCAGCGGGCGAATTTCGTGGCCGACGGCGAGGTCCAACCCCGCCAGCGCGTCCGCCGGCAGCGATGCAAAACGCCCCCGATCCACTTCGACCAGCCTATAGTCTGGCCGGCGTGGATCGGGGGCGAGTCCTGTGAGGATCACTCTTCGCTCGTGGCGGTCTCCTCGTCGCCACCCGCCCCGCCTCCTCCGTCCCCCCCACCGGTAGCCTTGATGCCGAGGTGCTCCTTCACGCGTCCCTCGACCTCGGCCGACATGTCGGGATGGTCCTTGAGGTACAGCTTGGCGTTCTCACGCCCCTGCCCGATCCGCTCCTTGCCGTACGAATACCAGGCGCCTGACTTCTCGATGATGCCGGCCTCCGCCGCGATGTCCACCAGCAGCGACTCGTGGCTGATCCCTTCGTCGAACATGATGTCGAACTCCGCCTGCCGGAACGGCGGCGCCACCTTGTTCTTCACCACCTTCACGCGCACGTGGTTGCCGATCACCACCTCGCGGTCCTTTACCGGCGCGATGCGCCGCATGTCGAGCCGCACCGACGCGTAGAACTTCAGCGCGCGACCGCCGCTGGTGGTTTCGGGGTTGCCGAACATGACCCCGATCTTCTCACGCAGCTGATTGATGAAGACCACCGCCGTGCGCGAGCGGTTGATCGCCCCCGCCAGCTTGCGCAGCGCCTGGCTCATGAGCCGGGCTTGCAGCCCCGGCAACGAGTCGCCCATTTCTCCTTCGATTTCGGCTTTGGGCACGAGCGCCGCGACCGAGTCGACGACGACGACGTCCACCGCGCCGGAACGCACCAGGATCTCGCAGATCTCGAGGCCCTGCTCTCCCGTGTCGGGCTGGGAGACGAGCAGGTTCTCGATGTCCACTCCCAGCTTCTTCGCGTACTCGACGTCGAGCGCGTGCTCGGCGTCGATATAGGCGGCGGCGCCGCCCAGGCGCTGAGCGCTCGCCACCACGTGCAGCGCCAGCGTCGTCTTGCCGCTCGATTCGGGCCCGAAGATCTCCGTGACCCGGCCGCGGGGGATGCCACCGATGCCGATCGCCGCATCGAGATTGATCGCGCCGGTCGAGATTCCGGCCACCCGTACCTGCGGCGAGTCGGCGCCCATCCGCATGATGGACCCCTTGCCGCACGTTTTCTCGATCTGCGTAATGGCCAGCGTTAGCGCCTTGCGGCGGTCGTCGGTGAGCTTGGTGGGCTGTGGCTGTTCTGCCATGATAGACCTCGACATGGGTGGCGGGCTCCGCTTGGTTTGGAGACCCGAATATATACCGAACCTGCGTTTAGCGCCATCCTGGTCGGAAGGCGTCCTCCAGGTGCTCTAACTTATTGTCAACAATGGCGATACAGTCGAAGCGATAGACGTCCGAACGATGCCCGTAGCGATCCATCCAGACCCGCGCCGCCTTCACGATTTCCCGCCGTTTCGCACCGGTGATCGCTTCAAACGGGCTGCCGAATGCCGTGCCGCGACGCGCTTTGACTTCGAAGAAGGCCACGAGATGGCCGCGCCTGGCGACGAGGTCGAGCTCGATGCGGCCGACGCGAAAGCGGTGCGACACCACCTCCCAGCCTCGGCTTTGGAGGTAACGGATCGCTTGCTCCTCACCGGCCACGCCGAGTCGATGGCGTGGATCGCTCCAGTCCGCGGGATCGCTGTGAACGCCACTCGACATGCGCCGAAGCTATCACGCGCAGACCAGCGCACGTAATCGGAATAGCGCCGACCGGTGCAAAACTTCGCACCAGGACTTTCAGCTGCTCGCGTTCGCGCCTTCCGGGCCGGTGAGATCGTCCAGTTCCTCCAGACCCAGCAGGACATCGCGCGGTTTTGAGCCATTCGCGGGCCCAAGAATCCCGGCAAGTTCGAGCTGGTCGATGATCCGCGCCGCCCGGCCATAGCCAATGCTCATCCGCCGTTGCAATAGCGACGTAGATCCGAGCTGATTCTGGATGCAGACCTCGGCCGCCTGACGAAACAGCGGATCGCGGTCCCCGGCGTCCCCCTCCCCCGTCCCCCGTCCCTCTTCCCCCTCTTTTTCTGCTTTTTCGAGCGCAGCGACCTGCTCGTCGATCGACGTGCCCGGAGCGGCGACAGCGCCCGCCGCGTGCGCCTTGTACCACTCCATGAGACGCTCGGTCTCGTCCGTCGAAATGAACGCACCCCGCACGCGCATCGATTCGCTCTTGCCGGGCGGCAGGAACAGCATGTCACCGTTCCCCAGCAATGTCTCGGCGCCGTTCTGGTCGAGAATCGTGCGGCTATCGACTTTCGCCGAGACGCGGAACGCGATCCGGCACGGGAAGTTCGCCTTGATGAGTCCCGTGATGACGTTCACCGACGGGCGCTGCGTGGCGAGCATGAGATGAATACCGATCGCGCGCGCTTTCTGCGCCAGCACCGCCAGCGGGGTCTCGATCTCGCCCTGCACCGTGAGCATGAGGTCCGCCAGCTCGTCCACGATCAGCACGATGTAGGGGAGAATCCCGCCGCTGTAGGCCGCGTCGAACGGCAGCTCTTTCTGGATCCCCGCCTGCGTCGCGAGGGTCTCGCGCGGACCTTTCAGCGGTGCTTTCGTTTCGACCTTCTTGTTGAAGTCGGTGATGTTGCGCGCGTGGTTGGCGTGCAGCAACCGGTAACGGCGCTCCATCTCCCAGACAGCCCACTTCAGCACATTCGCCGCCTTGTGATGACTCGTCACGACCGGCAGGCCAAGGTGCGGGAGCGCGCTGTACATCGACAGCTCGACCATCTTCGGATCGATCATCAACAGCTTCAGCTTGTCGGGACCGTGTGCGTAGACGAGGCTCGTGATGATCGCGTTGATGCACACCGATTTCCCCGACCCCGTCGCGCCGGCGATCAGGAGGTGCGGCATCTTCGTGAGATCATCCACGACCTCGTCGCCTTCGAGATTGCGCCCCAGCACCACCGGCAGCACGCGCGCCGCGCGGCGAAACTCGGCGCTGTCGATGAGATCCCGCACGTGCACCAGCCGCGGCGTCGGATTCGGCACCTCGATGCCGATCGCCGCTTTGCCGGGAATCGGCGCCACGATGCGCAGCGACTGCGCGCGCATCGCGAGCGCGAGATCGTCGGCGAGCGAGGACACGCGTCCCACTTTCACGCCGCGACCCGGCTCCAGCTCGAAGCGCGTCACGACCGGACCCACCGTCTTGTTGATGATTTGCGCGCCGACGCGGAAAGTCTCGAGCGTCGTCACCAGGCGGCGCCCCATGTCTTCGATCTGCGCGGCGTCGGCGTCCTCCACCGCTCCCGGTCCTTCGGTGAGCAGGTCAATGGGCGGGATGAGTGAACCTGGCGGAGGCGGCGGAGCGGGTTTGGGGGGCGGGGCGGGCTTCGGCTTCGGCGCTTTCGGGAAACGGGAAACGGGAGACGGGACACGTGGTGGCTGTTCCGTTTCCCGTTTCTCGTTTCCCGTTTCCCGCACCACGTCCCGTTTCGCAGTTCCCGTTTCCCGTTGGCGTAGTAGGGTCAGCGGATGCCACCCGACCGTGACAATCCCGACAGCGGACAGCGCGAAGAGGCCGGCCAGCACCGCTCCCGCAGTGCCGATGGCGCCTTCCACGCCGTTCGCGAGGAAGCCGGGGAACAGCCCCACCAGACGCTCGGTCCGCGTCCAGTTGGCGTAATCGGCAGGAAACGCGGGCCCGATCGCCACGGCGATGCCATAGGGAACGAGCAGGATCAAGCCGGCGCCGAGCGACGCCGCGCGCTCCCAGGAGAGCGCGCCGAGCCGCTCGAATGCCGCCAGCGCCCACGCGACGCCCAGGATCGGCACGAGGACGGCGCCCAGCCCGAACAGCTGCCACATCGCGCCGCCGATCGTGCGTCCCCAACTCCCCGTGACGGCGACCGGCGGGGGCAGCAGCGTGAGGCCGAGGAAGACACCCACCAGCAGGGCCGCGATGCCGATCAGCTCTGGCCGCGCCTTGTGATTCATGCCGCGATGCGACGGTCCGCGTACACGGGGACAATCGAAAGCCGATCGGGGCTCGCGCAGAACTTGACGTCGTCGCCCAGGCCGGCCTCGGCGAGCTGTCGCGCCGCGTCGCTCGCGCCGAGGGCGTCCTGCCAGCCGCCCTGCTGCGCGGCGAGATCGAGCGAGACGTGCGCGGCGTCATTGAGCGTGAGCTTCTTGGGCGGCACGCCCTTCTTCACCGCTTTGATCAGGCGGCCGGCCGTGTAGGCATCTTCCAGCGCGAACTGCTTGTCGCGGCCGGCGCAAATGATGACGAGATCGCCCCGCTCGGTGAACAGATTGCGGGCCCGCTCCGCCACGGCGCTGAAGTTCAATGCCGCCGCCACCAGCACCGGCTCGCCCCCCTGGGCAGCGAGCAGCGCGGGCGTGCCGTTGGTCGTGGCGAGGAACAGCGTCTTGCCGCCCACCGCCTCCGCCGTCATCTCGCGCGGCGAATTCCCCAGCGCGAAGCCTTCGACCTTCAGCAGGCGGCGCTCGCCCGCGAGCACGATGCCGTTTTTTTCCAGATTGGACGTGAGGCGCACCGCTTCTTCCGAGCTGGCGGCGGGCACGATGGCTTTGGCGCCGGCGGCCAGCGCCGTGACGATCGTGCTCGTCGCGCGCAGCACGTCAATGACGACGACCGCCCGGCCGGTCAAGTCCCCTGCATTCAGGCCGAGTGGGGTGTGATAGACGTCGATTTTCATGTTTGATCTTTGAGGAGTTGCGGCTCGCGCTCGAGGAATTTCGTATCCACCTTGCCCGCGACGAAGTCCGGGTGGCGCATGACCCGGCTCAAAAACGGAATCGTCGTGGTCACGCCCTCAATGATAAACGAGTCGAGTGCCTGCCGCATACGGGCGAGTGCCTCCGTCCGCGTATTGCCGTGCACGATCACCTTGGCCAGCAGGGAGTCGTAGTACGGCGGGACGGTGTACCCTGCGTAGATGTGGGTGTCCACACGCACGCCGGGCCCGCCGGGCGGATGATACGCGGTGATCACGCCGGGGGACGGCTGGAAGTTGCGGCTCGGGTCTTCGGCGTTGACGCGGCACTCGATCGCGTGGCCGCGCAGGCGGTGACCGTTCATGACGAACGACAGCGGAGCGCCGGCGGCAACGGCGATCTGCTCCTTGACGAGGTCGAAGTTGGTGCACATCTCGGTCACGGGATGCTCGACCTGAATCCGGGTATTCATCTCCATGAAATAGAACGACCCGTCGGCATCGAGCAAAAACTCGATCGTCCCGGCGCCGACGTAGCCGATCACCTCGGCGAGCTTCACGGCGGAATCGCCGATGTCCTGGCGCAACGTCTGGTCCACGACGGGCGATGGCGCTTCCTCGATGAGCTTCTGATGGCGCCGTTGCACGGAGCAGTCGCGCTCGCACAGATGCATCACCTTGCCGTGGGTGTCCCCCATGATCTGGATCTCGATGTGCCGCGGGCGCGCGAGGTACTTCTCGATGTAGACCTCGTCCGAATTGAAGGCCGCGAGCGCTTCCTGCTTGGCGAGCGTAAACGACTGCGCGAATTGATCGGCGTCGTTCGCGACCCGCATCCCCTTCCCACCCCCGCCCGCCGCCGCCTTGATGATCACCGGAAAGCCGATCTCGCCGGCGACCTGCTGGCCGTCTTCCAGTGAGTCGACAGGCCCCGGGGAACCGGGAACGGTAGGTACGCCTTGCTGCTTGGCCAGCTTCCGGGCGGCCGCCTTGTCCCCCATCTGGCGGATCTGATCGGGCGTGGGGCCGATGAACGCAATGCTCGAGGCGCTGACCTTCTCGGCGAACTCGGCGTTCTCGGCGAGGAATCCGTAGCCGGGATGGATCGCATCGGCGCCGGTGATTTCGGCGGCGGCGATCAGGCGCGGGATGTTGAGATAGCTGTCGCGGCTTGGGGCGCGCCCGATGCAAACGTCGTCGTCGGCGAAGCGGACGTGCAGCGACTCACGGTCCGCCTCGGAATAGACCGCCACCGTCTCGACGCCCAGCTCCTTGCACGCGCGGATCACCCGCAGGGCGATCTCCCCGCGGTTCGCGATCAGCACTTTCTTGAACATCAGGGCGTCAGCTCGATCGCCCCGGCCTGGTCGGCCCCGCCCAGCCGGTTCCCCGACGAATCGACCCCCGACACCTTCAGCGCGAACTCGCTCGGGTTCGACGC
>Ga0066710_100001788_pt1 | contig 16558 bp, 19 predicted proteins | sample GraSoiAngelo_159_FD_79666 | JGI IMG/M metagenome (GOLD analysis project Ga0066710, IMG submission 79666) | Grasslands soil microbial communities from the Angelo Coastal Reserve, California, USA - 14_1009_16_40cm | ecosystem: Environmental > Terrestrial > Soil > Grasslands | place: USA... | reverse complement strand
TGGACCGTCCGCCCGCGAGACGAATGTCGTTCTTGACGTCCAGGTCGCGGGAGACCGCTTGAATGGCATGAATCGGGTCTTCCAGTTCGATGGCGGGGATGGGCCAATCCTCCTGCGCCATTTCTAGCACGATCGCCGTGGTGCCCACCTTCAGATAGGTGGAGCATTCCGCCATGTTCACATCCCCGCAAATCACGTGCAGCCGGCGGTATTTGGCCGGATCGGCGTGCGGCTCATCGCGAGTGTTGATGATCGGCCGCTTGACCATCGTATTCAGATCGACGAGCGACTCGAAGAAGTCGGCGCGCTGCGACAGCTGGTAGGGCACCTGAGCGGCCTGATTCTCGGCGCCGATTTTACCCGCGCCGGCGAAGATCTGCCGCGTGACGAAAAATGGCACGAGGATCCGCACCAAACGCTCGAAGGGGACGCTTCGATTCACAAGATAGTTCTCGTGATACCCATAACTGTTTCCTTTGCCGTCCGAGTTGTTCTTGTACACGAGGAGCTTCCCGGGCCCTCGCACCTGCTCCACCGCGCGCAGCGCAGCTGCCACGATCCGTTCCCCCGCCTTCTCATGGACGACGATATCGTGCGCGCTTGTGCACTCCGGTGTGGAATATTCAGGATGTGCGCCATCCACATAGAGGCGGGCGCCGTTGGCAAGCACCTTGTTCAGCAACCGGTTGTAATCCGGCCCAGGCCGCTCCCGCTCCCCCTCGACTTCAAACCCCCGGATATCCAATAAGGGATTTTCGTTCTCATAATCCCACAGGATTTTGGGAGAGGGGAAATGAGGATAGTGATTGATCAAAAACAGGGAGTTTGAAACAGGATCAACAGCCTCCGCGTCACGAGTGGCGATCCCGAATTCCGTCTCTGTTCCTAGGACGCGTTTGTTCATGACAGCTTAGAGATAATGGCCGGTCGTGACGGTTTCGATGCGCCGCGATTCCTGGGACCCGGCCGTGATCGTCCGGACATGCACGATCTTATCAGCCTTCTTCCCCGCGATCTTGGCCCAGTCGTCTGGGTTCGTTGTGTTCGGAAGATCCTCATGCTCCTTGAACTCATCCCGTACGGCCTTGATGAGATCTTCCGCTTTGATGCCCCGTTCGCCAGACGCCAGCAGACGCTTGATGGCATACTTCTTCGCCCTGGATACGACGCCTTCGATCAGCGCGCCGCTTGAAAAATCCTTGAAGTAGAAGGTCTCCTTGTCGCCGTTCCCATAGGTGACCTCGAGGTACTGGTTCTCTTCGGTCAACGCGTACATGGCCTCCACCGTTACGCCGATCAGCCGCTCGGCCACTTTTATCGGATCGCCGCCATCCCGGGACAACTCGTCCTGATGCCACGGCAGATCGCTGGCCAAGTACTTGGAAAAAATATCCTTCGCCGCCGTCTTGTCGGGCCGGTCAATTTTGATCTTCACGTCCAGACGTCCCGGACGAAGAACGGCCGGATCGATCAGATCCTGCCGGTTACTGGCGCCGATGACGATGACGTTGCGCAGCCGCTCCACGCCGTCGATTTCGGAAAGGAACTGCGGCACGATCGTGGATTCGATATCCGAGGAAATGCCGCTGCCCCGGGTCCTGAACAGGGCATCCATTTCGTCGAAGAACACGATAACCGGGTACCCGTCATCCGCCTTCTCTTTGGCTTTCTGAAAGACCTCCCGGACTTGGCGCTCGGATTCCCCGACGTATTTGTTGAGGAGCTCGGGACCCTTGACGTGCAGGAAGAAGCTCCGGATATCCTTCCCGGTAAGATGCCCCAGTTTCTTGGCGATCGAGTTCGCCACCGCCTTCGCGATCAACGTCTTGCCGCATCCCGGAGGGCCGTACAGCAGCACGCCCTTCGGGGCGCGCAACTTGTGCTCTTTGAAGAGGTCGGCATGAAGGAAGGGCAGCTCCACCGCGTCATGGATTTGTTCGATCTGCTCGCGCAGCCCTCCAATATCAGAATAGCTGATGTCCGGCACTTCCTCCAGAACGAGTTCTTCGACCTCGGACTTTGGGAGTTTCTCGAGCAGGTAGCCCGACCGGGCATCATAAAGGAGATGATCGCCCACGCTGAGTCGCTGGGAGAGCAATGGCTCGGCGAGTTCTGCCACACGTTCTTCATCTGTTCGCAACGTAATCGCAACGCGCTTTCCGTTCAGGGTGTTCTTGAGACGCACTACCTCGCCCTGCACATCAAACCCGCGGCTCTCGATGACGTTGAGCGCTTCGTTCAGGATGACTTCCTGACCCTTGCGTAGCTCCTCGACCTTGATGGCAGGATGCACATTGACCTTCATCTTCCGGCCCGTGACGTAGACGTTGACGGTGTGATCATCGTTGGCGCTGGAATAGATGGCATAGGTGGACGGCGGGGCGGTAAGCTTCTCCACCTCGGCCCGCATCGCCTCAATCCGGCCTTTGGCTTCCTGCAGGGCCTCCGCCAGCCGGTCATTTTGCTTGTGCGCCTGCTCCAACTGCGAGCGGGCCTGATTGAGCCGGCGCACTTCCTCTTCGAGAGACCGGATCTGGACTAACAGCTTCTCTTTCTCTCTCTGATTATCCTGCATGCCGTCCTCCTCAGGGTGCTCGTCGGACAGGCGCTCGGTCAATTTCTTGACGGTATTCCGAATGGAACTCAGCCGCCCAGGTGTTTTTTTCGTCTCGGCCACTGTCGCTCCTTCCCTCTATCGCCATCAGGGATTTGGCTCGCGGGCATGAGGGGATTCTAACATCGCCCCCCATGACGGTCAACAGTCCGCCCCGTCAACTTCAGTAGGTGTGAGACCTTCGAGCGCGGTTAAAAAGCCGCGGGCCGCCGCTTCAACGTCGGGCGCCGACATAACGGCGCCGATCACCGCCACACCGTGCGCACCGGCACGAATGACATCCGGAACTCGTTCTGCTGTGATCCCGCCAATACCAAAGAGCGGGATGCGGCAGACTTTGCGCGCGCGCTCCAACTCCTTCAATCCGATCGGGCTGCCGAAGGACCGTTTCGAAGGCGTATCGAAGAGCGGGCCAAGGACGACGAAATCCGCTCCCTGCGCCTCAGCCTGCGCCGCCTCCGCCGCGGAATGGGCGGAGACGGCGACAAATTTAGCAGGACCCAGCAGTGTTCTTGCGACCGGTATGGGAAGGCCGGAGGCAGGCAGTTGCACACCGCTGCTTTGCGAGGCCCAGCAGACGTCCAGGCGATCGTTCACAAACATTCGACCGCCGCTTGCCCGCACGAGGGCCGAGACGTCGCAGGCGAGCGCCGCGAGAGGGCGGGTCGCCAAGTCCTTCTCGCGAAGCTGAATCGCCCTGACTCCTGCCCGCACGGCGGCATGGATCACATCGAGAAGAGGGCGGGCATGGGTTTGGTGACGGTCGGTGACGAGGTAAAAAGAAAAATCAACCTGCGGCATGCAGCAACATCTATAGCATACCTTCAATAGGACTGCTGGAGGTGGCGTAGAGCTTCCGGGGGATTCGTCCGGCCTTCATCGCGAACCGTCCGGCCCACACAGCGTGCTTCATGGCCTCAGCCATCAGGATGGGATCCTTCGCGCCCGCGATCGCCGTGTTCATCAGCACCGCATCGGCTCCGTATTCCATGGCAAGAGCCGCATCGGAAGCGGTCCCGACCCCCGCATCGACGATGACAGGCACCTTGACGGATTCCATCAGAATCCGGAGGTTGTACGGATTGCGTATACCGAGGCCCGATCCGATGGGAGCCGCGAGCGGCATCACCGCGGGACAGCCAACATCGACCAGACGTTTCGCCACAATGGGGTCGTCGTTGGTATACGGCAGCACGATGAATCCTTCTTTGACCAGAATCTTCGCGGCTTCGATGAGGCCGGCCGTGTCGGGGAACAACGTGCGCTCATCGCCGATCACCTCAAGTTTGACCATGTCGGAAATCCCGGCGGCGCGTGCGAGATGGGCATACCGCAGCGCATCGTGGACATTATAGCACCCAGCGGTGTTCGGCAGGATCTTGTATTTCTTCGGGCTGAGGTAGTCGAGCAGGTTCTCGGACTTGCGGTCCGTAATGTTGACCCGGCGCACTGCGACAGTCACCACATCCGCGCCAGACGCTTCGATCGCCTTCTGCGTCTCGATGAAGTCCTTATACTTGCCGGTGCCGACCCAGAGGCGGGACTGAAATTCGATTCCGGCTATTATTAATGGATCATCGCTCATACCCGGTTCCTTCTCCACCGCCGATAAACCCGATCACTTCCACACGATCACCTTGAGAGAGAGGGGTTGCACCGAATGCCCTCCGGTCCAGGATGTTCAGGTTCAACTCCACCGCGACCCGTTCACTCGGGATGGCCAGTTCCGACAGCAAAGAAGCCACGGAACACCCCTCCGCCACGTCGCGGGATTTGCCATTGACCGTGATCTGCATGGGTTCGGTCATCATACCATAGCTTCACGAAATGCTGTCAACCGGACGGAATTACCACTTTCGCATACTCATCAAGCATGTCTTATAATAGCGATGATGTCCGCCTCCCAAAATGACATGATCGCCGCGGAGTTTTTAAGAATTGCGGCGGAACTGGACGATGAGGGGGCGAATCCTTATCGCATCCGAGCGTACCGCCGGGCCGCAGGCATTATCGCCCGCCTCATGGAAGATGCGGGCGCGCTGGCTCTTCGTGGAGAGCTGACGAAGATCAGCGGCATCGGCGAGGACTTGGCCGGAAAAGTTGCGGCGTTCTACCAGAAAGGCCGGATCGAGGTCGGAGCCATCGAGCCCGGACAGCTTCCCGCTGAAATCGCCGCATGGGTGAATCTCCCGGGGCTGAACGCCGCCATCGTTCGTCATTTGTACCAGCGCCTCCATATTCGGACTCTCGACGATCTCGAGGCTCTCACGCGCTCGCGGCTGCTGCGCACACTACCTGAACTCACCGCCTCAGAGGACGAAATCCTAGACGGCATTGCGCGGCTTCGTACCGGTTCGCTGACTTGACTTGTCTGCAACGCCTTTGTTAACGTCCCGCGCCACTGGAGACATGACACGATGGGCATCTCGGCGTTCATTTTGATTGAAGTCACAGGCGATCACACCAAGAGCGTCTTTAAGACCATCCAGCGAATGGCGGGTGTCAAAGCAGCCTATATGGTCAGCGGAAGCTATGACCTGCTGGTGCAAGTGGAAGCGGACAGCCTGGAGGCGCTGAGCGACCTCTTGCTCTCGAAAATCCGATCGGTGGATGGGGTCACGAAGACCACGACCTGCATGGTCCTGAACGTCTAATCAGCGCTTTTTCGTCAAAGTGAAAAAGAAAGGCCCTCAGGAGCATTTCTCCTGAGGGCCTTCTTTTGTCGAAAGCCGGACTTAGTACATATCGCCCATGCCACCACCGTGCGAATGACCGCCAGGCATGGCTGAAGCTTTCTTCTCTTCCGGAATCTCGGTGATCATCACCTCAGTGGTGAGCATCAATCCGGCTACGCTGGCAGCATTCTGCAGCGCAAACCGAGTGACTTTGGTCGGGTCGATAATGCCCGCCTCAATCATGTCCACATACGTCTCGGACGCCGCGTCGAATCCCCGGGTCGCGCCCTCTTTCTTAACCTTATCCACCACGACAGAGCCTTCCAACCCGGCATTCTGCGCGATCTGCCGGATCGGCTCTTCCAGCGAGCGACGAACGATATTCACACCGACCTGCTGGTCGTGGGGGAGGTTCATCTTCTCGAGGGCCGACACGCACCGGAGCAATGCCACGCCGCCGCCAGGGACGACGCCCTCTTCGACGGCCGCCTTGGTGGCATGCAAGGCGTCTTCGACCCGCGCCTTCTTCTCTTTCATCTCGGTTTCGGTTGATGCCCCGACGTTGATCACGGCCACGCCACCCACGATTTTCGCCAGGCGTTCCTGCAGCTTCTCGCGGTCATAGTCGGACGTGGTTTCCTCAACCTGTGACTTGATCTGCTTGACACGAGCCTGAATCTTCTTCTCATCGCCATGCCCTTCCACGATCGTGGTGTTGTCCTTGTCGATCGTGATCCGCTTGGCGCGGCCGAGATCCGTCAGCTTCACATTCTCAAGCTTCAGGCCGAGATCTTCGGAGATCACCTGACCACCGGTCAGCGTCGCAATGTCTTCCAGCATGGCCTTGCGGCGGTCGCCGAAGCCCGGCGCCTTCACAGCCGCGACGTTCAGGATGCCTCGCAGCTTGTTGACCACCAGGGTCGCCAGAGCCTCACCTTCCACATCCTCGGCGATAATGACGAGGGGCTTGCCCATCTTCGCCACCTGCTCGAGGAGCGGCAAGAGGTCCTTCATGCTGCTGATCTTCTTCTCGTTGATGAGGATGAACGCATCTTCGAGCGACACTTCCATGCGCTCCGCGTCCGTGATGAAATAGGGGGAGCTGTAGCCACGGTCAAACTGCATGCCTTCCACGACATCGAGCGAGGTGGACATGGACTTGGCTTCTTCGACGGTGATCACACCATCCTTGCCAACCTTCTCCATCGCTTCGGCGATCAAATCACCGATTGTGGCATCATTATTGGCGGAGATCGTGCCGATCTGGGAAATCTCTTTCTTCGCCTTGCATGGCTTGCTGAGCTTCTTCAGTTCGGCGACGACAACTTCCACCGCCTTGTCGATGCCGCGCTTGATGTCCATCGGGTTGGCGCCGGCCGTGATATTCTTGACGCCTTCGCGGTAGATCGCCTGAGCCAACACGGTGGCCGTGGTCGTGCCGTCACCCGCCACGTCGCTCGTCTTGGAGGCCACCTCGCGAACAAGCTGCGCGCCCATGTTCTCGTACGGATCCTTGAGCTCGATCTCTTTCGCGACGGTCACGCCGTCCTTCGTGATCAGGGGCGCCCCGAATTTCTTGTCGAGAATCGCATTCCGTCCCTTCGGACCCAGCGTCGCCTTCACGGCGTCCGCGAGGTGATTCACGCCACGCAAAATTGCGGCCCTGGCGTTCTCGCTGTACACAATCTGCTTTGCCGACATTTCAGTCCTCCTTGTAGCTTTTCTTTGAATTCGGTGTGGCGGGAAAATTATTTGTCAAAAACCCCGAGAATGTCTTCTTCCTTGATAATGAGATAGTCGGTCCCATCCACGTTGATCTTGCTTCCGGAATACTTGTCGAACAGCACGATGTCACCGACCTTCACAGCCTTCACGTCGGCACCGACGCCTTCGATCTTGCCCCGTTGAGGCTTTTCCTTCGCCGCATCAGGAATGTAGATTCCTCCTGCGGTACGTTCAAGTTCTTCGGTATAGCTCACAAAGCATCGATCCTTGAGCGGCTTGAACCCCGTGGCGGCCTTCTTCTCAGCTGCTTGCACTGCCATAATCTCCTCCCCTCCTTGAATAAAATGATCTTTGTTCGTCTTTGGGCTCTGGTAGGAAAAACCCGCTCCCAGACGCTGCCATTAGAGTATAAATCCGGTTTGTGACGGATCAACCCCTTGGCACCGGAATTCAGCTTTTTTTTCTTAACTTTTTTCGGCCCGGTTATCCCGTTGAGTCGGCCGTAACTCCTTGAAAATAAGCCACGATTTAAGAAGTTCCACGGCTTTCTGAATTTGTGGGTCCTCTTCCTCGGTCTCCTTGACGTCTTTGGCCTTGGGGTCTTTCTCCCGCTTGATCTCCTGCTTCGGTGCTTGAGGACCGTCCAAGGAAGGCGGGACAACCGGCGCCTCCTGCTGATTAGGATCCGCCAATCGCTTGTCCAGGTCTCGTTCCCTGATCGTCGGCGTGGCCGTCGGCTTGCCTTTGACTACAATGTCCGGTGCAATCCCGACCCCATGGATACTGCGGCCCTTCGGAGTATAGTACTTGGCCGTCGTCAGCCGAAGTCCGGATCCATCTCCCAGCGGCAGAATGGTCTGAACGGACCCTTTCCCGAACGTCTGCACGCCCACCACGACAGCCCGTCCCCAGTCCTGTAATGCCCCCGCCACGATTTCGGATGCGCTGGCACTTCCTTCATTGACGAGGACGATGATCGGATAGTCGTCCGGTTGTTCCTTGTTGTGCGAAACGTAATCGTCCTTACGACCCTCCCGCGTTTTAATATAGACAATGAGCCGACTTTGCCCGACAAACTGCTCCGAAACTTCGATGGCGGACGTCAGAAGCCCGCCGGGATTGTTCCGCAGGTCGAGGATCAGCGGCTGCATCTTTTGTTCGCGCAGCTTCTTGAGCGCCGCGGCCATGTCCCTCGCAGTCTGGTCCTGAAACTGCGTCAGCCTGATGTAGCCGATGTTGCCCTCCAACATCTTGGCCTTGACGCTCTCGATCTTGATGATTTCCCGTGTCAACGTGAAGACGAGCGGCTCGGGGGCCCCTTCGCGATGCATCGTGAGGGTCACCTTCGTCCCCTTGGGGCCGCGCATCTTCTGTACGGCGTCCATGAGCGTCATGTCTTTGGTGGATTCGTTGTTCACTTTCAGAATGATGTCTGCGGCCTTGACGCCCGCCCGTTCCGCCGGTGTCCCGTCGATGGGCGCAATGACCGTCAAGCGATTTTCTTTCATGCCGATCTGAATACCGACACCGCCGAACTCTCCTTTCGTCTCTACCTGCACTTCCTTGTAGACTTCCGGTGGCATGAATGCCGAATGAGGATCCAACGTCGCGAGCATGCCCCGAATCGCGCCATAGACGAGATCCTTGGTCTTCACCTCTTCGACATAATGTTTTTGGACGTGGGCCAGCACCTCGGTGAAGGTTTTGAGTTCCTCATAGGTTTCGGTGGCCATGACCGCCCTGTCCCACCCCTTCCCAATGAGGACACCGACCATCAGGACGATCAGAAACACCATCCCCCATCCAAATTTCGCCTTCGCCGTCTGCCGCATGCCTTCCATGGCCGTACTCCTTTTTCCGACTCTCGAAATTACCGTCGTTTCGCCAGCCAGAGCAGCGGGTCCAACGCTTCTCCGCCCTGGCGCAATTCAAAATACAAGGTGCTTTCTCCGGTCAGCCCAGTATCCCCGATTTCTCCGATCGGTTGGTGACTGCGGACCGCCTCGCCGACACTCACCAGAAACTTGGATGCGTGTGCGTACAGCGAAAAATACCCTTCACCGTGATCCACGATGGCCAATTGCCCGTACCCTCGCATCCAGTCTGCGAAGACCACCACGCCGTCGAACACCGACCGGATGATGCTTCCTTGACTGGCGCGAATTTCAATTCCCTTCCGTTGCACATATGTATCAAACTTCGGGTGTTTTTGGCGACCGAATAGAGCGACCACCTCTCCATCACTGGGCCACACCAGCCGCCCTTTGAGCCTTCCCAGCACCTCTCCGGCTGCGTCCGGCCGTATTGACGCAGTCGCTTTTCGACGGCTTTCGAATTCACGCAGCAACGTCTCAAGCCGTTGGGCGGATTTTTCCAACTCGCCGACGGCTTTTTCATAAAAAGCCTTCTCGCCCCGCACGCGTGCCAGCAAATGGTCCTTATGGCCCCGCTCCTCTCGCACCTCCGCGAGCTTGTCGGCAATATCACGCTGATACCCCAGAAGCTCTCCGCGAACGCTCTGGAGTTTCGCGTCAGTGGACTCCAGGCGCGCGAGATCGGCCCGATAGCCTTCGAGCATCTGATATTCCCGGCGGGAAATCCATAGGAGTAAGGCCGAGCGTTCCATGAAATCGTGGTAGTCGCGTGCCCCCCATAGCAATTTTGCCTGTGCTTCGGGTCCTTCCTTGTACATGACCCGCAGCCGGCTTCGAATGGAGCCCTGGCGTTCCTCGATTCTGTTCTTCAATCGATAGAGCGCTGTATTCGTCACTTCCAGTTCACGATCTTTCTGCTTAAGTTTGGTGTTCACCTTGGCCAGTTCGTCCCGACGAAGCTTGAGCCTGTGGTCGGCTTCCTCGATGGATTGGAGGACGGACGCTTCTTTTCGTTGGGCCTCATCCGATTTACGTTTCTTTTCCTGAATCTCTCCTTTGAGCTTGTCGAGAGCCTGCTGCTCCTTCTTGATTTTATCCGAAAGCGGCTCAGCCCGATCGGGCGGCGACGCCCAGGCCGGCACGCTCACGACAAGCACTGCCAGCATGACAAGCAGGCGAAACTTCATTGTCTTCGGACATCCCCAACATTTGCCAGGGAGACCAGGCTGCCCAGGCAGCCCAGTGCCATCCCCAACACCAGCATCGAGAGGGAGACCCGCCACGGAAGGAACGTCAGCCCTTTTCCGAGTCCCCAGAACGGCCCTTGCAAGGTCATCTTCGTTTCCGCCACGCCATAGGCTGCCCTGAGCAGAAAGAGCGAACACGCAGCGCCCATGGCGCCGAGCAGCGCGCCCTCCAGAACAAAGGGAGTCTTGATAAATACCGGGGTCGCCCCGATCAGACGGAGGATCGCGATATCTTCTCTTCGGCTGTGGAGCGTGAGTCGAATGGTATTCGCCAGAATGGTCACCATGGAGACGGCAAGGACGATTCCGATTCCGAATCCAAGCATCTCCAAGTATTTCAATGTGGCCGTGAGATTCTCAACCCAATCTCGGTTGTACAGCACCTCCTCGACCTCTGGATACGCTCTGAGCTTCTGCACAAAAGCGCCGACGGCTTCGGAAGATCGAAAATGGGACGCAATTTTTATCACAAAGGAAGCCGGAAGCGGGTTGTCTCCCAATCCGCCCAGCAGCCGTTCCTCGGATGGGAATCTGCCGCGAAATACGATGACGGCTTGCTCACGGGAGATAAACTCGATGCCGGCAACCGCCGGATCCCCGCTGAACTGGGCCCTTAACTCGGCCAACGCTTGGGGTCCGACCGAATCCCGAAGGTAGACGATGACCTTAATCTCCTCTCGCAGAGACCCGACCGCACTTTGCATGTTGAGATACAGCAGCAAAAAGATGCCCATGCCGAGCATCGCAAAGGTCGTCGTGATGAGAGCAATGAGGGTCGTCGCTCGGTTGGTTCGCATATTGTCGGCCGCTTCTTCGAGGAGATATCGAAACTGCATCACGCCTCAGCCGTTCCATTTGCCATCACACGGCCATCTTCCAAGGTGACGACCCGACGCCTCAGGTAGCTCACCATGTCGGCGCTGTGTGTCGCCACCACGACCGTCGTGCCACGGAGATTCACGACTTTCAGAAGGTCGAAGATCTCCGCTGAGAGTTGCGCGTCGAGGTTGCTCGTCGGTTCGTCCGCGAGCAGGACCTGCGGATCGTTTACGATGGCCCGCGCCAAGCATAGCCGCTGCTGCTCGCCGGCAGACAGCGTGGACGGCAGTGCGCCCTGGCGTTGATCCAGCCCCACGAGACGGAGGGCATTCATGACTTTGGGCCGCATCAGTCCCTCCGGCATGCCGACCACTTTGAGCGTGATGGCCACATTGTCGAAGACGGTTTTTTTCTGCAGCAGCCGAAAGTCCTGAAAGATAAAGCCCATGGTGCGGCGCAGATACGGCACCCGAGATTCCGCGATATGGGCGAGGTTTCGATCGTTCACAACAATCTGCCCTTCATCGGGGACTTCTGCGCGAAAAATCAAACGGAGAAGTGTTGTTTTGCCGGCGCCGCTTCTGCCGGTGAGGAAAATGAACTCTCCCTTGTCCACCTTAAGACTGACGTCGTCAAGTGCCACGCGGCCGTTATAGGTTTTCGATACATGAAAAATCTCGATCATGCCGTCGGCTGCTCAGGAATCGCCGATCATGATGCGCCGAGTGGAAGCTCGAACGCCCCCGTCAACAATTCAATGCTGCACGTCTTCGGATCGTCTCCCCGGATCAACACCACATCGAAGCGACACAACCGATCCGCGAGACGACGGACCGCGAGGTACTGCTGGGCCAACCGTGCGACACGGGCTTGCTTGGCCTTCGTGATCGCCTCCGCAGGCCCGCCGAACCGGTCGTTGGTTCTCGCCTTCACTTCCACGAACACCAACGTCACGCCGTCTTTGGCAATCAAATCAATCTCGCCCATCCGTGTGCGGTAATTGTACTCCAGAATGCGGTAGCCGCGGCTCTCCAAGTACTGCGCCGCGATGCGCTCCCCGTCGGCGCCGCGTGTCCTATTACTCACCGTGCCGCGGCTTTCCGGATCGGCAGGAAACTTCGACGATGCAACGTGCATGGTCCGTACCGCTTGAGCGTCCGAAGATGCTCCGCAGTTCCGTACCCTTTGTGCTGCAAAAAACCATATTCCGGGTAACGGACATGCGCCTCGGCCATCAATCGATCCCGTGTGACTTTGGCGATGATCGAGGCGGCGGCCACAGCGACGCAGAGGCCGTCAGCCTTGATCACGATCCGCTGTTCGATCGCGAGCCTCGGCAACCCCACGGCGTCCAGGATCAGGTAGTCGGGCTGGGGGAGCAACTGACGAACCGCCTGCTCCATCGCCAAACGGGCCGCTTCGAGAATGTTCACGGTATCGATAACCTCGGCGTCCACAATCCCGACACCAATGCCGATCGCCCTGTTGAGTATCTGCACGAACGTCCGTTCGCGCTGTCGTTGCGTGAGGAGCTTGGAGTCGCGAATGCCTTCGATCCGGCATCGCCGGGGAAGGATCACCGCCGATGCGACGACCGGGCCCGCCAGCGGCCCCCGCCCGGCTTCATCGAGACCGGCTACCCAGCGAAACCCCCGCACCCAGGCTTCGGATTCGAAGACGTCGTCGGGGACGAGCGGCACGACTACACGCCGGCCGTCACGCCCTCCGAGGCGGCGCCGACGGGAACCGTTTCAGTTTTGGGCTTGCCTTCGGCGAGATATTCGCGTTCGGCCACGCGCGTCATCTTGCCTTTCTTCGTCCGCAGATAGTAGAGCTTCGCGCGTCGGACTCGACCCTGGCGCACGACATCGACTTTCTCCACCACCGGTGAATGCACCGGAAAAATCCGCTCCACCCAGACGCCATAGGATGATTTGCGGACCGTAAACGTTTCGGTATTGCGTCCGCCTTTGCGGCTGATCACGGCCCCTTCGAATACTTGGACCCGCTCTTTCTCGCCTTCCATAACCTTCACGTGAACCCGGACCGTATCGCCGATTTCGAAGACCGGCACATGTTTCTTGACTAATGTCGCTTGCACTCTCTCAAGGCGATTCATGACTGCGTCTCCTCTCTCTGCTTGCTGTCGTTATGCTCCGCCCCGGCGAGAAAACTCGTGCAGGACTTGCCGGTCGTCGGACGTCAATGTCGCGCGGTCCAGTAAATCGGGCCGCTTCATGTATGTATTCTGGAGGGCCTGCGCCCGACGCCAGGCTTCAATGGCCTGATGGTTGCCGGACCGCAGGACCTCCGGCACTTCCATGCCCCGAAAAATCGGGGGACGGGTGTAGTGAGGATAGTCCAAGAGGGACCCGGAAAAAGAATCGACTTCGGCCGAATGGGGATCGCCGAGGACGCCGGGAACGAGGCGCGCGGCGGCATCGATGACGACAAGAGCCGCCAGCTCCCCTCCCGTGAGGACATAATCGCCGACAGACAGCTCTTCGGGCGCGAGTCCAAGTCGCACCCGCTCGTCGATCCCCTCGTAATGGCCGCAGAGAAACACCAGCCGTCGCCGCTCGTTCGCCAGCTCTTCCGCAAGCTGCTGATTGAATGGCCGACCTTGAGGCGACATGAGCAGCATCCGACACGGATCGTTCTTCGCACGCAGTTCATCGACCGCTCGAAAGACCGGCTCCGGCTTCAGGACCATGCCGGCCCCTCCACCGTACGGGGCATCGTCGGCGGTTTTATGCGGTCCCTCGGCGTAGTCCCGCAGATTGACGATGTGAACGTCCAGCAACCCTTTGTCACAGGCGCGTTTGAGCATGCTGGCATTCAGCACCGCCTCGACCATCTCAGGAAACAGGGTGAGAATCTCACACCGCATCGGCGGCTCCCTCATCCAGCAGACCCGCCATCTGCCGCACCGTCATCATGCGATGCGGCACGTCAATGGTCCTGACAATCTCTTTTGTCGCGGGAATCAAATGTTCGGAGCCTTCCGCTCCACGCACCACAAAGATCGCATTGCTCGTCGTCGATAGGATGTCGGTGAGGGCGCCCACAACGAGTCCTTCTTCAGTCCTGACCTCCATGCCCAGAAGATCGCATTCATAATACCGGTCATCGGACAAGGGGGCGAGCGGCTGTTGTGGAATCTGCAGGATGGCTCCGACTAGGCTCGCCGCTGCTTCGGGTGTGTCGATGCCCTCGAAATTCACGAGGTACCCGGACGGTGTGCTCCTCACTCCCTGCACGACCAATGTGCGGGCGCCTGTTCGTGGATTCAGCATCGTCACTTTCCTCAGGCCTTCAAAACGTCCCGGTACATCCGAATACGACTGCACTCTGACATCTCCGCGCAATCCGTGCACGCCGAGAACTTTCCCGATCGCCACCATATCCGATCTCTCTTTGTGTGTCCCTGACTCCATGGTCCGGTCCCGACCTCGCGTTCAAACAGCCTAGGCTTTGGCTGCGGCCTTTATCTGCTTTAGCAGTCCCGTCCGATGCAAGAGATTATGCACGGTGACCGACGGCTGCGCACCCTTTTTCAGCCATGCCAGCACCCGTTCCTGCTTCATGGTGATGGCGGCCGGCGTTTTCAAGGGATCATACGTGCCCAGCACTTCAAGATACCGGCCATCACGCGGCATGCGGGAATCGGCGGCCACAATGCGGTAGAACGGCCGTTTGTGACGGCCCCCTCTTGTCAATCTAAGTCGTACCACGTTTGTCGTCTCTCCTCTCTGGTTGAAATGTACGCGTCGGTCAGGATAAGAGCGCGCGATTCGGTTTGCCTAACCACTTCCGTCCCCCGCGGCCCGATAATGCTTTCATCATTTTTCGCCCCTCGAGGAATTGCTTGATGAGCCGATTGACATCCTGTGCGCTGGTCCCGCTGCCCTTGGCGATGCGTTTCTTGCGACTGCCGTTGAGCAGCGTATGGTCCAGCCGCTCTTTGGGCGTCATCGAGTCGATAATAGCCGCCGTTTTCGCCAGTTCTTTTTCGGGAAGGCCCGCGCCTGCCATATCCTTGAGCCGCTGGCCGCCCGGCAGCATGTCCAGGATCTGGTCCAGAGACCCGAGTTTGTTCACCTGCTTCAATTGTTCCCGAAAATCGGCCAGCGTGAGCCCATCGGACTGGAGCTTTTGGACCATCGCCTGGGCCTGGTCCTGATCCACCGCTTCTTGGGCCTTCTCGATCAATGACAGCACATCCCCCATCCCGAGAATGCGCGATGCCATGCGGTCCGGGTGAAAAGGCTCCAAGGCGTCCAGTTTTTCGCCGGTGCCGAGGAATTTTATGGGCTTTCCAGTGACGGCCTTGATGGACAGAATAGCGCCGCCGCGGGCATCCCCTTCGACCTTCGTCAGGATGATGCCGGTCACTCCTATTTCGCGATTGAATTGCTCGGCCATCTCCACCGCATCCTGACCGATCATGGCGTCGGCGACGAGCAGAATCTCATGAGGCGATGTGCGGGTCTTGATCGCGATCAATTCCTTCATCAAGTCGTCATCAATATGCAAACGTCCGCCGGTGTCCAAAATGACCACGTCGTAACCCTGGGCACGTGCCTGATCGACGCCATGTTCGCAGGTGCTCACGGCATCGGCTGACGGATTTTCAGCGCGGTACACTGGGATATTCAACGACTGCCCCAGGATCACCAACTGTTCCACGGCCGCGGGACGCCGCGGATCGGCAGCCACCAGCAGAACCCGCTTGCCGGCTCCCTTGAAATACCGCGCGAGTTTTCCGCTGGTCGTCGTTTTGCCGACGCCCTGGAGCCCGACCATCATGATGACCGTCGGCGGCATGGAGGATAGGGCGATGCCGGTTTGGAGCGGCCCCATCAGCGCAACGAGTTCGTCCCATACCACCTTGACGACTTGATGCCCGGGAGACAGGCTCTGCAAGACCTCCTGGCCCACGGCTTTGACCCGGACACGCTCGACAAAGTCCTTCACGATCTTGAAGTTGACATCGGCCTCAAGCAGTGCCAGGCGGACTTCTTTCAGAGCCTCTGCGACATTCGCCTCAGACAGAACACCCTGGCCACGGAGGCGCTTGAAAATGCCCTCAAGTTTTGCCGACAATACGTTCAGCATCAGAGCCTCTATTTATCGGAAAACCCTCAAAAAACCGAAGGTTGAGTGTAATGAAATTTCACGTGTCCTGTCAAGGCGATTCCTGACTCACAGGCACCAAAAACGCATTCGACTCCGCGGATAGCCTCGTTAGTGTAGCGAGCTGAACTGACGCCTTGCTGGCATTAAAGCGACGGTATCATCTTGACTTGGAGACTTTTCCCTAGTAGAGTTCCGGAACTTTCTTTTCACGGCATGAGGTACGGATTGCGACGTGCGTAAATCCCCCTTGGTCTTGGTAATCTGCGTGCTGGTCGGCGGCCTCTTCGGCGGATTACTGGGGGAGATCCTTACCGCGATCACGCCCTCCGGCGTCATTCACAATATTTTCACGCAGGCTGTCAATCCGGGCCTCTCGCCGCCGGTGACGATCGATTTGTGGTTGTTGAAGTTTACATTCGGCTTTACCGTCAAGATGAACCTGCTGAGCTTCATTGGCATGTTGCT
>Ga0066710_100001787_pt1 | contig 16559 bp, 8 predicted proteins | sample GraSoiAngelo_159_FD_79666 | JGI IMG/M metagenome (GOLD analysis project Ga0066710, IMG submission 79666) | Grasslands soil microbial communities from the Angelo Coastal Reserve, California, USA - 14_1009_16_40cm | ecosystem: Environmental > Terrestrial > Soil > Grasslands | place: USA... | reverse complement strand
TGTAATGGCGCGGCGTGGCGGTGAGGAACAGGCGCTTGCGGATGGGCAGGCGAGCGTTGTCAAGGGCGAAGGCGTAGTGGCGTCCGTCGCGTCCCGCGGTCTTATGCGCCTCATCGAAGATGCCAAGGTCGAATCTCTCGCGAGGTTTCATGCCTTCTCGAACGACATGCGCCGACTGGTAGGTGGAGAAGATGACTTTCGTGCCGGCGAAGGGCGCGTTGAGAAATTCGCGCACGTTGGCGGCGTCGGTCGATACTTGGAAGTCGAGGTCGGACTGCGGCGTCGCGATGGCGTCCGCGCCTTCCTTCACCGTGGTGTCTGAGCAGACGCAGTGATAGGCGAGCGCAGGCAGGCTCGTCTCATGCAACCATTCGTGCAGGGTCTGGCGCAGAAGGGCGAGCGAAGGCAGGAGAACGAGAATCCTGGCGGCGGGGACGCCGCCAGAACTCGCAGGCGGGGACGCCCGCGCTACGTGTTCGGCGAGCCAGAGTGCGAGCAGTGTCTTACCGGTGCCGCAAGCCATGATGGCGGAAACGCGGTCGTGCTTTCGTAGCGCGGGCAAGAGGACATCGAGTGCCTCTGCCTGGTGCGGGAGCGGTGGCTTTTTCGCCTGCGTGAAAACCGAATCAGCCAGCCATGCTTCGAGCGCGTGAAAATCGTCCGCGTCCAATCGGTCGAGGTCCGAGCCGCGAATGCAGAAGAACCCCTGCCGTTCGTTCAAGACGCTCGGCAGACTGTCGGAGTTGGTGATGAGCACCCGGCTCTGAATCTTCGGACAGTCGGCCAGCCCGATGAACGTCGAAAGCTCGCGCCAGGTCAGCGGCGGCCTGCCCGCGCGAAATTTCACCTGATAAACCCCGTGGTGCCCGAGCAAAGTGCGGATGACGCCATCAATACCGTAGTCTGCGCCTCTCAGCCTGAGCTTCTTGAGCAGGTCAATGGGCGCAGCCGCCAAAGGCCAGACGTTGGAGATATCTTGTTTCCGTTGATTGACGAGGTAGCTCTCTGCGAAAACCTCGAAGGCGTCACCTCTCGTCCGTTCGTCCGGGAGCGAGGCGATGCGCTCCTCCAACTCCGCGAAGCCGGATAGGCCGGAGAATAGCTTTCGTCTTGCAAAGGCGGATGCTTGCGGATGGCGTGCCGATGGCATGGCGGGAGTTTATCAGTCTGTGCAAAAGCTGGCAAAGCTTGTTCCCGTGCCTGCGCGATTTGCGTGGATGCGATTCCATTCTGGACTGCCACTTCTTTGTTTGGGCGTGGCTAAAGGCCAAGAGCTAAAAGCTCAAGTCGTCATTCGTCATTTGCTGATCGGCTGCGGGATTCGAAGGTAGGCGAAGAAGTCGCGCAGTTGTTGGTCGGTCAGGCCATCGAGGAGTCCCTCGGGCATGAGGCTCGTGCTGGAAGGATTCATCTCGCTGATCTCATCCCGGGCGAGCGAGACGTCCGCGCCGTCGGAGCCGCGGATCACGACGACGTTCGCGTCTTCGTCAGCGATGAAACCGTTCAAGGCGCGTCCGTCTTTGGTCTCCACGAGGTAGTTCACAAAGCCTTCGCGGATTTCAGCATTGGGGTCGAGGACACTCGGCAGCAGCGTGCCGAGGTCATCGCGCTGGTAGGGCGTGAGATCCGGGCCGATGCGTCCGCCCTTGTGGAAGAGCTGATGACACGAGGCGCAACGCTCCGTGAAGAGAGGCTCGCCGGCGTAGGGATTGCCGGTACCAGCCTTGAGGACTTGCTGAAGTTTCTCCATCGCGGCACGCGTGTCGGGGCGGAGTGGAGCGGCGGATATCGGGAAAAGTTTCTGTGTGAGTTCCATAAAAGGTTTGTCCGTGTGCCTGCGGATGCGGGCGATGGCGTCGGCGGAGACGTTGGCTGGCTTCACCGCGCCAGAGTCAACGAGTTTGAGGAAAGCGAAACTCCACGAGGCGCGGCTGGTCAGCAGGCTTTGCGCAGCAGGCTGGAGCGCTGCCGGAAGTTTCGGGTAAGCCGCAGCGATGTCGGTGCCGATCGTGGCATCGTCGTACCGCGTGAGTGAGCCGAGCGCTGCTTTGCGCGGTTCGATGTCGCCGTCGCTTTTGGCAAGCGCGAGCAGGACCGGGACGGCGGCGGCTTGATGGACTTCGCCAAAGACGCGGATGTGGGAGAGGCGCTCTTCACGCACGCTCTTCGGGTCGGCGATCAACGTCAGGGACTGCTGGATGGCTTCAGCATCGCCGCGGCGCACGCGCAGAAGGAGCGAAGGCTGTCCGGACTTCGCGAGGGCAGCGACGAGTTGGTCCGGCAATGGAGGGAAGGCGCGGCCTTTGAAGGCTCCCTCGAAGGCGGCGAGCAGGAGCGTGCGATGGTCCTCGGTCGGCGCAGCATTGAGTAGTTGCGCACAGGCGGGCAGGTCGGCGCGCGTGGCCTTGGTCGCGAAGCGGCGCATCAGGCGCGGAAGGATGTGCTGCCTGGCGAGCGTCGAGTTCCAAAGCGAATGGACATCGTTGGTATTTTCACCGCTCACCCCGGCCCTCTCCCCTCCGAGGGGAGAAGGAGATGCGCCGTTGCCCGGCGCGCGCTTGCCTTCTCCCTCTCCGCCCGGCGAGGCGGGGAGAGGGCTGGGGTGAGGTGAGGCGGCCTGGAACATCGTCAGCACGTCACTGCGGTCGGTGTCGCAAAAGCCTTCCAGCGTGAACCAGCAGAGCATCGGAATGAACGGGTCGGCGGCATCGGCGTCGCGACCGAGTAGCGCGGCCACGAGCGGGAGTGCCTGGCGCGCGGGCAGGCGACGAGCGGTCGAGGCAATCTGGCAGCGGACTTCGGCGTCAGGTTCGGTGGCGGCGAGACGTTCGACGGCGGTGGTGAAGGCGTCCGGCAGTTGCTTGCGATCGCCGAGCAAGCGAATGGCCCAGGCACGAACGGGTGCGGCCGGATGTTCGAGCGCGGTCAGCGCGGTGGCGTCATCGAGCCAGCCGGCTTGATGGAGAGACCAGAGGGCTTCGAGAGCGGGATGGGGTAGCACAGGCGACTCGCCTGTGCTGGTCGGCGACCCGCCGACCGGAATGAGTGAGGCATCCCGGGCGTGATGGGCACCGCTTTTGGTGGCGGCAATGCTCGGCGTCTTTGCGCCCGGCGAGTCGCCGGGCGCCACAGGCGGGTCGCCTGTGCTACCCAGCAGCCTCTTCAACGGCTCCTTCGCTGCGGGGTCGCGGTGTTCGCCGAGCAGGCGCACGGCAGTTTGGCGATGCCATTTATTCGGATGACCCAGAGTGGCGAGGAGTTCCGTCGTGGTCTTGTGCGCGAGGTTCACGTCTTTGTTCAGCGCCGAGTTCCTTCCGCGCAGGCGGTAGATGCGCCCGGAGTCCGGATCGATTTGGCCCTGATAATTTTGACCGTGCGCGATGTATTCTTCGTAGAAGTCGGCGACGTACATTGAGCCGTCGGGCGCGTTGGCAGCGAAGACCGGGCGGAACGCCTTGTCGTCGCCTTCGAGCGCGAAGCCGGTGTCGGCGGTGGTGAAGGTCGAGCCGTCGCGAACGCGGCTGCTGACGACGACGTTGTGATGGAGCGGGTCCACGTTGAAAAGGCGGCCGAGGTAGTTGGTCGGTAGCGCGGTGCCTTCGGCGATGGCGAAGTGATGGGAGAAGCGGGTGATTTTATTCGTCGTCTTCATAAACGGCATTTCGCCGAACGCGAAGGGATTTGTCGGCGGGCCAAATTTTCCGGGGTCTTTGCCTTGCTTGAGGTAGATGCCGCTCTGAACATAGTGCCAGCCGCGCGTTTCGCCGCCGTTGTGGCCGGAGTAGAGGCGGCCCTCGGCGTCGAATTCGAGGCCGAAGTTGTTGCCGCCTCCCTCGGCGAAAATCTCATAGGTGCGAGTGTCGGGATGATAGCGCCAGACCATGCAACTTTCGTAATAAACGCCAGCCGCGTCGGGCGCGTCAGTGCCGGGCCGGCGGATGTGGCTCGTGGTGGTGCTGCCTTGGGCGCCGTAAATCCAGCCGTCCGGCCCCCACGCCAGGCCGTTGGCGATGGAGTGCGTGTCTTCCAGGCCGAAGCCGGCGAGACGCACTTCGGGCTCGCGGTCGGGCACGTCGTCGCCGTTGGCATCGGGATAGAATAGCAGGTAGGGCGTGTGCATGACCCAGATGCCGCCGTGACCGTGAAGGACGGCGTTGGCCATGTTGAGGCCGGTGAGAACCTGAGTGTGGCGGTCGAACACGCCATCGCCATCGGTGTCCTCGTGAACGGAGATAATGTCGTGTCCGCGGTCGTGATAGGGCGGCGCGGGCGGCACACGGTCGAAGGTCGAGCGGTAGTACTTGTCGCGGCTGACCATCTTGAGGCCGGCCGGATACGGATATTGCCGATACTGCGCGACCCAGAGGCGTCCGCGCGCGTCGAAGCTGAAGTGAGTGGGCTGGGCGACTTGCGGTTCGTGCAGGAGCAGGTCCACGGCGAGGTCGGCGGGTGTGCGCATCTGCGCCAGCGATTCGCCAGGTGACAGGCGCTGGCCGCGGACCAGTTCTGCGTTGGGCGCGAGTGTGGTGGAAGCTTCGCGGAAACTGGCCTCGGTGAAGAAGGCGCGCGGTGGTTGGTTCGTCACGGCGCGCAGGTCGGCGAAGTCAGGTTCGCCGGAGTGAATTTCCCACGTGCCTTCGAGTACCAGTTCATCATGATAACCGTGCAAAACCGGCACGACTCGCAGCCCAGCGTGCGCCGCGTCACCTTCAAGTCGCAGCGCGAGGACGTTGAATGCTTTCTTCTCCAGAATGCCCTTGGGTATTTTGAAACGGCGTCGCGGCTCGGCGGCGAGCGAATCGCCTTCGGCGATCTTCTGTCCGTTGAGAAGCACCGCAAAGCGTCCTGGAAAATCTGCGAAGCTGAACATGGCGGAATCGGTCCACAGGTCCACCGCCGCGCGCGAGGTCATGTTGTCCGGCACACGAATGAAACAGCGGTAGTAGAATGTTGCGGCGGTGGGGGAGGGATTGTCGGCGGGGACGGACTGGGGTTGCCACTCCGCTGACTGGACGCGAACATGAACGACGGGCAAGACGAGCAGGACAAGGCTGGCCAGGACGGTCGGCAGCCAGCGGTCGAGTGTCTGTTGGATGCGAGGCATCATTTCGCGCCGACCGCGCGCTGATCAGCTTTGAAGCGAAACGCCGGTTTGCCGGTGAGGTCCGTGCTCGTGAAGGACGGGCACCAGAATCTCTCGACGTGTTCGATGACGAGGTCGGTGCCCTCGAAGTGGCTGACGCCGGGCGGGCGTTCCGGGTTGTACATCGTGTCGGTCATGTCGCGCATCAGGGCAACGTGCTTGCCGAGCTTGACCGTTTGCCGGATGGCGAAGGGCCGGCCGAGCACGCACATGTTCAGATGTACCCCGCACAGGATGACGTTGTCGATGCCGCGCTCGGCGAGCAGATTCCATGTCTCCTGCCCGTCGTCCGTGATGGCGTCGGCTTCGGCGATCTCGATGCTGCTGATTTGCCGCGTCCACGGCGTGCGGATGGGGCATTTGGCCGGCTGGCAGTCGCAGCCCATGTCGGAATCGTCGATGGGGAGGACGGCCTCGTGTTTCGGGTCGGTCCAACACCAGGCCGTGCCCCAGCGCTCGGCGGTCTCCAGAGGAACGGGCGTCGGGCTGAACCGCGCCATCTGGGCGCGCTTGCGTTGCTGAGAGCCGTCGTAAAAGCCCGTGCACGTGCTGGGCGCGTGGATGACGAACAGGCCGCGGGCGCGAGCGGCCTTCACGACTTCATTCAACGGCCGGGCCATCTCATCGACGCGGCGCGCCGCGGACTTGCACCAATGGTCGTCCCACATGTCACAGATGATGAGGGCGGTCTTCTTCGCGTCCCAGGCGACTTGCCGCTCGACGACGCTCGCTTGAGTGCCAGGCGGCGCTTTGGCGCGGGAACGGAGGTGAAGTTGCAGAGGGTCGGCGGCGGAAGCGGCGGAGGTCATGAGGGCAGCGGCCAACAAGACGATGAAGCCAGGGAAGGTCGGTTTCATAGTGCGATGGCTTCTTTATGGCCGGAGCGCGGCGAAAAGGCGAGTGGCATTTCCGGTGGGTCGCGCTAAGATTGCATCATCATCGCGCCCGCCCGGCCATAAGGTCGAGGTCTGCGGAGTGGGCTCTTTTCCGAGTTCGGTGGCCTCATGCAGCACCGTTGCGGGGCTTTGATTCTTCTGCTCCGAAAATAAGGTTAGAGGAAACGCTCGCCCTCCCGGCCCTCTCCCCCAGGAGGGTATCTGTTTAGCGGTAGCGGTTGTCGCGCTTCGACAACCCCGCCGCGTGCAGCGGCGGAACGGCTCGCACGGACCGCTCGGTTTGCGGGAAGCCTTTGGGCCGCTGGACGCGGTGTTACTCGTCGCAGCGCGACGAGTTCTACCACGCTAAACAGATACCCAGGAGAGGGAGAAGCGCGCACAGCGCCCGGGAATTCTCGTACTCCCTGGTGTGGCATCGCCTCATGGGGACTCAAGTCGGGGGCAACGGGCGATTGGGTTCATAGCGAATCCACGAGACCTGCGTGATGAGCTGGTTGAGCGCGGCGTAGGAGAGGTGGGCGTTCGTGGCGTGCTCTGGAGTCTTGTTCGCCGGGAATGTCGCCAGGGTGGCGTCGCCAACGAGAAACACATTGAAATCCTTCGACAGATTTTCGTAGCCGGCTGTGGTTTTGCAAAAGCACATGTCTGTGGCGTAACCGGTGAGCAGGACATGCCGCACGCCATGTTGTTGAAGAAATGTCTTCAGCGCCTCATAGCCTTCGGCGTCGTAGATGACGATATCGTCCGGCTGCACGTCGATGTCGCGCGTGACGGGGATGGGCAGGTCCCAGAAACCCGCCCCGTTGAAGCGCGGGCCGGCGTCGAGGCCGGAGAATTGTTTGAAGTAATCAACGACCGGCTTGTCGGCGGACAATATCAGCGTGGCGGGCAACGGCTCGCCGCGATAACTGAAGCTGGTGAGCCTGGCCCGCAGTTCTTCCGCGCCTTGTTTGCGCAGGGCATCGGTGGGACGGTCGCGTAACGAGCGGTAAAGCTTCTTGCGAATCGGGTCTTCGCTGCCAGGCAGGCTATACATCACGAACGCAACCTGGCGGCGAAGCGATTTGAGGAAAGGGTTGATGACTTCGCGGGTTTGGCGGGCGGCGAGATGATTCTTGGCCGGCGTGCAGAAATCCGCGCATCCGGCCGGCTCAGGCGTGTACCAACCCTGTCCCTCGTCAATGCCCCAAGGGTGCACCATGATGACAGCGGTGTTCCGGGCGCGCAGCCGATTGGGCATTTCGATGATGCCGCGGGCGTTGTAGGAGAAGCGCCAGGCACGGACGTGCAAGTCGGCGTTCGCGTCATCCACAAGCACGGGCGCTTCGTAGCGTGTCGTCTCCTCGACCGGCGCGATAAACTCCGGATGCTCGGCCAGCAGGGGATTCGGATCTTTGATCGTTATCAGTTGGTTGGAATACACACGCGACTGGCCAGAGTCCGCTTGGGCGATGACTCCAACGGACATCAGAGTCATAATCGCAATGGCGAAGGCTAACGCTTTCATGTTAACAGGCTGGGTTCATAAGAGAATCTCCTGGATAAAACGCCCGTGGTCGATTTCCAGCCTCTTCCGGCCGGGCACTTCGAGCTTGCGCGGGTCGAGGCCGAGCAAGTGCAGGACAGTTGCGTGGATGTCGGTCACGTAATGGCCGTCGCCCAAAGCGTGGTAACCAAGTTCGTCCGTGGCGCCGTGGATGGTGCCGCCTTTGATGCCCGCGCCCGCAAACCAGATGGTAAAGCCATGCGGATGATGGTCGCGGCCATCCTTGCCGCCGCTGCGCTGTTCGAGGCCGGGCGTGCGGCCGAATTCCGTGCAGAACACCACCAGCACATCCTGCATGAGACCGCGTTGTTTCAGATCGTGCAGCAGGCCGGCCACAGGCAGGTCCACGTTCGCACAGAGTTTCTCATGATTGTCCTTGAGCTTCTGGTGCGAGTCCCACGCGCTGAGACCGCTGGGATAGACGAGCACAAAGCACACGCCGCTCTCAACAAGGCGGCGGGCGCAGAGCAGCCGTTCCCCTGCGACTTTCGTTTGCTCCTGGTCGAGACCATAAAGGCGACGAATGTGCTCCGGTTCGGACGGGAAGTTCATCGCCACGGGCACCGCGGCCTGCATCCGAAAAGCCAGTTCATAGGCTTTGATGCGCGCGCGGAGGCGTTCGTCGTCGGGATACTCGACGGCGGCGAGGCTGTTGAGTTTGTGAATGAGCTCGAACTCATTCGCCTGTTCCTCGGCGCTCACACCTTCGGGTCGCGTGCCGTAGGGAAGCGGGTTGTTCGGGTCCACGGCCAGCGGCACACCGGCGTGTTGCGGGCCGAGATAGTAGCCATGGGCGATTTCGCTGGTCGTATGCGCTTTGGGCACGCCGACCGTGAGGAAGCTGGGCAGATTGTCGTTCAAACTGCCCAGGCCGTAATGCACCCACGCGCCCAGGCTGGGCTGCGTTTCGTCCAGGCGATGGCGGCCGGTGTGAATCTGATTCTCAGCCCAATGATCGTTGTCGGTCGTCCACATGTTGCGGACCCAGGCGATGTCGTCGGCGCACTGCGCCAGGTGCGGCCACCAGTCCGTGATTTCGATGCCGCACTGGCCATGCTTCTTCCAGCCGACCTGCAGCGGGTAGATGATCGGATAAACATCGCGCACGTTGATGGCGTCGGCGGCCACAGAGCGAAAGCGGGCCTTGTGTTTAGGCGAGTGGACCGGGTTCTCGAACGGCGTTTTGTCGAATGTCTTTCCGGCGTGTTGATTCAGAGCCGGTTTGGGGTCGAACGTCTCCACGTGGCTGTAACCGCCGCTGAGAAAAATCCAGAGGACCGACTTGGCCTTGGGTGGAAAGAGCGGCCGGCCGGTGGGCGGTGTCCAAAGGGAGTGCACTTCGTCCGCCGCGCGGGCTACCCCGTCGCGCCAGAACATCGAACCGAGCGCCAAACCGGCGAAGCCCAGGCCGACGTCGGCGAGGAAAGTGCGGCGCGGGACGCGGCCACAGAAAGAGCAGGTCGTTTTCATCGGATGGTGAGGAAGTCATTATGGTTCAACAGCACATGGATGAGGCTGGCGCGGGCTGAGTCGTCACCTTTCGGCGAACCTTTCGCCAAGAAGTCGCGACAGGCGGCGAGTTCTTCGTCCGTCGGGCGGCGGGTGAGCACTTGTTCGTAAGCGGCCGTAATGAAATCCTCCTCGTCGATGTCGGTTGCGTGCACGAAGTTTTGTGCCAGCCGCTGCGCGAGGGCGCGACTGCATTCGTGGGAGAGTTTGCCATTCGTCAGCGCCAGCGCCTGCTGAGGAATTATCGTTTGAGTGCGGCGATAGCATTCGGTCGGGTTGGGCGCGTCGAACTGTTCGGCGAACTGCTCGGCGACGATAAATGCGTCGACCGGGTTGGCGATGGGCGATGGGCGATGGGCGATGGGCGGCACGCGCGGCCGCCTCGGCGCTTGGAAGGCCCAATGCTGGCGCGGGTCGGGCTCGGGCTTTTCGTCCGCCGGAGAAGGCGCCCCCTGAGCAATCCAATCGCGGAGCCGTCCAACTTGTTCGGGCGTGAGCGCTTCTCCTTCCGCAGGCATGCGTTCGTCTGAATTGGTGGCAGCGACGCGCCACAGCAAAGGACTCTTTGCCACGTCATTCGTCAGTATGACTGGACCGTGCTTGCCGCCGCGTCTGATGGCCTCGCCCGTGTCGAGGCGCAACTGGTCCTTCTGCTTGAGCGCGCCGTGACAGGCGTAGCAGCGCGCTCTGAGCAGCGGCTTGATCTCCCGGAGGTAGTCCACGGATTCGGCTCCCCTGGCGCCCAGGCGAGCGCCAAGAATGATGGCTGAGATACAGAGCAACGCTTTCATGCCTGCCGAGGATTTTCGCTCCAGCCATGAAAACAAGAACCCGCACTGGTTTCAATCATCGAGTAGAGGCCGAAGCATGGGCGATCAGGCGGGTAAAACTGTTCATCTCGCTTCTGTTTTTCGTTGCACAGAGGGTAAGCAACCGCCTTTTGGCGTCACGTCTGCGCGAAGTTCCTCTCTCGGTTTGAAGACGCCCCTTCATACGCAGCGAACCTCAAGCGGGCGTTTACCTCGATGGACGTGACGGCCAACGAGGCCGGGCCCGTGCAATCGTCGCGTGGTCGTGCTCATCAGCTTTCCTCCGCTTTCATCCGGAGCTCACTCAGTCGACTGCTCGCGCCTGAGCCGCTTGTTATTTAGGTTCATGCACCGTCACCTTGACGGGATCGAGGAAGTTGTTGCTCAATGCGGCGACCTCCTCCGGTTGCATAAGGCCTTCCTGCAGCCACAGCCGATAATTCACAGTGAGCGGCTTGTCTTTTTCAATCGTGTATTCGAAATAGGAACCGAAGCGGCCATATTCCCTTTCACTGAACCTGGCCTCCTTGGGGTTTCCGGGATGGTCGAGGTAGGCCACCGTGTATCGCTTTCCGCCCAGCACAAACGACATCGCGTTCCAAGGCAAGTTGACCGGCCCTTGGCGCGTTTGTGGATCCCAATTGCGGGTCTCGCCGGGTTTTCCGATGCCGTCCGGACGAACATAGATCGTCTCATTCGTGGTGAAGGCGTCCACGTCGTTGTGCGCCCGGAACTGAAATCCGGCGTGCTGCGGGTCGCCATCGATCCTTACCCGGCCTGACGCGCTTCGCAGCCGCGAGGCGAACTCAATCAAATGGCCGCCGGAAACATTGTAAACGGTCAACTCGCGTTCCTCTTCGGCGAAGGCCGCATCCTTCCCATGCCAGCTAATCTCAACACGGTGCCGCCCCAAAACGGGGCCTTCCTCCGACGCGAGAAAACGTTCGTGCTGCTGAAACGCTCCGTCGATGCAGTGCCAGGTATCTGCCGTCTTGCCGTCGCCGTAGGTGATGCGATTGAAGCCGTAGAAAATACCCCGGTGATGCGGAGAATGAACCTTGGGGTCCTCATTCAGGCCACCGGTGACAATCCGATCTCCCTTAGGAGAAAACACGTGGTGGAAAACTTTATAGGTCCGAACGCGGCTTGCCGGCGTGGACTCGTCAAGCGGATCGTAGTGATACGTCATGATCGGTCGCTCGCCGAACACGAGATCAGCATGATGGCCGGGGTGAGCGTGCCAGGCGAAGCCTCCCGACCTGGGGGGCGGCTGGGTCGAAAGGGTTGCTTTCAGCCGAAGCGCTTCGCCCGCCGCGAAATGTCCTATCATAAAATGCCGCTCCCCGACGGCCCTGGCATTGAGGCCGGGGCAGGTCCATTACGCCGGGATCGATTTTCCATCCGGCCCGACAAGCGTGGCGGAGGCAATCCGTTCCTGACCGATTTGCCTGCGCGGCATCTGCACGCGAACGGGGACATGGTTACGTTCGTGCCGTCCTGCTGCGACGGTGAGATCAAACGACGAGGAATCACCCAAGGCCCAGACGGCAGCCGCGAGGTAAACCGCCATGCATGCAAAAGATCTGTTCATATCATTCTAGGAGTTGACAACACCATAAGCTAATGGCGGCTCTAAGCCGTATCCATGTAGTCCGACGCAACCCCACCCTGACCCTTGGAGAGAGGGAACAGCATTCGTGCGCTTGATTCCCAGACCGCAGTTTGCCTGCTGATTGTGTTAACCAGTTCAGAATGCCGCAGCGGACGCGGACTCAATCCACCACAGGCAATTCGAACGACGCGGATGCGAGCGTGATACCATTCCAGCCGGGGAGTATGACCGTAACTTTGGCCTGGCCTCTTCTCGCATTGGGGACGACCCGCACGGGGCCGTAAAACTCGTAATATCAGCACCGCTTCTCCAGCATCACCACCGTCTTCTGCGCAGGTGCTGAATCCGAAGCGGGCCATTCGATTTCGGCGCGAGGATGAACGTTGGCCGGGACCGATTGATAGGCCAAAGAGGCGAAGGAACTCTTTCCCGATCCGGGCGTGGCGAAGCGAATGTGAAGCTCGGGTTTCTTCGAACTCAAGCTCAACTCGCGATCGCGAAGCGGCTGAACGACCATTGGCCCTCCGAAATGAACAACGCTGGCCTCCCCGCGGATTTCGGAAAAAATCGGTGCCCAGCCGGCAACCTGCTGGAGTTTGCCATTCACCTTGACCGACAGGATGTAGTCCGCCGGACTATCTCCCTTTTGATATCGGGTCAGCTTAAAGTCGGTGTGCCGGCGGGATCCGTTCGCCGGGACGATTTCGCCAATCGCATAAATCCAACTACGGTAGGGAGTGGTCGTGAACTCCCTCCGTTCGGATGGAAGAAATGCCTCGTTTGATCCGGTAAGGTCGCCATCGGCGTTGCGATCCACGCAGATGCGCTCACCATCCTGAACCAACCAGACACGGGTATTGGCTTCCGGCCCGAACACGAGCAGGCAATAGCTCGGCTTGTCCTTGTACGTCGGCTCGCGCCCAATGCTCCGGTCAACCTGAGAGAAGTCCACTCCGAAACTCCGCAATCCGCTAAGCAGACTGACAAACAACCCAATGGCGATAACGCGACGCATCACAGGCCTAGGCAATGACGCGGAAATCTGACCGATCACCAGCGGGCAGTCAACGACTCATTGCACACGACGGATTCATGAATCCATACAGCGGGGTCGTGCGATCACCGACTCGGTCACGATTCGTTCTCATCCCGGAATGGGAGGAGCTTATCTACGGCTAAGTGGCATGAGTAGGATCACTAAATCTCAGCGGCGCCCAGTCCTGGCCCGTTGATCTCCTGGGTCCGCAGCATCCCGTCGGTGACGCGGAACATACCTGGGAATCGCGATTCCCATGCCTTGTTCGCCTGGGGCAGGTACTGGCGCGCATTGGCCTCGACCGAGGTGATAGTCGGCACGCGAGCCTGCAAATTGGCGGTCTGGATCAGCGCGGCTCCGGGGCAACTCATATCGCCGCCACAGAGGAAGATCTTCTCCTTTCCCGCGACCGACGCGATCAGGATCATGTGGGTGAGTCCCTTGGGGGATTTCACAGCGGCCCCCGTCCAGCCCAGCTTGCGCGCGAGGAGCAGGGATTCGACGTCAATCAAAGACTCGTCGATCACAACGGGACAGAGCCTGGCCGCCTCGTGCATGTCGTTTTCGGGGTGGGCCGCTAAATCGCGGGCGGTGGGCTGTTCGGTGTATTTGATCCGTTGGTAACCAATCGGCATTTTCTCTTTCAAGGTCCGCAAGAACTGGATGAAGTACTCGACGTTCGGACACTTCTCATTGAAGTCGAGCACATAGGCCCAGGTTTTGATCCCGCGTTTTTCTTGTGCCTGGGTGGTGACTTTGTCGATGTGGATCACGCGCTCGACATCCCATTTCAAATCGGTCCCGTTCAGCTTGATCTTGAGCGCGAGGAGCCCGTTGTAGTTGATCCACTCGGGCAACGTCTCGGGCAGCCCATCCTTGAGAGGTTTCTTGTTTTCGAATTCTTCGATTGGATCGACCGCCGAGACCAAATGACAGAGCGTCATGCGTGGCTTGTGCTGACGAAGCAGATAGTGGCTGGGATAATGTCCCTTGTAGCCCGCGCCCAGATAGCGGGACAGATCATGGTTCATGAACTCGGGACCATACGTGTCGAAGCAGTTCATCCGATTGACCTTGCCGAATGCGTCGTGGATCGCGGCATCAAACGCGGCGGCGGTCACCAGCGTGCATAGCTTGGGGATGGCATCGGCCAGATGCAAACGTTCGGACACCTCGGCAGCGGCTTTGAGATACAGCGGCGCCAGGTCCCAGTTGATGTCGATCGGGTGAGCAAATTCCTGGTGGCTGCCGGTCACTTTCGCAATCTCGGCTGCCAGCGCCTTCATCGCGTCGTTCTTGGTCTCGTTCGTCAGCTTCTTCGATGGAAAAGAGAAGGTGTGATTGAAGGGGATCGATCCGAATCCGCTGGCAACCTTTCCTCCCGCAGTATGGACGGAACACCTCACGGTCACCATCGTGGCGCGATCCACCACGGCTCCCGCGAAACCGACCGGAGCCCGAAAGGTGTACTCGTCGTAGCCGAATGAAATGCTATCGATGCGTATGTCGCTCTTTTTCCTGCTGGCGGCGGAAAGAATGCCGAGGCCGCCGGTCTGACTGGCAGCAACAGCCCCGCCGGCGAGGGTTCCCACGCTTTTCACGAACTTGCGCCGTGTGATCATATTGGTTTTAGCGATCCTTGGCCTCACTCAGCTTAGCCGTATCCAGCCGTATCCATGCAGTCGAGACGAACCCTCACCCTGACCCTCTCCCTTTTATGAAGGGAGAGGGGAACCTTCGGTGGCATCGTGTCCGGATCACCGCACAGCAAACCGAGGCGACGCGTTCTAGCTTTCCTCTCCCCGCTCGGAGCGGGGAGAGGATCAAGGTGAGGGGCGGACTGCATACTTACATCCTATTGGGACCCGACTTTGTCAGATCGAGTTCCAGCCATGACAGCCCACAATCACGCGGACAATTTCGCGCCGGCGCTCCGTTGTCACCAGGCCGCGTCGTGTGTTCAGCAAGTCTCTGTCAACAGAGTAAATCAGATCGCACTTGCACAAAGTTTCCCAGTTCAGCCCATCAGCCAAATCGAGCACTACCTCGCCGGCATTGGGCGCTCGGGACGCACGTTGAGTGGAACAAAGAATGATTTCCACCAGCGGTTTCCTTGCGGCCCGATCTTGCGCTGAAACGATGACGGCGGGATGAACTCCAAAGCCAGGATCGAACGTCCAGATTTCCCAGGCATTCACAGATCGTCGATGCTCCTGTGCTTCTTGGCTGCCTTTCGGATTGATTTTAGCGTGGTCCGTCCGGCGATACGTTCCTGGTGGTCAGCTTGCGGGTCGGGGCGATAGATTTCGTGCAACTGCTGCTCGGTCAAAGGCGGTGGATTGAGGTAAGAACTCTCCTCACGCTCCATTCTTCGAAGTGCTTCCCGCACGACTTCGCTCTGATTGTTGAATCGTCCCAGTTTGAGCATCCGCTCAATGAACGCCTCATTTTCTTTTGCCAGCGCAAATGCCACGCAATAACAGTGTGCCAACTAATGGCCGTGTCAATTTCATATTTGCCGCGTCGGCCGCCGGGGCCGCCGGGGGCGCACGACAGAATACTTCGGCGATTAAACCACAAAGAACGCATAGAACGCAGAGGGAACAGAAATAGGTTTTTTCCTTTGCGGTCTCTGCGTTCTATGCGGTTCATTCTCTTCGGCGATCTTCAGTTCGGTCTTCACTCAGCAAGAATGAAATCCACAAGGTCAGCCAGATCCTGGTGGGTCAACCCTTCCTCCAGTCCTTCCGGCATGAGCGATTGTCTCGAGGCCTGCATCTTCGCGATCTGCGAACGCGGGACGACTACCTCGATGCCCAGGGGTTGACGAACTGTGACGCTGCTGGCGGTTTCGTTCACGATGATGCCGGTGTAGCTCTCCCCCTCCTTGGTATCGACGACGTAGGCGAAGTAGTTGGGCGGAACTTCGCGGTTGGGATCCAGGATATTGACCAGCAGCTTTTCCTTCCCGCCGCTTCGGGCCCCGGCCAAATCCGGCCCGACGGCGAATCCGTCGCTGCCTAGGCGGTGGCAGGATTGACAAAGCCGCTGGAATACGGCCTTGCCGCGCTGGTTGTCACCGCGCAGCTCGAGGGCGGGCAGAAAACGCCGGGCCACTTCGTCGCGCTTGGCGTCAGACGCGGCGCCGATCAGTTTGATGGCGCGCTGTTGGAGGGATGGATCCGAGTGTTGCCGCAGGGCCACGGTCTGCAGCAGGGACAGATCGCGGCGCTGGACAATGCCTCCTTCCATCGCACTGAGCAACCCGCCGGTGCGGTCGGGGCGTTTGAGCAGCACGTCCACCACCTTGTCGCGAATCGTGGGTGTCAACGACGACCAGCGACCCAGGAGCGCGGCAGCAAGCCCCGCAGGCGAGAGCCGATCGAGCGACGTGAGGGCGGCCAATTGCACGGCCTGCGGCTGCTGGGCGTCCAGCAGGGGCAGCAGCGTTTTCTCACTTTCAGCGCCGCGTCCGAAGGCAAGCAGAGCGACGGCCTCCAGTCGCGCCGATGCCGGCGCCTGGGCGTCGGTGGCCATGGCAACAGCGCGGCCCAGCAGCGATTCCAAATTCACTCCAGCTTTCTCGAATGAGCTTCCAGCCCGGCGGAGACCGTCTCCCAGGCCGCGAGCCAGCGGGAACGCGACCAGGGGATCGCGCGTCGAGACCAGAGCTTCCCGCACGCGCGCCAGATCGACCGGCTGGCTGGCGGCTCCCACCACCGCGGCCAACTCACGCAAGATCTCCGGGCGACCCGTCGCCGTCGCAGGCGCACCCGATTCACTGGCGAGCAAGCTGAACATTTCCCCCGCGCCCTCGGCCAGCGACGACAGAACCGCGGCCCGCATCATCGGCTCAGCTGCGTCGCGCCGGGCGATCTGGGCCAGCACGCCGAGGCGCTCCGGATGTCGGATCTCGCCCAAACTGAAGGCAAGCTGGTAGCGCACACCCACGACCGGGTCCGAAGCGCACGCGGAGAGCTTCCTCCACAACTCGCGGGAAGGGACGCC
>Ga0066710_100001786_pt1 | contig 16561 bp, 12 predicted proteins | sample GraSoiAngelo_159_FD_79666 | JGI IMG/M metagenome (GOLD analysis project Ga0066710, IMG submission 79666) | Grasslands soil microbial communities from the Angelo Coastal Reserve, California, USA - 14_1009_16_40cm | ecosystem: Environmental > Terrestrial > Soil > Grasslands | place: USA... | reverse complement strand
TTGCTCCTATTGATCGGCGTAATCGGTATCGGCATGTTGCTGCCGCTGCTGCTCTATTGGCGCGGCGAGAAGCACGGCGTGCATGACATGACGACCACTGCCGCGCTGGTGCTGGTCGGCGGCTTTATTCTCCGCCTGGTCATCGTCTTTTCGGCCCAACGAGTGTGATGTGAATCCTGCGGTGATTCTTCTAACCGCTCTTTCGTTCTACCTTGTCGGCTGCGCGAGCCCGGAGACGACGCGGATGCGCGGCGGCGGTCCGGGAGCTGACGTGGGGAACCGAGGTAAAGTTGTGGAAATGCACGAAGGCTCACAACCTTTCTGGAAAACGCCGAAGATTATTCCCGCCAAACATGCACCTTTAGACCCCGCCAGTCAGGCGGATCAGCTCAGCCGCAGATGACGGCAATCGATACTGGCCTGCAAAATCTAAAGCGCCAGCATCCGGAGTGGGAGCCGTGGCTCACCGTCGTTCAGGCAATTCTAGGCGAAACCGCTGATCCCAAATGGGACGCGGTTGTGCCGCTTCGTACACAGACACAGAGCAAGGTTCCGCTCCTCGCCGAAGCCAAACTGGAGTTGGAAATAAGTTTGCTTCGGCCGTTCTCGGAGCAGCTGATGCGCATCGCTTGCCGGAGCGGGACGCCGCAGATGGCGACCTTGAAAGCGGCGTTACACGCCGAGTTGGATGTTTTCACTCTGTTCAGAGCAACGCTGAACCAGGATGGCGATCGTATAAAAGAAGTCGCGCTTGCTCTCGGCGCCGATCCCGAGGCGTTCCAAGCGGTTGCGGTTTTAATGCCGGTGCCGTTCCTGCACGCTTGCAACCGCCATTGGGCGCGCTCCATAGTGGCAAGCTGGATGGAAGGGTACTGCCCTGTGTGCGGCGCCTGGCCGGCATTTACCGAGGTGCGCGGTATCGAGCGGAGCCGCTACCTGCGCTGCGGCCGTTGTGGCGGCGAGTGGCAAGCGCACTGTTTATGTTGTCCCTATTGCGGCATGACCGATCACAAGGAATTGCTATCGCTGGTGGCGGAGAATAGCGGCTTGAATTCAGCGATCGACGCCTGCACGCGCTGTCTGGGTTACGTGAAGACTTTTACCACGCTCCAAGGGAGCCCGCCCGCCAAGGTTATCCTCGATGATCTTGCCAGCGTCGAGCTGGATGTCGCCGCCGCTGAGCAGGGCTACAAGCGTCCTCAGGGCCTCGGCTATTTTCTAAACGTAACAGTGGCTGAAAATGCGAGCGGCGCGACCTCTTTGCATGAAACATGAACGCAGATAAGGGATCATTGCAATCTTTTCGACCTGCCGACGTTTGCCGAGCCTTGCTCGCCGCGCTCGAAGCTGCCGAGGGGCGTAGAAAAAGACGCAAGCGCGATCAAACACCCGACGCGATCGGACTATCGCTCAAACGGGAGGTCCTTGAACGCGTTGTCGAAGATGATCCGGAACCAGAGATGTTCGAGGGGTGGCTCCTCTCCTACGCTCAAAAAAGCGATGGCCAGCATTCCGCAGGCGCCGTATCGGCGATGGCAAGAGCGGTGCTCGACGAATGGCGCCTGGCGCATTCTTTGGGCGATTTCAAAGCCTGGCTCGATCGTGGAGCGCCCAGCGACGATGCCGATGCCGGCTCCGCGGTGCGACCCAATACTCGCCGCGGTCTGGCGTGAAACGGGGTATGCCCCGCCTTGGTCGCCGTACTGGTTGTCATGCAAACTAAAAAGAGAACTGGAAGAAGAATTAACTTATACGCCGACTAGATGCGCCTAACTGCTAAATTCGTTCCAGCAATCTTCCGAACTTGCCGAAGAAAATCCGTATTGACGATTTCCAAGCGAATCGCTCCCCAGACCGACGCTACCGAACAACGCCAATGTAACAAGGAAGGAAAAGATGACCAGGTTGTTTTCAGTCAAGCCAGGAATGACTCTCAAAGGCCGGGAGTTTAGAGGCCTACGTGGTTGGGCAGGGAAGCCACTCCATCCACCTCTTACCGACTTTCCGATTGTCTGTTATCTGCTCGCAGCCGTGTTCGATGTAATCTCTTACTTCGCGGCCGATGATACGGTAGCCCGAGATTTCTTTGTCTCTGGTACTTACATTATTGTGGCTGGCGCCATCGTCTCTCTAGGGACCGCGCTCACTGGATTCTGGGACTGGTGGAAGGGCATGGAGCGGCAACCTTCAAGCGGGTTTCCAGGCAAAGCCAAACACACCCAGGTTTGGCGCACGGCCAACTGGCACATGACCGTGATGCTTACCGTCGCGGGGCTCGTGATTGCGGATATTATCGTGCGCCTTTTACAATATCATGACGGATATGCCAAGCTTTCAACGATGATCTTATCGGTTCTCGCGGGAGCGCTCGTTTCCTACGGCGCTACTTACGGCGGCTCCCTAGTTTACGACTACCAGTTCAACGTGGAAAGCCTGGATGGCTCCACCGCATGGGATGAGACGGAGAGCGATCAGCTGCCAGGCGACAAAACTCATCGGCGTTGAGCTTGGATTTTTTGCGACGGCACAAATATTCCTGACCGTATGAAAATCGCTCAGATCTCCAGCGTGTATCTTTCGATTCCGCCGAAAACCCATGGCGGAACTGAGCGAATTGTCTTTGATCTGTGCCAGCACCTCACCAAGCGCGGGCATAAAGTGGAGCTGTTTGCTTCGGGAGACTCCCAGGTCGATTGTTCTCTGCAGTCGGTGCTGCCTGTGGCAAGCTCAGATGATCCACAGTCGACGTTCTATCTAGAAAAAGAATTCGAAGCGCGTAACACCTACAACCTCTATCGCCAGGCTGAACGGTTCGATCTCATTCATGCTCACTGGCCGACGCTAGCCCCTTACTTCTCCTCTTTTTCACAGACGCCCACGGTGATCACCTACGCGTATATTGAGAAGCAGCTCCACGAATATTATCGGACCCACTTCCCCCGCTGCTTCCCTGTGTGCATCAGCCGAACTCAAGCCAGAATGCTCGGAGATGATTCCTTGCCGGTGATTTATAACGGAATCGAGGTGGGGGAAATTCCTTTCAATAGCCAGCCGGAGGATTTTTTCATCGCCGTCGGGCGGATGACACCGGGAAAGGGTATTGCCGAGGCCATCCGCATCGCTAAAAGAGCAAACGCGCGGCTTCTGATCGTCGGCCAGATTACTTCGCATCTGCCATGGAGCGAAAAATATTTCTCGAATGAGATTCAGCCTCACATCGACGGCGACAGGATCAGGCACATCGAACGGTTACCCCACGACGAACTCATGAAAACGGTGGGACGGGCAAAAGGATTTCTCTTCTCTCCCCAGTGGGAGGAACCGTTTGGTCTCGCGGTGGCAGAAGCGATGGCGGCCGGGACTCCGGTCCTGGCCTATCCGCGCGGCTCCATGCCGGAGCTGGTGAAACACGGAGAGAGCGGATATTTGCTACGCACCGAGGACGAAATGGTCGAAGCGATTCACCGGATTGAGAGCCTGGATCGGCGACGCTGCAGGGAGTGGGTCGAAGAGAATTTTTCAGTAGAGCAGATGGTAAACGGGTATGAAAGGCTCTACCGGCAAATCGCGGGTAGTGCTCGATAGTGAGCAGCGGCGCCGGACCGATCCGATGCGCTACAAACGATGGACTCCTCAAAGGCTCCGAAGCGAAGGGAGCTATGGGCAAGCGCGTATCCTAAGCACCGCGGTCCACTTGGAACTCTTTGATTGGCTCGGAAAAGAAGCAAAGGGCTCGAGAGCCGCAATGAGCCATTTTGGCGGGACTCAGGAAGTATGGGAGATCTTTCTCGATGCGCTTTCTGCAATGGGGTTACTCCAAAAACAGTCAGTGAGGTATGAGAATTCTCTCTTCGCCCTGCGTCACCTTCGCTCCGGCAAGGGATCTTTTCTTCTTCCCGACCATGATGCGTGGGAATTATGGGGAAGGCTCCCTGATCTTCTGACGACGCGGAAACGGCCTAATATCTCACAACCTTTTTTTACCGATCGAAAGCGCGCCGAGCGGCTGCTTCAATCCCTCGATCATGACGCCCGAAAGATTGCACCTTATTTGATCGCGCGACTGCCGTTAAGCCGCTCGATGACTCTGCTCGATATCGGTGGCGGGCTTGGGACCTTTGCTCTTGCGTGCTGTCGCCGTTTCCAGCACCTTCGGGCGACCGTGGTGGAACATCCGAGAATGATTCCTGTTGTCCGCCGCGCGGTCAAGAACGCAAGGATGGCAAACCGAGTGCAAGTGATCGGCCTCGATATTTTGAATGATCCGTTGCCGGACGGATTCGACTTAGTCCTAATCTCCAATGTCCTTCACGGACAGGGAGCTAACGAAAACCGCGCACTACTAAGAAAGGCGTACCGCTGTCTGAACGGAGGAGGACGGATTATCTTGCGCGATGTATTAATGAGGCGCGCTGGGACAGATCCGGAGTGGGGCGCGCTCTTTTCCGTTTCACTTCTTTTGCACACACCCAACGGCCGCTGTCATGCGCTGGATGAAGTGCGCGACTGGCTCCATCAGGCGGGATTCTCGGGCATCCAAGGACCGCTTCGCTCCAGTCCGTTATCCTTCGATCCCGACTCGATCTTGATTGCAGCAAAAAACTAAATAGCCAGTACGATAGGCAGGTAGAAGATGTGCGGGAGCCGTCAAAACAGAGTGATTCCAGTTCCAGAAACAAGCTGCCTCATGATTTCTTTCTTGCTCGTAGCTGCTCGATCAGTGCCGTGATTTCTTCGAGGCGGTTGCCAACCTCAGTCTCGGTCTTTTTCAGCTCCTCGGGTGATGCGCCTTTATCGACGGCATCTTCGAAAGCGGTTATTGCGACGGGTCTCGTCAGTCAGGCGGCGAGTTGGGGTCAGGCGTGATATTTGCTATTCTCTAAGGCAGAGGTGCTATTTCCTCGCCGAATAGCGAATATCACGCCTGATCATCCCCCTGCTGTCCTTCTGCGGCCCCGGCACAAAACCTGTTTCTGTCTCCGTTATCTTCACACTAGACACGCGCATTGCCGATTCTGGTTTGACAGCGCGTCTCCGGGGATATTAGTCTACGGAAAAAATAAAAAAGGCTGCAGTGAACAAGCAAGCAAACGCCCGAAAGTCGCTCAAAGGAGGTTTCTAATGAAAAGAACATTAACTACTCTTTTAATCGTTTGTGGAGTTATATGCCTGTTTTTTCCCGGCGCTTTTTCTGCAGAAGCTCCGCAATCGAAAGAGGCCAAGCAAATTGCAACTCTGGTCGACAAGGCAGCGGCTTTAACTGAGAGTAAAGGAAAAGCCGCCTTCCCGGAATTCAAGAAGAAAGGCAGTGAATGGCTTAGAGGAGAAACCTACATCTTTATCGCGGATATGAACGGTACCATTCTTATGCATCCTGCCAATCCGGAACTTGAGACAAAAAGTATACTCGATATGAAGGATGCGAATGGCAAGCCATTCATGCGGGAATTTATAGAGGCAGCCAAAAAAGGCTCGGGCTGGGTGGATTATATGTGGCCTAAACCGGGTGAAAAAAAACCCTCCAAGAAGCTAAGCTACATCAAGCAGGCGAAAATGCCTAATGGAGAAACCATCCTTGTAGGTGCCGGGATTTATGTCGAGTAAGAAGGATCGTCGTCGAAACCGCTCATGGTGGCCGGACATGATCGACTGACTCGACGTCGGAACGGTTCCATGCGAAACACAGTCGGCCTGAAGATCCTCGGCATTGTCGCCCTGCTCTCGCTGATCGCGGGCGCTGTTGCCTGGGTTAACGCCAGAAAATCGGCCGAGGTCGAAAGCCTGCTGATCAGTGTCAAAGAGACCTACGTGCCGAGCTACGCGGCGCTCGCACGAGCTCATATTCGCTCGCTCGAGCAGTCCGCATATCTGCGTCGTCTGGCGATCGTCAGTTTCCAATCCCCCATTGACCGAGCCGAGGTCGCGCGGCTGCGATCTTTGGTGGAGCAGAAGGCGAAGGAAGCCGACGACGAAATCCGCGCCGCCCGCAGGGCCATCGCCAAGGCGATCGAGGACCGCGCCAGCTTCGGCGACGAGGTGTTGTTGGGCCGGCTGGATACACGCCTCGGGTTCGTCCAGCGCTATCATGCGAGTTATGAGAAAGTGCGCAGTCAGGTCGAAGGTGCGCTCTCGAATCACGATGAGGCTCGGTTTCGCGATATCCTCGTCTCGCTCGACCAGGCGCGCGATACCCTCAATGCCGAGAGCGAGGCGGTCCGGCGCGAGATGCTCGGCTTGCTCGATCAGGCGATGCGCGACGCGATCACGGAGCAGAGCCGTTCCGTACGATACGGTATCATACTGCTGGCCGCTGCCCTGGCCATCGGCCTCGTCGTGGCAGCGGCGATGACCATGAATCTGGTCCGGCCCCTGCGGCGGCTGTTGAAAGGCGCGATAGCCGTGCAGGGGGGTTCCCTCGACACAGAACTTCCCGTCACCTCGCGCGACGAGATTGGCGACCTGACGGCAGCCTTCAACGCGATGGTGCGGGAGCTCCGCTCCAAGGCGCGGGTGCGCGAGACTTTCGGAAAATACCTCGATCCGCGGATCGTGGAGGGACTGATCGAGCGGCCGGAACTGCTTGGGAGCAAGGGCGAGCGCCGGGTGATGACGGTGTGCTTTACCGACATGAAGGGTTTCACGTCGTTGAGCGAGGGCGTAACCCCCGTAGCGCTGGTCAGTGTGGTCAACCAATATCTGACGACCATGTCGGAGCCGATCCGCCGGAGCGGTGGCATCATCGACAAGTATGTGGGCGACGCGATCATGGCCTTCTGGGGTCCGCCCTTCACAGCCGCGAACGAGCAGGCCCGCCTCGCCTGTGAGGCCACCCTGGGGCAGCTGGGGCTGCTGCCGAGCTTTCGGCAGAGCCTGCCGGAGGTACTTGGCATCAAGCGCAACGTGCCGCACGTCGACATGCGCATCGGCATCGCCTCCGGCGATGTCGTGGTCGGCAATATCGGCCCAGATCTGTCGATGAGCTACACGGTGATGGGAGACGCCGTGAACCTGGCCTCACGACTTGAGAACGTCAACAAGGTTTACGGCACGCACATACTGGTCAGTGCCATGACCCAAGAGATGGCGAAGGACGCCTACGAGTTTCGTGAAATCGACTCGATTCTGGTGGTCGGCAAAGAGGAGCCGGAGCAAGTCTTCGAGCTGCTCGGACGTCAGGGTGAGGTGGCGCAATCGACGCTCGATCTAGCCGCGCGATTCGCGCTGGGGCTTGTCGCGTACCGGCGGCAGGCCTGGATGGACGCCTTGGCGGCGTTCCGAAGCTGCCTCGAGCTGGCGCCCGGCGACAGCCCCGCTCGTGTCTTCCTCGACCGCATCCCACTGCTGTCAGCCCAGCCGCTGCCGGAGAATTGGGATGGCGTCTGGATCCTCTCCGAGAAGTGAAACACCACAGTAGGCATCCCAACTTCCAAGCGGTGAGCCGCTCACGAGGCCGGTCTTCAAGATGAGCCCCACCAACTCCGCCGCCCTCGACACGAACCTCCCAGGAGTCCGACAGCATTTCATCAAGATCATGAAGGAGGGCGGTCTCGAGAGTTCGGCGGTCTGGCTGGCTCTGTCGGAACCCGGCCGGGCTGACTCGCCGTGGGGAGTTCAATGATGAATCAGAAGCGAGCGAGAGTCCTTATCGTCGGCGGGGGCTTCGGCGGTGTCTACACGGCCATCACGCTCGAGAAGCTCCTGAGAAACGACCCGAGCGTCGAGGTAGGGCTGATCAGCAAGGAGAACTACCTTGTGTTTCAGCCGATGCTGCCCGAGGTCATTTCGGGGAGTATCGGAATCCTCGACACGATCGCGCCGATCCGCCGGCTCTGCCCGAACACCAACCTCTACACGAGGGAGGTGGAGTCGATCGACCTCAAAAATAAGACCGTGACGACGAGCGCCGGCTTTCGTCCGCGGCCTTACCAGCTCGAATACGATCACCTCGTCATTGCGGTCGGCAACATCACGAGCTTCGTGGGCCAGCCGGGGCTCGCCGAGCACGCCATGCCCTTCAAGTACCTTGGCGATGCCCTGGTCCTGCGAAACCACACCATCCATGCGCTCGAAGAAGCGGACATTGAGTCTGACCCCGAGCTCCGCCGCGCGCTCCTCACGTTCGTGGTCGCTGGCGGCGGGTTTTCCGGCGTCGAAGCCGTCGCAGAGCTGAACGACTTCGTGCGCGCGGGTGCGCGCAGCTTTCGGCGCATAGACCCGACCGAGATCCGCGTCGTCCTGCTTCACGCCGGGCCGCTCATCCTCCCCGAGCTGCCCGAGAACCTCGCCCAGTTCGCGCAGAACCTTCTTCAGCGCCGAGGAGTCGACATTCGTCTTGACACCCGCCTGGCCGCGGCGACGGCCGAATCGGCCATCCTCAGCAACGGGGAACGGATCCCAACAAAGACCCTCGTCAGCACCGTTCCTGGCGCCCCGAACCCGCTGGTCGCCGCGCTGCCGTGCAAGAACCAGCGTGGGCGGATCGTGGTCAACGAATTCCTGGAGGTGCTCGATTACCCTGGTGTGTGGGGGGTCGGCGATTGCGCGTGGATCGTGGATGACAAGACCGGACAGCCATGTGCGCCGACCGCCCAGCACGCCATCCGGGAAGGCGTGTGTCTGGCGAGGAACCTCGTCGCCACACTGCGCGGAGAACCGAAGCGGGCGTTTGCGTTCCAGGCGCGCGGAAAGCTTGCCGGGCTCGGACATCGGTCCGCCGTCGCCGACATCCTCGGATTCAAACTCTCCGGCTTTGTCGCCTGGTTCCTGTGGCGGGTGATCTATCTAATGAAGCTCCCTGGCTTCGATCGCAAGCTCCGGGTCGCCACAGACTGGTTCCTCGATCTGGTGCTGCCACCGGACATCGTCCAGCTAAAGATTGAAAAGAGCGTGGGCTTCGGGCGCGAGCACTTCGAGCCGCGCGAAGTCATCTTCCGCCAGGGCGACCGCGGTGATCGCCTCTACATCGTCGTCGATGGCGAGGTAGAGATGGTGAAGGAAGGGCCCCAGAGCGAGCAGCTCCTGGCTCGTCTCGGGGCGGGAGAGTGCTTCGGAGAAATGGCGCTAGTGAACGACAACCCGCGGATGGCCACGGCCCGAAGCGTCACCAGTGTGAATCTTCTCACCGTGGACCGCAACGGCTTTCACGCCCTGTTCGCCTACCACCCACCTCTTCGTCGCATGTTCCAGCAGCTCATCGAGCAGAGGCTTCGGCCGGCCGCTGGCGCGGAGAGGCTCGAGCCGGGCGGGGAGGCCTCGGAGGAGCCGTATCCTCCAAATAAACGTGAGAGATGACATCGAACTTGCCCTCCGCGGTGCTCTTCCACACGGAGTAGTGGCGCTCGTCGGCACCCCCGTCGCCACGCGGCAACCGGATTGCCACGTCTGCGCCGGGCTCGAAGGTAAAGCCTGCGAGCGACTCGGCAGCGATCGTGACGTTCCTGACCCGGGAAGACAGCAGCCGCGCGGCGAAGACGTGGCCGGCGTCGAATCCCTGGGGCATCCGTGCGACCTTAGCCGGCCGTCCTCGGCCTCGCGCGGCGAGCAAGGCGCATCAGCCCGTCGTAGGCGGCGTACTTGTATGCTTCGCTCCGCGTGGGTACGGCGAACGTCGCGTCGATGAAGCGGTCGATGGTGCCGCCCTCGTGCATCACGAACTGCCCAATGTGGACGAGCTCGCTGGCGAGCTCTCCGACGATATGTACTCCCAGAAGCGTCTTGTCGGGCACCCGGAACACGAGCTTTACGAGGCCGTCCGGAAAGCCCGAGATCCGGGCTTTCGCGTTCGTGCCGAAGGAGGATCGACCTACTTCGTAGGCGATCCCGGAGGCACGCGCCTGCTCCTCTGTGAGGCCGACCCAAGCCGCCTCGGGGATCGAGAAAACGTAGCTCGGCCGGAAGCGATCGGTCTCCTTCTTGTAATCGAAGCCGAAGGCGTTGCAAACCGCGACCCGCGCCTGCTCCATCGCCATGGACGCAAGACCGAGGGGGCCGATCACGTCGCCTGCGGCGAACACCCCCGGAGCGGTGGTCGCGTACCGGTCGTCGACCCGGACCCAGCCGGTGGAGTCGATCTCGACTCCGGCTTCCGCCAGTCCCAGGCCCTCGATTTGAGAGTGCCGGCCGGCGGCGATCAAAATCTTCTGGGCCTGGAGCGTGCGCCCGTCGGCGAGCCTGGCCTCGAGCGCGCCGGCCTCGCGCGCGACACCGGACACTGAGACCATGGGGATCACGCGAATTCCCATGGAGTTGAAGGACTCGGCGAGGACCCGCGCCATCTCGACATCGAGCGCCGGCAGCAGGTGGCTGCCGGCATCCACGACGGTCACCTGCACGCCGAGCCCGGCGAAGATCGACGCGTACTCGCAGCCTAAGGAGCCGCCCCCGATGACGAGAATCGATTCCGGCGCTCCCTCGATCTCAAGGATGCTCTCCGAGTCGTGCACATCGGGATCGTCCATGGGAATACCAGCGGGATGCCTGGGTCTCGACCCCGAGGCGAGCAGCACGACGTTGGCCTCGAGCACGACCCGCTCACCTCCTGGCTTCTCGACCTCCACACGGCGATCAGGGAGGAAGCACCCGCGACCGCGGATCCGCTCGATGCCGTGGCGCACCAGGTTGCGCTCCACGGCCTTGGTCATGAACTCCGAGACCTCGAGTTTTCGAGCCATGAGCAAGTGCCACGAGTCGCGCGCGCTCGCCGGCGGCACGCCGGTCGCGCTCTGGCCGAGGCCGCAGAGATAGATGGCTCCCTCGCGCAGGGTTTTGGTCGGGATCCCGGCCGTGCTCACCGCGATCCCGCCTGGCCGGGGATTGGGATCGACGACGGCGACGCGCTTTCCGAAGTACGCGGCCTGGGCCGCTCCCTTCTCGCCGGCCGGGCCGGCACCGAGCACGACTAGGTCGTACTTCGCCGCCATGCGCGCGTCGGGCTCACCAGGGCTGGCTTCCGCTCTTGCCGGATAACGGCCGCACACCCGCACCCGCAGGATTCTCGAAGAGCGTGCCGCGCATGCTCGCCGAGAAGGAGCAGACGTAAAGAACCGGTTCCCAGCCGTGATTCGCAACCTCGTGCTTAACACCCTGCGGGATGTACAGCGTCTGCCCGGGCCCGATCTTTAAGTTTCGGTCGCCCAAGCGCACGTCGCACTCACCTTGAAGCATGAACACGATCTCCTCCGCAGCCGTGTGCCAGTGCTCGGGGTTGGTTTTCCCCGGAAGGATATGCACGAACCCAAAGCTCTGCTCACAGCCCGGGGCCAAGTCGTTGTTGGCGACCCACTTGACCCCTCCCCACTCGTAAACGACAGGCTCAATGTCCTTGGTCTCGGTGATTATGCAATCCAGCATTGGTACCTCCTTGCGGGTCGAGAGTGAAATTGGCGGCCGTCTGGCGCCCTCCATCCGGCCGCGGCGTGGCAGCGAAAGCATTCTGCCGGTCGAACTGTAGCGAATTGTATCGTTCCTTCAATAAAAAATGTTCATCATCTTGTACAGAAAAAGATTTGTACGTAGCCTAATATAAATGTCCGCTCCCGACAATATTATTAAGATAATAAGTGTCACTGATCGAATCTCGGGTTACTCTTTATTAGCAATGAAACCTGGATAGTAAACGGCTGAGGTTTAGAGTCCACGTTGTGATCAAGCGGCGACCACGCAACGACGAATAGAAAATATTGGACTCATCCTGACTCATGCCTTTTTCTCCTTCGTTAGGATGCGGCCGTTGTTGAAAATGTGGCGGCTCTATAATCGGGTGTCTCATGTCTGATTATGACTATGAACTGGTTGTCATCGGCGGCGGACCCGCCGGCGAAAAGGGCGCCGCGCAGGCCGCCTATTTCGGTCACAAGGCCATCGTCATCGAAGCCTATCGCGAGCTGGGCGGCGCCTGCATCAACTGGGGCACTCTCGCCAGCAAAACCCTGCGCGAATCGGCCCTGTTCCTCTCCGGCTTCCGCACCCGCCAGCTCGGCGAAGGCTTGAACGTACAATTCAAAGCCGACATCACGCTGAACAGCTTCATGCACCGCAAGAACCTCGTCCAGCGCCGCGAACAGGAGCGCGCCGCCCGCAACCTCGCCGCTTCCTGGCACAACATCGCGCGCATGACCGGCGTCGCCCGCATCGTCGATCCCAACACGGTCCAGGTCACCTGTCCCGACGGCTCCGTGAAAAAGGTCCGCGGAAAGATCATTCTCGTCGCCACCGGCTCGACTCCGGCGCGGCCCAAAAATGTTCAGTTCAACGATGACAATATTTTCGATGCCACCACCGTGCTGGAGATGAAGCAGCTTCCCAAGTCGATGGTGGTGATCGGCGGCGGCGTCATCGGTTCGGAATACGCCTGTCTCTTCAACGCTCTGGGCGTCAAGACCACGCTGGTCCATCCCAAACCGCGGGCACTGGATTCCCTGCTCGACGGTGAGATCGGGGAGGAATTCATGAGCCGCATGCGCCGCGACGGCATCGAACTGTGCATGAATGAAAGCCTCCCCGACGCCACGGAAGACCCGGCGGCGATCGTCTCCGAAAACGGCCAGGTCAACGTCAAACTCAAGAGCGGCAAGGTGCTGACAACCGATGCGGTTCTCTACGCTCTCGGCCGCGACGGCAACACAAAGGACCTGGGACTGAAGGAACTGGGCATCCCGATCAATCAATACGGGTTGTTGATGAAGAAAGGCGCCCATCCCAAGCGCGAAAGCCCCGACGGGTTCGATCCGATCACCTATCAGACCAAGGTCCCCAGCATCTACATCGCCGGCGACGTCATCGGCGCTCCCGCCCTGGCCAGCACCAGCATGGAGCAGGGCCGCCTGGCCATGTGCCACGCCTTTGACCTGCACTACAAGACCAAGCTCGACCCGATTCTTCCGGCCGGCATCTACACGATCCCGGAGATTTCCCAGGTGGGCAAAACCGAAGAAGAATGCAAAAACGCAAATATTCCATACGTCGTTGGCAAGGACAAATACGGCAATCACGGCCGCGGCCAGATCATCGGCGACACCGAGGGGATGATCAAAATGATCTTCGAGGTCCCCAGCGGCAAGCTCCTGGGCGTGCACGTCATCGGCGAGATCGCCAGCGAGTTGGTTCATATCGGTCTGGCCTGCCTGAGCTTCGGCGGCGACATAGACTTCTTCATCCACACGGTCTTCAACTATCCGACGCTGGGCGACGTCTACAAATACGCGGCGTACAGCGCCCTGGGCAAATTGAACAAGGCCCGCGAGGCTGCCGTCAAGACATGACGGGCGAGGGAATTTTACACAATTTAGAGGCTCAAATCTTTTACGGCTTGTTGCCTAAATATGGCGTGAGTTGCGAAAGTCGCGATTCAACCGCGGGGATCGTTTGGATTTAGCAGTAGAGAGCAGGGCTTAATTACGATGTCTCAAGATGCGCAAACCACTGGCCACGCCGAGAGCAAGTGCCGCTCTCGGTTTTGGCCAAGCGTGGCAATCAAGAGTTGGAGGTTCTGCACGATCGCAATCAAGTAATCCTGAATTTGCACGCGCCACTGTCCGTGCCACCGTGCTCGTTTCAATCAGGGATTCCCTGATTTTAGATCGGCAAATCAGTTAGGCAACGTGGGCTGGCTTTGTCTCGCTCATCGTCTAAAAAATTCCGTGCCGCTTGAGTTCGCGCAGCACCTTGACCGCATAACCCGCCGCCGCCACTACGAACAGAGGCTGTGCGATGAAGATGAACGCACCCATCACATACGGGCCGGGATAGATTATGTAACCAAGACTAATAGCGAACGCGACAATCGCCGCCGCTGCTTCGCTGCGCAGTTCGCTCATTTCATCTCCTCCATAAGTTTCGCGTAATCAGCCGAGCCGGGTGTGCGCTGATCGCGCGTCGGATGCGCCTGGCCGTGGCAGTTGAGGCAACTCATCGAGCTGTCGGCCAGCAAAGCGGCCGCCGTCTCATGCGACTTACCCGCCTTGAACTGCGGCATTCCCTGATGGCATTTAAGGCAGTTGTCGTTGTTGAAGCGGCCGCGCATCCGTATCGGCTCGCTGTAGGTGCGTGTCGTGTAGCGCGCGAGATGGCGGAAGCTCTCCATCTTCGCTTGCAGGTTTCCGCTCAGACCGTAGTCGGAATGACAGCCGTAGCATTGATCCTGCGGGATCCAGCGGTTTTTGAAATGGCGCGCGGCGAGCGTGCCGCTCGCGGGATTTCGCATATCGTTGACCATCGGCAGCATGACGTGGCAGCGCGCGCAAGAGCCCACCTGATGCACGCCTTCAAAGGTGTGATAATTCGCCACCGCTACCGTCGCAAAGGGCAACGCCACGATGCCTGCAAACGCCGCAAGCTTCCAGAACGCGGCCTGCGACATTCTGGCGTTGCCGACCGAGACTTGCTTTTCGGGTGACAGCGCGTTGAAGCGCGTCCGCGCGATCTTCCAGCAAAGCCCCGCGCCAGCCAGACAAAACACGGCACCCAGCAGGCGCACCAGCGTTACGGCTTCCATCACCCCACTACCTTTCTGAGAGAGACCGCCGTGACCTTGTACTCCGGCTCCTTCGAGGCCGCATCGACGTTGTCGGCCACAACGCGGTTGATGAGCAGTTTTGCGTCGTGGAAGGTTGCGAAGACGATGCCTTGAGGCGTGGATGAAGTCACACGCGCCCGGCCCTGCAGCGCGCCGTAACGGCTTTTGACTTCGACCTTGTCACCGGTTGCAATTTTGAGCATCCAGGCCTCCCGCTCGCTGACCTCGATCGCGGCATCGCCGCTCGCCCTGGCCAGCTCGCCGATGCGCCCGGTCATCGTCGCCGTGTGCCACTGTTCGAGCACGCGGCCGGTCGTCAGGTAGAGCGGAAACTCGGCGGATCTCTTTTCGGGCGAAGGAACGTAGGGCCGCAAGAAAACGACCGCCTTCTTGTCCGGCTGGCCGTAGAATTCTATGCCGGCGCCGCGGGTAACAAGCGGGTCGCTGCCTTCAACGTAGCGGCGCACTGTGCCGGGATGAGTTTCGTCAGGACACGGCCACTGCAGGCCCCTCTCTTTCTTCAATCGCTCGTAGGTCATGCCTTTGAAGTTGTACAGGCTGGACTCGGAAAAAAGCCGCCACTCGTTCCAGACATCCTTCGGCGCTCTGGACTTGATCAGCGCGCCGTGCCCCAGGCGGTCGGCCAGGTCGACGAGGATCTGCAGATCGCTGCGCGCCTGCGCGGGCGGTTCGAGCAGTTTCTCGATAAGTTGATAACGCCGCTCACCCTGGCCGACGACGCCTTCCTTTTCGACCCACAACGCCGCAGGCAACAACACGTCGGCCAACTGCGCCGTCTCGCTGTCCTCAAAAATCTCCGCCACCGCCAGGAAGCATTTCTCCATAGCAGCGCGGTAGCGGTCCGCGGCGGGCAGCGACTGCGCCGGGTTGGTGCACATCACCAGCGCCGCTTTCACCCGCCCGTCCTCCATCGCCCTGAAGAGATTGACGGCATCCAGCCCCGGCTTTTCCGAAATCGTTCCGTCCGGCACGCCCCAGAGTTTTTCCACCTCGTGGCGGTGCTTTTCGTTGGCGACCTGACGCCCGCAGGGGAGCAGGTGCCCCAGCGCGCCCACGTCGCGCACTCCGCCGCAGGCATTCGGTTGCCCCGTGAGCGAGAAGGGCGTCGCGCCCGGTCGCCCGAACTGCCCCGTGATGAGGTGAAGTGCGTTGAGCATATTGTTGAGAAACACCCCTTGCGTGCGTTGATTGATGCCCATCGTCCAGAGCGATGTCGTCGCCTTCGAGCGCGCAAAGAGAAACGCGATTTCGCGGATTTGACTTGCGGCCACGCCCAGCTCTGCGGCGACGGTTTCAGGCTTGTAGGGTTCGAGAAAGGCCTTGAACGCGGCCAGATCAACTGTCTTCTGCCCGTCGCTGAAGCGCACGTGCCTTTCGATGAAGCCCGTATCGACGAGCCCTTCTGCGCAGATGACCTGCGCCATGGCGTTGAGCAGAAGCAAATCCGAGCCGGGAGTCGGCGCCAGGTGAATGTCCGCGCGCTCAGCGGTCAGCGTGCGGCGCGGATCAACGACGATGAGTTTGACGTCTTGGTTTGCGCGCCGGCGCTGTTGCGCGCGCTCAAACAGAGGCGGATGGCATTCGAAGGGATTCGCGCCGATGATGAAGATGCAATCGGCATGATCGATGTCTTCGTAGCTTCCCGGAGGTTCGTCTTTGCCATAAACCTGTGTGTAGCCCGTCGCTGCCGAAGCCATGCACAGGCGCGGATTGCCGTCGACGTTGTTGGTGCGAATGCCTGCCTTGAAGAGTTTGTTCGCCGTATAGGACTCTTCGGTGACGAGCTGGCCGGAGCCATAGAACGCAACCGCATCCGGCCCTGATTCGGCGATCGCCTCTTTGAATCTCTGCGCGACGAGCGACATCGCCTCGTCCCACGGTGCGTCGACGAGCTTGCCATCGCGGCGGACTTTCGGCGTCGTGAGCCGGCCTTTCACGTAGGGCAACGCTCGCAGCATCGAGCCTTTGACGCAAAGCACGCCTTTGTTGTGCGCGCTCTCATCGCCGCGAATGTCGGTCACGCGCCCA
>Ga0066710_100001784_pt1 | contig 16563 bp, 14 predicted proteins | sample GraSoiAngelo_159_FD_79666 | JGI IMG/M metagenome (GOLD analysis project Ga0066710, IMG submission 79666) | Grasslands soil microbial communities from the Angelo Coastal Reserve, California, USA - 14_1009_16_40cm | ecosystem: Environmental > Terrestrial > Soil > Grasslands | place: USA... | reverse complement strand
CTCGCGACGGGGCTGGGCGCGGCGTCGTCGTCGTGTAGCTACGCCGCGATCGCGATCGCGAAGTCGATGTTCGCCAAGGGCGCGAGCTTCGCCGCGGCGATGGCGTTCCAGTTCGCTTCGACGAACCTCGTCTTCGAACTGGGAATCGTGATCTGGGTCTTCATCGGCTGGCGGTTCACGCTCGCGGAGCTCGTCGGCGGGCTGATCCTGATCGTCCTGATGTGGCTCGGCCTGCGACTGTTCGTGACGCGGCGCCTGGAGGATGAGGCGCGCCGGCACGCGGAGGCGGCCGAGGCCGGCCACACGCATACCTCCGCCGCGTCCGAGGGGCTGTCCCTTCGCCGGCGGCTGACCTCGGTGCAGGCCTGGTCCGACGTCGCGCACAACTTCCGCAGCGACTGGGGGATGCTCTGGAGAGAGATCATCAGCGGTTTTGTCATCGCGGGCTTCATCTCGCTGCTGCCGGCGAGCGTCTTCAATGGGCTCTTCATCACGGATGCCCCGCGGCCGGTGCGCCTGCTCGAGAACGTCGTCCTAGGGCCGATCGTCGCGATTCTCTCGTTCGTCTGTTCGGTCGGTACCGCCCCGCTGGCGGCGGTGCTGTGGGGCGGCGGGATCTCGTTCGCCGGCGTGATCGCATTCATCTACGCCGATCTCCTCATCATCCCGATCGTGATCGCGTACACGAAGTACTACGGCCGCGAGCTGACGGCGCGCCTCGTTGCGATCATGTTCGCGGCGGTGGTGCTGGCCGCGCTCGCGGTCGACGGGATCTTCAGCGCGGCCGGGCTCGTGCCGTCGGAACGGCCCTCGATCGACTCGATCTCGAGCCGGGGCATCTCCTGGAACTACACGACCTTCCTGAACATCTTCTTTCTCGCGGTCGCGGCGGCGCTGTTCGGCCTGACGCTGCGGCGCGGCGTCAAGGATCCCGTCTGCGGGATGACGGTCGATCGCCGGGCCGGCAAGCCGACCTCGACCTACGAGGGCCGCACCTACTACTTCTGCAGCGAGGGCTGCAAGGCGAAGTTCGACGCCGAGCCCGATCGGTATATCGACGCGATCGGCCAGCAGGCGGTCGCGCTCGATCACGCCGGCCACGGGCGTTGAGCGCTGATCGCTAGCCGCCGTTCGGCGGTCGGCGCAGCCGCTTCGTTTCGCTGCGCCGCCGCTTCTGCTCGCGCCGCCGCCGCTCGGCCGTGGCCGTCGGCTTCGTTGGCCGGCGCTTCCGCTCTACCTTCAGCGCGTCGCGCAGGGCCTCGACGACCCGCTCGGTTGCGAGCTCGCGGTTTCGCCACTGGCTGCGCTCGTCCTGGGCGACGGCGCGGAGCACCGGGCCCCTCTTCGCGATTACGCGCCGCTTCTGTGCATCGGTCAGCCCGACCGAGCGCTCGACGTCGAAAATCGCCTCGGCCCGCGTCTCTGTCTTCTGGGCGTGCTGCCCGCCGGGCCCGCTGGAGCGCGAGAAGCGGAGCTCGATCTCCGAGCTTGGGATGGAGACCGACCGGGTGACCCGAATAGACTCGCCGGCCATGGCCGCGATTCTCCTAGACGTCGACGGGGTTCTGCACGTCTCCGGCCGGCCGATCGACGGCGCGGCTCACGCGGTGAAGCAGCTTCGCGACGCGGGTCACCGGCTCCGCTTTCTCACGAACAACACCACGCAGTCGCGTGTGCGGCTCGCGGCTGCGATCCGAGGGTTCGGGATCGAGCTCGAGGACGGCGAGCTGCAGACGACTCCGGTTGCGGCGGCGCGCGTCCTCACAGGCCGGCGCGTCCTGGCCCTAACGATGCCGGCGATCCGGGACGACCTCGAAGGCGTCGAGCTCGTCGGCGAGAGCGCAGACGCCGTTCTTCTGGGCGGCGCGGACGAGACCGCCGAGACGAATCGGGTCTTCAGCTACATGAACCTCGGCCGCGCCTTCGCCGAACTGGAGGCCGGCGCCGAGCTGTATTGCCTGCACAAGAACCCGTGGTGGCAGACCTCGCGCGGCGCGCTGCTCGACGCCGGCGCCTTCGTCGTCGGCCTCGAGTACGCGACGGGCGCGCAGGCGACGGTGCTCGGGAAGCCGAGCGCCTCGTACTTCGAGGCGGCGCTCGAGGCGCTCGACGCCGATCCCGAGCACGCCTGGATGGTCGGCGACGACGTCGACGCCGACATCGGCGGCGCCGGAGCGCTCGGGATGCACACGATCCTCGTCCGCACCGGCAAGTTCCGCGACGACGCGGGCGCCTGGAGCGCGCAGCCGCAGGCCGTCGTGGATTCGATCGCCGACGTTCCGGACCTGGTGGAGCGCGCCGGTGCCTAAACGGCGCGCGCAAGTGCGATTCAAGGGTGCAGGAGGGTGACTGTTCCGCGGAGCTCAGGTACGGGTGCCTCGAGCGCAAGCTCGATGCCCTGCGCTAGCTCGAGTGCCGCCCCGGCCGCTCGCGCCTCCGCTACACGGCCGTCGCCGATTCGCTCCCGCAGCTGCTCGAGCGTCTCCGCGTGGCGGTTGCGCTCCATAGCCAGCAGGGCATAACCGATCCGTTCTGCGATGCCCTCCGACGCGCCCAAGAGCATCGCGGCGCGCTCGGCGTCGCCGACTCGTACCTCGGCTGCTGCCAGCCCGTCGAGACACAAGATCACGGGCTCGGGAAAGTGCCCGTCGCGCATGCTCTCGATCACGCTCCGGAACCGGGCTGCTGCCCGTTTGTGCTCACCGAGTTCGAGTTCCGCCGAAGCGAGGTTGGCGACCACACCGGCGAGTTCTCTTGGATCGCCGATCGCCTCGAGCTGCTCGAGCGCCTCGACGAACAGCGAGCGCGAGCGGGTGAAGTCCTCAGCGTCGAACGCGACGTCAGCGAGATTTCCCAGGCAGACGCCGAGAAACCAGCGGTCGCCGACTCCCCGCGCCAAATCGGCGCATTCCTGGAGCAGGCTGTTGAAGGTCGGCACGTCGTCGGCGCTGTATGCGGCTAGCGCGCGGTTGAGTAGCGAGCGCAGCAGGCCGCGCTCGTCAGCCAGCTCGCGACGGATGCGCAGGCCCTCCTCGGCGTGGCGCACCGCCGACTCGGAGTCGCCGGCGAGGAAGGCCATTAGAGCCAGCCCGCTGTGAAGTCCTGCCTTGGGGTCTGGTGGAATGTCGACTGCGCGCGCGAGCGCTGCCTCCAGCCGCATCCAACCTTCCCGAGGGTCGGTCGTGAGGTACCAGAAGTACGAGCACGCTCCGGCGAGCCGCGCCTCTTCCTCTGCCCTTCCGGGCTGCGCTGCGAGGAACTCCAGCGCCGCTCTTATGTTCTTGCGATCCTCCTGGAAGCGGGTCATCCACTGAATCTGCTCCCGCGTGCGGAGCTTGGGGTCGCTTTCGACGGCGAACGCCGTGAAGAACGCTGCGTGATGCAAGCGGATTTCGGGTTCCTCGCCTGAAGCCTCGAGACGCTCGGCCACGAACTCGCGGATCGTCTCAAGCATCCAGAAGCGCGAGGCCGACTGTCGAAGCAAGCTCTTCTCGACGAGCGACGCTAGTGTGTCGAGATCCGCCTCGCACACGTTCTCGGCGGCCTCGAGCGTATAGCCGCCTGCGAAGACGGAGAGGCGCGCGAAGAGCTTCTGCTCGGTCGGTGAGAGCAGGTCGTACGACCACTGCACCGTGGCTCGCAAAGTTTGCTGCCGGGGATCTGCGTCGCGTCCACCCTGAAGAACGTCGAGGCGCTGTCCTAAGCGGTCGAGCAGAAGCTCCGGCGAGAGGACTCGGACACGAGCAGCGGCAAGCTCGACCGCGAGCGGGAGGTGCTCGAGCCGGGCGCAAAGCTCGTCGACGGCAGGACCAGGCTCGAAGTCGGCTCGTGCAGAGAGCGCCCGCGTGTTGAAGAGCTGGGTTGCGTCGTCAGGCTTGAGCGGCGGCACGGCGTAGGCGTGCTCGCCGGCGACCTGGAGTACTTCTCGGCTCGTGACAACCAGGCGGAGATTCGGGCAGGCGCCCTGAAGAGCGGCAAGATCCGTCGCCGCGTCGATCACTTGCTCGAAGTTGTCGAGGACAAGCAGCAAGCGCTTGTCCGCGATCTGCTCTTCGAGCTCGCCCTTCGCCTGCAAAGCCTGCGCGATGCCCGAGCGGACGAGCGTCGCGTCCCGCACCGATGTCAGCGAGACCCACCAGACCCCGTCAGGAAACGCCTCGGCAACCTCTGCGGCAGCCTGGATCGCAAGCCGCGTCTTGCCCGTGCCACCGGGACCCGTCAAGGTCACCAGACGGCTCTCGGCGATCGCCGTCGTCACGACGGCGAGCTCTTCATCGCGACCGAGAAATGGCGTCGCCGGGATCGGCAGGTTCGTCTGATACAGGCTCTTCAGCGGTGGGAAGTCGCCGTTCCCGAGTTGGTAGATGCGCTCAGGCGCCGATAGGTCCTTTAGCCGGTGCTCGCCGAGGTCGCGCAGATCGTTGGTGTCGACGAGCGCCGCGGTGGCAGCGGAGACGAGCACCTGCCGCCGTGGCCGCAGGCCGCGATTCGCGCCGCTCGGTGCACGTCGACGCCGACGTAGCCCTCCTCGACCAGGTGAGGGGTGCCGGTGTGGATGCCCATCCGCACCCGGGTCGGGCCCGAAGCGAGTCCTTCCAATGCCTCCGCGGCCGCCTGTAGCCCTCCCGGCGCCGTCGGGAAGGCGACGAAGAAGGCGTCGCCCTGCGTGTCGACCTCAACGCCGCCCTGGGCGCCGAACGCCTCACGAAGGATGCGGCGGTGTCCGGCCAGCGCCTGCGCGTACGCGGCGGGGCCGAGCTCGTGCAGGAGCTTGGTCGAGCCCTCCACGTCGGTGAAGAGGAAGGTGACGGTGCCTGAGGGGAGCTCGCGCATCCCCCGAATGATGGGACCGGGAGGGCGCCTTCGTCTAGCGGGCCGGCGCATTGACTGGCGCGCGCCGCGTTCCGACGCTGTGTTTCACCTGCAAATGACTAGTTCTAGCGCTAGTTCCTAAACTTCGGCCGGTGACGGTTGGAATCGATCTGATCGAAATCGCGCGCGTTCGCCGCACGCTCGAGCGTTACCCGTCGTTCCGAGAGCGCTGCTTCACCGAAGCCGAGCGCGCCTATTGCGACTCGCGGCCCAATCCGCCACAGCACTACGCTGCGCGTTTCGCCGGCAAGGAGGCGATCGGCAAGGCACTCGGCTTTGGGGTCGCGCGCGCCTTCGCGTGGCTGGAGATTGAGATCGCGGGCAGGCCAAAGCCCGGCGTCACGCTTTCGGGACGCCTGCAGGCATGGGCCGAACGGGTCGGCGCGGACGCGATCGATCTCTCGATGTCGCATTCGCGCGAGCTGGCGACGGCGGTAGCAGTTGCCGAAGGCGGATCCTAAGACGCGTGGCGTGACTGAGTTCGAGCCGCTCTACACAGCCGAGGAGATGAAAGCGGCCGAGGCGGGGCACGACGTCGAGGCGCTGATGGAGCGTGCCGGCAGCGCCGCGGCGGCGACGGTTGCGCGCGACTTCCCCGGCGCACGCGTCGTCGCGGTCTGCGGCAAGGGCGCCAACGGCGGCGACGGCCGGATCGCCGCGCAGAAGCTCGGAGCGGAGGTGGTCGAGGTGGGCGCCGAGCTGCGGCCTGCGGACGTGATCATCGACGCCATCTTCGGCACCGGCTTCCACGGCGAGCCGCGCGAGGAGGCGGCGCGCTCGATCGAGGCGATCCGGACCGCCAACGTGCCGGTGGTCGCCGTCGACGTCCCCTCGGGTGTCAACGCCTCGACCGGCGAGGTCTCCGGGGTCTGCGTCGAGGCGGCAACGACCGTGACCTTCCACGGGGAGAAGGTCGGCTTGGCGGTCGCGCCCGGGAGCGTGCACGCCGGCCGGATCGAGGTTGTGGACATCGGGCTCGACCCCGCCGAGACGAGACATGCGTTGGTCACGAGCGAGATCGTCCATCGCCTTCCGCCGCGCCGCCGCGGCGGCAACAAGTACCGCTCGGGCTCCGTGCTCGTGGTCGGCGGGGCGCCTGGGCTGACCGGTGCCGTCTGCCTCTCCGCCGAGGCGGCCTTCCGCGCGGACGCGGGGTACGTGACCGTCTGCGCGCCGCGCGAGTCGCTGCCGATTGTCGAGATGCGGCTGCTCGAGGCGGTCAAGCGGCCGCTCGAAGAGGTCTTCGAAGCGGCAAAGCGCGCCGGCGCCCTTGCGCTGGGACCTGGGCTCGGCCGCGGCGAAGAGGCGAGGCAGGTCGTCCGGCGGTTGCTGGAGGAGACCGACCTGCCCGCGGTCGTCGATGCCGACGGGCTCTTCGGCTTCGAGCCGGTCGACCGTGACCCCCCGACGGTCCTGACACCGCACTCCGGCGAGCTCGCGCGCCTGCTCGAGGTCGAGACCGCCTGGGTCGACGCGCATCGCCTCGAAGCCGTCCACCAAGCGCTCGAGCGCTTCAAATGCGTCGTCCTCCTGAAGGGGAACGAGACGATCGTGGCCGCGCCCGGCGCCCGGACGCTGATCAGCGTCGGCACGCCTCGCCTCGCAACCGCCGGCACCGGCGACGTCCTGACCGGAATCATCGGGGCCTTCCTGTCGAAGGGGATGGAGGGACAGCTCGCCGCCGCCACAGCGGCGCGCGTTCACGCCGACGCGGCGCTCGCCGCGCCGCACAGTCGTGGGCTGGTCGCAAGCGACGTGATCGCGCGGCTACCGAGCGTCCTCGATGCAGCGGTCTGAGCTGACGATCGACCTCGGCGCGATCCGCGGGAACGTCCGGCGGCTGCTCGACGTGCTCGAGGGCGCCGAGCTCTGGGCCGTCGTGAAAGCGAATGGCTACGGGCACGGAGCAGTCGACGTTGCCAGCGCGGCGCTCGGCGCCGGGGCGAGCGTTCTCTGCGTCGCGACAGTCGCCGAGGCCCTCGAGCTCCGCGGCGAGTTCCCCACCGCTCGAATCCTCGTGATGGGGCCGACATCGACCAGCCGAGAGGTCGCATCGGCGCGAGAGGCGGCGCTCGAGCTCGTGATCTTGGGCAGCGAGATCCCGGAAGGTGTCCGCGTCCACCTCAAGCTCGACACCGGCATGGGCCGCTGGGGCCTCTCGGAGCTACCGGAGCCGGCTGTCGAGGTCGTCGGCCTGATGAGCCATCTCGCGAGCGCCGACTCCGACCCCGAGTTCACCGGGACGCAGATCGAACGGTTCCGCGAGGCGACCGAGCCGTACCGGCACCTGACACGGCACCTCGCAAACAGCGCAGGCGCGCTCCGCTTTCCGGACGCTCGCTTCGACGCCGCCCGCTGCGGGGTCGCGATCTACGGCCTCTCGCCCTTCGGCTCCGCCCCGGGTGACGACGGGCTGGAGCCCGCCCTTCACTGGTCGAGCCGGCTCGCGCAGGTTCGGCAGCTCGCCCCGGGCGAGAGCACCGGATACGGCCGTCGCTTCGTGGCCGAGCGGCCGACCTGGATCGGGATCGTCCCGGTCGGCTACGCGGACGGCTTCCGCCGCGACCTGACCGGAACCGAGGTTCGGGTCGAAGGCGAGCCATGCCGTGTCGTCGGCACGATCTCGATGGACGCCCTGGCGGTCGAGCTCGACCGCGAGCTGCCCGCCGGGACGCCGGTGACGTTGCTCGGCGACGGCGTGATGGCGGAAGATCATGCCCGTGTGGCGGGCACAATCAACTACGAGCTCGTTTGCGGGATCAACAGCGATCCCGCCCGCTCCAGGCGGGTGGTCGTCGATTCGTGAGCTCGTCGAAGAGTTGTTCGCCGGCGAGGAGGCCTGGATCGTAGGCGGTGCCGTCCGCGACGAAGCGCTCGAGCGCCCGATCGTCGACGTCGACGTCGCCGTTGCGCAGCCGGAGCGGGCGGCGCGGCGCTACGCGCGCGCGTCCGGGGGCGCGCCGTTCCCTCTCTCCGAGCGCCACGGCGCCTGGCGGGTGGCGCTCGCCGATGGCCGCACGGTCGATTTCACGCCTCTGACCGGGCCGATCGAGGACGACCTGGCGACCCGGGACTTCAGCATCAACGCAATCGCGGAGCGCGCGGGCAGCGGTGAGAGCGTGGATCCGTTCGGCGGCTACGACGATCTCGCGGCGAGGCGTCTGCGCGCGGTCGGCGAGTCCGTCTTCCGGGACGATCCCCTCCGGCTGCTGAGAGGCCCCCGGCTCGAAGACGAGCTGCCGTTCGACTTCCGGCTCGTTCCGGAGACCGAGCAGCTCATCCGCCGGGACTCCGGGCTCGTTACGAAACCGTCGAAGGAAAGGATCCTCGCTGAGCTGCGAAGGCTGTCCGTGGACGGCTTCAGGAGGCTCGACGAGCTGGGCTTGCTCGAGCCCCTGGGCGGCTCGCTGACGAGCATCGAACGCGCCGGCGCCGCGGGCTATCCCGACTACGACCTCGTCGTCGTGTTCGGCGAGAACCTGCTGAAGCTGCCGATCTCGAACGAGACGCGACGGTTTGCCCGCACGCTCCTGCGGGCCGAGCCGCCCGCGAACGACTCGCCGCGGGCGATTCACCGCTTCCGCCGCGCGACCGAGCCCTGGGCGCTCGAGGCGCTGGCGTTCCTCGGCGCGCGCGGGTTCGACGATGCCGTGATCCGCGCCAGGGAGGCGGATCCGAAGAAGCCGCTCGTGCGCGGTGGCGAGCTCGAGCTTCCGCCCGGGCCCGAGGTCGGCAGGCTGCTCGAGGAAATCGCGGAGGAGCGCGCTGCTGGCACGATCACGACGAAGGAGGAGGCGCTTGAGTACGCACGACGCAACTCGGGCTCGGTTCGCAGCGACGGCTGATCGGCTCGCCGCGCTGCAGGAGCGACGCGCGGACGAGCTCGCCTCGCGCATCCGTGAGTTCGTGCCGCTGACCGGCGAGGAGCGAGCGCTCGACGCCGGTGCGGGCACGGGCGCCTTGGCCTTCGCGATGGCGTCGTTCGTGCGGGAGGTCGTCGCGGTTGAGCTCGTTCCGGAGCTGATCGAGCGCGGCCGGGCCAAGGCGCCGCCGAACGTCACCTTCGTCGAGGGCGATATCGAGAAGCTCGATTTCACGCGCGCGTCCTTCGACCTGGCGGGAACGCTCCGAACGCTGCACCACGTCCCGCGGCCGGAGCTGGTGATCGCCGAGCTCACCCGGGTGACCCGGCCGGGCGGGACCGTGCTCGTCGTCGACCAGATCGCGCCGAACGACCCGCTCGCGGCGGGCGACCTGAACGCCTTCGAGCGGGCCCGCGATCCCACCCACACACGGACGCTCGCCGACGTCGATCTCCGCCAGCTGTTCGAGGCGAACAGCCTCGTGCTGCTCAAGGCGGAGTTCGTGCGCGAGCAGCGCGAGCTCGAGCCGTACCTCGATCTCGCCGGCTGCGAGGGGGAGCAGCGAGAGCAGGCAAAGGCGCTGGCGCCGGCGGACTACACCGCCGAGCTCGGCTGGTACCTGCTGCGGCGGCCGTAGACCACCGGCTGGTGATCTAGATCACAAGGCCGCGTCGTTACGATGCACCGCGTGCGCGTCGAGATCTTCTACTGCCCCGTCTGAAACGGTTACGACGAACGAGCCGCGAGTCTCGCGGCTGAGCTGATGGAGCAAGGGTTCGACGCGGAGGCGATCGAGGGCGCGAAGAGCCAGTACGACGTAATCGCCGACGGGCGGCTCGTCTTCTCGAAGCAGGCCGAGGGGCGCTTCCCTGAGGACGACGAAATCCTCAGCGCCTTGCTTCGCTAAGTCTGGGGGTCGGCACAGCCCGCAAACCGGGTTGAGCGGCCGCCCGAGTGAATCGGGCGGCCGCTGCGCGGCATCGCAAGCGACGCCTCGGCTGCGATGCGTTCTTAGTCTTCGATGTGAGCGATCGCCGCGCGGAGCTCCTGGCGCTCCTGCTCGTTGGTGGTGAAGGCCTTCATCAGGCGGCGATCGCCTTCCTGGGTAAGCCGAAGATGGGCGACGCGGCCGTCCGACGCTGACTGCTTGCGCTCGACCAGGCCGGTTTCCTCTGCCCGGCGTACGAGCTCGGTGACGGTGCTCTGGGCGAGCTGTAGGCGCTCGGCGAGCTCCGTCACCGTTGACTGCTCGCTGCCGTCTGGCGCGCCCTTGATCATGAGCAGCAGCAGGTAGCGCTGCGGCGTGAGCCCCGACTGCCGGGCGTTTCGCTCGCTCTTGCGCAGGAAGGCACGCAGCGCGGCTCGGAAATCGGCGACACGTGCGACCTCGCTCGGGGAAGGCGACGGGTCCATGCTCAAGCCGATTCTATTTCCGCTTGCTGCGGACGGCACTAGCCCGGGCGGCACGGGCGAGCAGTTCCGGGAGGGCTGCCTGGACGATCGCAGCGGGCCGGTACCAGCGGGGGACGAACCGCTCGAGCCGGTTTCGCTCGACGGCGCGGACGACCTGCTCGGCCACCAGATCGGGCTCGGCGACCAGTCCTTGCAGCAGTCGACTCCGGAAGCGCGACCGGTTCGGGAATCCCGGCGTGTCGATGAAGCCGGGAATGATCGTGTGCACCGCGATCCCGCTGCCGGCGAGCTCGACACCCACCGAGCGGGAGAAGGCGAGCTGCGCGTGCTTCGAGGCGCTATACGGCCCCGAGTGCCCGGCCGCGATCGTGCCCGCGACCGACGCGATGTTGACGAGGTCGGCCGGAGCGCCGGCTTCGAGCGCGGGCAGGAATGCCTGCAGGCACCAGACAGAGCCGAGATAGTTCGTTCGCAAGAGCTCCTCGATCTGCTCGGGCCCGAGGTCGAGGAAGCCGCCGCGGCCTGGAATGCCGGCGTTGTTGACGAGCAAGCGGATCGCCGGGTGCCGTTCGCGCACCGCCGCAGCGACGCGCTCGACTTCGGTGCGATCGCCGACGTCGCAGACCTCGTGCTCGGCTCCGACCTCGCTGGCGACCTCGACCAGGCGCTCCTCGCCGCGAGCCAGCAACACGAGCTGCCAACGGCGCCGGGCAAGCGCGCGCGCGATCGCGGCACCGATCCCGCTTGAGCCGCCGGTGACGACAGCGACGGGACCCTGTCCGCGAGGTCCATCTTCAGCTAGCGGCAAACCCTGACGTTGCGCCGCGCCTGCACCGAGCGGCCGCGGGACTGCAAGACGACGCGGAGCTTGTGCGGTCCGCGCTTCGCGGCCCTGGTGCGCCAGCTCGCGGTGTAGAGACCGATGGTTCCCTTGCGGACCGTCTTGACCAGATGCTTGCCGTCGAAAAAGCGGATTGCCTTGATCTTCCCCGGCGCCGAGGCGGCGACCGCCAGCGACGTGCTGCCCTTCACGCAGGACGTCCCGAGTGGCAGGAGCCATGTCACGGTCGGCCTCGCCGTGCCGCGGACATTGATGCGCCTGATCGTCGTGTTCGGCAGGACGTTGGCGCCGATCTGGTCGACGTTCTTCGACTCCTGGTTGTCCGCCGCCAGCGCAGCACCTTTGAACAGACCTCGGCGGACGGGCGGGGCCGAGCGGGGGATGCCGAAGAGCGCCAGCCCGCTGGCCGGGTCGTACAGGGCTGCTCCGAGCAGCACGTTCGTCCGATACTCGATCACGAGCGAGAGCGGATCGACGCCGGAGCCGAGATCGGTCACCCGCGCCGCGAGCAGGGGCCGGCCGGCGGTGACGCGCCTCGTCAGCAGCTTGAACTTGGGCGGCGTCACGTCGTTCACCCAGGAGCGAAGCTCGTAGGCCCCTGCGAGCGAGCGGCCCGTGAAGATGTCCCGACCCGAGTCGACGGCGATGTAGTAGCGCTTCTCGCGCGGGAAGACAGCGCCGGCGACGCCTACGTCGAGCCGGTAGTCGTTCGTCAGCAGGTTCGCGTCGACCGGGGTGCCGGCGTATCCCTGGACGTCGTTCTCGTTGCGAGAGCCGAGCAACCAGGGCTCGACCAGCGCGCCTGCCGACACGCCCACGATCGCGGCGCCGACGTTCGCGACCGGCTGGTTGATGTGGAGCGAGTAGAGCTTCTCGGCGCCGTTCTCGTCCATCGGCGCGCCCGTATAGGTAGGCGGCGGCCCAAATGGGCTTGTCGGGAAGCGGTACTGGCCGATGTTCGACTTGCCGACGCGCGTGTCGCCGGTCTGGAACTTCTTCAGGGGCAGCACCGGCGTGATCTCCGCGCCGGGCCGCCCGACCGCGAAGTAGTAGGGAACCCGCCGCACGTCGGACCCCTGAGTCAGCGTGATGAAGCCGTTGTTGTCGCCAGTCGCGGCGGCGGCGTCCGCCCGGATGACGACCGGGATGTCCGCGGCTCCTCCGGGCGGCACTGCGACCGTCGCCGGCAGGTCGACGAACGCGCCGGAGGTCGCGGCCTGGCTCTGGAGCCCGAGCGTCCAGGTCCCCCCGCCGCCGCCCGCATCCTGAACCTCGAGCAGCAGCGAGTGCCGGGCGCTGCCCGCGGTGACGTCCAGGTCCTCGAACGAGAGCGAGACAGGCGTTGTGAAGAGCTTGGGGTCGTCTGCGCGCGGGACGTTGACGAGCCCTGCGCCCTCGAGCAGCACGGAGGCCTCCTGCGTCCGGGCGGTGTCCCCCCAGGCCGCGCCCGCGGTGGACATCAACGCGGACTTGATCTCCGCCGGTGTCCAGGTTGGATGGCGCGCGACGAGCAGCGCCGCGGCGCCCGCGACGTGCGGCGTCGCCATGCTGGTGCCGTCGAAGACGGCGAAGGGCTCGCCCAGGGCCTCAGGCAGAGTAGCCGAGAGAATCTGTCCGCCCGGCGCCGCGAGATCGGGCTTGAGCTGGTGTCCGAAATCGGTCGGGCCCGCTGAAGAGAAGCTCGTGATGATGCCGCTCCGGCCCGTGTTCAGCTGGTTGAACGCTTTGACGAACCGGACTGCCGCACGTCCGCCTCTCGAGTCGAGGTAGGCGCGCAAGCGGGCGCCGTCGAGGTCGGAGACCATGCCCGCGTCTAGCGGTAGCTGCAGCGGGATGAAGTTCGCCTCGCCGGGCCGGTTGTCGACGAGGACGATGCCCGCGGCGCCGCCGATTTGCGCGTTCGCGGCCTTGGTCGTGAAGGCGCAGATGCCGCGAGAGACGAGCAGGATCGTTCCGCTGGCCGACGCCGGCGGCAGTGTCCCGCGGCTGTTGGGATTGGAGGCTGGGCCGCAGAGGTGCCGTTCGACCGGGCTGCCGTCGGTGCCGACGATCGTGCCGACGTCGGTAAGCGTCCGGTCGGCGCTCGTCCAGGCGTCGGGGATCGGCAGGATGTCCTCGAACGGAACATTCTTCAACGTCGGCGGAGCGTCGCTCGTGGTCACGCTCAGCGAGGGCGCAAAGACGTGGCTGTTCGAGACAGCGGCGACCGAGATCGCGTCAGGCGCGGTTCCCGGAGAGCCGACGGAGCCGAGGCCCCAGTCGTCTCGGTCGTTCCCTGCGGCGATCACAGGCACGACGCCCGCGTTCGAGACGTTGCGGACAGCCTCGACGAGCGCGTCGCTGAGGGGATCGACCTGAGGCCCGCCGCCGGAGAAGTTGATCACGTCCATGCCGTCGTCCACGGCCGATTCGAAAGCGGCGACGATCTGCGGCGTGAAGGCGTCGTACCCCGTCGGCGTCGGTGTGTTGAAGACACGGTAGTTGCCGAGCCACGCCCGAGGCGCCACGCCGCTCAGACCGGTGATCGTCGGATGGTCCGGGCCGGCGGGCGCCGTCGTACCCGCATCGCCGGCCGCGATCCCGGCGACGTGTGTCCCGTGGAATGAGGCCTGGCGGTAGAGCGGCAGCTTTCCCTGCGCGCCGGAGCCCGGGCCCGGGAAGGCACGAGCGACAATCACCTTCGGTGTCGTGAACGCGGTCGCACCGCGAGGGAAGCCGGCCGGATAGCTGAATCCCGTCGGGCTGAAGAACGGGTTCGACTGGTCGATGCCATCGTCGACGACGCCGATCTTGACGCCGTCGCCGCGGTCGCCCGTCGTCGCCCATATCTGGTCGGCGCCGATGATCGCCGGGCTCTGGTTGGTGTCGAGCGCGTAACGGACGCTGGGATAGATCTTGGTCACGGCCTGCAGCCGCGCGAGCGCCGGTAGCTTCCGAGCCGGCAGCGAGACGGCGAAGCCGTCCAGCACGACCCGGTAGCGATACGAGATGCGTGCCGACGGGATCGCACGCTCGAGCTCGGCAGCCGCGGCGCTCTGGGCATGCGCGAGCCGGGCGAGATAGGCGCGTGAGCTCGAGCTGCGGACGTTCAGGCGAGAGGTGCTGACCGCGCTGAAGAGGTTCCGGTTGTACGCGGCGAGCGGCGGGAGGCGCAGGTCGACGAGGACGGTGAGGCGTCCATGCGAGGAGGCCGCGGCAATCTTCAGCGTCCCCGCGCGCACGCGCGGAAGGCTGAACTCGCCGTAGCTGCGGCGGATCGACTGCAAGGTCGCGGACGCTGCCGAGGCGAGGATCAGCGCCGCAGCGAGCGGAAGAAGAGCGGCGCGGCGCAAGCCTCGCAGGGTAGCCGAGAAACCGTAAACTCGCCCGCCGTGGCTGATTTCTCCGGCAAGCGCGGCCTCGTCCTCGGCGTCGCCAACAAGCGCTCGATCGCCTGGGCGATCGCGAAGCGTCTCGCCGATGGCGGCGCCAGGCTCGCCTTCACCTACCAGGGGGAACGGATCGAGGGCAACGTTCGCGAGCTCGCGTCCACGGTCGATGCGCCGCTGGTTACCGCATGCGACGTCCGCTCCGACGCCGACTGCGCGCGAGTCGCCTCCGAGGTGGGGGAGGTCTTCGGCGGGGAGCTGGATCTGCTCGTCCATTCCGTCGCGTTTGCGGCCGCCGAGGATCTCGAGGGCCGCTTTACGGATACGCCGCGCGAGCGCTTTTGGATGGCGCTCGACGTCAGCGCCTACTCACTCGTGGCGACGGCGCGCGCTGCGGAGCCGCTGATGGAAGCTGCCGGGGGCGGCTCGATCCTGACGATGACGTACCTCGGCGGCAAGCGGGCCGTGCCCCACTACAACGTGATGGGCGTCGCGAAGGCGGCACTCGACTCGTCCGTCCACTACCTGGCCTGGGACCTCGGCCAGAAGAACATCCGCGTCAACGCGATCTCGGCCGGCCCCGTGCGGACGCTCTCCGCCCGCTCGATTGCGGGTTTCCCGACGATGGAAGCGATCGTCGAGGAGCGGGCGCCGCTCCGCCGCCACATCACGGCCGACGACGTGGGCGCCGCGGCGGCGTACCTGCTCTCCGACGAGGCTCGCAACGTGACCGGGACGACGCTCTACGTCGACTCGGGGTATCACGCGATGGGCATGTGAGCCGGCCGCCTTCCGGCTGACTTCTCGGCGTCGGACTCCATTGCCCTTCCGGCGCGTATGGGTACTGGTGGAGTACAAGTCAAGCCGGCTCGGCATCTATGGCCGGCGGCCCGTGGCCGTCTTGGCCTTGGGCATCGGCGCCGCCGCGCTCCTCACGGGTTCGTCGATCACCGAGGCCAGATCTGACAAAACCCTGTCTTCCAGCCCCGGACCGATCTGCGTCTGGTCGGCGACCCCCATTGTGGATCCTCATCGCTCGCTCTACGATCGGTTCAGCTCGGTCACCTCGGTCTCGCCACGCGACGCGTGGGCCGTAGGCGACTACTACACCGGCCGTGAGGGCGGTTCGCACGGCGCGTTCATCGAGCGCTGGAACGGCAGGCGCTGGCGCATCGCGGCGGCGATTCGCGGGGCGATGCTGTCATCAGTGTCCGCGTCTGGCGCGCGGGATGTATGGGTTGTCGGCCAGACAGGCGGAGGTCGACGGTTGATCAAGCATTGGGACGGGGCTCACTGGCGGGTGGCACCGGCGCCCGATCTATCGGCGGCCATCCTTAACGCGGTGGCCGCGCGTACGACACACGACGCTTGGGCTGTCGGCGTGCACAGTCGAGGCGGCGGCGGCAAGACGCTGATCGAGCACTGGAACGGTAGGCGTTGGGCGGTGATCCCGAGCCCGAACCCACCGGCCGCGGCCGGCCGCCGACACTTCGCAGGCCTCACTGCGGTCACCTCGATCTCCCCGATCGACGCCTGGGCAGCCGGCTACTCCGGCGCCGGGGTTCCTGCTACGACCTTGCGTACGTTGATCGAGCACTGGGACGGGCGAGGCTGGACCATCGTGCCGAGCCCGAACGTGCGGTCAGCCCGCGGGGTGATCAACGACATCCTGTTCTCGATCTCGGGGAGCCGGCGGGATGACGTGTGGACAGTCGGCTCGTGGGGGAGCGTGGCGGGCGGCTATGGCGGCAAAGGCGACCACACTCTGGCGCTGCACTGGGACGGGCATCGCTGGTCGCGCATCGCGACTCCCGCACTCGGCCGACGGGGTCTGCTTTCGGGTGTGGCCACGGGTGCCGGGCGAGCCTGGGCCGTGGGCGACCGCGGACTCCAACCCCATCAACAGACGCTGATCGAGCGCTGGGACGGAGGTCGCTGGTCAATGGTTCCGAGTCCTGCCGGCTTTTCGTTCGCGGCGGTATCTCCATCGTCGGATCGCGGGGTGTGGGCGGTCGGCGACAAGGGCCGCCAACCTCTCGCGGCGCGATGCTAGAGCTCTTTCGCGGCCGCCAGCAGCACGTCGAAGTCGGGCACCTCGGTGTCCCCGTAGGCCCAGGCACCGCGCACCGTTCCGGTCTGGTCGACCAGGAAGGCCGAGCGGCGGGCCACGCCCTTGAAGCCGCGGAACTCGTGGACGATCCCGAAT
>Ga0066710_100001783_pt1 | contig 16567 bp, 15 predicted proteins | sample GraSoiAngelo_159_FD_79666 | JGI IMG/M metagenome (GOLD analysis project Ga0066710, IMG submission 79666) | Grasslands soil microbial communities from the Angelo Coastal Reserve, California, USA - 14_1009_16_40cm | ecosystem: Environmental > Terrestrial > Soil > Grasslands | place: USA... | reverse complement strand
TGCCCCCACGCGGGACTGCGGTACTCGGGGCCGGTGGCCGCCTACGCCTACGGCCTCTTGCGAGGGGAGTCGGACCTGACGGCGGTGCTGGTCGGGCCTTCCCACCGGATGGCCTTCGACGGCGTGGCGGTGGTGGCGCAAGGGGCCTTCGAGACGCCGCTCGGCCAGGCACCCGTCGACGAGGAGCTGGCCGCGCGCCTCTTGTCCTGCGACAAGAGGATCGCGGACGAGCCCCGGCCGCATCGCTCCGAGCACTCCCTCGAGATGCAGCTCCCCTTCCTCCAGCATCTGGTCCCCGGCCTGCGCATCGTGCCGGTATTGATGGGCAGCCAGAGCCGCGAGGAGGCCGACCTCCTCGCGCAGGCGCTCGGGGCCGCCCTGGAGGGCCGCGGGGCGCTTCTCATCGCGTCGAGCGACCTCAGCCACTACCATCCCGCGCCCGAGGCCAACGCGCTCGACGCCGTGATGGTGCGGGACGTGGGACGCCTCGATCCCGAGGGTCTGATGGACCACCTCGAGGAGTTCCGGGGCCACGCCTGCGGGGGAGGCCCGATCGTGGCGGTGATGAAGGCCGCCCGCGCCCGCGGCGCCGACCGGTCCACGATCCTCAAGTACGGCGACAGCGGCGACGTCGCCGAGGGCGACAAGCGGCAGGTGGTGGGCTACCTCGCCGCCGCCCTCACCGCCTCGGGCTCGTGAGCTTCGAGTCGGACGGGGTCGGGCTCACGGACCAGGATCGCCGGGAACTGCTGTCGGTGGCCCGGCAGTCGATCGCGGCCCGCCTGGCTCTGGCCGCCTTCGGGCTTCCGGAGGCCGGACCCGGCTTGCGCCGTCCGGGGGCCGCCTTTGTGACCCTCCGCCGGAGGACGGACGACGAGCTGCGCGGGTGCATCGGCACGCTGGAGCCCCGGGAGCCGCTCGTCGAGACCGTCGCCCGGATGGCGATCGCGGCGGCGACGCAGGATCTGCGCTTCCCTCCGGTGACGGCCGACGAGCTGCCGGGACTCGCGGTCGAGATTTCCGTGATCACGCCGGCCCAACCCATCGCCCCCGAGGAGGTACGGCCCGGGATCCACGGCATCATCGTCCGTGATGCCGGCCGCAGCGGGCTGCTGCTGCCCCAGGTGGCCACCGACCACGGCTGGGACCGCCAGACCTTCCTCGAGTACACGTGCGTCAAGGCGGGTCTGCCGCGTGAGGCCTGGCAGCATCCCGCCACGATCGTCCTCGCCTTCACCGCCCTCGTGTTCGGAGAAGACTAGCAGCTCGCGAGCGATTCACTCCGCCGCGAGCGACTTGGGGGGGAGCGCGAATGCGCGCGGGGGATTTTCCCAGTTCCGCACCCCCCCCCGAATTCCACATCAAAACCAGGCCGGGTAGCACGTGGCGCGGTAGGACACCTCGCCGCGGCGGACGTGCCCGTCCGAGACCATGATGTGGTACTGGTCGTTGAAGTCGTTGGTCTTCTTCACCGCGATCTCGCCGCCGCCGTCGACCGTCGCGCATAGCCCCTGGGCCTGCACCTCCAGCACGACCTGTCGGTAGTACTCGTCGACGTTCTTCACGAAGAACCCTCCCGGCCCGCGCACGTCGCCGAGGTCGAACAGCTCGGGGTGCTTCCTCACGACCTCGTCGATGCCCGAATTCACCTCGAAGAGGAAATGCGACTGCTCCCGCGGGCAGTGCTCTTCGAGGCCATCGCCGGTGCCGCGGCCGACGCCACAGGCGCTGATCCTCGGCGTGCCGGTGGGGGCCGGGGTCCGCATCAGGGTGGGCGTGGCGGAGTCCGGGACCCGCTCGCGGCAAGCGAGCAGGGCGCACGCGGCGCCGGCCAGCACGAGCGGGGAACGGAACGAGCGAAGGAACATGAGCGGACCTCCTGTGGTCACCAGCGGCTCGGCTCTTGCGTCGCGCGTGGAGCGCCTGAGGGTGCGTCGGGCGGATTGTAGCGCCGCCGCGCCGGTTCGCAAGCGGCCCGTCCTGTCCGCGTGAGACGATTTCCGGTTCGAAGCGAAACGCTTCGGATGCTAAACTCTCGCGAAACCGCGGATGGCCAAGTTGCTGGTCGTCAGCCCGGTGGATCTGGGCCCCGAGTTGGGGAAGACCGTTCTGTGGCGGCCCTCGGTCGAGCGCTTCTCGGCCGCCGACGCGGATGCCGCAGTCGAGATGGCCCGCCGCACCGGGCCAAGCCTCATCGTGGTGGACGGCTTCGACCCCCGGGGAGCGGCCGCGCTGGTGGGCCGGCTCCGGCAGGACAGCCTCACCCGGCCCTCCGCCATCGCCGTCCTCAGCCGCTCGCCGTCGCTGGCCGACGAGGAGTCGTTCCGCCGCGCGGGCGCCAACGTCGTCTTCGCCGGCATGGTGCATCCCCAGCTGTGGGACGCCCGCCTGGAGGAGCTGCTGAACGTCCCCCGCCGTCTGGAGGCGCGGATCCCGGTCCGCCTGGCGACGTGGTCCCGCGCGACTCCCGAGGCGGCTCCGCTCGAGGGCCTCACCCTCAACATCAGCGTCCACGGCATCCTGCTCGAGACGCCCGCGCGTCTCGAGGTCGGGAGCAAGATCGACCTCAGCTTCACGCTGCCCGGCCAGCGGCACGAGCTGCGGGTGCTGGGGCAGGTCGTGCGCGAGGCCGGGCTCGTCGACGGACGCTGGCAGAGCGGGGTGAAGTTCCTTATCCTCCGCGGCGACGCCCGGGAGCGGATCGCCGCCTTCATCGAGTCGAGCGTCCGCATTCCCGGCCAGCCCGCCATCCCCGAGGGCGAGGCCGAGCTGCCGGAGCGGGCGCAATGGGAGATCGAGCTGCGGGCGAGCGAAGCCCGCAAGGCGGCCATCCTGGACACCGCCCTCGACGCCGTGATCACCATGGACGCCGAAGGCCGCATCGTGGAGTTCAACCGGGCGGCGGAGGAGATGTTCGGCTGCGACCGCGCCGCGGTGACGGGCCGGACGGTGGCGGACACCATCATGCCGGACTCGCTGCGGGAGAGGCACCACCGCGGCCTGGCCCGCTACCTCAGCACCGGGGAGGCGACCGTCCTCGGTCGGCGCGTGGAGATGAGCGGGCGCCGGGCCGACGGCTCGGAGTTCCCGGTCGAGCTGGCGATCACCACCGTGCAGCTCGACCGCCGGCGGCTGTTCACCGCCTACCTGCGCGACATCACCGCCCGCAAGCAGGCGGAAGACGCCCTGCGCAAGAGCGAGGAGCGCTTCCGGGCCGTGGTCGAGAACAGCTCCGACGGCATCTGCCTCCTGAGCGGGCAGGGCACCGTCCTCTACACCAGCCCTTCATCGAGCCGGCTGCTCGGCTGGCGGCCGGAGGAGCGGGAAGGACGCAACGTCCTCGAGTTCGTCCATCCCGACGACGCGGAGCGGTTCAGCGCGTTCTTCGCCCACTGCCTGCACAGCGCCGCGGCGCCGCTGACGATCGAAGTGCGGGCGCGCCACCGCGACGGAGGCTGGCGGCTGATGGAGCTGGTGGCGGCCAACCACCTCGCCGAGCCCGCGGTGAGCGCGGTGGTCATCAACTACCGCGACGTGACCCAGCGCCAGCGCGCGGAGGAGTCGGTGCGGGAGGCGGCGCGCCAGTTCCGGGCCGTGTTCGACGGCGCCCTCGACGCGATGGTGATCGCCGACGACGAGGGCCGGTGCGTGGAGGCCAACGCCGCCGCCTGCGGCCTGTACGGCCTCAACCGCTCCGCCCTGCTCGGCCACTGGATCGGGGACTTCGTGACCCCCGACCACGACGTGGCGGCGACGTGGGCGGCCTTCCGCCGGGACGGCCGGGCGAAGGGCGAACTGCGCATCGTCCGCCCCGACGGTCGCGTGCGGGAGCTGGAGTTCTCGGCCAGCGGCGACTTCCTGCCCGGCAGCCACCTGGCCATCTTCCGCGACGTCACCCAGCGCCGGCAGCTGGAAGAGCAGCTGCGGCAGGCGCAGAAGATCGAGGCGGTGGGCCGTCTGGCCGGCGGGGTGGCCCACGACTTCAACAACCTGCTGAACGTGATCACCGGCTACGGCCAGATGCTCTTCCGGCGGCTGGCCGACGGCCCGGAGCGCGAGAAGACCCGGGCGATCCTGCAGGCCGCCGACCGCGCGGCCGGCCTCACGCGGCAGCTGTTGGCGTTCTCCCGCAAGCAGGTGCTGGAGCCGAAGATCCTCGACCTCAACGCCGTGGTGTCCGGGATGGACGAGATGCTGCGGCGGCTCATCGGCGAGGACATCGCGCTCGAGACCGACCTGGCGTCCGGCCTCGGCCTGACCAAGGCGGACCCGGGCCAGCTCGAGCAGGTGCTCATGAACCTGGTCGTGAACGCCCGCGACGCGATGCCGCGCGGGGGACGGCTGAGGCTGGAGACGGCCAACGCCGAGATGGACGAAGCCTACGTCCGTGACCACCTCGGCGCCCGGCCGGGGCGCTACGTGATGCTCGCGGTGCAGGACACCGGCCTCGGCATGGACGCCGAGACGCAGAAGCACATCTTCGAGCCGTTCTTCACCACCAAGGAGAAGGGCAAGGGCACCGGCCTCGGGCTGGCCACCGTGTACGGGATCGTGAAGCAGAGCGAGGGCTACATCTGGGTCGAGAGCGCCCCCGGCGCCGGGACCACGATCAGCATCTACCTGCTCCGGAGCGAGGGCGAGCAGGTGCCCGACGAGCCGCGCCGGCCGGCGGCGGAGGAGGTCGCTCCGCGCGGCACGGAGACGGTGCTGCTCGTGGAGGACGAGGACATGGTGCGCCGCATGACCCGCGAGGTCCTGGAGGGCGCCGGATACCAGGTACTGGAGGCGTCGAGCGGCTTCGAGGCGCTGCGGCTGAGCGCGGGCCACCGCGGCCGGCTCGACCTCATGCTCACCGACGTGGTGATGCCGGGCATGAGCGGCCGCGAGCTGGCCGAGCGGCTGGCCCCGGTCCGGCCGGCGATGAAGGTCCTCTACATGTCCGGCCACACCGACGACGCGATCTTCCACCACGGGGTGACCCAGGCCGGCACCGGCTTCCTCCAGAAGCCGTTCACCCCCGAGGCGCTGGAGCGGCGGATCCGGGAGATGCTGGGTCGAAGCACCGCGGTCGAGGCACGCCCCGACCCGGGACGCTAGATATGATCGGACGCCCCTTGCCTGGGCGCGCGGTCTCGCTCCGCGCGCTCCGTCCTGATCGGCCGCGCCGTCTCACGGACGGAGCGGCCGATATCGGATCCATCAACGAGTCGCGCGCTCCGCGAGACGCGCGCGCCCTCCGATCACTCGTTTCGTTCTCTGCGTCCTCTCCGTTTGTTCTCTGCGGCCTCTGCGTTCAAGGGCAACGCTAGAGCCGCCAGCCGCCGGCGACCGCCACGACCTGGCCGGTCAGGAAGTCCGCGGCCGGCGAGCAGAAGAACAGGACCGCCCGCACGACGTCGTCGGGCGAGCCGCGACGCCCGACCGGGATGCGATCGGCGCTGTGGTCGACGGCGTGGGCGCTCTCCTCGCCGTCCACGAGCACCCCGGGCGACACGACGTTGACGGTGATCCCGCACCGCGCTTCTTCCAGGGCCAGGGCCTTGGAGAAGGCGACCACGGCCGCCTTGGCCGCCGAGTAGGCCGAGGCCTTGGGATGGGCGACGGTGCGCTCCGCCCCCACCGCCCCGAAGTTCACGATGCGCCCGAAGTGGTTCTTCCTCATGTGGGGAATGACGAGGCGGGACATGTGGTAGACGGAATCCAGGTTCGAGGCCATCATCGCCCGCCACTCCGCGGGGTCCAGCTCGGCCACCGGCTTCCATCCGAAGACGCCCACCGTGTTGACGAGGACGTCGATGCGGCCGAAGGCCTTGAGCGCCTCCTCCACCAGGCCCTGGGCCTCGCCGAAGGCGGTGACGTCGGCCCGGCAGACGAGGGCCTCGCCCCCGCTGCGCTGCAGCTCGGTGCCCAGGGCCTCGGCCCGGCGCCCGTCCCGGCGGCAGTTGATGACCACCCGGGCCTGACGGCGGACGGCGGCGCGGGCGATCCACGCCCCGAGCCCGCACCCGCTGCCGGTGACGAGGACGACCCGGCCCCGTAGCCCGTCGCCGTCCGGGCCGCGGTCCGCCGGCTCGGAGGCGCTCACTTCCCGGTGACCCGCACCATCTCGGTGATGGTGGTGATGCCGCGGAAGACCTTCTCCACCGCGGCCTCCCGCAGCGTGCGCATCCCCTCCTCCCGGGCGAGCTTGAAGATCTCCAGCGAGCCGGCCTGGCTGGTGATCAGGCGCCGGATCTTCTCGCTCATCGGGAGCACCTCGAAGATCCCGGTGCGGCCGATGTAGCCGGTCTGGCGGCAGTGGAGGCAGCCCTTCCCCCGCTTGAACCGGTACGGCTGCAGCTTGTCGAGGGCCATGCGGAGCACCGCCGCCTCCTCCGCGGTGGGAGCGTACTCCTCGACGCAGTGCGTGCAGTTCTCGCGGACGAGGCGCTGGGCGAGGATGCCGATGAGGGTGCTGATGATGAGGAAGTGGGGGATGCCGAGGTCGAGGAGCCGGGTGATGGAAGAGGGAGCGTCGTTGGTGTGGAGGGTCGAGAGCACGAGATGGCCGGTGAGGGCGGCCTGGACCGCGTTCTCCGCCGTCTCGGTGTCGCGGATCTCGCCCACCATGATGATGTCGGGGTCCTGGCGCAGCACCGTGCGCAGGGCGCCCGCGAAGGTGATGTCGATCTGGGGGCGGACGGCCACCTGGTTGAAGTCCTCGAAGACCATCTCGATCGGGTCCTCGATGGTGATGATGTTGACCTCCGGCTTCGAGAGGTACTTGAGGACGGAGTAGAGGGTGGTCGTCTTGCCGCTGCCGGTGGGACCGGTGACGAGGATGATTCCGGTGGGCCGGGCGATGAAGTCGTAGAACTTCGGCAGGTCGTGGCCCGCCAGCCCGAGGTCGTCGATCCCCTTGAGCAGGATGTCGGGATCGAAGATGCGCAGCACCGCCTTCTCGCCGAAGGCGGTGGGCATGGTCGAGACGCGCAGCTCGATCTCGCGTCCGCCCTGGTCGCGCTTGATGCGGCCGTCCTGGGGCCGGCGCTTCTCGGCCAGGTTGCAGCCGGACAGCAGCTTGATGCGCGAGATGACCGCCTGGTAGACGATCTTCGGGATCAGGTGCACGTCGTGGAGGATCCCGTCGATGCGCAGGCGCACCAGGGTCAGCTCGCGCTTGGGCTCGAAGTGGATGTCCGAGGCCCGCTGCTCGAAGGCGTAGCCCAGGATGTGGTCGAGGGCCCTCACCACCGGGGCCGCGGCCGGGTCCAGCTCGGTCGCCTCCGCGGAGAGGAACTCCTGGTTGCCGAGGTCGACGCTGCCGACCCGGCTGGCGGTGAGCTGCTTCTCGGCGGTCTGCAGGCTCGTCTTGAGGTCGTAGAAGCCCTTGTTGACGGTCTCCACGTCCGTGCGCGTCGCCACCACCCGCTCGACGTCCAGCCCCGTCACGCGCTTGATGTCGTCGGTGGGGAAGGGGGCGAAGGGGTCGTGGACGGCGACGGTGATCTTGTCGGCGGACTTCGCGACGGCCACCAGGCCGTGCTTGCGGGCGAAGGGGCCGGAGAGCGCCTTGGTCACGACGTCGAGGTCGAGGTCGAGGGGGTTGATCTTGATGTAGGGCAGGCCGGCGTGGGCGGCCAGGGCCTGGGCGATCTGGATCTCGTTGGCGAAGCCGAGCTGGATGATGGCCTGCTCGGTGCCGAGCGAGCCCACCCGGGTGGCGCGCCGCACGCGCTCCGCCTGCTCGGCGGTGAGCACCCGCCGGGAGACGAGGATCGGCAGGAGGTCTGTCGTCTCCGCCGGGGCCGGCGCGACGGGGCCGGACTTGCGCGATGGTGGGCTGGCCATGTCGAGAAGCCGGGACGAAATCGAGGATGCGACCGTCCCGGGGGGTCGATTATCCGGGGGCGGGACGGGCCCGTCAATCCGTTGACGCCTCTCGCGCCGGCGTGCTAGCGTCGCCGAAAGGTCATGCCCGCGCGCAAGGTCACCTTCATCGGCGTGCCTCTCGACCTCGGCGCCGGCCGGCGCGGCGTCGACATGGGTCCCTCGGCCTTCCGCCTGGCCGACATCCACCAGAAGGTCCGCGAGCTGGGCTACGAGGTGGACGACGCGGGCGACATGGAGGTCTCGATCCGCGAGACCACGGATCCCGGCGATCCGCGCATGAGGTTCCTGAAGGAGATCCGCGCCGCCTGCGAGGCGCTGCGCGACAAGGTGGTGGCGGTCCTGGGCCAGGGCGGCATGCCGGTCGTGCTCGGGGGCGACCACTCGATCGCCATGGGCTCGATCGCCGGCGTCTCCCGCTTCTATCGCGAGCGCCGGAAGAAGGTCGGCCTCGTGTGGTTCGACGCCCACGGGGACATGAACACGCCCCAGACGAGCCCGAGCGGCAACATCCATGGCATGCCGCTGGCGGTGGCCCTCGGCCTGGGGGAGGAGAGCCTGGTGCGGCTGGGCGGCAGCGTGCCGATGGTGGACGGCTCGCGCGCGGCGGTGGTCGGACTGCGCGACGTGGACCCGGCCGAGCGGGAGAACATCAAGGGGTCCGGCATCGGCGCCTTCACCATGCGCGACATCGACGAGCGCGGCATGCGCACGGTGATGGAGGAGGCGATCAAACGCGCGACGACCGGCACCGCCGGGATCCACGTGAGCGTGGACCTCGACGGCATGGACCCCGGGCTGGCGCCCGGCGTGGGCACGCCCGCGGCGGGCGGGATCTCCTACCGCGAGGCCCACCTCGCCATGGAGATGCTCGCCGACACCGGCCAGGTCGTCTCCGCGGAGCTGGTCGAGGTCAACCCGATCCTGGACCAGCAGAACGGGACGGCGCGCCTGGGAGCCGGCCTGCTGGCGTCGCTGCTGGGCAAGAAGATCCTCTGAGCGGGACGACGGCCGGTTGACACCTCCTCCCGCCTCGGGTAACAGGGAATGGAGGAGTCCCGGCCATGGCCATGACCCATACCGACCCCGTCTGCGGGATGCAGGTCGACGAGAGGCACGCGGGGGCCAAGAGCACCTACCGCGGGCAGACCTTCTACTTCTGCATGAAGGCCTGCAAGGAGAAGTTCGACGCCAACCCCGAGAAGTACTACAACCCCGGCGGCCTGGCCCGTTGACACCCCCGTATGTGTCGGCTAACATTCGTCTTTTCCGTTCGTCGTAGGCGCGTGGCTCAGTGGTAGAGCGCCTCCTTGACACGGAGGAGGTCGGTGGTTCAATTCCACCCGCGCCTACCATGGACGCCACGCTCGCGGAGGTGACAGCAGCCCGGATGCCGAGCTCGTAGATGTCGACGGTCCCCCCAGCCGACCCCCCTGACAACACCGGTCCGTCGGGCGAAAGCAAGCCGGCCGATTCGCCGCTCGAGATCTACCGCCACTCCTCCGCCCACCTGCTGGCGGCGGCGGTGACGGAGCTGTTCCCCGAGGCCCAGTGCGGGATCGGTCCCCCCACCGAAGAAGGATTCTTCTACGACTTCCTCGTCCCGCGTCCGTTCACGCCCGAGGACCTCGCGGCCATCGAGAAGCGGATGGCCCACATCGTCAAGCAGGACCGCCCGATCGAGAAGAAGGTCATTCCCAAGCCGGAAGCGCTGGAGCTGTTCCGCCGCAAGGGCCAGTCGCTGAAGTGCCAGCTCATCGAGGAGAAGTCCGGCCCCCAGGTGCAGTGCTACACGATGGGCGAGTTCATCGACTTCTGCCTCGGCCCCCACCTGCCCTCCACGGGCCACATCAAGGCGTTCAAGCTCAAGGAGACCCCGTCCCAGTCCTACTGGAAGGGCAAGGAAGGCAACCCGGAGATGCAGCGCATCTACGGCTACGCCTTCTTCACCCGGGAGGAGCTGGAGCGGCACCTGCGCCGTCTGGAGGAAGCCAAGCGCCGCGACCACCGCAAGCTCGGCCGCGAGCTGGACCTCTTCTCGATCTCGGACGACACCGGGGCCGGCCTGGTGCTGTGGCACCCGAAGGGCGCCTTCATCCGCAAGCAGGCCGAGGACTACTGGCGGGACGAGCACCTGAAGGGCGGCTACGACCTCGTCTTCACCCCCCACATCGCCAAGCTCGACCTCTGGAAGACGAGCGGACACACCGAGTACTACAAGGCCAGCATGTACGCGCCGATCGACATCGAGGGGGTGGAGTACCAGCTGAAGCCGATGAATTGCCCCTTCCACATCACGATCTACAAGAGCCGGATGCACAGCTACCGGGAGCTGCCCCTGCGCTTCGCGGAGCTGGGGACGGTGTACCGCTTCGAGCGCTCCGGGGTCCTGCACGGCCTGCTGCGCGTGCGCGGTTTCACCCAGGACGACGCCCACGTCTTCTGTCGCCTGGACCAGCTCGACGACGAGATCCTGCGGGTCCTCGACTTCGTGACCGGCATCCTGAAGACGTTCGGCTTCGACCGCTACGACATCTTCCTCTCGACCCGGCCGGACAAGGCCAGCGGCACCGACGAGCAGTGGCAGGTGGGGACGGCCGCCCTCCGGCGGGCGCTGGAAGCCCGCGACCTGCCTTTCCAGGTGGACCCGGGGGAAGGCGTCTTCTATGGGCCGAAGATCGACATCAAGATCAAGGACGTCCTCGACCGGGCCTGGCAGTGCTCGACGATCCAGGTGGACTTCCACAATCCTGGCCGCTTCCAGCTCGAGTTCATCGGCGAGGACGGCAAGGCCCACCCCCCGGTGATGGTCCACCGCGCGCTGCTCGGCAGCATGGAGCGCTTCTTCGGGGTGCTCATCGAGCATTACGCGGGAGCGTTCCCGCTGTGGCTGGCCCCGGTGCAGGCGGTGGTGATCCCGGTGGCCGAGCGCCACCAGCAGTACGGGCGCGCGGTGGCGCAGGCGCTGCGCGGCCGGGGGGTGCGGGTCAGCATCGACGACCGCAGCGAGAAGATGAACTACAAGATCCGCGAGGCCCAGGTCCAGAAGGTGCCCTACATGCTGGTGGTGGGGGACCGCGAGGCCGCGGCCCGCACGGTGTCGGTGCGGCATCGCCATGCCGGCGACCTGGGAGCCATGTCTCCCGAATTCCTGGCGGAGAAGATCGTCCGTCTCACGGCGGAGCGGGCGGTGCTGGAGGAAGAGCCACCGGCCGCCGCCGCAGGAGGTGTCTTATAGATCCGAGGACGGTCCGCATCAACGACCGCATCCGGGCGAAGGAGATCCGCGTCATCGACGACGACGGGTCCCAGCTCGGCATCATGCCCCCCGCCCAGGCCCTGACGATCGCCGAGGAGAAGGGCCTGGACCTCGTCGAGATCGCTTCGACGGCCACGCCGCCGGTGTGCCGGATCATGAACTCCGGAAAGTTCTTCTACCAGCAGGCCAAGCGGGAGTCCGAGGCGCGCAAGCACCAGAAGCACATCCAGGTCAAGGAAGTGAAGTTCCGGCCGAAGATCGACGAGCACGACTTCCAGTTCAAGCGGCGCAACGCGGAGCGCTTCCTGCTCGGCGGCAACAAGGTGAAGTCGACCGTGATCTTCCGCGGGCGGGAGATGGTCCACAACGAGATCGGGCGCGGGATCCTGACCCGCCTGGCCAGCGAGCTGAACGAGGTCGCCCTCATCGAGGTGCCGCCGCGGCAGGAGGGCATGACGATGGTCCAGATACTGGCTCCCAAGAAGGAGGCCGCGCCCGCGCGGCCCAAGGCGGGCGGCAAGGCGAAGAAGGAGGCCCGGCCGCGCGCCGCCGCGGCCGCGGTCGCCCGCGGCGGCTCGGAAGGCGAGGAGGAATGAGGAAGCCGAAGGCGAAGCTGAAGCTGAAGAGCCGGCGGGGCGCGGTCAAGCGCTTCAAGCTGACGGCGACCGGCAAGGTGAAGCGCTACCATGCGTTCAAGCGCCACATCCTGACGAAAAAAGCCACGGGCCGGAAGCGCCACCTGCGCAAGGCGACCCTGGTGTCCCATGGCGAAGCGCCGCACGTCCGGAGGATGCTGCTGGGCTAGAATGGCTTTTTAACGCAGAGGTCGCCGAGAACGAACGAAGAGGTCGCCGAGACGTAAGAGTGAATTCTCTGCGTCCTCTCCGTTCCCCTCTGCGTCCTCTGCGTTTGAAAAGCAAAGGGGGGCTGTCGAGCCGCCCGGGCTTCGTCGCCGCCTGGAAGAGCGACGGGCGGGCCCGCCCGGGTCCGGCCATCGAAGGGACGCCGTCATGCCGAGAGTCAAGCGGGGAAGCAAGCGCCGCCAGCGCCGGAAGAAGATCCTGGGGCTGGCCAAGGGGTACTTCCTCACCAAGAGCAAGCTGTACCGCTCCGCGAAGGAGTCCATCGAGCGGGCGGGCAACTTCGCCTATGTGGGGCGGAGGCGGAAGAAGCGCGACTTCCGCCGGCTGTGGATCATCCGGATCAACGCGGCGGCCCGGCTCCACGACATGACCTACAGCCAGTTCATCGCCGGCCTCAAGCGGGCCGGGGTGGGTCTGGACCGCAAGTCCCTGGCCGAGATCGCCGCCACCGACCCCCCCGCGTTCACCGCGCTGGTGGAGTCGGCGCGGTCGGCCCGGGCCACGGCCTAGCCGCCGCCGCCGGCATGGCCGAATCCCGCGCCTCTTCGGAGGGGATCGTCCGCGAGCTTCCACGGCTGCGGCAGGACTTCGACGCCGCGCTGGCCGGGGTGCGCGACGGAGCCGGGCTGCAGGAGCTGCGGACACGTTTCCTCGGGCGCAAGTCGGGCGAGCTGACGCTCCTCTTCGGGCGACTGGGCGGCCTGAAGAACGAGGAGCGCCGGCTGGCCGGCGCGGAGCTCAACACGCTCAAGCAGGAGGTGGAGGCCCGCCTCGAGGCGCGCCGGGCGGAACTGGAGGCCGGCGACCGGGAGGAACGGCTGCGGCACGACCGGGTCGACGTGACCCTGCCCGGGCGGGTGGGCCCGGTCGGGCGGCGACACCCGCTCACGGTCGTCCGCGAGGAGCTGGAGGACATCTTCCTGTCGATGGGCTACGAGGTGTACGACTCGTTCCCCGAGGTGGACGACGACTTCCACTGCTTCGAGGCGCTCAACATGCCGCCCGACCATCCGGCCCGGGACATGCAGGACACCTTCTACCTCGAAGGCGGCGACCGGCTGCTGCGCACGCACACCTCGACCGGACAGATCCGCTACATGCTCTCCAACCCTCACCCGCCGCGGGTGCGGATCATCTGCCCGGGAAAGGTCTACCGGCGCGACGACGACATCACCCACTCTCCGATGTTCCAGCAGGTGGAGGGCCTCGTGGTGCGCGCCGGCATCACGCTCGCCGACCTGAAGGGGACGATCGAGGCGTTTCTCCACGCGCTCTTCGGCCCGCAGTACCCGATCCGCTTCCGCTCGTCGTTCTTCCCCTACACCGAGCCCTCGGTCGAGACGGACCTCGGATGCATCGTCTGCGGCGGCGGCGGCTGCCGGGTCTGCAAGCAGACGGGCTGGCTGGAGATCCTCGGCTCGGGCATGGTCCACCCGGCGGTGTTCGAGGCGGTCAACCGCAAGCTCGGCAAGGTCGTGTACGACCCCGAGGAGGTGACCGGCTTCGCGTTCGGCCTCGGCATCGAGCGGGTCGCGATGATGCGCCACGGGATCGACGACATCCGCCTCTTCTACGGCAGCGACCTGCGCTTCCTGGAGCAGTTCCACCGGTGAAGGTTCCGCTCTCCTGGCTGCGTGAGTTCGTGGAATTCCCGGCCGAGCCGCGCCAGCTCGGGGAGGACCTCACCTTCGTGGGACTGGCCCTGGACGGCCTCGAGGGCCGCGGAGCCGACGCGGTCCTGGACCTCGACGTGACGACCAACCGGGTCGACTGCATGAACGTCTACGGGGTGGCGCGCGAGGTCTCGGTCCTCTACGACGTGCCCCTGCGGCCCCTGGACCTCTCCTTCCCCGAGGAGGGCCCGCCTGCCGACCAGGCGCTCGACGTGACGATCGAGGCGCCGGACCTCTGTCCGCGCTTCTGCGCCCGGGTCCTCGACGTCCGCCTGGGCCCTTCGCCGGCCTGGCTCCGCGACCGGCTCGAGGCGGTGGGAGTGCGCCCGATCAACAACGTCGTCGACCTCAGCAACTACGTGATGATGGAGATGGGCCATCCGTCGCACGCGTTCGACCTCGCCCGCGTGCCGGACGGGCGGCTGATCGTCCGCTGGGCCCGTCCGGCTGAGCGCCTCACGACGCTCGACGGGGTCGAGCGCGCCCTGGCCGGGCGGGTGGGCGTGGTGGGGGGGACGGAAGGGCCGCTGGCGCTGGCTGGCATCATGGGCGGCGCCTCCAGCGAAGTCTCGGACGACACCCGCGCGGTGGCCCTGGAGGCCGCCTGGTGGGACCCGCTCTCGATCCGGCGGGCCAGCAAGGCCCTCGGGCTGCACACCGAGGCCTCCCACCGCTTCGAGCGCGGGGCCGACCCGGAGGCCCCGCCGGCGGCCACCGCCCGGGTCGCCCATCTGCTGGCGAAGATCGGCGCCGGCGCCGCCCGGCCCGGGCTCATCGACCGCTACCCCGCGCCACGCCCCCGGCGCGCGACCGGCCTGCGACTCTCGCGCGTGTCGGCGATGCTCGGCGCGCCGGTGGCGGAGCCCCAGGCCCGGCAGATCCTCACCGGGCTGGGCTTCTCCGTGAAGGAGCAGGCGGGGTCGTGGGCGGTCGAGATCCCATCCTGGCGGAGCGACGTCAGCCGGGAGGCGGACCTCGTCGAGGAGGTCGGGCGTCACCTCGGCGTCGACCGTCTTCCGTCGACGGTGCCGGCGTCCCGCGGCGCGGAGGGCCTGCGGCCGCGGCAGTCGGCCACCCGGGCCGTGCGGGAGGCCTTGGCGGGCGCGGGTCTCACCGAGGTGATCAACTACGCCTTCGTCTCGGACGCGCAGGCCGGCCCCCAGGCCCCGCCGCGGCTGCGGCTGGCCAACCCCCTCTCCGAGGAGCAGGCGGCCCTGCGCAGCAGTCTGGTCATGCCCGGGCTATTGGGGACGCTGCGCGCGAACCTGCGCCATGGCCGGCGCGACATGCGGGTGTTCGAGCTGGGTCGCGTCTTCGGGGCCACGCCCGAGGGGCCGGCGGAAGAGTCCCGCGTCGCGGTGCTCCTGATGGGCGCCGCTGCCCCGCACTGGTCGTCCGAGCGCCGGGCGGCCGACTTCTACGATGCGAAGGGAGTGGTGGAGCTGCTGGGACGTCGGCTCGGAGTCGGCGCCCTCACCTTCGTGGCCGGCGGTGCTCCGGGCTTCCTGCATCCGGGCAAGGCGGCGGTCATCTCCCTCGACGGGCGGTCGTGCGGCTACGTGGGCAGCCTCCATCCCGACGTGACGGAGGCGTGGGAGCTGCGGGACGAAGCGGCAGTGGCGGAGCTGGAGCTGGACACGCTCACTGCGGCGGCGCGGGCGCCGGTCAGGTTCCGGCCGCTGCCGCGCTCACCGGCGGTGGAGCGCGACCTCTCCGTGATCGGCAATGAGGGCATGACCGCGGCGGAAGTGGAAGCCCGCGTCCGCAAGGCGGCGGGGGAGCTGCTGAAGGACGTCTCGGTCCTGAAGCGTTACGACCGGCCGCCCATCCCGGCCGGCAGGGTGAGCCTGACCTTCGGACTCGTCTATCAGGACCCGGGCCGGACCCTCACCGGAGAAGAGGTCCAGGCTTCGGTCGACCGTGTGGTGGCGGCGCTGCGGGCAGCGGGGCTCGAGATCCGGGGAGAGTGAGGAGGCCAGGTGGAAGAGGGCTTTGCGATGCTCGAAGACAAGGTCCGCAAGGCGGCCGATCTCGTCAAGCGCCTCCGCAAGGCGAACCACGAGCTGGAGGAGGAGCGGGGCCGGCTGGGCGCGCGGTTGAAAGAGGCCGAGAAGAGGCTCGACACGCTGGAGCGGCAGCGCGGTCATTCGGCCGAGGAGACGCGCCGCCGGGAGGCGGCCGACGAAGAACTGGCCGGCCTGCGCCACGAGCGCGAGGAGATCCGGCGCCGGGTGGCCCGACTGGTGGAGGTGCTGGACGGCCTGGAGGAGGGACCTTCGCTCGCGCGGGAGTGAATCCCGCGCTCGCTCGTCGAGCTGGGGGAGCCTGCGGCCCCCGACCCCCGGCTATAATCCGCGCGGAGGCGGCCATGGCCGACAAGCCCAACCTGGTCCACGTCCAGATCTTCGGCCAGACCTACGCGGTGAAGGCCGGGGCCGACGCCGGCTATGTCGAGGAGCTGGCCGCCCACGTCGACGCCCAGATGCAGGAGGTGAGCCGCAGCGCGGGTGCGGTGGACTCGTTGCGCGTGGCGGTGCTGGCCGCGCTCAACATCGCCGACGAGTGCTTCCGCCTCCGCGCCGACCTGCGCGACGCCGACGGTCGGGCATCGGTCAAGGCGGCGGTGCTCGCCCGCGAGCTCGCCGCCGTCCTCGACGAGAAATAGCCTCCTGGTCGACCTCCCCTTGCCTTGGGCGCGCCGGCGAGGCTATGATCGTTGGGACAAGGTCCCCTGCGTTGCTCGTGATGGAAAAGGAAACCCTGGACCAACGTCCTTAGCTTCGGGGACCCGCCGTCACGCCGTGGTGTGCATGCCTCCGCGTCGAGGAAGCCTGAAGCGGCGTGCAGGGTTCCCACCTTGTGACCAGGTTCAGGTCACCCTTCCACACGGCAAAGGCGGGGGG
>Ga0066710_100001782_pt1 | contig 16567 bp, 17 predicted proteins | sample GraSoiAngelo_159_FD_79666 | JGI IMG/M metagenome (GOLD analysis project Ga0066710, IMG submission 79666) | Grasslands soil microbial communities from the Angelo Coastal Reserve, California, USA - 14_1009_16_40cm | ecosystem: Environmental > Terrestrial > Soil > Grasslands | place: USA... | reverse complement strand
GCTGGGGGACCGAGCTCGTACCCGACGGCAAGATTGTCTGGGCAGAGCTTGCGCGGTCCCACTAGTCGGGATGCCGGGCCAGGCAGCGACGACGATCGCCGCCGTTCGTTGGCTACGAACGGCGGTGCCGCCGGGCAGTCGGGCCTGACCCCGCCACGAGGCTCTCCGATGACGTCGGGAATCGACCCGCTGGCGCTGGCGGCCTTCAGGCGAACCGAGTGGGTGCTCGACGCCCTTCCCCGCGCGATCGTCGTCACCGACGTCGACGGAGTGATCGTCGGTTGGAACCGCGTCTCGGAGGCGCTCTACGGCTGGGCGGCAGACGAGGTGATCGGCGCCCGGATCTCTGACGTCGTCGAGCTCGCCACCCAGCCTGAGCCCCGAAGCGAGGTGCTCCGCGCGGTCGTCGGTGGCCAGACGTGGACGGGCGACTTCAGCGTGCTGCGCCGTGATGGAACGCCGTTTCGGGTGTTCGCCGTCGTGACCCCTCTGCGGAGTGAGGACGGGACGATCGTGGGGACCGTCTCGGCCGCGGACGACGTGACCGACCAGCGGCTGGCCGAGCAGCAGGCGGCTGATCTGTCCCAGCACCTCCAGCTGGCGCTCGATGCCGGTGATCTGGGGACGTGGCGATGGGACATCGCAACGGGCGCGGTCACGTGGGACGAGCGGTTGGAGCGACTGTTCGGACTGGAGCCGGGCACGTTCGACGGCAGCTTCGACACCTATCTGTCGCTGTTGCACCCGGAGGATCGCGACGACGTGCTGCGAGTGGTCAGGAGGGCGGTCGAGTCCAAGTCGAGCTACCAGGTCGACCATCGCGTCGTCTGGCCGGACGGGTCCGTGCACTGGCTCCAGGGTCGGGGCAGCGTCACGCTCGACGGCGCCGGGCTGGTGACCGGCACGATCGGATGCACGGGCGACATCACCGCCACGAAGGCGGCGGAGGCCGAGGCCCGGCGACTGGCCACCGAAGCCCGCGAATCGGCGGAGCGTGAGCTTCGACAGCGAGAACGTCTCGAGTTCCTGGCCGGGCTCACCGATGCGTCGACCGGCGCGACGGATCACCGCGAGTTCATGCGGTCGGTGACCGCGGCGGCCGTCCCGCGGCTCGGCGACTGGTGCTCATTGCACTTCCTGCCCGATGCCGGTGCTGAAGTCGAGCTCGAGGTCGCGCATTCAGATCCCGCCAAGGTCGAGTGGGCCAAAGAGCTCTCCGAGCGATATCCCTTCGATCCGACGGGGGAGGCGGGCGTCCCCGCCGTCATCCGAACGGGAAGGGTCGAGTACGTTCCCGACGTCGACCAACGCGTGATCGATCAGGCGCTCGAGCGGTCGACGATCGACCGCGGCGAAGCGCAGAAGATCATCGACGCGCTTCGTCTGACGAGCGTGATCACGGTCCCGCTGACGACCAAGCGAGGTGTCATCGGCGCGATGCAGTTCGTGAGTGCCGAGTCGGGTCGCCATTACGACTTGCAGGACGTCGCGCTGGCACGGGCTGCGGCCGGTCGCATCGCGGAAGCCCTCGAGAACATCTGGATCACTGATGAGCACCGCTTCATCTCGGCCACGCTGCAAGCTGCGCTCCTCCCACCCAGCGTGCCGTCGGTCCCGGGGGTCGATGTCGCCGTGCGGTACTGGCCCGCGGGCGAAGCCGCCTTGGTCGGGGGTGACTTCTACGATCTGTTCGCGCTGACCGACAATCGGTGGGCGATCGTGATCGGCGATGTCTGTGGTACCGGCGCCAACGCCGCCGCCGTGACCGGCATCGTGCGTCACACCGTTCGCGCCGCGGCACGCCACAGCCAGGGTCACGCGGCCGTGCTCGATTGGATCAACGAGGCGATCCTGCACTCGGGCCGTGACCTCTTCTGCACGACCTGCTACGCCACCCTCGAGCCCGTCGCGGACGGTCGACACCGACTGATCAGCAGCTCGGGAGGTCATCCGCTGCCCGTCGTCGTCCGGGCAGGGGGCGAGGCCGCGACGCTCGGCGAACCAGGGACCCTCCTGGGCGCGTTCGACGACCATTCGACCACGACCGCAGAGACCGTCATCGGCCCGAATGACGTCGTCGTGTTCTACACCGACGGCATCGCGGACCTGCCGCCACCGCACGGACTCGACCTCGAGGACGTCATCGCCCTGATCACCGATGCTGCAGCATCGGGTACGGCGAGCGACATCGCCGAGGCCATCTACAGCTCGGTCATCGATCGGCTTCCCCAGACGCGTCGCCAAGACGACATCGCGCTGGTCGTTCTGCGCATCGACGAGCCGACTGGGGAGCGCCGTGACCGCGTATGACGTCATCGTCGTTGGCGCCGGCTCGGCGGGCGCGGTGGTCGCAGCGGGATTGTCGGAGGATCCGAACACCTCGGTGCTGTTGCTCGAAGCCGGGCCGGATCACCGCACCGCCGATGCTCCGACCGGCCTGCGCGCGAGCAACTTCTTCAACGCGATGATGGAGCCGGGGCGTATCTGGCCGAACCTCGTCGCGACGCGTGTCGCGGGGCAGCCCGCGGCGGTGTACGTACGGGGGCGGGGCGCGGGCGGGTCGTCCTCGATCAACGCGATGGGCGCCATCCGCGGCACGGTCGACGACTACGAGCGCTGGGCCCACGAGCTCAGCTGTCCGGGTTGGGGATGGCCCGAGATGCTCGCGGCCTTCCTGCGCGTCGAGGACGACCTCGACTACGGCGGCGACGGGTTGCACGGCAAGGGTGGCCCGATCCCCCTGTCGCGGCTGCCGTTCGACGAGCTGCCGCCGCTCGACCGGGCGCTGCGGACGGCATTGGGCGATCGCGGCTACCCGGTGTGCGACGACTACCACGCGGTCGACGCCACCGGGGTCAGTCGCGCTGCGCTGACCTTGCGCGACGGCCGGCGCGTCTCGACGAACGACGCCTACCTCGAGCCCGCACGGGCGCGCGCGAACCTCGAAGTACGCGGCGACGTGCTCGTCGACCGGGTGCTGCTCGACGGGCGGCACGCGACCGGAGTTCGAACAGCCACGGGCGAGGAGATCGCCGGGCGTGACGTGATCGTCAGCGCGGGTGCGATTCACTCGCCCGCGATCCTCTTGCGATCGGGCGTCGGGCTCGACGACGGCCTACCCGTTGGCGCAAACCTGAAGGACCACGCCGCGACCGCGGGCTTCGAGATCGCGCTGACGCCCGCGGGACGGATGCGGTCGGCGAACGCCCCGGTGTTCAGCTCGATGCTGCGGTACACGTCCGGCCTCGCCGAGGCCGGCCCCAACGACATGCAGATGATCTGGTTCGACGCCGTCGGCCCGACCGAGGAGGGGCTTGCCGGTGGTCGGCTGACGGGCGCGGTCATGCGTGTGTTCTCGCGGGGTGACGTGCGGCTGCGGTCCGCAGACCCGCGGACGGATCCTATCGTCGAGTTCCACATGCTGTCGGACGCCCGCGACCGCACGCGGCTCCGTGACTGCGTCCGGCGCATGGTGGACATCGTCCGCCATCCAGCCGTCGCGTCGATCAGCGACGGTGTCCTCGCGCTCACGACACCCGTCGACGACCTCGACTCCGATGATGCGATCGACGACTGGCTCGCCGCGACCGCGAACGACTACGTCCACGCGGTCGGGACCTGTCGGATGGGCACGCCGGGCGACGCGGCTGCGGTGGTGGACACCCACTGCCGGGTCATCGGCTACGAGCATCTCCTGGTCTGTGACGCATCGGTCATGCCCGACCTGCCCAAGGCGAACACCCACCTCACGACAGTCGCGATCGCGCAGCGGCTGGTCGAGAAGATCGCCGGGTGAGCTCGAGCTCGGCGACGGTCAGACAGGTTCGCCGAAGGCCTCGCAGTCGGGGTTCTCGCAGACGAAGCGCGAATCGATCACGTTGGCCGTCTCGGCTGGGAGCGCGGTGACACCGCACACCGCACAGATCGGTGCCCGCTCGACCTCGGCGTCATCCCACTCGCTCACGGCCGAGATCATCATCGTCCAGAGGCATGGAACACAGGTGGAAGGAGGGGCACCGGCTCGGCACCGGCGCCCCTCGTTCCTCAGCGCCTACGGATTGCAGCCGCTCGGCTGGCTGGAATCGGGATCCGAGCACAGCGGGCCCAGGCCCGTCCCGGCGTCCGGACGGCTGATGAACGCGACGGGCCCCGCGTGGTGCTCGCCGTTGAACGGGGTGAACATGCCCGGCGGGAATCCGCACGGCACCGCGTCGGCCGGGTCGTTGAACCAGAAGCCGACGTGGAACGTGTTCGTCGGCGCCAGGCTCACGTCGGGATCGAAGCCGAAGATCTGATCGAGCAGGATCGTGTGGATGGTCACCCTGCCCGCATCGTGATCTGAGCTCCCCCTGCCCACCTCGACGTCGGACTGGTACCAGGCCAGACCGAACGAGCCTCTGAAGTTGGGATCAGGGTCGCCGTTGGCGAGCTGATTGCTGTGCTGCACCGTGAACAGGTCGAACTTCAGGCCGGGCTTCAGGCCGTCGAACGTGAGGGTCAGCTCGTCGTTCAGGTTCTCGCGCTCGACCTTGACGTGCGCGGTCGGAGTGTCGTGCCCGTTGGCGATGCAGGGCAGCAGCAGCTTGCTCGGGAACAGGTCGAACTTGATCTGGTCGCGCTTGGAGCTCGCGGCGTCGGAAGGGACGACCCGATACCCGACGCCGACGAGAACGGCGATCAACAGGGCCGTGTAGAGGATTCGGGTCTTGGTGGGCCGGAACAGCGTGCGTGTGGCTGCGGTCATGGGGCTGTTGCTCCTTTTGCGATTCGAGGCGGCGACGCGGCGTCGCGCGCGTGAGAGAACGTCGGCTCCTGCTCGACGATCGGGCTCCGTTTCGAGGAGACCGATCGGAGCAGCTAACGGGAGATCGAGGCGTTCGCGTCGGGTGGCGCGCGGGCCGCAGTCGCCGCCCACCACGCAGAGGCGATCGGCTCGAGTGCAACCGGTGGCGTCGCGATCCTCCGCCACTCCACCCGTGGCGATGCCACCGTGACGGGGAGCACCGCGTCGGACGAGGCGTCGTCGACGCTGTCCGCGGTTGCGTCGAGGTCGTCGCGAAGCGCGGATCGGGTGACGAGCGCGTCGGCGCGACGACCCGACTCGAGCATCGCGGCGCGCGGCTGCGGCGCCGTCGATCGCCACCGCAGTGTCTGCGCGTCAGTCAGGAGCCCGACGACGAGCAGGACGGGGAGAGCAGCCGCGACTGCGACCCCGACGTGCGCCCGCGGACGAGCACCGCGTGTGGCGCCCAGCGAGCCCATCGCTGCTCCCCTCCGGCCTCCCGCGGGAGAGACCCCACCACTGCCTCAGAGCAGCCGAAGCTTCGCAGATCCCGGGGCGAGTGGGAAGGGGAGGTCGACTGCGCGACGCTGGAGTGGCGCCGGAATCGTCGCGGTTCCCACGGGGTTGGGAGATGCATGGCACAGGGGCACAAGATCACGATCACGCCGACCCGGCTCCACGTCGAGGTCACCGTCGACGGAGAGAAGTTGGCGGCGTCCGACCGTCCCGTCCTGCTCGACGAGACGGGGTTGCCCACCCGCTACTACCTGCCGCGTGAAGACGTGCGGACCGAGCTGCTCCGCGCCACGAGCCACGAGTCGACCTGCCCGTTCAAGGGCCAGGCGTCGTACTGGTCGGTCGAGGTCGGTGGCGCGGTTCACGACGATCTCGTATGGAGCTACGAGAGCCCGATCCCGGAGGCGGAGGGGATCACGGGCCTCATGTGCTTCTACAACGAGCGCGTCGAGCTCACCGTCGACGGGAAGGATTGGACAACCGCATGAGCGTGCAGCTCAACCACACCATCGTGTGGTGCCGCGACCAGGAGACCTCGGCGACGTTCCTCGCGGAGATCCTCGGTCTGCCGAGACCCACCCGGTTCGGGCCCTTCCTCGTGGTCGAGGCCAGCAACGGCGTCTCGCTCGATTACCACGAGACCGACGCGGAGATCGCTTCTCAGCACTACGCGTTCCTCATCGGCGACGACGACTTCGATGCGGTCTTCGGCCGCATCTGTGAGCGGCGGCTGGACTACTGGGCCGACCCCGGCCAGACGCGGCACGGCGAGATCAACCGCAACGACGGGGGCCGCGGGCTCTACTTCGGCGACCCCGACGGTCATCTCCTCGAAGTGATCACCCGACCGTACGGCAGCGGCGGTTCGGGAGCCGGTTGACGGGATGGCGAGAATGAGCAAGGCGGTCCGGGTCGGGGAGGGAACCCCCCCTCCTCAACCCACCGGCCCGGGCCGCCAGCCATTCCACAGGTCCCCACCTCCCCCCGGTTCCCGGCGTGAGGACTGCACCACTCGTGCTACCGGCAAGCACGCACCGGGACAATGGGTCGGATGACTCATTTCCCGTTCAGGATCGGGCCTCGCGGCACCGGTGTCATCGCAGCGACCGCGCGATCGCCAGCATGCGGGCGAGCGGCAACGATCCTTCGATGCGGATCGTCTGGGTCCCGCGCGGGAAGATGAGGGCCCTCCCCACCAGCCGCCCGTTCAGGAGCTGTTGGGCTCCGGTGGGGTCGTCGTAGTACAGGAAGTGCTCGCCGCCCGACAAGAACACCCCCTGGTCCGAGCCGATCATCACCAGCCGCGCACGCGTGTTGGTGGTGAGGTGCTTGTGCACGACCTGCTGACCGTCGCCGATGAACTCCTGGATCAACAGCCCGACGTTGGTCGCGCCGACCTTGGTGGGCGCGCTGTTTGTAGTCCCGGTGTTCGTGGGCCCGGTGTTCCTCGGCGCCGCGCCCGGCAACCCGGGTCGCGCCCGATAGACGAGCGAGACCTGGCCACCGCCGACGCCTGCGAACCAGACCTCGTCCGGTTGCTCGAAGCCGGGCACGGTCGGCACGACGACGGTCATCCGCGCCCGCGCGTCGGCCAGCGTGGTGCGCGAGCCGAGCTCGAGTGCTGCCGCCGTGACCGCGGGAAGGCGGCGGGTGCCCGGTGCGTGGACGCGGACCGCTCCGATGTCGAAGAAGCTCCGGACCGCAGCGCGGACCGGCGCGATCAGGGCGAGCATGGCGACGACGGTGACGGCCGCGACGACCAGGCGCGGTCGGGCCCGGCGCCCGAGCGATCGCTGCCAGGTGGGGCGCCGGGAAGGCTGCGAGGCGCTCGGCGTCAGCCGTTGCGTCACCGCCGCGGCGAGGTCGCGATCCTCGATGTGCGCGTCGATCTCGCGACCGAGCTCACGGAGCCGGCTCTCGAGGAGCGTGCGGGCATCACCGTCAGGCACGAGGCACCTCCCTCTCGACGTGTCGCTCCAGCCGGTCGAGGGCCCGGGAGAGGCGCGATTTCACGGTGCCACGCGCGATGCCGAGGACGCGGGCCGTCTCGTCCTCGGTGAGATCGAGGAGGTAACGGCACGCCACCACGTCGCGGTAGCGAACGGGGAGCGCGTCGACCGCCGCGCGCAACGCGCCGTTGCCCTCGCCGGTCAGCGCGACGTCCTCCGCCGAAGGTGCGAGCCCGGGAGCGACGCCGAGCTCGCACGTCGCCCGGCTCGCTCGCGACCAGCGACTGGCCGACCTGCGCTGGTTGCGCGCGACATTGGCCACGATGGTGAGGAGCCAGGGGCGGAAGGGTGCGCCCGCCCGAAAGCGATGCAGGAAGCCGTACGCGCGCACGAACGCCTCCTGGGCCGCGTCGTCGGCCACGCCGGCGCCACCGATCGCGGCGGCGACGCGCCGGGCATCGCGTTGGTAGCGCCGTATCAGCTCGGCGTAGGCGTCGACGTCTCCCCGCTTCGCCCGATCGATCAGCTCCGAGTCCTCCGTGGTCCTCCTCCCGGGAGCCCGCTCCCGCGCAGGCCCCGTCGTCCCGCCTACACCGGATCCGGGCCCGAGGTTCCCGCCGCCTCGCCCGGGGCCGGGAGGAGCGCGCGAACGTCGTCGATCGTGTCCGCCTCGCTCGGTTCCTTGTCCGGGCGGTAGCGCCGCACCCGTGCGAACCGGAGCGCCACGCCGCCTGCGTACCGGGGCGACACCTGCACGCCGTCGAGCGCGATCTCGACGACGAGCTCCGGACGCACGAACACCGTGATCCCACGCTCCTCCACCGCGAGCTCGCGCAGTCGCTCCGTCTGCCACGTGAGGAGCGCGTCGGTCAAGCCCTTGAACGTCTTGCCCACCATGACGAAGCCCTCGCCGCGAGGGTCCCGGGCGCCGAGGTGCAGGTTCGACAGCCAACCCCGCCGCCGCCCGTGCCCCCACTCGGCCGCGAGCACCACGAGGTCGAAGGTGCGGACGGGCTTGACCTTGCGCCACGACTTGCCGCGGCGTCCCGCCTCGTAGCGGGAGCCGACCGCCTTCACCATCACGCCTTCGTGCCCGGCGGCCAGCGCCTCGTCGAGCACCGCCGCGCCCACCACCGGATCGTCGGTGACCGTGCCGGGTATGCGCCACCGACCCACCACTCGCTCGAGCGCGGCGAGGCGTTCGACGAGAGTCTCGTCGATCAGGTCCCGACCATCGAGATGGAGGCAGTCGAAGAACCACGCCCGCAGCTCGGTGTCCACCACGGGCTCGACGACGGGCTCTTCGACGACGGGCTGTTCGACGTCCGGCTGTCCGTCGACCGGCGACTCGGCGGCCTGGCGACTGAACCGGCTCATCGTCGACTGGAACAGCTCCGGCCGTTCGTCGAGTCGCACGCCGATCACCTCGGCGTCGAGGATGAGCGAGTTGGCCGGCATCGACCGGACGATCGCCGCCACCCCCGGGAGCCGGTCGGTGATGTCGTTGAGGTTGCGCGTGAAGATGCGCACCTCGGCGTCGGCGCGGTGGACCTGCACACGGGCACCGTCGAGCTTCCACTCGACCGACGACATCCCGCACCCCTCGATGGCCTCGCCGACGTCGGCTGCGGTCGATGCCAGCATCGGCAGCACGGGCCGGAGCACGCGGAGGCCGATCGCCCCCAGCCCCGCCTCTCCCTCGGCGAAGGCGACCGCGGCGACGGCGGCGAGGTCGCCGGTGAGCATGGCGGCTCGCCGCACCGCCGCCGCCGGGAGGGACGCGGCCCGCGCGATCGCATCGGCCATGACGCCCGCGAGCGCGCCCTGCCGGAGCTCGCCGAGGAGCAGCCGCCGGATCAGCTCGGCTTCGGTCTCGGTGGCCGCGGCCAGCAGCGCGCTAAGGCGGGCGCGGCGGGCGCCCGCCGATCCCTGGCCGGTGAGCACGGTGAGCTCCTCGAGCGCGGCGTCGAGGTCTCCGACGGTGAGGACCGGAGCCGTCGCGGGCACCACGTCGACGTCGCGGACAGTTGCCCAGCCCACACCGATGCGGCCCTGGCGCGCCGCGCCTGCGAGCAGCGCGACCGCCGGGACCACCTCGTCGGGCTCGAGCCGGGTGAGCAGGTCGGCTAGCAGAGCGATCTTCGTCGAGCGCGCCGCGGTCGCGGCGACCGCGCGTGACGTGTCGGCGAGCTCGGCCAGCAGCACCGCGTGATCATGCCCCGCCGGTTGGCGCTCAGCCGGATGCGACGAGCGGGTCGAGCGCGTCGCGGATACGCCTGGTGACCTCTTCGACCTCTCCCGTGCCGTCGATCTCGTGCAGCACGCCTCGATCGCGGTAGAAGTCGAGCAGCGGCCGGGTGTTCTCCTTGTACACCGCTAGGCGACGGCGGATGGTGTCCTCTGTGTCGTCGGTGCGCCCGGAGCGGCGCCCCCGTTCCAGCAGCCGGCGCACCAGCTCGTCCTCTGGCACGTCGAGCGAAACGACGGCATGGAAGGTCCGGTCGTGTGTCTTCCCCCAGTCGTACGCGGTCTTGGCCTGGGGCAACGTCCGGGGAAAGCCGTCGAGAACGAAACCCGGCAGGGGCTCGGGCCCGGCGAGGTGACGGGAGACGAGATCCACGACGACGCGATCGGGCACCAGCTCACCGCGGTCCATGAAGCGCTTCGCCTCGAGACCGACGGGCGTGCCCTCCTCGACGTGCTGCCGAAGCAGGTCGCCGGTCGCGAGGTGCGGGACGCCGTAGGCCTCGGCCAGACGGTCGCCCTGGGTCCCCTTGCCCGCCCCCGGTGGGGCGAGGAGCAGGGCTCGCAACACGGGTGCCTCCCGAACGCCTGTATCGAAGGGAAAGGCGCAGCGTACCGGCGCCCGATAGCTTCGACCCGATGGCGAAGCCGGTCGGTGAGGCGCCGACCCGTCCCCAGGTTCCCCCCGACCTCGCGGACGCGCCCGGCGACCCGCTGGCCGATGGCCTCGAGTGGTACCAGGTCTGCGTGCGGGGAGATTTCAGCGGCCAGGTCGCGGGCACCGTCGAGGTTTCGGAGTCGCTTGTCATGGGGGCCCGACTCGTCGGCGTCGAGGTCGGGCGCCTCCGGATGACGGACACCGTCGTCGACGACTGTGACCTGTCGGGCGCGGTGGTCATGGACGCGGTGCTGACGCGCGTCGAGTTCCGGAACTGTCGCATGTCGGGGCTCGTGGCCGCGGGGGCGCGTTTGCGCGACGTCCGCTTCGTGGAGTGCAAGCTCGACGACGCCAACTTCCGGATGACGACGTCGGAGCGGGTCGAGTTCGACCGCACGATCCTGCGCACGGCCGACTTCTACGCCGCCAAGCTCCCGTCGGTGCGGTTCTCGAGCTGCGACCTCGACTTCGCCCAGTTCTCGAAGGCCGACCTGCGGGGCGCGCGCCTGCACGGCTCGACCCTCGCCGACGTCCTCGGCGCCGACAGCTTTGCCGGCGTGGTCGTGGAGACGGAGCAGGTGCTGCCGCTCGCGTTGCGCGTGTTCGCCGCGCTCGGGATTACGGTCGACGACGACCCTCTCGACGTCGGAGACCCTGGGCGCTGAGTCGAATCGGGATCACCGACGCGCCCTCGATCTCCCCGATGGCGCGGGCCAACATGTGCCGCGCGTCAGCACCAGGACCGCACAGCACCGTGAGCGAGCCGCCGTCGCCGCCTGCGCCGTTGACCTTCCACCCGAGCGCGCCGTGGGCCCGCGCGACGGCGATGACCCGGCGGGCATCGTCGGAGACCACGGACGGATGGAGGGCGGCCTGAGCGTCGGTGCTGTCGACCATCACGTGCCCGAGCTCGACCCAGTCGCTCCGGGCGAGTGCCTCGACCGCCCGCTCGGCGCAGTGCCGGAGCCGCTCGAGGCGCGGTGATCCCGGCCCCTCGTGGGCCAGGTCGGCGACCACACGGTCGTGCACGGCGGAGGACCGGTGGGCGCGCCCGAGGTACACGAGCAGGATGCGACGCTCGAGCTCCGAGCGGTGCTCGTCGCCCATCGCGATCGGGTCGACGCGCGTGTCGGGGTAGTCCGTCACCTCGATGTGGTTGACCCCGCCGTGCGCCGCCGCGAGCTGGTCCTGCACGCCGCTCTGCAGCCCGAGCCGCTCGACCTCGACGCGATGCGCGGCCTGCGCGATCTCGTCACGAGTCCGCCTGATGGCCAACAGGTGGTCGAGCGCGCCGATCACCGCCACTGCGACGGCGGCGGAGGTGCCCGTTGCGCAACCGGGCGGGATACCCGACGCAACCGAGAGCTCGACCGCGACGTCGTCGGGGATCCTCGCCTCGTCGGTGACCGCGGCCAGCAGCCGGTGGCGCTCGGGCACCTCGCTCCCCGGGCACAGCACGAGCCGCTCGCGGAAGTCGACGGCGTCCACCACGACGGCGTGCGGTCGTCTCGCTCGTGGATACGCGGCGGCGCGGACCGTGACGCCCGGGCGAACGGCGATGCTGCAGACGTGACCGTGGCGGGCGAACCACGTGTCGGTCCAGCCACCGATGTCGCACACGCGCACGGGCGCGGTCGCCACTACGACGAGGGTCGGAACGACGGCATCGCCTGACACCGATCGGGTCGAGCGCTCAGGCGACGAGCGGTCGGGCCCGTGCGACGATTGCCTGACCGTCCGTGCCGGACGGGAGGGTGCCGAAGGCGCGGCCGGAGTCGCCGGCGAGCCGCGACGCGCAGAACGCGTCGGCCACCGCGGCAGGGGAGTGTCGCACGAGCAGCGAGGCCTGCAGCAGCAGCGCCATCCGCTCGACCACGCGCCGGCCGCGGGCCTCGATGCCGTCGAGGTCGTTCAGCTCCGCCTCGAGACACCGTCGCGCCTCGTCGAGGCGGTGGTCCGCATCCCCTGCGAGCCCGACCTCGTCGAGGAACGCCTCGAGCGACGCGGGCTCGCGCCGGATGGCGCGCAGCACGTCGAGGCAGATGACGTTGCCCGATCCCTCCCAGATGCCGTTGAGCGGGCTCTCGCGGAAGAGCCTCGGCATGATCGAGTCCTCGACATACCCGTTGCCGCCGAGGCACTCGAGCGCTTCGGCCGCGTGCGGAGGCTGGCGCTTGCACACCCAGTACTTGACCACGGCGGTGGCAAGGCGCTTGAACGCGGCTTCGCGCTCGTCGCCGGCGGCGGCCGCGTCGTAGGCGGCGGCGAGCCGGGTCATCGTGACCGTGGCTGCTTCCGACTCGACCGCGAGATCGGCGAGCACGTTCATCATCAGGGGTTGCTCGACGAGCAGGCGGCCGAACGCGGTCCGGTGGGCGGCGTGGTGGGTTGCCTGCGCGACCGCCTGACGCATGCCCGCGGCCGCGCCGATCACACAGTCGAGCCGGGTGTGGTTGACCATCTCGATGATCGTGGGGACCCCGCGGCCTTCGTCGCCCACCATGGTCGCCCACGCACCGGAGAGCTCGATCTCGCTCGAGGCGTTGGAGCGGTTGCCGAGCTTGTCCTTGAGGCGCTGCAGATGCATGCGGTTGCGTGTCCCGTCGGGGAGCCACCGGGGGAGCAGGAAGCACGACAGGCCGCGGGGTGCCTGGGCGAGCACGAGGAACGCGTCACACATCGGCGCGGAGCAGAACCACTTGTGGCCGGTGAGCAGGTAGGCGCCGCCCGGACCGGTGGCGGACGACGCGGGCTGCGCGGAGGTCGTGTTGGCGCGCACGTCGGACCCACCCTGCTTCTCGGTCATGGCCATGCCGCACGTCGCGCCCGTCTTCTCGGTGACGGGGCGGGCGCGGCGGTCGTACGTTCGTGACAGCAGCCGCGGCTCCCATGCGGCCGCCAGCTCGGGCGCGGCGCGTAGGGCCGGGACTGCCGAGTAAGTCATCGAGACCGGGCAACCGTGACCCGCCTCGACCTGCGTCCACACGTAGAACCCCATCGCCCGGGCGACGTGGGCGCCGGCCCGCGGCGTGGCCCATGGTGCGGCGTGGAGGCCGTGCTCGAGCGCGGTGCGCAGCAGCTCGTGGTAGGCGGGGTGGAACTCGACCTCGTCGATCCGGTGGCCGAAGCGGTCGTGCGTGCGCAAGAGCGGCGGGTTGACGTTCGCCAGCCGTCCGCATTCGATCGCCTCCTCGCCGCCGGCCAGGCGCCCGAGGTCGGTCAGCCCGTCGATGGCCCACGCCGCGCCCTCGCGCTGCGCCGCGTCGACCAGTGCCGCGTCGGCGGTGAAGACGTCGTAACCCGCGAGCGGGGGCGGTTGGTTGACGACCTCGTGGGTCGACGTCGCGCCCATGCCGTGAGTCTGCCAGCGGCGGTGGGCGGCTGAGACGAGCGGGTCAGCGGTGGACACTGCGCAGGCCCGCCCAGACGAGGTCGGCGAGGCGACGGGCAAGGACCTCGGGGCCCTCGCGGCGCCCGTGACGCAGCCAATGGCGGCTGGTGGACTCGGCCAGCCCCACGATGCCGTGCGCCAGCAGACGCCGGTGCTCGTCGTCGATGTCGGCTTCGATGATGACGGCGATGGCGTCAGCGATGGCGTCCTCGACCCGGCGGACGGCGTGGACGAACTCCCGGTCGTCGCCGTCACGTCCCGAGCCGACGAACAGCACCCGGAAGGCGCTCTCGTTGTCGGCCACGAACCTGAAGTACGCGCTGAAGCCGTTCTCGACCTGTTGGCGCGGGCCCCCGGCGGCGGCTGCCGCCTTGCCGATCGCCTCGAGCAACCGGTTGCCCACGTCGTCGAGCACCTCGAGGTAGAGCTCGCGCTTCGAGCCGAAGTGCTGGTAGAGGACGGGCTTGGTGACGCCCGCCGCCTCGGCCATGTCGTCCATCGAGGCGCCGTGGAAGCCGCGGGCGGCGAAGAGCTGGAGGGCGACGTCGAGCAGCTGGCGACGGCGGCGCACGGCGGGAAGGCGGGCCACGCGGGAAAGTTACCCTACGGTAACAAGGGGTACGAGCCGATCACACTCCGTGGGTATTCGGCCGCGGAGGAGAAGGACCCAGGCACGGTGACGGCGAACGACCAGGGCGTGGCCCACCCCAAACGCCCGGCCCCGGACCGCGGCGCACGCCGCCCGCCGGAGCCGCTGCGACCGTCGCCGGCCCGGCGCCGCATGGTCGGTCTGCTCGAGGTGGCGGCCCGGCGTCGACGCTTCCGCCGTCTCCCCTGAGCTGCGCCGGCCCTCGAGCTTGCGTCGGTCGAGGTGCCTAGTACACGACCACCGAGCGGGCGACTTCGCCGGTCTTCATGGCCTCGAAGGCGTCGTTGATCGCGTCGAGCTTGATCTCACGTGAGATGAGCTCGTCGAGCTTCAGCGCTCCATTGCGGTAGAGCTCGATCAGGCGGGGGACGTCGCGGCGCACGTCGGACGACCCGTACCAACAACCCTTGACCGTCTTCTCCGCCACGATGAGGCCGATCATGGCGGGCACGGTGACCATGACGTCCATCGGCGGGACCCCGACGAGGATGGCCTGACCACCGCGGCGGGCCATGGAGAAGGCCTGCTGGATGGTGACCTCGAGGCCGATGACCTCGAAGGTGACGTCGGCGCCGCGTTGCTCGGTGAGGTCCATGACGCCGGAGACCGCGTCGCCCTTGCCCCCATTGACGGTGTCGGTGGCCCCGAACTGCCTGGCCATCTCCAACTTCGAGTCGACCATGTCGACCGCGATGATCCGCTCGGCGCCGGCGATGCGGGCGCCCTGGATCACGTTGAGCCCGACGCCGCCACACCCGATCACCGCGACCGTGTCGCCCTCGGCGATGGTCGCGGTGTTCAGCGCCGCGCCGACCCCGGTGAGCACGCCGCACCCGACGAGCGCGGCGACCTTCAGGTCGATGTCGGGATCGATCTTCACCACCGAGATGTCGGGGATGATGGCGTACTCCGAGAACGTGCCCGTGGCCGCCATCTGGTGGAGGGGCGCACCCTGCGACGTCAGCCGGGTGGTGCCGTCGAGCAGGCTGCCCGCCATGGTGGCCGTGTTGCCGACCTCGCACAGGTTGGGCTGGCCGGCGCGGCAGAAGTAGCACTTGCCGCACTGCGGCACCCACGAGACGACGATGTGGTCGCCGGGCCGCACAACGGTCACGCCCTCGCCGACCTCCTCGACCACGCCTGCACCCTCGTGACCGCAGACGAGGGGTGCGGGCCCGCCGTAGAGGGTTCCGTTCTGGATCGACAGGTCGGAGTGGCACACGCCCGACGCGCCCATGCGGACCTTCACCTCGCCGGCGTGCGGCGACTCGATCTCGACGTCGTCACGAACCTCGAGTGACTCGTTCATGCCCGGCAGGACAGCGGCTCTGTGCGTCATGCGCCCGTTCTACCACCCGGTCATCTCCCCTGTTCGCGGTCGTCGCGCTCGGCGGCGCGCACGGCGTACCCGAGGACGATGGCCGGCGCGAGGACGAGCGAGCCCACCGCCAACGCTCCGATCACGACCACGACGACCGCGTCGGTCAGCCCGGTGACGACGCCCAGCGCGAAGGCGACGACGGCGACGCCGAACGCGCCGTAGCCCGCGCGCTGCCCGAGGGACGCGGCCCGGGCCCAGCGCGCCCGGCGCGCCCGGACCGGGTCTGTGTCGCCGCGGGGCACGTCGCCGGGGGTCACGGCATCCACCCTCGCGCCGCGAGCAGCGCCGCGAGCCGGCGCTCGAGGGCGGCGAGCGAGAAGTGCCGCCGGGCCAGCTCGTGGTTGTGCTCGAGCAGCGCGGGGTCGGGGTGGTCGAGGAACGCCGCGAGCGGGGCGGCGTGGTCGGTGGGGAACCAGCGAAAGCCGTGCGCGGCGAGCTCGGCGACGACGGGGTAGCGGCTCACGGCCAGCGGGCGCCGATGGATGGCGGACTCGATGGTCGGGTTGCCGAACCCCTCCCAGCTCGACGGGAACACGACCGCGTCACAGGCCGCGTACGCGTCGGCGACCGACCCGACTCCCCACCGTTCGGGGAACGGAGGTGTCGGCCAGCCGTGGATGGTGCGGACGGGTGCCTCGGCGAGCAGGCGGGCGAGCTCGGCCCCGTAGCCCTCCTCGGGCGGGCCGAGGATCCAGTAGGTCGCCCCGAGACCGGCGGCGAGCGCCAGCGCGGCGGGCACGTTCTTGCGTGGGATGGCCCGCGTGGGGTGCAGCAGGAGGCGCTCGTCCGGGCGCACTCCGAGACGGGCGCGGGTGGCGGCCCGGTCACCCGCGGGCGCGTCGGTGTCGAACGCGTTGGGGATCGTGGTGGCGTCGACGCCGCGCGCCGCGAGCTCCCGCCGGCTGAGGTCGTTGATGGTCACGTGGGCCCACGCGCGGTCCACCGGAGGCCAGCCTGCGACCGTGGCGAACCGCTCCCGCTGCCAGGGGAGGTCGT
>Ga0066710_100001781_pt1 | contig 16569 bp, 9 predicted proteins | sample GraSoiAngelo_159_FD_79666 | JGI IMG/M metagenome (GOLD analysis project Ga0066710, IMG submission 79666) | Grasslands soil microbial communities from the Angelo Coastal Reserve, California, USA - 14_1009_16_40cm | ecosystem: Environmental > Terrestrial > Soil > Grasslands | place: USA... | reverse complement strand
CGCCGCCGCGGTCGCCGGCGCAGCCTGAGGCGCCGGCCCGGGGGTGGCCGGCGGCGCGGCCGCGGCCGGCGGAGGCGCGGGCGCCTTCGCAACTTCGTTCTGGTTGCAGCCCATGAGCATCATTCCGGTCGCCAACATCAACACCCCGGCTCCCAGACAGAAATCTATCCTCAGCATGTCCCTCGTCCTCCATTTTCCTCCGCGGCGAATTGCCGCGGCTCTCATCTGCTCGCCGCCTGCATGGACGCCGGGCAGTTCGGGATGTAGCCGTCGGTCCCGCCGAACTGCCGACTCCAGCGATGCTCGGGGTTCAGGGCACCCGAGGTCTTCGCGAAGAAGTTCTGGTTTTTCGCCATCAGCTCGAACACCGGCTTGAGCGGGGCGAGCTCCTTGGCCAGGGTCTTCTGACCGAGCACTCCGGCCGACCTGACGAGCTTGTCGAAGCCGTTGGCGAGCTTCTCCGAGCTGCATCCGGCGCCGTTGATCTCGTCCACAGCGTCGCGGAAGTCGCTGAGCGCGTTCAGGCTCCCGAGCAGCTCCTGACAGGTGTTTCCGGCCTTGATGACGCTCCCGAGGACGCTCGACAGCTGCTTGAACCCCGTGAGCGTGTCTTCGAACGCCGAGCGCAGGGCCTCGTCCCGTGCCGCCTTATTCCGGGACACCTGGGCCAGGAACTGAGTCACGTTCACCGCGCGGTCGGCGCCGAGCTTCATCTGCGTCAGCATGGTCGTGTCCGGACACAGCCGATGCTGCCCGGCTGCCGCCTGACTGGGCGCCGGGCATCTCAGCGTGCCGGCAAGGTAGCCGAGATTGGCCATCACGCGCTCGATCGCGGAGGCGTCGTCACAGCGCTCCCTCTCTCCTGGACGCGGCGGGTAGTTCGTGATCGCGAAGGCGCAGCTCGTCGTGTCGGGGAACAGCGACCGGTCGCTCACGGTCTTCAGGCCGAAGCGATCGCGGTGGATCTGGCCGATCAGCGGGATCGTGAGCTTGTATGCGCCGTACTGCGGGGCGACGTTGAACCGACAGGCCAGCTCCTTGTTGGAGAGTCGACCGAAGAGCGGGTCGAAATCGGCCGTGAACTTTGCGAGGGACCCGCGGTCCGGTGAACCGCCGGCGAGGATCAACTGCTGGAGCGCGGCGATCGTTCGGCAGGCGCTCGAGACTTCACATTTCTGGTCCGTCGCCACCTGGGCCACTTGCCAGGGGCGTCCGAGCTGAGCCAGAGCGCCCGCGAGTGAGCACGCCTGGCCGAGCGCGGCGCCTTGCTGGGCGAGTGCCGGGCCATTCATGAGGACGATCATCGGGAGCCCGAGCAGAAGCACCACACGTCTCGTCATGTCTCCCTCCAGCGTCGCAGTGCTGCGTTCACTTCGGACACGGCGCGCTCGCCGCGCCCGGCTTGCCCGGTTGGGCGGCGGCCAGCGCGCCCACTGGAAACGATCCGAGCTTCTGTCTCACGACCTGGCTCTGGCCCTTGACGGTGGCGTTCTGCACGGCCGAGTCCGCGCCCGGCAGCTCCGGGCGCAGGAACTCGACGAGGTACCGGAGATTGATCCCGCCGTACACGTCGGCCGAGAGCCCCGCGGCGGCGGCGGTGGCGCTGGCCGGGCGCGTGCTGATGCAGTCGGCGCGAGCGGCGCCTCGAAAGTCGGCGGTCACGTACACTTCAGGCCCGACCCGGGCCGCCAGCGCGCCGAGATTGACGTCCAGTCGAAGCGCCGGGAATACCGAGGGCGTGATCGTCACGCGGCCCTGCGCACTCAACTGAAGCTCGTGGGTGGGTGGGCGAGATCCCGGCACCACCGTCGGCTCGCCGTTCTGCCGGCAGCCGTGGCCGTCGCACGTGAAGTTCAGCGGAATCGCCTGCTCGTCCTCCATCCGCAGCCGGGCATCCAGCAGGCCGACCGCGTCGATCGCCACCTGGCCTTCGTACTCGAGGCCGATGTCGAACTCGACGGGAACCTCGCCGACCATGATCACGATCGGCGGCACGATCTGAACGGGCGCCGCCGGGAACGGCATCGGGATGCTCTTGTGGAAGGCGCCCCTCGCGTGCAGCTCCAGATCCACGGCGCTTCCCACGGTCAGCGTCCCGTTGATGGAAACGCTCTTCGGGCGCACCCAGGCCGGGAACGCCGTGACGACGAACGCGCACGGGATGACGAACGCCGCGATCTCGACGTCCGCTTTCAGATCGATCCGACGCAATGCGATCCGGGCGCGGCCGGAAACCCGCCCGTCCTTGCCCGAAAGGTCGATGGGAAGATCCGCTGACACGCTGAGACCCGAGACGCTGACTCGCCGGGGGCCGCTGGCAAGCGTCTGGTCGGCGAAGCACTTGAGCGCCAGGTCCTCTGTCATCTTCAGATCTCGGCCGACCTCGCGCGCGAGGTGCTTCCACTCGTCGTCGGCCTGGCGGCGCAGGGCGTCGGCCTGCTTGGCGACTTCGCCCTCGGCGTGCTTGACGGCTTCGTCGGCGCAGTGCACGGAGATGCTGTGACACCCACTGTGGCTTCCGCCGCCTCCCTTGTGCTTCAGACTCTCGGGGACGGTGTGCGTCTTGGCCCACGCCTCGACGAGCTTGCGGTTGACGACGTAGTGCGCGACCTCGTCCGGCCGGAGCGTCCGGGCGTGGGCCAGAAGAAATTGCTTCGCCGTGTCGGGCAGCCCCTGGGCCCCTTCGATACCCTTGACCCCACGAAGGTGGAGCACCTCGATGTCGGTGGGCTTGCCGTCGATCGTGGTGGTCAGGCGCCGTGACTCCCAGTGAGTCTCCCGGCGCAGGACAGTGCGCGCCGGCGGGCCGGCGAGAATCGAAATCTTCGGCAGGGCGACGCCCGGCCCCCCCGCGGCGGCGTTCGCGGGAGGGCCACCGGAGAGCCCGGGCCTGGACGTCTTCGGGAGGGCGGACGACGAGGCGCTCAGGATCGTGCAGCAGACGGCGCCGCCTATGGAGACTTGCTTGCTGTCGAAGTTCGCCGAGACGGGCTGGCCCACCTTGAGCGTGAACAGCAGCAGAGAGTCCTTCACCGCGAACTGAAAGGCCCGCCCGGTCGCCGACTCGTGCGCGGTGACGACTGCCGCACCAGTGTCGATGCTCGTGATCCGGCAGCAAGACTCGGCCGCCGTCGCGCCGGGCGCCGACCCCACGAACAGCAGAGCGCAGAGCGCCAGGAGTGCCGAGGAGAGCGCCGCGGTCGTCGCGCCCGGACGAGCCCGTCTGGTCATCGATTGGTCCCCATCGCTCCGGCTAGCGGGCCGCGTGGGACTTTTGCCGGGCGGCGATGAGCTTCAGGACGGTCTCGCGCTTCATGCTGTAGTCCTTCGGCATGTTGAAGCCAACGCGGTCGACGAACTTCACGCCGGCGGCGGCGACCTGCACGACGTACTGGTCGACTAGCTCCGGCGGGAACCCGGCCTGCTGGATCTGCGCCTTCAGCTGGTTGACCTGCTCGACGCACTTCTGCGAGAGGCCCTGAAGCTCCTTGTGCAGCGCCGCCGCGGCGCGGTCGTCGAGGATCTTCTTCGGGTCGGTCGTTTTGGATTGTGCTCCGGTCGGCGCGCCGGCGCCCGCCGATGCCGTCGCGCTCGTGGCCTGATTCGATGCGTTCAGGATCGCCTGCTCGCACTCCTTGATCGTTCGCTTGAGCTCGGTGGAAACGCTCGGCGGCAGCGAGAACTGGGGGCGGCCGCCACCCGGGAGGTTGGCGCCGAGCAGCGCGGCCGCGGCCGCGGTGTTGAAGCTGTTGTTGAAGTGGTTCTGCCCCGCGGTGATGTACTGGGCGCACACCAGCGACGGGTTGCCGAGGGTCCAGCTCAGGAAGTCGTACAGCTCGCCCTCGGCGCGGCTGGTGTCGGCTGCGTTCGTCAGCTCGGCGATCTTCCAGTGGGTCTTCGCGTAGCCCACCGTGTCCCGCGCGATCTTCCGCTGCACCTTCGTGTCGCCCTGGGCGCACTCGGCGGAGCGCCCGGGATGAGTCGCCGCGTTCTCGGCGCCCTTGACCGCCCCCTCGGCGCTCTTCTCGGCTTTCTTGAAGATGTCGTCGGCGAAGGACGGCCCGCACGTGAGCATCGTGAGAACGGAAAGCGTCGTCACCACCACGGTTCGATACATGGCACCCTCCCTTTAGGAATCTCGAACCACCTGTTTTGGATCGCTACCTCTTGCTCGTGAACCCCGCGCTTCGCGACACCTCGCCGGTGCCGCCCGGCGTCAACCTGGAGGCGCCGGCATCGCCAGAGCTCGGCGCGCGCATCGCGTGTCGCATGACGGCGGCGAGCGCCCTCACGACGAGCCAGAACATCGCGTAGAGAGTGAGCATCGTCGTCACGATCGCCAGCCCTCGGCCCATGCGCGTCCCTCCTCGCCGAATGCGCCCTACCGGCGCTGGAGCTGCCGGATGGCCGCCTGGATCTGCCCCGCGTCGTCCGAGTTCGGCGCGAGCGTCACGTAGCGGGTGAGCGCATCGACGGCCTTCGCGCTCTCGCCCTGGCGGCTATAGGCGAGGCCGAGCTCCCGGTACGCGGGGGCGTACGATGGATTGGCCGCGGTCGCGCTGACGAGGTGCGCGATGGCCCCGTCGAGTGCTTCGCGGCCCGTGCCCGTGTCCAGCGTGATCTTGCCGAGGTAGTAGTGAGGCCGGGGATCCGCGGCATCCGCGCGGGCCGCCTTCTCGAACATCGCCCGCGCTCCGTCGAGCCGCCGCTGGTTGTAGTCGATTATGCCGAGGGCGACGACGATGGATCGGGTGCGCTGCCGAAACTCGTCCGTATCGACGACGGGCGAGCGGCCCGAGGTCGAGTCGGCATACTTGTCCTTGACGAGCTGGGTCGTGCGCTCGATTCGCGCCGTGTTGGTCGGATGGTTCTCCCAGAAGAAGTTCTTGAGCGCCGAGGAGTCCCCGTATTCCTTGAGCAGCACACCGAAGGTGCGAGGGGCCTCGCGCGGGTCGTAGCCGGCGCGGGTCATGTACTCGAGACCGACCTCGTCCGCCTCGGTTTCCAGGCCACGGCCGTGACCGTTGACCGCCGCGTTCATCGAGTAGTCGTAGGCCTTCTGGAGCGCCTCGGCCGGCAGCCGCGCGGAGGACGTGGCCTTGGCGCCCAGCTGCCCGATGACCTGCAGCCCGTAGGCCGCCTCGATCCCTCGCGGCACGTGGCGCTCGGTCACGTGCGCGATCTCGTGGGCGAGCACCATCGCGAGCTGCGCCTCGTTGTCGACGCGGCCCAGGAGGCCGGCGTGCACGTAGAGCAGGCCACCGCCGAAGGTGAACGCGTTGATGCTCCCGTTCTTGACGATCCGCACCCGGTAAGCGAAGGGCCGGGGCCTGGCGACCGCGACGAGGCGCTGCGCGATGCCGCCGACGTAGCCCTCGAGCAGCACGTCGTTCCACATCTCGTTCTCGGCCTCGAACTTCTTGGCGCTCTCCAGCGCCATTTGCTGCTCTTCACGGTCGCCGAGGCTGGGTCGTTCGACGACGGCTCTGGTGAGCGTCTCGAGCGTGGAGCCGGCGCTGCCCTTCAGCATCGCGACCTGCTCCGCGCACGCGGTCATCAGGATCAGCGAACACGTGCAGCCCACCGCCAGCGCGACACATTGCCTGAGCGCAAACATCTCGGCCTCCCGACCTACTGGTCGTTCTCGAGCGACTGATCGCCGCGGTCCTCGCCAATCTTTCGCGGAGGCGGGGCCTTGTGGGTCGCCTGTGAGTCCTTGGCGCCCGGCAGGGGGGCGCTCCCTTTTCGCAGCGTGAACGTGATGGGCGCGATCGGGTTCTGCTGCAGCCCGACGGTCTTCGTCTCCCCGCGAAATCCGCGCGCGGTCGCCGTCACCTCGTGTTGACCCGGCTTCACGTTCTCCAGCTTGAAGACGCCGAGGTGGTCGGCTTCCGTGGTGGTCTCGCCGATGGCGACCTTCGCGCCCTGAACCGGCCGGCCGCTCTGGTCGACCACGCGACCGGTCAGCGTCAGGAGCGGGCCCTTCGTCGGCGTGGTCTTCTTGGCGTCCCACCATTGCCCGGGGATAGATCCGGACGGCGGCGTCTTCGGTCCCGCGCCCTTGGACGTTTGCCACCAGGGAGGCTGATCGCCGCCCGAGCCCGGCTTGGTCGGCGGGGCGCCTGAAGCCGTCGTACCGGTCGTGGCCGCTCCAGGCTTCGGCGCTGTCGTCGTGGTCGCCGTCGTGACAGGGACGCCGGCCGACGTCGTCGCGCTCGGTCGTGCCGTCTGCGATGAGACCGGGGTGGCGGGCGTTGCGGGCGCGGTGTCCTGAGACGTCGGAGCGCCTGGCGGCGACGTCGGACCGTCAGAGGGTGCCGTTACCGAGGGCATCATGCTGCTGGTGGATCCGGAGGAGCTGCCAGATGAGTCGGACCCACGCGCGGACTGGTCCTTCTTACGCCCGAGCGAATCCGCGAGCTTCGTGACGGCGTCGAGGATGCCGGCCATTGGCGACGCAGTCGCCGCACCGCCGTCGGCCGGCGCCGCGGTTCCGCTCGCGCTCTGGTCAGGGACGACCCCCTCGCGCACGCGCGGCTCGGCTGGGAGAGGCGGACTGGACGCCGCGGGGCTGTCGATCGAAGGCCCGGGCTGCGCCGGGGAGCCGTCGAGCTGGTCGGCCAGCATCGCGATCTCTCGATCGAGATCCCCCGTGTAGCAAGCGCCCTTCTTGATCACCGCATCCCGTCTGGTCAAGGTCGATTTCAGCTGACCCACGACGGGCGCCACCGAGGCGTCGCGCGGCTCGTCCAACCTCGCTCGCAGCTGGCTGAAGCGATCGTCCTGTCCGGGTACCGGGCAGAGCACGACGGCGTCGTCCTCGCTCGCGACGGTACCCGGGGCGAGGCGGACGAGGGCCTTGCCCTCGCGAACATCCGTGACGACGCCCTGCCCGGTCTCGCGGCGCTCGCCGTCGCCGTGCACGAAGCCGAGCCTGGTCCCGCGCTGCGCGCCCTCGATCTCGCGCAGATCCACGACGACACCCTCCGGACGAACGGCGAGCACCACACCCTCCTGCGCGGCAACCGGCGCGGGCGCGCAGAGGGCGAGGATGCCCGAGACGATCCAGGCCAGGACCGTTGACGGCAGCTTCTGTGCCATGGCGCTCACCCGCGCTGGATTTCCAGCGGCATCAGCGTGTCGACGAGCGAGGCGCCGCCGTCAGCGTGGACGAGCTGGCCCGTGATCCAGCCGGCATCGGGAGAGCACAGCAGCGCCAACGCGTTGCCGATGTCGGCCGGCGTGCCCATGCGGCCCATCGGGGTCCAGCCGGCGGCGTGCCAATCGCGGCCGATCTTCTGCGCCTCGGTCGGCAGGCCGTTGAAGACGCTGTCGTCGGTGAGCCCGGGGCTGAGCGAGTTCACTGTGATCCCGCGCGGCGCGAGCGCGACGGCGAAGTAGCGCACGAGCGACTCCATCGCCGCTTTCGCCGCGCCCATCGCGACCCACGGCTGCCAGGTGCCCTTCTGGGCGCCGGGCGCGTAGGTGACAGCGACGATCCGGCCGCCGGCGGCCATCATCGGCGCCGCCTGCTGGACGCCGACCAGGAACGCCTTGGCCTGTGAGTCGATCGCCTGGTCCCAGGCCTCGAGTGAGATCTCCATCGGCTTCTGGTAGAACTGCGCCAGCTCCGGCCGGGCATTCGCCACGAAGATGTCGAGTGTCCCGAACTGCTGCTTGACCTGGCCGAGCATCCGCCTCACGTCGTCCACGCGGGAGACGTCGGCCTGTACCAGAAAACCGTCCGCGCCATGCTTGCGCACGCGCTCGAGCGTTTCCTTGGCGGCGACCTCGTTGACGTAGTAGTGGATGGCGACCCGGGCGCCGGCCTCCGCCAGCTTCAGCGCGATGCCCCGCCCGATGCCCCGCGATCCCCCGGTGACCAGCGCGTGCTTGCCCTTCAGTGACATGAGTTCCTCCCTGGCGATGGCCGCCGCGATCACCGCGGCGACGTCCTCGGCCCCCTCGATCGGCTCCTTCTGCCCCGTCCTCACTCGCTCGACCACGCCGCGGAACCCGCCCTCGCCCTTCGGGAACATCCGCACGATGAAGGTCAAGGGGCGATCCGCGCCGCGCTGCTCCATGCGAGCGTTTTCGCATCCGGGGCGTTCAAGATCCGTAGAGGTGAGCGTCAAAAGTCGCGTCAAAAGTGCTATGGTCGTGAGCCACCGGCGTCATGGCGAAGCTCAACCTCGCGCTCCTCGGCGGCTTCCAGGCCCGGCTCGAGGCCGGTGCCGCCCTCGTTCTGCCCACCCGCAAGTCCCAGGCGCTGCTCGCCTATCTCGCGCTGCCGTCCGGGCAGTCGCATCCCCGCGACAAGCTGGCGGCGTTGCTCTGGGGCGGCATCCGCGAGGAGTCGGCGCGGGCGAGCCTCCGGCAGGCGCTGTTCTCCCTGCGCCGCGCGCTCGGCGAGGATGCGTCCGCCGTGCTGCGACAGGAGGGCGACCTGGTGGCGTTGAACCCGGTCGCGGTCGAGGTGGACGTTGCGAACTTCGAGAGCGCGGTGGCCCTCGAAACGACGGAATCGCTGGTCCGAGCGGTGGATCTGTATTGCGGCGATCTGCTGGCAGGTCTCGGTGTCGACGAGACGCCATTCGAGGAGTGGCTCATCGGGGAGCGCGAACGGCTGCGCGAGCTGGCGCTCGAGGCGCTGGCGAAGCTACTGGCAAGCCAGCGGCGCGCAGGCGCGACGGCCGCTGCAGTCGGGACGGCGCTGCGCCTGCTGACGCTCGACCCCTTGCAGGAAGCCGTGCACCGCACGCTGATGCGGCTGTACGCCGACCTCGGACGACGTGGTGCCGCGCTCCGCCAGTACCAGCAGTGCGTCACGGTGCTTCAGCGGGAGCTCGGGACGGCGCCAGAGGCGGAGACGAAGCAGTTGTATCAGGAGATCCTGCAACGGCGTCCCTCCGTTGCCATCGTCGAAACGATGGAGGACGTCCGCATCGACGAGGCAAGCGCGAGCCCCGGCATGCTGGTCGGCCGCGACGCCGAGCTCGGCACGCTTCGCGCGTTGCTCGACGAGGCTACGGCGGGGTCTGTGCGCATGGTGGCGCTCGTCGGCGACGCCGGAATAGGGAAGAGCCGCCTGGCGAACGCGCTCACGGCAGCGGCGCGGGCGAGGCGAGCGCGCGCCATCGTCGGGCGCTGCTACGAGAACGAGCGCATGCTGCCCTTCGCCCCGTGGATCGACGCGTTCCGCTCTGCGCGTCTGACTCCCGACGATGCGGACCTTCGCGTGCTGGAGCCCGTCTGGCGGGCCGAGCTGGCACGGCTGCTGCCCGAGCTCGCTCCGCCGGACCTCCTACACTCCGACGACCGCACGCGACTCTTCGAAGCGGTCAGCCGGCTCGTCGAAGCACTCGCCGTGCGACGCCCGCTCGTGATCCTCCTCGAGGACGTGCACTGGGCGGACGACGCCAGCATGGGATTGCTCGGCTACGTACGACGCCACCTGCACGGCGCGCGCGTGCTGATCGCGGTCACCGCGAGAGCGGAGGAGCTCGCGGAGACCGCGGTGGTGCGGCAGGCTCTGGAGGATCTTCAAGACCAGCAGCGTCTCGTGAAGCTGGCGCTTGCGCCATTGGATCGGAAAGACACGCTCGCGCTCGTCCACGCAACGGCTCGCACGGGCAGCGACCCGTCGACGTGGGAGCGACTCGGCGAGGACATCTGGACCGCGAGCGAGGGCAACCCCTTCATGGTCGTCGAAACCATCCGGGCGCTCGAGCAGGGCGCCGGTGGCGCCGTCCCACACCCACTCCCGCTCCCCGAGAAGGTGCGGCACGTGATCTCGCGGCGCGTGGAACGGCTGGGACACCACGCGCGCGAGCTCACCGTCGTCGCCGCCGTGATCGGTCGCGCCTTCGATTTTCCCGTCCTCCAGCAGGCCGCCGGTCTCGGAGAAGCGGACGCCGCGGCCGCGGTCGAGGAGCTGGTGCGCCGACGCGTGCTGCACGGCGTGGGCGAGCGGTTCGACTTCACGCACGACCGGATCCGCGAAGTCGCGTACGACGCGTTGCTGATGCCACGACGGAGGCTCCTTCACCGCCGCGTCGCGGAGGCGATCGAGGCCTTCGTCGGGGTCGACCGCGATCCTCATGCGCTCGCGCTCGCTCGGCACTATCGGGAGGCCGGCGTCTGGGACAAGGCGGTGGCGTCCTTCCGCCAGGCCGGCGCGTACGCCATGGCGCGCGCCGGGTACCGGGAAGCGGTGGCCTGCCTGGAGCTGGCGCTCGAGGCCTTGGGCCACGTTGCGGGCGGACGCGAGACGACCGAGATCGCGGTCGACGTCCGTCTGGAGCTGCGAACCGCGCTCTACCCGCTGGGGGAATTCGGACGGACGCTCGCGTACCTGCGCGAGGCCCAACCGCTGGCCGAACAGCTGCACGACGATCGACGGCTGGGGCGGGTCTCGGCGTACCTGTGCGTCGCGTTGCGACGTCTCGGCGACTTCGAAGGCGCGATCGAGGCCGGAGAACGGACGCTCTCCCGCGCCGCAGCGATCGACGACCTCCCTCTTCAGGTCGCCACGACGCTCTACCTTGCCCAGGCCCTCTGGTTCTCCGGCGCCGGTCGTCGAGCGGTCGAGGTGTTCCGGAGGAACGTCACCGCGCTCACCAGCGACCAGCTCCGCCAGCGATTCGGGACTCCGGGGTACCCGGGGGTGTTCTCGATGACGGACATGGCGACCGTCCTCGCGGAGCGAGGAGAGCTCGACGAGGCGAAGAGCATTGGTGCGCAGGGGCTCGCGGTGGCCGAAGAGCTCGCTCATCCATTCACCACGATCGCCGCGTGCCTTGCGATGGCCAGTGTATCGATCGCCGCCGGTGAGTTCGCGGAGGCTATAACTCGACTCGAACGGGCGCGGTCCTTGTGCGACGGCGGCGACTTTCCCGTCCAGCGCGTCTCCATGCTGGCGCGACTCGGGTATGCGTACGTCCGGAGTGGACGGCTCGTCGACGGCCTCGCGCTGCTGGAGGGGGCCGCCGAGCACGTCGATCGCATCGATGGATTCTGGCGGCCGACGCTGCTCGGCTGGCTCAGCGAAGGGTATCTCCTCGCCGGGCGCGTAGAGGATGCCGCGCAGGTCGCCGACCGAGCGCAGACGCTCACGCCCGGGAACGCCCCGAACGTTCGGGCGTCGATGCTTCGGCTCGGGGCGGAGGTCGCGTCGCACGGCGCCCAGGCAGACGTGGAGCGCGCGGCGGGACTGTATCGTGAGGCCGCTGTGCTCGCCGACGCCCTCGACCTTCGTCTGCTGCGCGCGCACTGCCATCTCGGACTCGGTCGGCTGTATCGCTCGGCCGGCGATCCGGGAGGGCGCGCGGAACTCTCCGCGGCCGTCGACGCCTTTCGGTCGATGGGGGTCGCGTACTGGTTGTCGATCGCGCAATCCGAGCTCTTGAGCGCGTGACGGGATGCTGCGTCTTCATCTGACGCTTCTCGGCGGCTTTCAGGCCCGACGTGGGTCCGGGGACGCCGTTGCCCTGCCCACGCGCAAGGCGCAGGCGCTCCTGGCCTACCTCGCGCTGCCACTCGGCCGAGCCCATCCCCGGGACAAGCTTGCATCGGTCCTCTGGGGCGGCATCCGCGAGGAATCCGCGCGGGCGAGTCTGCGGCAGGCGTTGTTCTCTCTCCGCCGAGCGCTGGGCGGAGAGGCATCCGCCGTGCTGCGACAGGAAGGCGACCTGGTGGCGTTGAGCCCGGCGGCGGTTGAAGTCGACGTCGCCGACTTCGAGCGCGCGGTGGCTACGGGGAGCGCCGAATCATTGGCGCGGGCGGCGGAGCTGTACCGCGGCGATCTGCTGGCCGGCCTCGGTGTCGACGAGACGCCGTTCGAAGAGTGGCTGCTGGGCGAGCGCGAGCGGCTGCGCGAGCTGGCGCTGGAAGGGCTGGCGAAGTTGCTGGCCCAGCAGCGCAAGGACGGAATGCTGGAGCCGGCGGTTCAGACGGCGCTGCGGCTGCTGATGGTAGACCCGCTGCAGGAGCCGGTGCACCGGACGCTGATGCGGCTCTATGCGCAGCTGGAGCGGCGCGGGGCGGCGCTCCGGCAATACCAGCAGTGCGTGAGCGTGATGCAGCGCGAGCTCGGCGTGGAGCCGGAGGCCGAGACGAAGGCGTTGTACCAGGAGATCCTCCGCGAGCGGCCTCGGCGGGCACGGCCGGACTCCGCGACGGAGCGCGGGGAGCTGTCGCAAGTGGTCGAGCACGGCGCGCTTGGCGCTACCGCCGAGACCGAGTTGATCGGGCGGACGGCGGACGTGGAACAGCTTTGTCGGACCCTCGACGCTGCGATCGCCGGCGCCGGGCGTGTCGTGGCGGTGCTGGGTGAGGGCGGCATCGGCAAGAGTCGTCTGGTCTCCGAGCTCGGAGGCGTCGCCGCCGGCCGGGGCATGACGGTCCTGCTCGGGCGTTCGTACGAGTCGGAGCAGATCCTGCCGTTCGGGCCATGGGTCGACGCGATGCGCGCGGGCCGCATCGCGGCCGACGCGGAGCTGCTCGCGCGCCTGGGCCCAACGCTGCGACCGGAGCTGGCGAGGCTGTTGCCCGAGATCGGCGACGCTCCGGCCGCGGGTAGCGGGGCGACCGATGCCCGCCTCGTCTTCGAGAGCGTCGCCCAGCTGATCACTCAGCTCGCCGAGCGTCGGCCGGTGCTGGTGGTGCTCGAGGACCTCCACTGGGCCGACGAGACCAGTGCGCGGCTGCTCGCCTTCGCCGGTCGCCGGCTCGCCGGCAGCCGGGTGGTTCTGATCGCCACCGCGCGCGAGGAAGAGATGGTCGACGCGCCCGCGCTGCGGCGGGCGATCGACGATCTCCAGCGTGAGGACCGCGTGACGACCCTGGCGTTGCGGCCCCTGTCACGCCCGGACACGCTGGCGCTCGTCCGCGCCTTCGCGCGGCTCGGCGACGAGGCGGAGCTCGAACGGGTCGGCGAGCGCGCCTGGGCCGCGAGCGAGGGGAACCCCTTCGTCGCGGTCGAGACGGTGCGCGCTCATGCCGACAACGCCTGGGTCGCTCACGAGGGAGGGCTCGCGCTCTCCGAGCGTGTCCGCGAGATCGTGGGCCGGCGTCTCGAGCGCCTGTCCGAGCGCGGACAGTCGCTTGCCGCCGTGGCGGCGGTGATCGGGCGAGAGTTCGAGTTCACGCTGCTCCAGCGGGCGGCGGGGCTCGAGGGCGAAGAGGCCGCCGCCGGTGTCGAGGAGCTCGTGCGACGCGGCGTCCTCCAGGGTGTGGGCGAGTGCTTCGACTTCATCCACGACCGGATTCGCGAGGTTGTCTCGGGTCGCCTCCTGTCGCCGCGCCGGAAACTGCTCCATCTGCGGGTCGCGGAGGCGCTCGAGGCCGCGCGGTCACACGATCCAGACGTCGAGATGCTGTCCATCGGCCTTCACTACCGCGACGCCGAGGTCTGGGACAAGGCAGTTACATGTCTCCGGCAAGCGTCGCTCCTCGCGGCCCAGCGGGCTGCGTACCGCGAAGCCGCGAGCGGCTTCGATCATGCGCTGGCGGCGCTTCGCCGCCTCCCCCAGAGCCGGGAGGGAATGGAGCTGGCATACGAGATCAACAGCGAGCTGCGCGGCGCCGCGGTGCCGCCCGGCGATCTGCGAAAGCAGGTCGAAGCGCTGCGAGAGATGGAGACGATCGCGCAGGCGCTGGACGACCGTGACCGTCTAAGAGCGGCCTTGAGCGCCAGCATCTACACCCTGGGGGCGCTCGGCGACCACCCGGGCGCCGTGCGCGCCGGCGAGCGTGCGCGGGCCCTTCGAGCGGAGGCCGGAGATCTCCTCGGTCAGGCCGGATCGGATTCCATGATGAGTCGCGCCTACTACGCCATGGGGCAGTACTCCCGTACGATCGAGGCGGCGACACGCGCGTACACGGTGCTCACGGGCAAACTGATGTATGAGCGATCCACCCGCCTGGGCCTTCTCCAGTCGATCGCCGCCCGCGTCTGGGCGGCGATGGCGCTCGCCGAGCGAGGCGATTTCGTCGACGCGAACGCTCGGGTGGATGAAGCGATTCACATCGCCGAGGTCGATCAGGGTACGCACGAGCGCGTCTGGTCACGCTTCGGCGGCGGTCGCGTGGCCTTCGTCCAGGGCGACCTCGAGCGGGCCGTCGCGCTTCTCGAGCCGATCCTGATTCTGGCCCGCGGGGACCTTGGCGTCTACGTTTCGCGAATCGCCTCGACGCTCGGCTCAGCCTACCTGTTCCTGGGGCGCACGGCCGAGGCGCTCACCTTACTGGAGCAGGCCGCCGATCACGGTCGCGCGATCGGCTTCCTGCACGGTCACTCGCTCGTGCTGGCGCTGCTGGCCGAGGGGTACCTGCGCGCCGGGCGACTCGACGACGCGAGCCGGACCGCCGCAGAGGCGCTCGAGCTCGCCCGAAAGCAAGGTGAGCGCGGCTGGGAGGCGTGGACGCTTCGGCTTCTCGGCGAGCTGGACTGCGAGCGCTCGGCGGCAGACGCTGCGACTCGCTACGGCGAGGCGCTCGCCCTCGCGGTCGAGCTCGGCATGCGGCCGCTACAGGCGCACTGTCGACGGGGCCTCGCCGGGGTAATCCAGGCTCGCTCCGAGCTGTCCGCCGCCATCGCCCTCTATCGCGAAATGGGAATGACGTTCTGGCTTCGACGCGCCGAGGTCGATCCCGCGTGAGCCGACTCCACCTGACGCTTCTCGGCGGCTTCCAGGCGCGGCTCTCGGCGGAGAACTCCCTCGTCCTGCCGACGCGCAAGGCGCAGGCACTCCTGGCCTATCTCGCGCTGCCACTCGGCCAGGCTCACCCGCGCGACAAGCTCGCGTCCGTCCTCTGGGGCGGCATCCGCGAGGAATCGGCGCGCGCGAGTCTCCGCCAGGCGCTGTTCTCTCTCCGGCGTGCGCTCGGCGAGGAAGTCTCCGCCGTGCTGCGACAGGACGGCGATCTGGTTGCGTTGAACCCGGCGGCGGTCGATGTGGATGTCGCCGATTTCGAGCGCGCGGTGGCCGCGGGGACGACAGAATCGCTGGCCCGGGCGGCGGAGACGTACCGCGGCGATCTCCTGGCGGGGCTCACCGTCGACGAGCCGCCCTTCGAGGAGTGGCTGCTCGGCGAGCGCGAGCGGCTGCGCGAGCTTGCGCTGGAGGGGCTAGCGAAGCTGTTGGGCCAGCAGCGCGGCGCCGGCCTTCTGGAGACTGCGGTACAGACGGCGCTGAAGCTGCTTGGGCTGGACCCGCTGCAGGAGCCCGTGCACCGCGTGCTGATGCGTCTCTACGCCGACCTCGGGCGTCGGGCCGCGGCGCTGAGGCAGTACCAGCAGTGTGTGAGCGTGCTCGCGCGCGAGCTCGGCGCCGAGCCCGAACCCCGGACCAAGGCGCTCTATCAGGATATTCTGCGTCAGCGGACGACGCGTTCGGCCGCGGCCGAAGCCGTCGCGCCCGCCCGCGCGGCTGGCGCGAGCGAGCACCGTGCGCCGGGGGCGAGTCACGACACCACGCTGCTCGGGCGAGCCGACGACCTGGACGCGCTACGCCGGGCGCTCCCGCTCGCACTCGGCGCCGACGGTCGGGTGGTGGCCGTGCTCGGCGAGGCCGGGATCGGCAAGAGCCGGCTGGTCGGCGAGCTCGCCACCGAGGCGGTGCGCCGGGGCGCGATGGTGTTGGTCGGGCGCTCGTACGAATCCGAGCAGATCCTGCCGTTCGGTCCCTGGGTGGACGCGCTGCGCGCGGGAAGGATCGGGGAGGACGTCGAGCTGCTCGAGCGACTCGGCGCCACGTTGCGCGCCGAGCTCGCGCGGCTCCTTCCCGAGGCGGGCCAGCCGCCCACAGCCGGTGCAGGCGACGTCCGACCGGTGTTCGAAAGCGTCGCGCAGGTCGTCGGCCTGCTCGCCGGCCGTCAGTCGCTGTTGATCATCCTCGAGGATGTCCATTGGGCCGACGAGATGAGTGCCCGCCTGTTGGCCTTCGTCGGTCGGCGGCTGGCCGGGCGACCGGTCTTGCTGTTGGCGACCGCGCGAGAGGAGGAGCTCGCCGATCTCCCCGCGCTTCGCCAGGCGCTGGACGACCTGCGACGGGGTGGACTCATCGACACGCTGACGCTGGGGCCACTCTCACACCCCGACACGCTGGCGCTCGTCCGGGCGATCACGCGGAGCGGTGATGAGGCCGCAATCGAGCGGCTCGGCGAGCAGGCGTGGGCGGCGAGCGAGGGCAACCCGTTCGTTGCGGTGGAGACCGCGCGGGCATATGCGGAGGGCGCGGCGATCGGCGGCGCGCGCGGTGGGGCGCTTACCGAACGGGTGCGCGACCTCATCGGCCGGCGGCTCGAGCGCCTGTCCGAACGCGGGCACACGCTCGCCGGCGTGGCCGCCGTGATCGGGCGCGAGTTCGAGTTCACGCTGCTGCATCGGGTTTCCGGGCTCACCGAGGACGATACGGCGGCCGGTGTCGAGGAGATGGTGCGCCGGCGCATCCTCCATGGTCTGGGCGAGCGCTTCGACTTCACCCACGACCGGATTCGCGACGTCGCCTACGCACGCATCCTGGCGCCCCGCCGCAAGCTGCTCCATCGGCGGATCGCCGAGACGCT
>Ga0066710_100001780_pt1 | contig 16570 bp, 16 predicted proteins | sample GraSoiAngelo_159_FD_79666 | JGI IMG/M metagenome (GOLD analysis project Ga0066710, IMG submission 79666) | Grasslands soil microbial communities from the Angelo Coastal Reserve, California, USA - 14_1009_16_40cm | ecosystem: Environmental > Terrestrial > Soil > Grasslands | place: USA... | reverse complement strand
CCGCTTGCACCGGCCGCGCCAGCGTCGTTGACGATCGCCACGGTGCTGCCGGCCGGGACCACGTAACCGGTGCCGCTCGCACCACCCGCCGCAGCCGAGGCCACGCCGGCACTACCGGCCATCGCCGCGACGGCCACGGTGAGGACGGCCGCCGTCTCGCGCAGGCCCTGCGCCTCAACGTCCGGGCCTTGCATCGCGTGTGCGAGCTCTTGCGGGTCGAAGACGAGCGCGAGTTCCTCTCCATCTGCCGACTGGAGCGTCCGCTCCAGGTCGGGTCGTTCCAAGATCATGCTGATCGCTTCCGTCGCCCCGCCTACGCGGACGACGTCGAACGTCAGCTCCACCGGCCCGTCGCCGTGGCGGAGCGCCGCCTCCGCCGCGGCGCGGCGGATCGGTAGCGCCGGACGTGCGATGGGAGTGGCCGCCGCTGGCTCTGCGAGCCGCGCGCGACTCTGGATTGCATTCATCGTTCCTCCTTCCGGGGGGAACCCCGTTCGATCTTTGCACCGGTGCGAGCCGAATGCAACGATCCGCGCGTTGAGCGGTTAGCCGCGCAACTTGCTCGTGCGGCGGGCAGCGAATGGCCTGGGAGGCTCGTAAAGCCGCGGTCGTTTGGCGGCAAGCACGCCGTGCTACCCACCGTGCTACCAAACTGAGAGAACCTCGCAGAACTGACAGCGCCTGAAAGCGCTTGAACAAGCCGCACAAGCGCCAGCGAACGGCTCTGCGGCGTTATCGCACCCAGGAGGTCGCCGGTTCGAGCCCGGCTAGCTCCACTCAGTCCGCTGCTAATCCACCTCTTTCGGCCCAGCAGACGCGAGCCTTCACGCGGTTCTACCGGGTTCTACCGCTGATGCGATCCCTGGCTCCGCCAGCCGCTCGTCTTGTCAAACCGCATCGGCGATTCCGTCGAACCCGTTTAACCCTGATCTTGCGAGGTGGATTCAGCCGGCGCAGGATCCTGATCTCAGACGGCCCGCGATTCAGGCCGAGCCCGACACACCAAAGTGTGCGTCGGGCTTCTTGAGTTCCTCGGTCGCCGGCCCGACAATCGGTTCATGCAGATGGTGCGACGGCGTGTTCTCGCGATCGCGTTCTCGCTCGCCGTGCTCGCGCTGGTCTCCTCTGGCGGGGGCGGCCGTGCAGCGACCGACCGGACAGCGAAGGTCGTCGTGATCACGAGCGGGGTTATGCCCGAAGGAGATGGGCTCGGCGGCGGGGACTACGGCTACGCGGATTACGGGCTGGTGCTTCGGAACCGGTCGTTGACCAGGGACGCGATCGACGTCACTGTCGAGGTGGAGGCAGTCGACGGTCGTGGCCTGTCGCTCACGGACAGTTATACCGCCGTCACCCTAGTACCCGCCGGGGCAGACTTCGTCATCAGCGGCGCGCTGATCTGGAGAGGCTCGCCTGAGCTTGCCGGCATCGAGACCGAGGTACACGTCGGACAAACCGCGCCCCGACGTCGAAGACTGCCGCCAGTTAAGCATGTATCGGTGACGAGTTCCGGAGGCGTCATTGGGTCGTTTACCAACCCGTACAAGAAGCCGCTACCCGAAAGCGCAACGATCTACGGTGTTGTTCTCGACAGCCGGGGGCGAATCGTGGCGGCCGGCTACGATCTCACTGACGCAGTCACTCGACCCGGCGCGACTGTGGCGTTCGACATTCTCGGGACCTCGACGACGGTGCAGCTCGACGCCGTCACCTCCGCGAAAGTCTCAGTCGACCCATGCGGATACCTCGCCTTTACCCGCGTCTGTCCTGTCCCGGGCGCTCATAGCTGACGAACGCGGCAGGCGTAACTCGCTGCGATGCTCTCGTTTTACCGTGGGTGCGGCGTTATCGCACCCAGGAGGTCGCCGGTTCGAGCCCGGCTAGCTCCATTCGTTCGTTGTCGAAGTGACAACGAAACTCCTGCAATCGCCGACCTGGCCGTGTCTGATCGCTCGGCGACGAAACACCCGATACTCGAACCGGGCGAGTGACTCCGGGACGTAGTTCTTGACTCGTATCGACGGGAGTCGATATATTGACGCGCGTCGATGCGAAATCGGGTAGCTGGATCGCTAGAGCTGATCGAGTGCTGCCGTCCGCTCGGTGCGGCGACGCTTTCGGATGATGAGGCCGAGGCGACCGCGGCGCTGTTTCGCGTGTTGGCGGATCCGGCGCGAGTGACGATCGTGAACTTGCTCGCGACGAGCGGCGAGGCGGTCTGTGCGTGTGAGTTCGAGCCGGCACTGCGTCTGTCGCAGCCGACGGTGAGCCATCACCTGAAGAAGCTCACCGAGGCCGGGTTGCTCGAGCGTGAGCAGCGCGGGAAGTGGGCCTACTTCTCGTTGAACCCGGAGGCGAACTCGCAGCTGGAGCGCCTCGTTCGAATCTCGGAGGTGGTCTGATGAGCACTGAGGTGTCTGAGACCCTGCGCGAGCAGGTGCGGCAGCGCTACGCGGAGGCCGCGCGCGCGGCAGAAGGCCGGGCCTGCGGCAGCGGCGCGTGCTGCGCGGGCGAGGTGGGCGACTTCGGCGACGCGCTCTACACCGACACCCAACGCGGCGAGCTACCGGATGCGGCGGTGCTCGCGTCGCTCGGCTGCGGCAACCCGACCGCGGTTGCCGAGCTCCGCGAGGGCGAGACGGTCCTCGATCTCGGCTCGGGGGGCGGTATCGACGTGATCCTGTCGGCGAAGCGGGTGGGTCCGACGGGGGTTGCGTACGGGCTCGACATGACCGACGAGATGCTCGCGCTGGCGCGCAAGAACGCGGCCGAAGCCGGTGCCACGAACGTGTACTTCCTGAAGGGTGTGATCGAGCAGGTGCCGCTGTCGGCGGCGTCGGTCGACGTGGTGATCTCGAACTGCGTGATCAACCTCTCCGTCGACAAACCGGCTGTGCTGACGGAGATGGCGCGCGTGTTGAAGCCGGGTGGCAGGATCGGCGTCTCCGACGTCGTCGCCGAGGACCACCTAGGCGCCGACGAGCGGGCGGAGCGCGGCAGCTATGTCGGCTGCATCGCCGGTGCGCTCTCTCGATCCGAGTACCTCGCCGGACTGGAAGCAGCGGGCTTCGAGGAAGTGTCGGTCGAGTTCACGCACCAGGTCGCAGATGGCATGCACGGCGCGATCGTAAAGGCGACGAAGACACGCGCTCGGGCCACGAAGGCCCTGCCGGTCATTCAGCCCGCGGCGAGCGCTGGCTGCTGCTAAATGCCGCCACCCCCGCTTGTGCGACTACTGGCGGCTGAGGCAATCGGGACCTTCGCGCTGGTGTTCGCAGGGGCGGGCGCCGTGATGGTTGACGCGAAGACGACGCGCTCGGGCACGTCGGCGTCGCCATCACTTTCGGGCTCGTGATCATGGCGATGGTCTACGCCGTCGGGCACATCTCCGGCGCGCACTTCAACGCCGCCGTCACGTTAGCGTTCGCGCTCACCCGCCACTTCCCCTGGCCGCGCGCTGCCGGCTATTGGCTCGCCCAATTCGTTGGTGCTGTCACCGCCGCCGCGGTTCTGCGCGGCTCGCTCGGCGACATCGCCCAGGTCGGGGCCACGCTGCCCTCCGCCTCGCAGGGCCAGTCGTTTCTGTGGGAGCTTGTGATGACGTTCTTCCTGATGTTCGTGATCATGGCCGTGGCGACCGACACGCGCGCTGTCGGGGAGGCTGCGGCGATCGCGATCGGCGGCACGATCGGCCTCGATGCGTTGGACTGGCAATCGCGCCCATGACCTGGCGAGACATGCATGTCCTACAGGCTCAGCTGCCGGAGGCTCCGCACACGAACCGCGCATAAATCCACAGCTTTCCAGCGGAGAACCTGGCAGAGCTCCGATCCAGCCAGACGCCTTGTTAGCTGTCACGCGTGGCGTACACATGCTCGTGCCGGAAGAAAGGCACGTTGGCCGGTGCCAGCGGGGTTTTGCCGAGGACCAGGTCAGCGGCCTTCTCGGCGATCATCATCACCGGCGCATAGATGTTCCCGTTCGTGACATAGGGCATCACCGATGCGTCCACGACTCGAATGCCGTCGAGACCGTGAACCCGCAGCGTGCCGGGGTCGACGACGGCCATCCGGTCAGTTCCCATCCGGCACGTGCATGAGGGATGCAGCGCGGTTTCGGCGTCGCGCGCAACCCAGTCGAGGATCTCCTCGTCACTCTCGACCTCGGGACCGGGGGAGAGCTCGCCGGCGTTGAAGCGATCGAAGGCCGGCTGCTTCAGGATCTTCCGCGCGCAGCGGACCGCCTCGACCCACTCGCGCCGATCCTGGTCAGTCGAGAGGTAGTTGAACCGGAGTGCCGGATGCTCTCTGGGGTCGCGCGACCGGATCTTGATCGAGCCGCGGGCGTCGGAGTACATCGGTCCGACGTGCACCTGGTACCCGTGACCTTTCGGCGCCGAGCCGTCGTAGCGGATGGCGAGCGGGAGGAAGTGGAACATCAGGTTTGGATACTCGACGTCCTCGTTGCTGCGAACGAACCCACCGCCCTCGAAGTGGTTGGTCGCGCCCGGCCCGGAGCGTAGGAAGAGCCACTTGAACGCGACCGCCGGCCGGTTGCGCCACTTCAGCGCCGGCGCGACGGACACCGGACGCTTCGACTCGTACTGGACGTAGACCTCGAGGTGGTCCTGCAGGTTCTCCCCGACGCCGGGCAGGTCGTGCACGACGTCGATTCCGAGCTCCTGGAGTTCCCGTGGATTGCCGACGCCTGACAGCTGCAACAGCTGAGGGGAATTGATGGCGCCCCCGCAGAGGATCACCTCGTCCGCATCGATCGTGCGCGAGCGGCCGCGCTCCTCGACCTCGACGCCACATGCGCGCCGACCGTCGAACAGGATCCTGCTCACGAACGCTCGGCAGCGAACCTCGAGATTGGGCCGGGACTCGACCGGATGCAGGTACGCACCAGCAGCGCTCAGCCGCCGGCCGCGGCGGATGGTCCGGTCGAACGCGCCGAACCCTTCCTGCCGGTAGCCGTTCACGTCTTCGATGAGCCGATGGCCCGCCTGCTGCACAGCGAGGAAGAACGCGGTGAAGAGCGGGTTCGTCGCCGCTCCGCGCTCGAGCACGAGCGGCCCGTCGCCGCCGCGATAGTCGTCGGCGCCTGCCGTGCAGGTCTCCATGCGCTTGAAGTACGGGAGGCAGTGCGCGTAGTCCCAGCTCGCCATTCCAGGGTCGGCAGCCCAGCGCTCGTAGTCGAGCGGGTTGCCCCGCTGGAAGATCATCCCGTTGATCGAGCTCGAGCCGCCGAGCACCCTGCCACGGGCGTGGTAGATGCGCCTGCCTTTCATGTTCGGTTCGGGCTCCGACTCGTACTTCCAGTCGTAGAAGCGATTCCCGATCGGGAACGACAGCGCTGCGGGCATGTGGATGTAGACGTCCCACGCGTAGTCGGGACGTCCGGCCTCGAGCACGAGCACGCGCGTCGACGGGTCCGCGCTCAGGCGGTTCGCGAGCGCGCAGCCGGCCGACCCACCGCCGACGATCACGTAGTCGTACCGGCGCTCGCTCACGACACGACGACCGTCTGGAGCTCGGTGAACGATTCCATCGGCGCCGCCCCACCGACGCGGCCGATTCCACTCGCCGTCCCCGAGCGTCCGCCGAACGGAAGATGTCCTTCCCAGTAGTTGGACGACTCGTTGATGTTCACCCAGCCGGTGCGGACTCGGTCTGCGAACTCGAGACCGCGGGCGAGATCACCCGTGAAGATGGCCGCGAGCAGGCCGTACGGCGAGGCGTTTGCCAGCTCGATCGCATGTTCGAGCGAATCGATCGCAACGACGGGTGCGACGGGACCGAAGGTCTCCTCCTTGGCGACGAGCGAGTCGGGGCCGACATCGTCGAGGATCGTCGCCGGCCAGTAGAGCTCGGTTGGGAAGCCGTCGGCGCGCTTGCCGCCTGAAACAACCTGTGCGCCCCGTTCGACCGCGTCAGCCACATGCGCGTCCATCTTCACCGCCACACCGGCATTGTTCAGGGGGCCGAGTGTCGTCCCGTCCGCGAACGGGTCGCCGAGGACGACGCGTTCGGTCACGAGCCTCGCGAGCCGCGACACGAACGCCTCACGCACGTCGCGATGCACGAGCAGCCGCTCGCCGGCGGTGCAGCTCTGCCCGGCACAGAGGAAGCAGGCGGTGACCGTCGCTTCCGCAGCCTGGTCGAGGTCCGCGTCGTCGAGGACGACCACCGGCCCATTGCCGCCCAGCTCGAGCACGAGCGCCTTCCCGACCGCCGCCTCGGCCACCTTGCGGCCGGTCTCGGTCGAGCCGATGAAGCCGATGCCGTGGGTACCCGGGTTGCGCGCGATCTCGTCGCCGACGATGGCGCCGGGGCCGGTCACGAGGTTGAAGACACCAGGCGGGAGGTCGGCCTCGGCGACGCAGCCCGCCAGGGCAATTGCCGCCACCGCTGTTGTCGACGCGGGCGTCCACACGACCGTATTGCCGCATGCCAATGCTGGAGCGATCAGCTCCGCCGGCATCGTGTACGGCCAGTTCCACGGAGTGATCACACCGACGACGCCACGCGGCCTACGTATGAGAAGCACCCGTTTGCCCGGAGAGAACGAGTTCGCGAGGCGCCCCTCGAGCCGTTTGGCGTCCTCGGCGGCCATGCGCCAGTAGCCGACGAGCTCTTCGACCTCGTCATACGCCTCCGTGCGGAGCGGCTTGCCCTGGTCGAGCGTGAGCGTATGAGCGAGCTCGTCCCGGCGTTCCTCGATGACATCGCCGACGCGGTGCATCGCGGCCGCGCGTTCGAATGCCGTCGTTCGTGCCCAGCTCTCCGCGGCGCGGTTCGCAGCGTTGATCGCGCGCTGCGCGTCCTCGCGGCCGCCCTCCGGGACCGCTCCGATCTCCTCGCCGGTTGCGGGCGACTCCGCCACGAACGTGTCGCCTGACGCTGCGCCCACCCACTCACCCGCGACGAACATCTGCATCAGTCGCCGAGCTCCTTGCGCCGCCGGTCGACGTAGGACTTCAGCTCGTCCTTCAGGTCAGCCTCCATCGGCGGCTCCTCGTACTCCTCGAGCGTCTTCTTCGAGATCTCGCTCGCCCGCATCGCCGCGTCGCGCCCACCGTTGCGCGCCCAGCGCTCGTAGTTCTCCGTCGACGAGAGCAGCGGCCGGTAGAAGCACTCGCGGAAGCGCTCGAGCGTGTGCACCGCGCCGAGGAAGTGGCCGCCCTGTCCAACCTCCTGGTGCGCGGAATAGGCCAGCGTCTCCTCGTTGATCTCGAGTGGCTTGAACACCTCGTACAGCATGCGCAGCATCTCGACGTCGACGATGAACTTCTCGTAACACGAGACGAGCGCCGACTCGAGCCAGCCCGCCGAGTGCAGGACGAAATTCGTGCCCGCGAGGAACGTCGGCCACATCGACATCATCGACTCGTAGCCCGCCTGGGCGTCCACCGCCTGCGACGACGTCAGCCCTCCGCCGGCGCGGAAGGGCAGGCCGAAGCGGCGAGCGATCTGCCCGGTGCACAAGAGCCCGACCGCCGACTCCGGCGTCCCGAAGCTGGGCGAGCCGGACTGCATGTCGGTGTTCGAGAGGAACGATCCGAAGACAACGGGGCAGCCGGGACGGATCGTCTGGGCGAGCGCGATCCCCGCGAGCCCCTCGGCGACCTGCTGCGCGAGCGTTGCTGCCACCGAGACCGGCGACATCGCCCCCATGAGCAGGAACGGTGTGATCACCGTCGCCTGGTTCGCCTTTGCGTACTCGACCAGTGCGCCCAGCATGCGGTCGTCGTAGCGGAGCGGCGAGTTGACGTTGATCAGCGAGATGATCGCCGGCGTCTGCTCGAGCGAGTCGCGGCCGAAGACCATGTTCGCCATCGCGATCGTGTCCACCGCGTTGGGGCCCGACGTGACCGAGCCCATGAACGGCTTGTCCGAAAGCGTCAGGAGCGCGTAGACCATGTCGAGGTGTCGCGAGTCGAGCGGCTTGTCGTTCGGCTCGCAGATCGTCCCGCCCGGAGAGTCGAGCTGAGGGAACGATTGCGAGAGCTTGACGAAGTTCTCGAAGTCCTTGTAGGTCGCATCGCGCCGCTCGAGGCCGTCGCGGACGAAGGGGCAGCCGTACACGGCTGCGAAGACCATGTGCTTGCCGCCGATGTGGACGGTGCGCTCGGGGTTGCGCGCCTGGAGGTCGAACTCGGACGGCGCCTTCGCGACCTGCTCCAGGATCCAGTCCGGGTCGAACTTGACCAGCTGTCCCTCGACCTGCTGGCCTGCCCCGCGCAGGTAGTCGAGCGACTCCTCGTGCAGGAACTCGATCCCGAGCTCGCTGACGATCCGGCGCCAGCCGCGCTCGAGCTCCTGCATCGCGGCCTCGTCGAGGATCTCGTATCGCGGCATCTCGTTGACTAGCACGTCGCCTCCCGGGTTTCGATGAGTCGTTCGAGCGCTTGCTCCAGACCGCTTTCGCCCGTCTCGTGCACTTCCAGCGGCAGGCCGAGCTTCCGCGCGGCGCGCTCCGCGTCGGCTCGCAGCTGCTGTGTCGGCGCCTGCGCGAGCCAGACGACGCGCGTGTAGTTGCGAAAGTACTCGTCCCGCAGCTCCGGATGACGGTCGAGACCGAGCGGGCGCACGACAATGCGGTCGAAGGCGCGCACGAGGAAATCGGTCAGGAAGTAGGTGCCGGGCTCTTCGCTCATCAGGGTGCGCACCTCGTCCCGGGCGAAGAGGTCGTAGCAGTGCTCGCCCTCGAGCCGCATGTGGCCGTCGAGCGCGCCGCGCGTCCCGCAGTCGGCGTAGGCGACGAGAACGTCTTCGCCCGCGGCTGCTGCGGCAACTGCCGGCGCGATCCGCGCGGGCCTGCTGTGGAGCTCCGGCGGCAGCGCGCGCACCTCGAGCTGCCAGCCGCGCCGGGCGGCGATCGCCTTGACGTGGAGCGCCAGGGCCCCGCACGTGACGATGACGTGCCTCATGCCGGGAACGCAAGCTGATCGATGAAGAGGTCGTTGAAGTCCATGCGGCCGGAAAGCTCGATGTACTCGACCTCGTCGAGGATCGCATTTGCGGCGGCGCGCTCTGTCACGGACAGGGCCACGATCTTCGCGCCTTCGCCCGCGACGTTTCCGGCGGAGATGATGCGAGGCAGTGGGAGCTTCGGAACGAGGCCGATGTTCACGGCGCTCGCGGGCGTCAGGTACGAGCCGAACGAGCCGCCAAGCAGAACCTGTGAGATCTCTTCGGGCGCGATCCGCAACTCTCGGCAGAGGATCGCCCAGCCCGTCGCGATCGACGCCTTCGCGAACTGGAGCTCGCGCACGTCGCGCTGCGAGAGAAAGACGTCATCCGTGAGGTGGAAGACGTTCTCCTCGCCGATCTTCCCGAACCGTTCCGACGCCTCGAGCACGAACCGGCCGGAATGGTCGAGCAGGCCGGCGGCGACCAGCTCGGCGACCGCGTCCACCAGCCCCGAGCCGCACAGTCCGGCCGGCGTGACGTCGCCGATCACTGTCAGCTCGACTTCACCGTCGACGATCTTGACGCCTTCGATCGCACCGTCCGCGGCGCGCATCCCGCACCGAATCTGCGCGGCCTCGAAGGCAGGGCCGGCAGGAGCCGCGCAGGCTACGGTCCGCGCGGAAGAGCCGAGCACGATCTCCGAGTTGGTGCCCACGTCTATGAAGAGGCGCACACGGCGGTCGAGCGTGAGACCGGTCGCGACGATGCCGGCCACGATGTCCGGGCCGACGTAGGCGCCGAGCGCCGGGAAGAGGACCGCAGGCGCGCGTGGATGGACGTCGATGCCGAACTCGGCGGCCGTCGCCTCCGGCAGGCGGCGGGCCGTGATCGTGAACGGCGCCATCGACAGTGGCTCCGGGTCGATCCCGAGCGCGAGCTGGATCATGGTTACGTTTCCCGTCACGACGACCTCGTAGACGGCGGCCGGCTCGACGCCGCCCTCCTCGCAGACCTCGTGCATCAGCGACGAAAGGGTCTCGTGCGCGCGGGCGCGAAGCAGTTCGAGCGCCGCCGGATCGAGCATCGTTGCCGAGATGCGCGAGATCACGTCCGCGCCGAACGGCTGCTGGGCGTTGAGGATCGAGCTCACCGCGACGGGCTGGCCCGTCTCGAGGTCGAGCAGCGTCGCAACGACTGTCGTCGTGCCGAGGTCGAATGCAATCGCGTGGCGGCTCGACGATGTGTCGCCGGGCTCGACGGCGATCAGGACGTCGTCACACAGGACTGCGGTCACCTTCCAGTCGGACTCGCGCAGCGTCCCTCCGAGGCCGCGCAGAAGATCGAGCGGGACGCGGAGCTCGACGTCGTCCATGGCTGCGAGGACTCGTTCGAGGTCGGAGGCCTGGTCCTCGAGGGTCGGCTCCTCGAGCTCGAGGTAACGCTTCTGCACGGCGGGGCGGAGGATGACGTGACGGCCGACGCCTGCGAGAGCCGCCTTCGGACGCGTCTGCAGCGGTGGCACCTCGACGGTGAGGTCGTCGTGCGCGAGCGCGCGGCAGGCGAGCCGCCACCCGGCGTTCAGCTCCTCGATCGAGAAGGCGCGCGGATCGACAGGAGTGACCGGTGCGTGCCCCGAGACCACGCGCACCTTGCACTTCTTGCACGTGCCGTGACCGCCGCACGTCGAGTCGATCGCGATGCCGTTCCAGCTCGCCGCATCGAAGATCGTCGTTCCTGCGAGCACGCGCGTTTCCCGGAGCGTCCGGTCCTCCGCGCGTTGCAGGAAGCGGAGCCGGACCCGGTCGGGGTGCGGCTCGGGAAGCTCGACGGAAGGCTCGGCGCTCACGTGGCTGCCGCCGCCTGCTTCGCGCGGAAGTCGGCGATCCAGCGCGCTCCCCACTCGTCGTGGCCGAGCAGGAAGTCGCCCGCGCGCACGGCCTCGACGCATTGAGGCGCCCGAGCGTCCATGATCGCGCTCGTCAGGCCGTGACTCTGCGCGATGGCGAGGAAGGTCGCCCCGAGCGTATGCCGTCCCGGCAGTCCGAACGACGTGTTGGACGCCCCGCAAATCGTGTTCACGCCAAGCTCTTCGCTGATCAGGCGTACGCTCTCGACGAAGAGCGTCACGGCGCGGGGCTCGGCGCCGACCGGCATCGCCAGCGCGTCGATGACGATGTCCTCGGGCGGGATGCCGAAGTCGCCTGCCGCCGAGACGATCTTGCGCGCGATCGCGAGCCGGCGCTGCGGCTCCATCGGGATCTCGTCGTCGTTGGCGAGGGCGATCACGGCGGCGCCGTGGTGCGCGACGAGAGGGAGGATCGCTTCCAGCCGTTCGTCCTCTCCCGTGACGGAGTTCACGAGCGCCTTGCCCTCGTACGCGGCCAGGCCGGCCTCGAGCGCCTCGATGATCGACGAGTCGATGCAGATCGGGAGGTCGGTCAGCTCCTGCACGAGCGGGATCGCCTGTCGCATCAACTCGACCTCGTCCGCCAGCGGGTCGCCGACGTTCACGTCCAGCATGTCTGCGCCGCCGGCCACCTGCTCGGCGACGTCGACCTCGACCTGGGAGAGGTCGCCGGCCTGCAGCTGCGCCTGGAACCCCTTGCGCCCGGTCGGGTTGACGCGCTCGCCGATGACGCAGAACGGCTGCCCGGAGCCGATGACGACGGTCCTAGACCGCGACCGAAGAACCGTGTCCACGGGATTCCCTTTCGACGCGAGTCGGGATGCCGAGCCGTTGGCACAGGCGTGCGATGCCGGCTTCTCGGCGGAAGCTGATCAGGTGGAGGCCCGCCACCCCCGGAAGCGCACGCGCGTGCTCGGCGAGCTCGCAGGCGAGCTCGAAGCACTCCGCCTCGGGGTCGGGTGCGCGCTCGCACCGCTCGATCAGCTCGGGCGGCACCGAGATCCCCGGCACCTTCTCGTCGATGAACCGGAGCGAAGCGGTCGAGCGGACGAGGCAGATCGAAGGCAGCAGCGCGGCTTGGTCGGCCAACCCGCGCGCAACGGCTTCGGCCATGAACCGCTCGAGCAGCTCCTTCTGGAAGCAGACCTGGAGCTGGAAGAAGCGGGCGCCGGCCCGCACTTTCTCCAGAGCGCGCTCGACGCGGTAGTCGAACGGAGGCGCGCCGGGGTTTTCGACCGCACCGAGAAAGAGGTGCGGGGCCGGATGAATCGCCCGGCCCGAGAGGTACCGTCCGCGAGCCATGCCTGTGGCGGTGACGAGCAGCTGTGTGCTGTCGAGGTCGAAGACGCGGCGGGATTCGGGCTGGTCTCCCGCGGTGACGTCGTCTCCCGTCAGGCAGCAGATGTTCTCTACCCCGTGCAGCGCGGCGCCGGCGATATCGGCTTGAAGCGCCAGCCGGTTGCGATCGCGGCAGACGAGTTGCATGACCGGTTCCATTCCCAGCTGTTTGAGCGCGATCGAGACGGCGACGGGTGAAGCGTGCGCGTGCGCGGAGGTGTTGTCCGTCGCGTTGACGGCGTCCACCCAGGGCTCGTACGGCTCGAAGCGTTCGCTCACCGCGTCGAGCCCGCCGGCGTTGATCGTGAGCAGTTCGGCGGTCAAGACGAACCGTCCGGCCGCGATCGCGTCCTCAAGCTTCGACATGCCAACCCGGTGGCGTCTGCTTGTCGCGCTTGGTCAGGAAGTTGCGCCAGGAGGAGGTCCCCCAGAGCCGGTTGTCCACCGGCGGGCGCAGGTCGTGGATCTCTTCGGCCCACGGCAGCTTGCGCGACCGCTCGACCGCCTTCAACCACACGCAGCGCATCTCCGGGATCACCTCGCAGCCACCGTCGGGCCGGACACCGCCGCACGGGCCGTTGCGCAAGGTCTTCGGACAGTTCATAGGGCAGGTGAGGCCCGTCGAGTGCAGCACGCACTGCCCGCACATCCGGCAGCCGAAGACGGGTCTCTTGACGGCCGCTTCGACGAGGGCCAGGGGCTTCATCACGCAGGCACTGCAGAACGCTTGCGCTCGATCAGGTCTTTCGCGAGGCGCACGGCCGTCGACGCGTCCGGCGCATAGCCGTCGGCGCCGACCTTGTCCGCGTACTCCTGTGTCACCGGCGCGCCGCCGACCATGACGATCACGTCGTCGCGGATGCCGGCCTTCTCGAGTGCATTGATGTTCGCCTTGAACATGGGCATCGTCGTGGTCAGGAAGGCAGAGAAGCCGACGACATCGGGCGAGTGCTCCTGGATCTGCTGCACGAACGTCTCCGGCGCGACGTTGACGCCAAGGTCGTACACCGTGAAGCCTGCGCCCTCGAGCATGATGTTGACCAGGTTCTTGCCGATGTCGTGCACGTCCCCTTTGACGGTGCCCATCACATACGTCCCGACCTGCTTCGCGCCCGTCTCGGCGAGCAGCGGGCGGAGAATGTCGAGTGCGCCCTGCATCGCGCGCGCAGCGATCAGCATCTCCGGCACGAAGAAGTCACCGCGCTCGAAGCGGGCGCCGACCTCTTCGAGGGAGGGGATCAGCCCGTCGTAGAGCATCTTCTCGGGATCGAGGTCGTCCGCGAGACCCTGGTTGACGAGGTCGCGCACCTCTGGGGCATTGCCGACCAGCGTGTGGTCGTAGAGGCCCTGGATGATCTCTTCGTGGGTCATGCTGCACCTCCCTTGTGGTCGGGGTGGTCGAGCCGGCCCCCGAGCGAGGCGGCCTGCTCGATGAGGAGGCGCGCGAGCCGCTCGATCCGGTCGGCGGTGAGGCGGGACGTGGGCCCGGAGATGGAGAGCGCGGCGACGACATCACCGCCGGCGTTGCGGACCGGCGCGGCCACCGCGGCGAGGCCGAGCTCGAGCTCGTCCACCGCCGTCCCGTAGCCGCGGTTACGGACGCTCGCGAGCTCGCTCTCGAGCACGCTGCGGTTCGTGATCGTCCGGGGCGTGAAGCGTTCGAGCTGCTCCGGCACGGGGACGGCCCCGAAGGCCATGAAGACTTTTCCGTTGGCGGCGACGTGGTGCGGCACGCGGCGTCCGACCCAGTTGGTGACGGCGACGAAATGCTCGCTATCGCGTTGGGAGAGATGTTCCGCGCCGAGTGGTCCGGGCACGGCGAGATTGATCGTCTCCCGGGTCTCGCGCGCCAGATGCTCCAGGACCGGCTCGGCGAGCTCCACGAGGATCTGGCCGCCGTCGCGGTGTGCAAAGCGCAGCAGCACCGGGCCGGCGGAGAGGCGGCCGCGGTCGGCCGAGCGCTGGACGAGGCCGCTGCGCTCGAGCGCCCCGACCAGGCGGGAGGTCGTGCTCTTCGGCAGGCCGGAGTACGCCGCGAGTTGCCCGACGGCCAGCGGTTCGCCGCTCTCGAGCACGCGGATGAGCAGCTCCGCCGCTCGATCGATCGCCTGGGTGCCGGGCTCGCTCGCCATCTCACATAGTGGAACGGGCGTTCCACGCAATTGTGTCGGCCCCGGCCGGCCGCGTCAAGCTTTGGCCGCTACCGCCCGTTCTTGCGCAGTTCGGCGACGATCGCGGGGACGATCTCGTGCAGATCGCCGATCACCGCCCAGTCCGCGCGGGCGACGATCGGTGCGTGCTCGTCCTTGTTGATCACCAGGATTCGCTTCGCCCCCTTGCAGCCGACGATGTGCTGGATCGCGCCGCTGATGCCGCACGCGACGTAGAGGTCGGGAGCGATCCGCGCGCCCGTCTGCCCGACCTGGTCGGAATGCGGTCGCCAGCCGAGGTTCGTGACGACACGAGAGCCGCCGACAGCACCGCCGAGGAGGTTCGCGAGCTCCTCGAGCAACTCGAAGCCCTCCTTGCTGCCGACGCCGCGGCCGCCGCCGACGACGACGCGCGCGGTGTCGAGCCGGACCGTGCCGGCGGTCGGTTGCTCGCGGCCGGAGACCTGCACGAGGAAGTGCTCGTCGGCGAGTGACGGAGCGAACTCCTCCGTTGCGGTCGCGACGCCGGTGGGTTGCGGCTCGACGGCATGTATCGCAACGGTGAGCAGCTTCGGCGTTCCGGTGAGCCTTGCCTCTTCCAGGAGGCTGCCGCCCCAGCGCTGGCGCGTGATCTGCAACGCGTCGCCGTCGGCTGCGACCGCGACCACATTCGCGGCCAGCGCAACGCCCAGACGTGCGGCGACGTGCGCGAGCACCTCCTGGCCGCGGTCGGTGCCCGGCGCGACCACGACCTCCGGCTCGAGCTCGATGACCGTCTGCGCCCACGCCGCGGGCGCGTAGTCGCCGAGCCGTGGGTGCACGACGCGGCGTGCCCGTGTCGTGTAGCCGTCGACGTCTGTCTCTTCGAAGACCAGGGCCTCGACTTCACCCAGCCCGCGCGCGAACGTCAGAGCTTCGAGCGAGACCGGGTCGCCGTCGACGAGGCAGAGGATCACGACGTAACGAGGCCGAGGTCGCGCAGCACCTCCACGACGCGCGGCGCCGCGTCGGCGCCGCCGCCGAGGATCTCGACGTGCGTCTCCTGCTCCGGCGGGACGACGAGCCTGATCGTCTCCAGCGCGCTCGCGCGCGGTTGTGGCTCGATCCTCGCGATCGGCGTCTTCTTCGCGCGCAGCCGCCCCGGCAGCGACGCGTAGCGCGGCAAGTTGATCCCTTCCTTCACCGTCACAACCGCCGGCAGCGGCAGCTCGAAGATCTCCCAGCCGCCGCCTGCCTCGCGCCGCGCCGTCAGCTTCCCATCCTCGATCGCGATGCCCTTGATGCCGGTGACGCACGGCAAGCCGAGCTCATGCGCGACGCGCACGCCCACCTGGTAGTCGCCGGTGTCGGCCGCCTCGTTGCCGAACAGCAGCACGTCGAACGGCTCGGGTTGCGCGCGGATCGCCTCTGCGAGTGCGGCCGCCGTCGCCTCCGCGTTCCAATCGCTCCCATCCGTTTCGAGCAGCACCGCGTTCTGCACGCCCATCGCCATTGCGTTCTGTAGCTGCTCGGCCGCGCCGGGCGGTCCCAGCGTCAGGACTGTCGTCGACCCGCCGTGCTCCGCCACGATCCGCAGCGCTTCCTCGACGGCGCACTCCTCGTGCGGCGAGATCGTGAAGCCGAGCAGGCTCGTGTCTATCGCCTGCGCGTCGGCCGTGAGCGTGATGCGTGCCCCCGTCTCGGGAACGCGCTTAACGCACACGAAGACGTTCAACTGCGAACCCGTGTGTTCTCCGGATCGAAGAGCGAGCGGCTGCCCTTGACCGCGACGGTGACGGGATAGCGGTCGCCCATGTACTGGACGAGCAGCTTGTTGCCCTCCTGCGCATGCTCCGGCGGCAGGTATGCGAGCAGGACGTGCTTGCCCACGGAAGGCCCCGAGCCCGCGCTGGTCACGTAGGAGCCTCGTCCTTTACGGTCGGTGATCCGCACGCCGTCCGGCGTGAGGATCGGCTCGCGCCCGAGCATGTAGCGCTTCTTCCCGTTCGAGGGTGACGTGTTGTCGTCGACGGTGAGCGTGGAGAGAATCGCCGCCGGCTCCTCGTTCCGGTGGCGCACGTGCGCCACCTTGCCGATGAAGTCGGCGTCTTTCACCTTCGGCCGCTGCATGTCGGCCTCGACCACGTTGTACTCCGTCTCCAGTTCCGCTCCGTAGAGCCGGTAGCCCTTTTCGATCCGGCCGGTCGTGCCGTAGACGCCGATTCCCGAAGGGACGACTCCGAGCGGCTGTCCCGCCTCCCAGATCGTGTCCCACAGTGCGG
>Ga0066710_100001778_pt1 | contig 16571 bp, 15 predicted proteins | sample GraSoiAngelo_159_FD_79666 | JGI IMG/M metagenome (GOLD analysis project Ga0066710, IMG submission 79666) | Grasslands soil microbial communities from the Angelo Coastal Reserve, California, USA - 14_1009_16_40cm | ecosystem: Environmental > Terrestrial > Soil > Grasslands | place: USA... | reverse complement strand
CGGGCTGGGTGACCGGATGGATCACCGGCCCAACGAGCTGTCGGGCGGGCAGCGCCAGCGCGTGGCGATCGCGCGGGCGCTGGTCAACGAGCCGAGCATCCTGCTGGCCGACGAGCCGACGGGGAACCTCGACTCGGCCACGGGCAACGAGATCATGGTGCTGTTCGAAGAGCTGCACGGCGCCGGGCAAACCATCGTGCTGGTCACCCACGAACATGACATCGCGGCGCACGCGCGCCGCCAGATTCACCTGCTCGACGGCAAGGTCGAGCGCGACGAGAGGATGGAACGGCAGTCGTGAACCCATACATGCGAGCGGCTACCCTGCTGCTGCTCGGCGCGACCGCGTGCAGCAAGGCCGAGTCAGCGCCGATGTACGAGGCCGTGCCGGTCGAGCGGCGGACGGTCGTCGTCTCGGCCTCGGCGTCGGGTGCCATCGAGCCCATCCTGACGGTCGACGTCAAGTCGAAGGCCTCGGGCGAGATCATCGAGATGAACGTTCAGACGGGCGACGACGTGAAGGCCGGGCAGCTGCTGGCCACGATCGACCCGCGCATCCCGCGTAATAACCTGGCGCAGGCGGACGCGAACCTCGCCGTGGCACAAGCCCAGCTGGCGAACGCCCAGGCGCAACTGGCGCGCTCCGACACGCTCTACAAGGCGCAAGCCATCACCGAAACCGAGTACGAGACCGCGAAGCTCGGATACGCCAATGCCAACGCTACGGTGATCCGGGCCCGGACGGACCTCGAGAACGCGCGCGACCGCATGACCGACACGCGCATTCGCGCGCCGCTCGCCGGCACCATCATCGCCAAGAACGTGGAGCTCGGGACCGTGATCTCGTCCCCCACGACGGACGTGGGCGGCGGCACCGTGCTGTTCAAGATGGCGAACCTCGATACCGTGCAGGTCCGCACCCTCGTGGATGAGACCGACATCGGGAAGGTGCAGCCGGGTCTCGTGGCCACGATCACCGTGGACGCCTATCCGAACCGGCCGTTCGGAGGCGCGGTGCTGAAGATCGAGCCGCAGGCGACCGTACAGCAGAATGTGACGATGTTCCCCGTGCTGGTGCGGATCGCGAACCCGAACCACCTCTTGAAGCCGGGGATGAACACCGAGGTCGAGATCCACGTCGGGCGGCGCGAGAACGTCATCGCGGTCCCGAACGCGGCGCTCCGCACGCAGCGCGACGTCGCGTCGGCGGCCCAGGTGCTCGGGCTCGATCCGGCCGTGGTGCAGCAGCAGTTGGCCGCCGCCCGGCCGCAGCCGCCGGCCGGCCCGGCGGGAGGGCGCGACAGCGCGTCGTTCGGCGGGACCCAGGCGCAGCGCGACTCGTCCGCACCGGCTCCTGCCGGCGACACTATGACGATGCCCGACGGGCGCACGATCCCGCTGCCCGCCGGTGTCACGGAGGCGCAGGTCCGTGCGGCGATGCAGAAGCGGATGTCCGGGGGGGAGTTGACGGCGGCCGAGCGCGCGACCCTGCGGCAGGTCTTCGCGCAGTTCCAGAGTGGCGCCGGCGGCCCCGGCGGCGCGGGCGGTGCCGGCGGCCCCGGAGGCGGCGGGTTCCGCTTCGGCCAGGGCCGCGGTGCCGGCGGAGGGGGCGGCGACGTCTCCAGCTACATCGTGTTCGTACTGCGCAAGGGCACGCCTACACCGGTCCAGATCCGCACCGGGCTCACCGACCTCGATTACATCGAGGTCGTGAGCGGCCTGACCGACCAGGACACCGTGCTCGTGCTGCCGAGCGCGTCGCTCCTGAACGCGCAGCGCGACATGCGCGACCGGATGCGGACCATGACCGGCGGCGGCTTGCCCGGCTTGCAGCAGCAGCCGGCGGCCGGGAGCGGTCAACGCCCGCAGGTCCAGGCGAGGCCCTAACGTGCTCCTCGGCGAGATCTTCCAGGTCGCGCTCCAGGCCATCCGCGCCAACAAGCTGCGGTCGCTCCTGACCATGCTGGGCATCATCATCGGCGTCGGCGCCGTCATCACCATGGTCGCGCTCGGGAGCGGGGCCCAGAAGGCGGTGCAGGCGCGCATTCAGGCGCTCGGGCCCACGCTCCTCTCCGTCTTTCCCGGCCAATCGTTCCGCGGCGGCATCGCGATCATGTTCGACCAGCGCGCCAGCCTCACCGTCGACGATGCCGACGCCCTGGCACGCGACGCGCGTTACGTGAAGGCCGTCGTGCCCGAGATGACCCGCAACCTCCAGATCAAGCGGGCTGGCCAGAATGGAAACGTCAGCGTGGTGGGCACGACCCCGAACTACGTCGTGGCGAAGAACTACACGCTCACCGCCGGCCGCATGTTCACGGCGGGTGAAGACGACTCGCGCCGGCGCTACGCCGTGCTCGGATCGTCGATCCCCGAGATGTTCAACGCCAACCCGACGGCGATGATCGGCCAGGAGATCCAGATCCGCGGCATCCCCTTCGAGATCATCGGTGTGCTGTCGCAGAAGGGCTCGGCCGGCGGCTTCGGTAATCCCGACGAGCAGATTCTGATCCCGCTCCAGACGGCGCGGTATCGAATCCTGGGCACGGATCGGCTGCGGTCGATCACGGTGGATGCGGCGAGCGTGCCCCAGATGACGCTGTCCATGATCGAGATCGAGCGGGTCATGCGCCGCGAGCACAAGATCCGCCCGGGCGCGGAGAACGACTTTCAGATCCGTAACCAGGCGGACATCCTCGCCACGTTCCAGCAGACGACCGAGACGTTCACCTACCTGTTGGCGGGCATCGCGGCCGTCAGCCTGCTCGTGGGCGGCATCGGGATCATGAACATCATGCTGGTCTCGGTCACCGAGCGTACCCGCGAGATCGGCGTGCGCAAGGCGCTGGGCGCCACGCGGTTCAACATCATGTTCCAGTTCCTCGTGGAGGCGCTGGTGCTCTGCCTCGTCGGCGGCCTGATCGGCATCCTGTTCGGCTCGCTGGGCGCCCTGGCGCTGTCGAAGATCGCGCACTGGAATACCTCCATCAGCCTGTTCGCCGTGCTGCTGGCCTTCTTGTTCAGTGCTCTGGTCGGGCTGTTCTTCGGGATTTGGCCCGCGAAGCGCGCCGCGTCGCTGGACCCCATCGTCGCGCTGCGCTACGAGTAGAAGTGCGGGGTGTGGAGTGCGGGATGCGGAGTCTACGGGTGAGCTGACGTTTCGTCGGTGACGTCGAACCTCGCCCTGACACTCCGCACCTCGCACCCCGCACTCCGCACTGTAGTTTAGTTGTAATGCTCCCCGCCCTCCTCGTGCTCCTCCAGTCCGCGGGCGACCCCGCGCCGGTGTACAGCGGCCGCTCTCGCCAGCTCGACGTCCGCGTCCCGCGGGTCGAGGCGTCGATCGTCGTGGACGGCGCCCTCGAGGAGGCGGTGTGGCGCCAGGCCGCACGGCTGACGGGCTTCTCCCAGTACCGTCCGGCCGACAGCCGGCCGGCGGAGGACTCGACGGAGGTGCTGGTCTGGTACGCCCCCGACGCGATGTACTTCGGCATCCGCGCCTACGAGGCGCACGGCGACGTGGTGCGGGCAACCCTGGCCGACCGCGACAACATCGGCGCCGACGACAACATCCAGATCCTCCTCGACACCTTCAACGACCGCCGCCGCGCGCTGCTGTTCGCGGTGAACCCGCTCGGCGTGCAGCAGGACGGCGTGCGCAGCGAGGGCCTCGCCGGGGCCGCCGGCGGGCAGAACGCCGGCTTTCGCTTCGACGGCGTGATCGACCTGAATCCCGACTACGTGTACCAGTCGCGCGGCCGGCGGACGTCATTCGGGTACGAGGTCGAGGTTCGCATTCCCTTCAAGAGCCTGCGCTATCAGAGCGGCGCAACGCAGGACTGGGGGGTGCAGATCGTGCGCATCACGCAGCACACCGGCTACGAGGACACCTGGACGCCCGTCCTTCGCGCCAACGCCAGCTTCCTGATCCAGTCGGGCACGCTGCACGGACTGACCGGGCTGCGGCGCGGGCTCGTGATGGACGCGAGCCCCGAGTTCACGTCGCGCGTGGACGGCGCGTCCGGCACACCCGAGTACGGCTACGGAAAGCTGGACCCCGAGTTGGGCGTGAACCTGCGGTGGGGCATCACGCAGAATCTCAGCCTCACGGCGACGGCGAACCCCGACTTCTCACAGGTGGAGGCCGACGTGGGCCAGGTGACCGTGAACGAGCGGTTCGCCCTGTTCTTCCCGGAGAAGCGGCCGTTCTTTCTGGAGGGCCTGGAGCAGTTCGACACGCCGAACGCCCTGATTTACACGCGCCGAATCAGCTCGCCGATTGCGGGTGCCAAGCTGACGGGTAAGGTCGGCGCCACCGCCGTCGCCTACATCGGCGCCGTGGACGACGACGCGTTCTCGCCCGGCGACCACCCGATCGTCAACCTGCTGCGCCTGCGGCGCGACCTCGGGGCCAGCTCGACGCTGGGCCTCGCCTACACCGACCGCATCGTGGGGGATGCGTACAACCGCGTGCTCGGTGCGGACGCGCGCGTCATCTGGCGCAAGATCTGGTTCTCTGACGCGCAGATCGTGGGCTCGTGGACCAGCGACGGCGCGGGCGTGCGGGCGGGCAAGCTGTGGGACGTAACCCTCTACGACCGCACCGGGCGCTCGTACGGGAACCATGCCGAGTTCGTCGGCGTGAGCCCGGACTTCCAGGCCGCGAGCGGGTTCGTGAACCGGGTGAACGTGGTGCAGGCCCGCATCTTCAACCGGTTCACGATCTACGGGAAGCCGGGCGCGGCGCTCGAGAACGCGACCACCTATATCGGCGTCGAGCCGACGTGGCGCTACGACGACTTCTTCAAGTTTGCCAGCACGCTCGAGGGCCGGATCTGGGAGCAGTGGCTCCTCACCCTGCGCGGCGGGTGGGGCGTCAACGTCCGCTGGAGCAACAGCCATCAGCGCTTCGACCCCCCCGACTACGCCGGATACCAGGTGGACTCGGGCGGTACGCCGATCGCGTTCGTGATTCCACATGGGCGGTACAACCTGTGGAACGCGGACGCAGGCTTCAACACGCCGAACCGGACGTTGACCCTGAGCGCCGACGTCGGCACCGGAGCCGGCGTGATCTTCGCCGAGGCGGCCGAAGCGCGGGGCAGAAGCGCGTTCGTCACGGTCACCTGGAAGCCGACGCCGGCGCTGCGGATCGACGGCCGCTGGGTGCACCAGCGCATCACGCGCGCCCGCGACGGCAGCTGGTTCTCGACGGCCAACATTCCCCGCCTCAAGATCGAGTATCAGCTCACCCGCGACATCTTCTTCCGGTACGTGGGCCAATACTTCGCGCAGGAGCACGACGCGTTGCGCGACCCACGCAGCGGCAACCCGCTGATCATCGGCGGCTCCGCCCAGCCGCGCGTCGTGGACACCGACTTCCGGAACGACCTCCTGTTCTCCTACAAGCCCACGCCCGGCACGGTGTTCTTCTTCGGCTACGGAGCCTCGCTCGGCGAGGCGGAGCCATTCGCGTTCCGCGACCTGCGCCGCGCCTCCGACGGCTTCTTCCTCAAGGCGAGCTACCTCTTCCGGATGTAGGTTTCGTCCGTGGCCGCGCAAACTCCGAGCCTCGAGCAGCAGCTGGCGCAGGAGCAATACGCCAAACAGCGCCAGTACGTCCTGGCCAACACGCAGGCCCGCTGGCGCCTCATCGCCCTCGCCATCGCGCTGTTGGTTCTCGTGCGCCTCATCGGGATCGTGCCGATCCCGTTCGGGTTCATCATCGCGTTCGCCGGAAGCTTCGCGGCCGCCAACTACGCCGTGCAGCGGCTCGCCTCGGGCACGCCGTTCCAGCCGTGGTACGCGCAGCTCAACATCGCCGTCGGGTGCCTGATGATCTCGGCCGTGCTGTACGCGATCGGGCCCACGGGGCACGTGCTGTACGGGGCGTACCTCATCGCCCCGTTGCAGGCCGCACTGTATCTGGGACGCCGTGAGGCATGGGGCGCGCTCGGGATCAACGTGGTGGGATTCGGCATCGCCACCGCCGCCCGCGCGAGCAGCGGCAGCTGGACATGGGCGACCTACCTGCTGGAATCGCTCATCCTCCTGTTCGCCTGCGCGGCGCTGGTGCCGATGCTGGTCCGGATCGTGGAGCGGCTGCGTAGCGCCCGGGGCGTGCTGGCGCAGATCGAGCGGGGCGACCTCACCGTACGCGTAGCCGACCCCGAGCGCGACGAGCTCGGGTACCTGGGCGTGAGCGTCAACCGCACCACCGAGGCGATCTCCGGCATCGTCCGGCAGATCCAGCACCAGGCGCACGAGCTGGCGGCGATGGCACAGCAGCTCGCTGCGTCGGCCGAGGAGCTGCAGGCGGCGTCGCAGGAGATCTCCGCCACCACGCAGCAGCTGTCCCAGGGCACCGTGCGCCAGCGCCAGCTCATCGGCCACGGGCGCGAGGGCTCGGAGGCGGCGTCGGGGCTGGCCGTGACCCTGCACGCCCGCGCTCAGGAGGCGGAGCGCCAGATCACCGAGATCGCCCAGCAGGCGCGGCGCCGCGGCGAGGAGGTCTCTCGCGCCAGCACCCTGCTGATGAATCTGCTGGTCCACATGGACCATGCGGCCGAAGTGGCGGTCGCGCTCGACCAGGAGTCGCGGGAGATCGGGAAGCTGGTCGAGGGCATCACCCGCATCGCCAGCCAGACCGATCTGCTGGCGCTGAACGCGGCGATCGAGGCCGCCCGCGCCGGCCAGCAGGGGCTCGGCTTCCGCGTGGTCGCCGCGGAAGTCCGTAAGCTCGCGGAGCAGAGCGCCCGGTCCGCGGATGAGGTCCGCGTCCGCGTCCGCGACACTCAGGCGCAGATCGCGCGGGTGGTGGAGGCGATGAGCCAGGGCCGCGAAACGGCGCAGGGCGTGGGGCGGGTCGCCACCACCGTCCAAGGGGCGCTCGACGCCATCTTCTCCGACTTGAACACCACGGTGCAGTTCGCAAAGACGTTCGCGCTGGAGACGGAGAACCAGACGCGCAGCATGAGGGAGGTGCTGCGCCGCATGGAGGAGGTCGCCACGATCGCCGAGGGCGCGGCGGCGGGCGCGCAGCAGACGTCGGTCGCGACCGCGGAGCAGATTGCCTCGCTCGGCGAGCTCACCGCCACCTCACAGCAGCTCTCGGAGGCGGCGGCGAAGCTCACCGAGACGATTCAGCGTTTCCGGGTCAACGGCGGCAGCGGCCCGCTACCAGCCATGGAACAGCGGACCATCCGCGAAGTCCCACAGCAGAAACCCCGCTAGCTTCGGCCGCCGCGGCGCGGGCCCGATCGCGGGAAGCTCGCCGCCAAGCGACGCGGCGACATGACCCAGCCGGGACAGCCGGATCCAGACCTGGGGATAGACGGCCAGTCGTTGGCCTCCGTCACGCGGCAGGTCCCACCCCGCTTCGACCATCGGCACGAACCGTCCGACCTCGCGCCCCAAACCGAGCCGGATCGAGCCACCGCTGAGTCCTTCTGTCTCCTCCCAACCGCCCAGCACCTCTCCCTGGACCACGAAGCCCGCGCGCTCGATGCCGGCGGCGGCGAACGGCTCGACCTCCCAGCGGTCGCGCCGGCCGAGCGGCGGCGTCGCTTCGACGCCCACGCTGGCGAGGGCTCGACGCTCCAGGCTGTGCCACAGGTTGTACTTGAGCGCGACGGTCACACCGTCGAACGGATTGGAAACGGCAGCCTCGACCTGAGCGCGCCGCCCGATCCGCCGTTCGAGAATCACGTCCTGCGCCCGCCCGTGGGCGGCCACGATGACCTCGTTCTCGGGATACGCCTTCTCCACGCGGAACGGCCGCGGCAAGTTCAGCTCGCCGGGCGGCCAGCCGCGCTCGCGGCACAGCGAGCGCACGTAGCGCACCACCATCCGGATCTGCTCCGCCGTTCCGGCGTCGCCGTATGCCGGCATGTCGAGCGACAGCCCGAACGCGGCCCCGCCCTTCGTCACGACGCCTACCCACTGGTCCTCGGTCTCGGCGGTGTTGACGGGGCACGAGGCGAGGTCCGCGGGCGGGACGTCGGTTCGCACCGATGCGGCCGGGGTACCGCGCGCGTCGGCGCCGTGGCACCGCGCGCACCAGGCGGCGTAGAGACTGTCCCCCCCTCCTTGAGCGCCGAGGCTAGAAGCCCACAGCGCGCCGCAGGCGACGAGCCTGAGCGTTCGCCTCACGTCGAATCTCCTCGACCTTCGCGGTCTTGAGCCGTGCGTCCTTGACCACCACGTGGCCATCCACGAGCACGTGCCGCACGTCGCTGGCGCGCGCGCTGTACACGATGCGCGACACGAGGTCGGCTTCGGCGGGCTGGCTGTGCGGCCCCTCGAGATCGAGCGCCACGAGATCGGCCCGCTTGCCGACCTCGATCGAGCCGATCTCCGTCTCGAGCCCGAGCGCCCGCGCCCCGCCGAGCGTGGCCAGCTCGAGCGCCTGGGCGGCGGGGAGCGCGTCGGGACCGAGGCGCGGCTTCTGAATGAGCGCGGCGAGCCGCATCTCGGTGAAGGCGTCGAGCCGGTTGTTGCAGGGCGCGCCGTCCGCGCCCAGACCCACGCGGCAGCCCGCCGCGAGCATCTCGGGGATCGGCGCCACACCGCTGCCGAGCTTCAGGTTCGAGCTGGGACAGTGCACGACGTTGGTCCGCTGGCGGGCCAGGCGCGCAATGCCTTCCTTGTCCACCCAGACGCAGTGCGCCAGCGCGACGCGCGGGCCGGAGATCCCGACGGAGTCGAGGTAACTGAGCTCATCGTTTCCCGTTTCCCGCTTCACGATTTGCAGCTCCACCGGCGTCTCGGCGGCGTGGGTGTGGATCACCGCGCCGGCCCGCTCGGCGAGATCGCTGACGGCGCGGAGCAGCGGGCCGGTGCAGCTGGGCGCGAACCGCGGCGCGAAGCAGTAGCGCAGACGGCCGCCGGCCGCGCCGTGCCACTTGGCGCACAAGTCGGCGCTCTCCGCCACGGCACGGTCGGTCGGCTCGCGGAGCGCCGGCGGGTTGCTCGCCGCGTCCATCAGACACTTGCCGCTGGTGGCGCGCAGGCCGATCGACTCGAGCGCCTCGAACGCCGCGCCGGTGTGGCGCACGGTCTCCATGTCGAGGATCGCCGTCGTGCCGCCGAGCAGCAGCTCCGCGGCGCCGAGCATCGCGGACCAGTAGACCGACTCCTCGGTGTGCGCCGCTTCGAGCGGCCAGATTCGCTTGGCGAGCCAATCCTCGAGCGCGAGGTCGTCGGCCAGCCCGCGGAACAACGTCTGACAGAGGTGAATGTGAGCTTGGACCAAACCCGGGAGGATCACGAGGCCCGCGCAATCGATCACCGTCCGCCCGTCCGCCCGCCCGCCCGTCCGCCCGACGGCCTCGATCCTCCCATCCCGCACCACGACGTCGGCGTCCAGAATCCGGCGCTTGGGATCCATCGTGACGACCCGACCGCCCGTCAGCAACACGGCGCTCAATCTCGATCAATCGGGGCTGGCCGCAAGGAGCTTCAACAGGTCCGCTGGATCGACCGCGACGCGGCCATACTGCGCCGCCCAATGGAGGTGGGGGCCCGTGACGCGCCCCGTCGCGCCGACGCCCCCGATCACGGCACCGCGCTCGACCGTGTCGCCCACGGCCACGGCGGCGCGGCGCAGGTGATGGTAGGCCGTCATCAACCCGCCGCCGTGGTGCACGTAGACGGAGATGCCGCCATAGTAGAAGTCCCCGACCAGCGTCACGACGCCGCGGTTCGCCGCGCGCACCGGCGCGCCCGCGGCGCCCGCGATATCGAGGCCCGCGTGTTTGCCCCCCAGGACGCCGTTCACCTCACGCTGCGCCCCAAACTGACCGGTGATCCGGCTGCCACGGGGGCGGGGACGGACGAACGGCCGCGCCCAGAGCCGCGGGACGTCGTGGGAGCTGCGGGCGGCCGCGCGCGCGGCCTCGCGCTCTGTCGCAATGCGCGCCAGCAGCACACTGTCTGGCGGGGCGGCGTACTCCGGCGCAGTCGTGACGCGGTCCACCACGGCGCGGCGGCGGGCCACGGCCAGCCGGACCTCCGCGCTATCGACGACGCCGGTCGCCCGCTGGAGAACGAGCCGGACCGCGACCGTGTCGGGAGCGTCGAGGGGCACGCCACCCAGGGCCCGGAATCCCCCGGCCGGCCGGCGTTCGAAATGCAGCGGCTCTCCCGCCAGCTCGCCCAGCACGGCGACGACTGAATCGCCGTCCCGCGTCGAAGGGGGCGTCACCCGCAGCACGATCAACGAGCCTTGCCGCGGCATCCTCGGTCGAACGGCGAACGGGACGGGTGACGCGGGGGGGGTGACGGGAGTGAAGAGAGAGTCCTGCGCCGCGGCCATGCCGGCCGCGGTGAGCGCCACGAGGTGAAAGGTCAGGACGCAGAGCAGTCGACGCTGCCGTTCCACGCCGCCGCTAGACGTCCTCGCTCGACGCAGTTCCGACACTACGTCGTGATCCGCGGCCGTGTCGCGGTCGTATCGTCCGGGAGGTCGAAGTAGGCCCGGACCTCGTCGAGCAGCTCGTCGTCGGCGTAAATGCCGGTGAGAATCCGCTCCGCGCCGCCCGGCTCCACGATCACGTAGCCGAACGGATAGTCGAGCCCCGTCAGGAGAATGACACGCCGCTGCCGGTTCGGCAGCGCCACGTACACCGTTTCCGCGTTCGTGGGCAGCAGCTTGATGGCGTACCGTTCCAGCACGGGAGTGACGCGCTCGGTGTAATAGGTCATCTCGTCGAGTGCCGACGCCTGGTCCTCCGCGGCGAGCGTGTCCGCCTCCGGCAGCCAGAAGACGATCACCGTCGGGCCGGTGACGACCCGCGGCGCGAGCAACACGCTGTCCGCCGAATCTCGGGGCGCCAGCCCGCCAAGATTCAGAGTATCGCCGCCGCGCCCTCCCTCGCCCCCACGGCCCGCGCACGCGGCCAGGAGAATCGGGAGTAAGGTTGCTCCCCGCATGGCAGACAATATACTCTAGACATGAGCGACCTCCCGTCCCCGAATTCCCCCGTCAAGCGCCACCACTGGATCGTGCGCCTCACGCACTGGTCGACGTTCCTCCTGCTCGCCGGAATGGTGACGAGCGGCCTCCAGATCTATCGCGCCTACGCCCGCTTTGGGGAGCGCGGCGGCCCCTACTACGTCAATCCCTTTCAGGACGTCACCTTCCCCGGCTGGACCCGGCTCGGCGGCTGGCTCGCCGGCGGCCTGAACTGGCACTTCGCCCTGATGTGGCCCCTCGGCGCCGTCGGCCTGCTGTACCTGTCGTACCTGGTGGCGAGCGGGGAATGGCGCTCGCTGCTGTTCCGGCCCCGCGACATCCGCGGCGCCATCGAAATGCAGAAGTACTACCTCCGGCTCCGCAAGGACCACCCGGCGCAAGGGAAGCACAACCCGCTCCAGAAGCTCGCGTACACCACCATCATTCTGCTCGGCGTGCTCTCCGTGCTCACCGGTTTCGCGATCTACAAGCCGGTGCAGTTCGGCTGGCTGACGGCGTTGTTCGGCGGCTTCCAGGCCGCGCGTTACTGGCACTTCTGGGCGGTGTGGATCTTCGTCGGCTTCACGCTCGTGCACGTGGTGCTCGTGTTCGTCGTCGATGCGCCGTCGTTCCGTGCCATGTTGACCGGCTGGTACCGCGGGAGGTTTCCGAGCCATGATTGACCGGCGCGGATTCGTGCGGTTGGCGGCAGGTGCGGGCGCCGCGTCGCTCGCGGGAGCGTGCGGGTGGGACGGCGGGAACACCCTTCGTCCCGGCCTGCTGTCCGTCAGCCGCCTCAACGACTGGGTCGGCGAGAAGCTGCTGTTCTCGCCTGCGCGCCTCGCCCGCGAGTACAGCCCCACCGAGCGAAGCGCGCACCTGCCGAGCTACTTCATCTCGCGCACAACCCCGGTGCTCGAGAACCCGGCGGCGTGGCGCTTGCGCGTGGACGGCCTGGTGCGCCGGCCGCTCGAGCTGTCGCTCGATGACCTGATGCGGCTGCAGCGCACGACGTACACCGTCAAACACCACTGTGTAGAGGGGTGGACGGCGATCGCCACCTGGCACGGCGTCGCCCTCTCCGCGATCGCGCAACGATGCGAGCCGCTCCCCGCCGCGCGTTACGTCCACTTCAAGTCGTTCGATGCCGACTACTCGAATGGCTGGGACCTCGCGAGCGCCATGCACCCGCAGACGATTCTCGCCTACGGGATGAACGACAATCCTCTGCCGCCGGCCCACGGCGCGCCGCTGCGCCTCTACTCGCCCACCAAGCTCGGCTACAAGATGACGAAGTACCTGGTATCGATGACGTTCATGGAGAAGAGACCGGGGGGGTACTGGGAGGATCAGGGATATCCGTGGTTCGCTGGAATCTAGGACAGGCAAAAGCTAGACGCGCAGACGCGCCGCTTTTGCCTATCCCAACGCGGCGAGGGCATCATGCATCGCCGACGCGGACTGATATCGATCGGCGGGTGACTTCGCCATTGCTCTCAAGATGACCTCTGCTAAACCCGCCGGCACTTCTCCGTTCAACGATCTCGGATCCGGCACCGGCTCTTCCAGGTGTTTCGCCACCAGCGCCCACGTCGTCTCCGTCTCGAACGGCAGCTTTCCCGTCACGCATTCGAACAGCACGACGCCCGCGGCGTAGAGATCGCTGCGCGCGTCGAGCTCCGCGCCCGACAGCTGCTCCGGCGACATGTAGTCCGGTGTGCCGATCGACGTCCCCGCCTCCGTCAGACCCTTGCCCTTGGGCGGATTCACGAGCCGCGCGATCCCGAAGTCCATGACCTTCAGGAACCCGCTCGGCTCGACGACCATGTTCTGCGGCTTGACGTCGCGGTGGATCACGCCCTCGGCGTGCGCCACCTCGAGCGCGCGGCACAATTGCTTGCCGATCGTCAGCGTGACCGACACCGGTAACTTGCCGCGCGAGGCGACGAGCTGCTTGAGCGACGTCCCCTCGACGTACTCCATCGTGAGGTAGTAGACCCCGTTGATTTCGCCCAGGTCGTAGGTCCGGACCACGTTGCGATGGGCGATGCGCCGCGCCAGCCGGATCTCCTGCTTGAACCGTTCGAGCGCGACGCTCTCCCCCGCCATCGCCTCGGGCCGCAGGGTTTTGATCGCCACCGGCTCCTGCAGCTCGCGGTCGAACGCCCGATACACGACCCCCATGCCGCCGGCGCCGATGATCTCCTTCACCTCGTACCGGTTGGCGAACACCGTCCCGGGTCGGAGCCGATCGCCCGCCGCCGCGCGCACCGCCGTCGGCGCGGAGCTGAGCGGCTGGGTTGCCGCGGCGCCCGAGGCCGACATCATGTACTCGACGAGAGCGGCTTTCTCCTTCAGGTCTTCCACCAGGCTCTTGAAGGCCTGCGACAGGATCCCGATTTCGTCGGCCGACCTGACGTCGATATCGACGCCGTAGTCGCCGTCCTGGACCCGGCGGGTCGCGAGCGCCAGCCGGCGGACCGGGCCGGCGATCTGGCGCGCGGCCACCGCCGCCGCGGCCAGCGCGAGCAGCACGCCGAGCGCGATGGCGAACAGCATCGTGCGCCGCAGCGCTTGGAACGCCGCCAGCTCGGCCTCGCGCGAGCGCAACGTGAGGAACCCGCCGAACACGTCACCGCCCGCCGAGCGGATCGGGCCGGCGAGCCCGATCAGGTGCTCGCCGTGCAGCTGCGCCATCATCGGCGTGCCGACCGTGTCGGCGAGCGAATCCACCCGCAGGTCGCCGAGCGCGGCGGCTACATCCGGGGCGGGGAGCGTGCCCCCCACCACGACCGGCCGCGGCACGCTGTCGTTCGTCAGGGCGAAGAACACCACTTCCGAATTAGTCGCCCGCTTGATCGCGAGAGCGAGCGAATCGTCCAGGGCGTAGGCGGCGACGAGCACCCCCTGCGGCGCCGCCCCCCGCGATGCGAGCGGCGTCGCCACCGCCATGTAGAGCTTCGTCGCCCGAGGGTCGCGGTCGTCGATGAACGCGCCCGACGTCTGCTCGCCCGAGAGGGCGTCGGCGACCAGCGCGCCGCGCGACACATCGACGTCGTACTGCTCGGGGTAATCGGTGCGCGCCAGCAGGATGCCGTCGCGGTTCGCCACCAGCACCCAGGCGGCGCCGATCAGGTCGCGGTACTCGTCCGCCTGGTCGAGGATGTTCTGGCGATCCCGGCTCGTGAGCAGGCGCTCGCGGAACTGCGGCACCTCGGCGCTCACGGCGCTCATCCCCGCGAAGGTGCGCGTGCGGGCGGCGAGGTACGCGCCCACCGCGCCGCGCGTGTTGCTCAACGCGCGCTGGATGGATTCGTCCGCGGTGCGATTTGCCTGAAGGGAGGTGACCCCGAAGGTGATCCCCAGCACGGCCACGACCAAGAGCGCCGAGGCGAGGAAGATCTTCGCGAACAGCCCGAAGGCTGGTCTAATAGCGCTCGAACCCGGCATTGGTCGGATACTCTTGCCCGTATTTGTTCTTGTGGGGCTGCCACCGGTACCGGCGCGCGTCGAGCGTGAGCTGTACCCCTCCCCCGCCCGCGGCCGCCACGGTCACGTCTTGGACCACCTCGGCGGCGATCCGCTCGTGCCACACGTGCAGCCGGTAGTGGCCGGGTGGCACGTTCTCGATCGCGAAGGACCCGTCCACGCCCGGTTGCGCGTAATAGCGGTTCGCCGCGACCACGACGTACGCCACCATCCGCGGGTGCACGTTGCAATACACGCGCACGAGGCCCGGGTGCGTGAACGTGTAGCTCTTCGCCTCGCCGCGCCCGTACAATCCCAGGTCGAACCGGTTCGGCTCGCTGGCCGAGAAGACGTTATGATCGAACGGATCGGTATTCGGGAATCGCACGGTGGAGCCGACCGGGGTGACGACGACGCGCGGGCGGTACACTTTCTCGTTGATCGTGATGTCGAGCGTCGCGGGGGCGGCCGCCGCGCTCGCTCCTTCGAGGTAGAGCACGGCCGACCCGAGGTCGGGAGAAGGCTTGTTGTTCTTCTCGACGATCGTGATGCGGCCGGCCACCCGCCCGCCGCCGGCCGGGCGTTGGGGGGGGGCCAGACTCACCAGGGCCAGCACGATGGTCCAGCGCAACGTTACTCCTTTCACGTGTAGCATGCGATCCTCACTCCTCCATCCCCGGGTGCTTGGGACGCCGCCGGTATCCCTTCTTCGACCGGTGAACCTTGTGGGACGGCGTCTTGAGGCGCTCTTTGACCGGCGCCTTCGGGTTCGGCACCCGCACGATGACCTTCTCTTTGCTCCGCTTCCGGCTCATCCCGCGACGCGCGCGCGGATCTGGCGCGCGTGATGCCGCGCGTGGATCGCGTGGAAGCGGAGCCACTCGCCCATCGTGAGATCGCCCAGGGCCGGGTGCTTCACGAACAGGTCGTGCGGGCGCACCGGGAGCAGTTCGCGCTCGACCTGGTCCCACAGGTCGAGCCCCCTCCGGAAGCGGGCCTCGGCGGCGGCCCGCTCGACCCGAGGCGCGGGCGTCGCGCCCTCAGGGGCGCGCAGCCCGGGCGGAAACCGGCCCAGCCCGAAGACGAAGAGCTTGCCGAGCTTGGCGCGGAGCGTGGTCGGCCGGCGCGCCATCGGCGGCTTGGCCCGTCGCCCGGCGAACGCCGCCGCGCTCGACTCCAACCCCAGCGCGAGGTGCTCGACGATCTGCGCCGGCGTCCATTTCCCCGGCGGCGCCCGTTGCCAGTCGGCCTCGGGGCGGCCCTCGAGAGGGCCCAGCACGAGCGCGGGAAGCTCCGAGAGCGGGCTCACGGCTCTCTGAAGAACCGCCGTCGCACCTGGTCGCCGTGCTCGAGCCACTCGTCGAGCTGCTCGAGGCCGGGGAGGCGACCGTTGCGCCACCAGAAAAGAAAGCGCCCGCCCCCCGCCACGTGCTGGTCGGGCGTGGCGGCGAAGAACTGGCGGATCTCCGGCGTGAACAGCGCGCGGATCGCAGGTTCGTCCGGGCCCTTGAGGCGGTACGCCCGCGAGAAGTCGGGCGACTCGTCGAAGTCGATGTCCTGCATGCCGAAGACCTGGCCCAGACGCGTGAACCACCCTTCCGGCGAGAGGACGAACGCGGGGAACGGCGCCCCACGCCCCCCCGCCCTCTCCCACACGATGCCGGCGATGCGATGCGTGTGCGAGCTCTTGCCGCTGCCCGTCACCCATTTGTACTCGAAGGCGGTGAACGGAAGGTCGCGCAGCCGGCCGGTGATCGTGTAGCCCCATTCGCGGCGCCGGCCCTGATTGAAGGGCTCGAAGACCCCGCCGAAGCGCTGCTCGCCCCCCTGTGGGCGTCCCGGCTCGAACTGAAAACCCCGCATCAGACAGTGCGCCTCGTAGGCCTCGCGCCGTTTGCGTTCCGCGGCCCGCGCGGCCAACACCGTCACGCCGACGAGGACGAGGCCGCCGGCCACGAAGATCAGTGGCGGCTCGATCACCATCGCGCCGCTCCGCCGCCGCGCGTAGCTTCCACACGACCCGCCATGTCAGGAATGTGCGAGTGAACCTGCTGCGCCGCCACCCGATCGCGATCGCGCTGGTGGTCTTGCTCCTGGCCACGGCGATCCACCCGTTGCCTCCGCTCGTGGACGCGGTGACCGGCCTCGT
>Ga0066710_100001777_pt1 | contig 16581 bp, 13 predicted proteins | sample GraSoiAngelo_159_FD_79666 | JGI IMG/M metagenome (GOLD analysis project Ga0066710, IMG submission 79666) | Grasslands soil microbial communities from the Angelo Coastal Reserve, California, USA - 14_1009_16_40cm | ecosystem: Environmental > Terrestrial > Soil > Grasslands | place: USA... | reverse complement strand
GGGTTTATGATCCACACTCCCTCGCTCCATCACAACCTTTCCCCTGACTATCGTGAACACAGGAACGCCCGTTGCTTCGTACCCATCGAAGGGACTCCACTTCGCCTTCGACATGAAGCTCTCGGCGCTGATCTTAACCCTCTTCTTCATATCGATGATTGTAAAGTCGGCATCGGACCCGACATTCAAGCATCCCTTTCGTGGAAAGACCTCCCATGTCCTTGCGGGGTTCTCAGAACTTAGCTTCACAAACTCTGTGATTGAAATGAGTCCCTTGTTGACTTGGGTGAGCATGAGGGGCACCATGGTCTCGAGGCCCGAGATGCCAGAAAGGCAGTCAAAGATCATCGGCTTTCTCTTCTCCTCCTCAGCCTGGGGTGCATGGTCGCTCGTGATAATTCCTATTGTCCCGTCGCGAAGACCTTCCCAGAGTGCTGCCCTGTCAGTGGGCGTCCTTATTGCTGGGTTGACCTTCATCAGCGACCCCAGCTCTTCATATCTCGCCGAGTCCAGGAGCAGGTAGTGAGGGCATGTCTCTGCGGTCACATTCTCTCTGCGGCCAATAGCCAACCGGACCGCTTCGACACTTCTTTCGCTGCTCAAGTGCGCGATATTCACTTTGCATCCAGACTCTCGGGCGTAGGTGATGGTTCGATTCACGGCCTCCTCCTCCGCGACCGCGGGCCTGGACTCCAAGTGGGCGTTAGCATCCCCTCTCTTCCTCTCCTTTAGATCCCTGACTCTATACTTCACAATCGAGTCGTTCTCTGCGTGAACCGTGACCCTTCTCTTCAGCCTAGCCACTTCGGCGAAATCCTCCAAAACCTCCCCATCCTCGGGGGGCTCCACTTGGAGCGCCTCCGTGAGGAAGCACTTGAAACCAATCACTCCTGATCTGCTCAAACCCGCTAAGTCGTGCAGGTTACCAGCGCCGAGAAGCGCGTAGAAACCGTAATCCACCACAGCCTTGCGCCTCACAACTTCGAGCTTTTCTTCCAGCGCCTCTACGCTCTTGATTGGAGGATTGTTGTTCGGCATGTCGAACACACATGTCACCCCGCCGGCCGCAGCGGCCATTGTGCCCGTGCTGAAGTCCTCCTTGTACGTGAAGCCGGGGTCTCTCAGGTGGACATGCGAATCGATTATTCCCGGAAGCACGTATAGTCCCGATGCGTCCACAATCTTCTGGGCGCTCGGTAGGTGCTCATTCGATGCCACGGAAGAAATTACCCCGTCGGTAACTGCAATTCCGGCCCTAAACGTCAAGTTAGAAGTGACGAGAGTCGCGTTCTTGATGACGAGGTCTGCGGAGGGCATCTGCTTGCGCCCTTCCTATGAACGACCTTTATAGAATTCGCAAGGGCGGCGGTGTAACTAGAAGCTCCCTTTTTTTGGAAGACATGAACCCGGAAAAAGTGTCCCTACGTGCTGCGTTTCACGTCGTGCTGAAGAAGGTTAAGGAGGTAAGCCAGTGGAAGCAACAGGAAGTTCGTTCCTCCAAGTGTCAGGAGGGCTCTTGCAATGCCCTGCTGGAAGAGGGCGATATCGCTGTTCCCGAGGCCGGTGAAGTTGCCGAGGTAGATGCGCGAGACAACGGACTGGGGTAAATACGAGGCGGAGACGGCGACCGAGATCGCTATGCTTGCAGCGAAGGCGATGAACGCCAGCGTGAACGTCATTCCGTTGGCTATCCCTCTGAGCTCTGGCTTGGCGAACCTGAGCGTTGAGCTAAGCAGAGGCGTCCAGAGAAAGGAGTCCGCGACTCCCAGGAGGGCCTCTAAGATAAGAATGTAGGAGGTCTCTGCCTTTGCGCCGACACCGAGACTCAAGAGAATGGTAGCGCCCCCTTCTAACAGTGACGCAAAAGTTAGTAGTATGACCGCAGACCCCAACCTGTCGTAGAGTCTGCCCGCCAGCGGGGCTGAGACGACTAGTAGAGCTGCGAGGGGAGAAATGAGTATGCCGGTTAGAACAGGTTCAAAGCCGACAACAACCTGGAAGTAGTAAGACATTATGTAAGTGACACCTATGATCGCCACCTGGGATATCACAAGAGCGAGCAGAGAATACACGTAGCCTCTGTTTCGCAACAGCTCTCTGTTCAACAGGGGGTTCGTCGACCGCCGCTCATAGAGAACGAGTCCGAAAAGAACGGCGAGGCCCACTAACGCGAACAAGGCGTCGAAAAGGGTCAGCCACAGAAGAGTCAATACAGTTGTTCCAGCAAGCATGGTCGCGCTAAGCAGGTTGATTCTGTTCCCTGAGGTGAGGTTCCGGCTGTTGAACCTGCCTGGAATGACGCTCCTCCCTATGAGAACGGCTGCAGCCGCTACGGGGACGTTGATGTAGAAGATGTACCTCCAGTTCAGCGAGATTAGCAATCCACCGCCAACAGGTCCAGCTACTGATCCAACACCCCATGCTATTGCGTTGACACCTATCGCGGTGCCTCGTTGGTTCTCCTGAAAGGATTCGAATATGAGCGGAGCCGCCGTTGCAGTTAGGAGCGACGCAGCGAGCCCCTGCAACGCCCTGAAGCCCAGCAGTTGGTACACATCGATGCTCGTCGCACAGAGTGCCGAAGCGACCCCAAAGAGGGCGAACCCCGAAAGGTAGATCCTTTTTCTGCCGTACCTGTCTCCCAGCTTTCCTGACTGCAAAAGGAGCGAGGCGGTCGCTACAGTGTAAGCGGTTATCACCCAACCCACAATCGAGATGCCCGAGGAGAGCTCCCGGCTTATCGTCGGAAGGGCTATCGCCACTACGTTAACATCAAACGCCACCATGAATGAGCCGAGAGTCGTCACCAAGAGGATTGCCCAGCGAATGTAGGGCTGTCTGACAGAGCCCTCCCCACCAGAGAGGTCTGCGGTTCGGGCAATTGCCAAGACTCCTGAAAACCGCCGGAGGCTGCTATATATCTGGAACGAGGTAGAGGCAGTACTTTTCCGATTTTTAAATGCCCCTTTGAGGGCGAATGATGAAGAAATGACAGAGAGAGCTGGTGGCTTCCGGCGCAAGGAGGATCTGCGACACCTTACCGGAACGGGGCGATTTCTCGACGACATCCAAGTTCCCGGAATGCTTCACACCTCATTCGTGAGAAGCGTTTACGCGAGCGCGCGAATAGTGGGAATCGATGTCGAGAGAGGAAGGTCCGCTCCCGGAGTGATTGCCGTCCTGACGGCTGAAGACTTGTCGAGAGTCGTGAAACCAGTAGAGATTGTAATAAAGAGTTCGCGCGCGCAAGTCATGTGCAAACCGCTCAAACTCCTGCCTTTAGCCTCCGCTCGAGTATCACATGTTGGTGAGCCGATTTGTCTGGTCGTCGCCTCCAACAAATACTTGGCAGAGGACGCGGCCGACATGGTCGACGTGGAGTACGAATCTCTGGAACCAATCACTAGGGTAGAGGAAGCGCGGAAGCCTGACTCGCAGCTTGTCTACGAATCCTGGGGCACCAACGAGTACTTCGAAGCACTAGTTGGGAAGGGCGACATCGATTCTGCCTTGGAAAAGTCAGACCGGGTCTTCACGGAGACGCTCAAGGTTCATCGACAAGCAGCGGTGCCGTTGGAAACGAGAGGTTGCATCTCCGACTATGACTCGAGATCTTTGACTTTTCACTCCTCGACGCAGTCCGTCTTCTCCGTAAGGGAAATTCTTGCGATTGCGTCGGGCCTTCCAGTGGACAGAGTAAATGTTGTGGCGCCAGACGTGGGAGGTGGATTCGGCCTAAAGTCGAACGTCTACGCCGAAGACCTTGCGACGATGGGTGCCTCGATCCTTCTGAAGAAGCCGGTCAAATGGGTGGAAAGCAGGAGAGAGAACCTACTCGCCGGGAGTCACGCGAGAGAGCTAACGAACGTAATGGAGGTAGGGGTGACAAAAGACGGGACAATTCTTGGAGTAAAGTGCAATCTGGTGGCGGACATGGGCGTGGCCACTGCATACCCGTACAGTGGAGTTCACTCGGTCATCCTTACCTCGAAGCTGATCCCGGGTCCGTATCGTGTCAAGAATTACAGTTGCAGACTGACAGGCGTCGCGACGAACAAGGCCCCCTTCGGCGCATACCGCGGATTCGGGCAACCCGAGGCCACATTCTTCATGGAGAGAATGATAGAGATCATCGCGAAGGAACTCCAGATCGACCCTGTTGATTTGAGGAGGAGAAACATAATTGAGAAGGACGAGCTGCCTTACGAAACGGCCTCGGGAGAAGTGTACGATGCCGGTGATTTCAAGCAAACTCTCGCCCGCGCCCTTGAAGTTGCAGACTACGCTGCTTTCAAAGGGATGGACCGACCGTTGCCGGAGAATAGGTACAGAGGTATCGGGGTCTCCGTTAACATCGAGTCTACTTCGCCACCAATACCCACCGAAGACCTCGTAATTGTCAGTCTAGACAAAGACGCTGCGGTCAAGGTGTCCTGCGGTGTGACCTCCATAGGGACGAGCCTCGAGACACTCGTGGCAAAGATAGTCGCAGACCAACTTGGGGCGAAGCCTCAATCCATCGTCGTTGATGTGGGAGACACTCGCAAAGTGCCATATTACCTCGGCGTCTTCGGAAGTCGCAGCACAATTGTGTTATCGGTTGCTCTTGAGGAAGCCTGCAGGAGATTGAAAGAAAGAATCCTCAAGCTCGCCTCAGATGAGGTCGGTCTGGAACCAGAGGGACTACTCTTCCTGGGGGACAGGGTGACGACAAAGGGTGGCGGGGCACTGATAACCCTGCGAGAATTGGCCAAGAGATTCCCGAATGGCAGACTTGAAGAGGCGGGGAAATTCAGTCCCCCGAAACTCATTGCGAAGAGTGGGCGCGAACTACCTTACACGGGTTCCTTCACAAACGCCGCCCACATCGCGACTGTGGAGGTGGACCTTGAGATAGGTAAGGTGGAGGTCCTGAAATACATCGTCGTACACGACGCGGGGAAGATACTCATTCCAGAAGTGGTCGAAGGGCAACTCGTTGGGGGAGTGGCCCAGGGCGTTGGCGGGGCACTCTATGAAGAGATTCTTTATGATCGCGATGGGCAACTCCTAACATCCACGTTGATGGACTACATAATACCGGGCGCTACCGAAATGCCTCCCATGAGAATAGAACATCTCGAAACGCTTCCCGAACTCCTCCCTGTGCCCTACAAGGGTGTGGGGGAGTCCGGGACAATTGGCGGATACGCGGCAATCTCAAATGCCGTGCACGATGCCCTCTCGACCTTCAATGTTAAGATCAACGACGTCCCCATCACGCAGGAGAAGGTTCTCCGGGCCATAGGCAAACTAAATTCAGGGCAATAACGAATATCGAGTCTAGCAGTCGAGAGCTAGAGAATCAGGCTGTCGCGGAAGATATGCGACCTCATCGCAAGACACGGCGGCAGGCCGTACATCTCCATCAAGAGGAACGTCGTCAGAATCAGAGCCCAGGGTTCGAAGGCCTGGAGGGAGATGCTTGTGATGTGGCGGAGGAGCAAGAAACTCTACAAGAAGAGGTACCATCGAAGAAGCCTCGCGGAGACGGCCGTATCGACAGTCAAGAGGAGGTTCAACCACACGCTCTACTCGAAGAAGAGGAGAGGTCAGAAGAACGAGCTAAGGCTGAAGGTAATCACGTACAACCTCTCGATAATAGCAAGGCTCCCAGCACGATTCCAGAGTCGGGTCAGCCTGCCGAGCGAACTGACAGAGGCACGAAACGAAAGAGAGCGCATCCCGAGATGAAGGGTCTGCAGCTACAAGGCCGCTCAAGGGAACAATAGCGCAGGAACGGGGGCGATCGGCGGGGGAGTCGGGCCAATGGAAAAACGCGTGGCGGTCGAGAAGAGGTTGATCAAGAACGGGCGACATCATTCGGGAGTTCGGTAAGCTCCTACCATCATTCTTTTATATCTCTGCACTGCCCTCATCATAGTTTAAGCATGAAGCGGTGACTCAGGCTTCCGCGATTCTAATCGTTCTTCTCGTAATCTTCGCGGGCTTGGCTGCGGCGGGCTGGCTTAGACCTTCCGGTACGGTACAAACTACTACCGTGACCGCGCAGGCCAGCTCGAGCACAGGATTGCAAACCATCCGAGTCGGTTCGCTACCGGTGACTGATGAGATCCCTTTCTTCGTAGCGATCGAGTATGGTATATTTGCGAAGTACGGTCTGCAGGTCCAGATAACCTCCTGTGCAGGATCAGGCCCATGCCTCGAAGGTTTGGAGAGCAACAACTTCGACGCCGTCCTGATCGCACCGCCTGCGGTCATCTCGTTTGCGGCTCAAACAGGGAACTACCTCCACTTCCTCACTTCAGGCAAGCTTCAGGGGAACGTAGGCAGTAGAAGCGGTGATGGTCCGTCATTCCTAGTCAGGTCTGGTGTGACTGTAAGTAGCCCCACCGACCTCCAAGGGAAGACCATCCTCACTAACGCAATCGGCGGTCCAAACTACGTCGTTCCCCTCTACCTACTCGAGAAGGCTGGCGTGAGCAACAAGACAGTGACGTGGAAAGAAGTACGATTTCCAAACATGCCCCTGGCCCTGACCTCGGGCCAGGCTGATGCAGCTTCAATGGCGCAACCCTTCGCGGGTGCGATGCTAGCCAATAAGACAGCTTACTCTATAGATAACCTCTTCGGAGAGCATGGCAGCTTCGTCAATGCACTTGGCAACCCGGCTATGGTCTCTTCTTGGTGGACGACCCCTCAGAAGTACCAGCAGAACCCAGACCTTTACAATAGGTTCTTCGGGGCGCTCAGTGATGGTCTTGCGTATGCTTACGCGCTTCCCGACTTCGCGTATAGCGCGGCCAACAAATACACGAAGACTCCTGTGAACGTACTAAGCCAGATAGCTTTCACTCAGGAGTTCTTTCAACCCTACAACTCCTCCGCTCCCCAAGTTCGCACGATGCTTCAGAACTGGGTAACCATAATGAGTTACACGGGATACCTCAACAAGCAGGTAAACATCGACACATTCTTAGGATAGGATCCATATCTCAAAGGCAAAATGGAGACGGCGATATCCACAGAGTCGCTCAACTTTTTCTATAACGGAACACAAATACTGAAGGACATTAATCTCAACATACTGAAGGGACGTTTCGTCAGCGTTGTGGGCCCTTCTGGATGTGGCAAGTCGACACTTCTCCTGCTCCTCGCCAGAATGCTGTCCCCCGCCTCCGGCAGCATTACGGTCGAGAGCGACAATGTGGGCCTGATATTCCAGGAATACAACAGGGTTCTCCTACCGTGGCGAACCGTCCTGGACAACGCCGCCCTGTATCTCGAACTCCTCGGCGCGGGTAAGAGCGAGCGATACGAGACAATCAAGAATTATCTCGCGTTGGTCGGTCTGAACGGTTTCGAGAAACTCTACCCTCATCAGTTGTCAGGGGGGATGAAGCAGAGGGTTCAGATAGCTAGAGTATTGAGCACCCAACCGCAGATCCTACTCCTCGACGAACCATTCGGCTCCCTCGACTCGCAGACCAAAGAGTCGATGCAGGATGAGCTGTTGAACATCTTCTATAAGGAGAAGGGCCTGACTGCCCTATTTGTCACCCACGACATAGAAGAAGCCACTTTTCTGAGCGACGAGGTTGTAATACTCGGGCGGCGCCCCTCAGTTGTTGTAGGGAAGCTTGATGTTGGCATACCTCATCCCAGAGACGCGGAGACGCGGTTCAGCGACAGATTTCAGCAGATCAAGCACGAAATATGGAAATCCTTGCGTTCCATTGGTGTCAATTGAATCTACGTAAATCTCTGTCGGACGGGCTGAAGTCGCTGATTCCGATCATAGCTTTGCTCGTCATATGGGAGATAACGAGCAGAACGATCAGAGTGATGTCCATCTTCGTTCCTCCTCCGAGTGTTGACCTCTTGGCTTTATACCACGGCATAGTCAGCCTTGAGTACTTCGTACTGATCTGGGAGACGTTACAAAGAATGTTCACGGCATACTTCCTGGCAGCGGCGATTGCCATCCCCATTGGTCTATTCCTAGGGTGGAACCTCCGTGCGTACAAGGTATTCGAACCCCTGATTGAAGCCCTGAGGGTTATTCCATCAGTAGCTTGGATCGCGCCAGCGATAATCTTCTTCGGTCTCAGCGGGACATCGGTGGTGTTCGTGACATTTTATGCTCTCTTCTGGTTGTTCCTTGTCTTTTCCCTCTACGGGGTGCTCTCGATAGACAAGCTAGCACTCCTCTCCTTCAAGACCGTAAGAGCGAAGAAGCGCGATATCTTCACGAAACTCATAGTTCCTGGTTCGATGGTCAACGTAGCCGCAGCCCTTAGACAGGGAATCGCGGTTGCCTTTATCGTGACGATAAGTGGCGAGATGCTTTTGAGCGTTGACGGCCTTGGTTACTTTCTCCTAGAGTCGGAAAGAATCTTTGCATATTCATCCATATACGCTACCTTAATACTCCTCAGCATCCTTGGTTACAGCCTAACGAAAATCGCCATCCTCGTGGAAGAGAGATTCACTCTCAAGTGGGCGATAGAATCGGGCATACGCATTGGCTAATTCACACTCCTTTGTCTGTCCATCCGAAGCTCCCTTGAAGCTCAGCGGCTCCACGGCGTCTAGAGAGGAGCGGGACCCGACAGTCACTATCGACTAGCGAGCGAGAGAATCAAGAACCCTTATATTTTCTAGGAGCTTCATCTGCCTCATGGGTCTCAAGGATCTCGCAAGGAGTTTCGAACGTAGTGTTCATGAGAGATTGGCATTCCCGCAACCAGCTTGGGAAATCAGCGATAGGCGGTTGTTTGACAGATATGCTATCGCGCGAAAGGGCAGTTATGACCCGCAGACAGATCTGCCTTGGAACCTACTGGACCCGGATCAGTACAACGAAGAGGAAAGAATAGCCCTCAGGTACTATTGGAGTAGACATGCGATATTCGAGTATAGTCTCATCATGCAGATAACCACCGGGATACAGCAAGCTATCCTGGAAGGCTATCCATCGGAGGTAAAGCAACTCTTGATGATGCATTTGAGAGATGAGTGGAGCCATACAGAAATGACCGCGGAGGCAGCAAGACGACTAGGAGGCACACTCATTCTTCCAAGCCTTCCAGCGTTTTACAAGCGACAATACGAACAACGTGTCAAGAGCCTTGGCAAAGATATTCATCCAATCTTCACGCGTCTCTCCTTCAGTGAAATGGTTGCGGGTCACGCTTGGTACGGCCCCTTTAGGGAAGTTAGTGACCCTCTCGCCCGTGCAATCTTCAGCTTTGTTTACACAGATGAAAATCGACACTCCCGGAGCAATTGGGAATGGTGTACGAAAGGTGTGGAGAATACCGAGATGAGGGTCCCCGACGAGGTAAGGAGCGAAACGGAGGACCTCTTGAAAAACATAGCAAACGAAAAGGCTCCGATCTACGGGTGGCTCGGGTTCGGTTACACAGAGTTGCCGAAGGAAGAACAGGAGTTCCATAAACAGTGCATGCAGATTGCCAAGGAGCTAGGGGTGACTCTCTTTGATGCAGATGAGTTCCTCAGAGAATACACTCAATCTTCGAAGACGCTCTCTAAGCTCCTTGACCAGGCCGGATATCACGTGCAGGTAGACTAGTCCCCAAACCTGCAAAAAAGAGCGCAGCCATTTGGTCAATACAGTAGCGATTGTCGGCTCCGGGGTCATGGGCAGAGGAATCGCAGTTGCGTGCGCCATGAAGGATTTCAAGGTGAAAATGATAGACGTCAACAAAAGCGCCCTCGTTGAGGCTGCCAAAGCAACCTCTCGCATCCTGTCAACCATCGAAGAGGTGCAACCCAACCTTGTCGCCAAAGATGCCCTGAGAAGGATCTCATTTCAGATGGACTACGCTTCAGGGCTGGAGTCGGTACAACTCGCGATCGAGAGCGTAGCCGAGGATTTGGAGCTGAAGAAGAAGGTCTTCGCAAGGCTCGATTCGATCGCCGACGCCTCCGTGGTCCTTGCTACGAACACCTCGGGTCTCAGCATAACCAAGATTGCCTCAGTGACGAAGAGACCGGGAAGCGTGGTCGGAATTCACTTCTTTGCTCCTGCCTACATTCTGAAGGCTGTCGAGATAGTCAGGGGGAAGAAAACATCGGAGCGAACCCTGCGGTTTGCCCGAAGATTTGCAGAAGCGCTTGGAAAGGTTCCCGTGATAGTCCAGAAGGATACCAAGAACTTTCTGATCAATTCCATTCAGTTTGCAATGATCAAGGAAGCGAGAAGGCTGCTGGGAAAGGGAGTTGTAAGTTCCATGTCTGATATTGACAAAGCCATAGAGCACAGCTTCCCTGTGCGTCAGAGCCTATTCGGCCTCTTTCTGGATTCAGACCTGATATCTCCCTATTCCGCCGTCACCCACCCGGCCAGGAGAGATTTTACCTCCAACTACAATTACGAAAATCCGCCGGAGGAGCTGATGGGAATTAGGGACGAATCCCTCCTGAAGCTGATGTCAAGCCTAGAGAAGATAAGAAGGGCAGGTCCGAAGAGGATTCGTGTGAGTCCTGTTTCCTGATGGAAGCTCGCGGGCCCTTTTTGGATAGGACAGAGTGAACCGGACTCTAAGTTCGGGAAACACGGACCGAACAAGCGACAACAATGGCGGGTCTTGTCAGTCTCCCGCGTTGGTTCTAAAGAGTCAACTGAACTGACTTCTCTTGCGTGTAGCTCAAAAGTTCAGCCACGCTCCCCTGTCTGCCGATACCACTCATCTTGTATCCACCAAATGGGACTCCGCGAGTGGTTGTGGGACCGTTAATCCAGATGTATCCCGCCTCAACCTCCGCAGCCAGCTTGTGACCATCCGAGATGTTCTTGGTTAGAATTAGAGCGGTCAACCCGTACTGGACGGAGTTGACCTGTTTCACCAGTTCGTTTCTGTCGTTCCAGCTTATCACTGAAAGTACCGGGCCGAAGATCTCTTCCTGGCCTAGCCTCGAGTCGCTCCTGACCTCATCAAACAGAGTTGGCGAGTAGAAGAAGCCTCGTGATAACTCGTGATTGCTTGGGCGGTGCCCCCCCGTGACTAACTTTGCACCTTCAGCGATGCCTATCCCAACGTACTTCTCGACTTTCGAGAGCTGAGACTTCGAAGAGAGGCATCCCATTTCTGTATCCTCGTTGGTCGGTATCCCCACTTTGATGCTGTTCATCGCAGTGACGAGCTTCTCGACGAATTCGTCGTGTAGTGCCTCATGGATGAAGCACCGTGACGTGGATTGACATGACTGGCTAGCCGTCCAGGTAAAATTCATCCCTTTAATCGCCGCCCTAACCGCGACATCAACGTCGACATCGGGCAGGATTATGATTGGGTTCTTTCCACCAAGCTCGAGCGTGACGTACTTTAGAGCCTCCGCCCCTAGCCGGGCGACCTCCTTGCCAGTCTCCACGCTTCCCGTCACGGCGATTCTTCTTATCCCCGGATGCTTGGCGATGGCAGCACCGATCTCATGACCTGAGCCGGTAACTATGTTGACGACTCCAAGGGGAAAGATCTTCTCAATCTCCTTGGCAAGGTACAGCGCAGAAAGGGGAGTCAACGACGCCGGCTTCAGAATGACCGTGTTCCCTGCGACTAACGGCGCTGCGAGCGATTGAAGAGCGAACATCAGGGGATGGTTGAAGGGCACGATCCTTCCGACGACCCCGAAGGGCTCACGGACAGTGTAGTTCAGGACCTCTCCGAAGGGGCCAGGGATTGTCTCTCCCCTTAGCTCCGGGTAGAGCCCCGCGAAGTATGTCAGGTCCTTGGCTCCGATTGTCAGATCACTTCTCATTGCCCTAATTGGATGCCCGACATTTTGGCTCTCGAGCATTGCAAACTCGCCCTCCTTCCGCAAGACAGCAATGGCCAGTCTTCTAACTAGGTCCGCTCTCTCTTCCGGAGGGGCTTTCTTCCATTGACGGAAGGCCTGCTCCGCGGCACGATATGCGCTCTTCACGTCTTCTTCATTGCCCGCGGGTACCGAGGCCAACTCTTCCGACGTCGCCGGATTTATGACGCCGTACCTCTTCGCGGAGAGGCTATCTACCCACTCGCCTCCTATGTACATCTTGGCGGTCATCATCTCATCATGAAGAGACATCTGGGTGTCCTCAGCTTGCAGTTTGCGAGGCTCCGCTGCCTTAATAAATTACTGCCGCAGAGTTTTTCGTTGCACTCTCAAGGACCGAGAGTGTCGCCATCAGATGCCAAGGTAGGACCTGACAAATCCTTCGTCCTTCTCGAGGAGATTAGTGGTACTGGCATTCGTTATTCTCCCATTTTCTAGGACGTACGAGTATGAAGCTAGCTTCAGAAGTCGGGGAACATTCTGCTCGACGATCAATATCGTCTTGCCCTTCTCGTTTATTTCTCGAAGAGTCTCAAAGACGAGCGTGACGGCAGTTGGGGATAAGCCCAGAGACGGTTCATCGATCAGAAGGAGCTGAGGCGACCCCATGAGACCCCGAGCGATTGCGAGGAGCTGAAGTTCTCCACCGCTCAGAGTGCCCGCAAGCTGCTTCCTCCTTTGATTGAGTATTGGGAAAATCTCGTACGCGAGCTTTAGGTTCTGCTCTCTCCCCGTTCGAGCGGCAGAACTCATCGCGCCGAGGTTCAAGTTATCCACGACTGTCATGTCGGGGAAGACCCTCCTTCCCTCGGGGACGTAGATTACTCCGAGTTCAACTATGGACCTTGTGGGGAGGCCATCAATCCGTTCTCCGCGGAAGTGAATCGATCCAGAGGACTTTACTCTTCCGATTATTGTTTTCAGTAGTGTGCTCTTTCCGGCTCCGTTGGGCCCTATCAAACCCGTCATCAATCCATCTTCGACCTCCAGACTTACACCCATGAGCACTTGAAGCTGGCCGTAGTACGAGTTGACGTCGTGGAGCTTGAGCGTTGGCTTATTCACCGAAGTAGGCCCGCAACACCCGCTCGTTGTTTGATACTTCGGCAGGCGTCCCCTCTGCAATCTTCTCCCCGTGATCCATGACTATTATTCGTGAGGATAGCCGCATGATCGCGTGTACAACGTGTTCAATGAGCAGCACGGTCACCCCTTGCGCGCAGATCTTGCCCATTATTTCGACAAACTCCTGAACCTCCACCGGGTTGAGCCCCGCCATCGGTTCGTCAAGCAGGAGCAATCTCCCCCCTGTGGCCAGCGCCCTCGCAACCTCGACCTTGCGCCTTTGAATGAAAGGTAGCGAGCCAACAAGTGAGTTACGATATTCCTCAAGTCCGGTAAGCGAGATTGCCTTTCCAACGAGGTCGTCGACAGAGTCGCCGCCAGGATGGCCGAAGGACGCGGCCAGCAGAACGTTCTCAAGGACAGTCTCGGTCAGAAATGGCTTCACGAGCTGAAAGGTTCTCCCGATACCGCAACGGCAGATTTTTGACGGCCTCAGTCCGTCGATTCTCCTTCCTTCGAATGTTATGCTGCCTTCGTCAGGCGTGTAATGGCCAGAGATCATGTTGAAGACGGTAGTCTTGCCAGCCCCGTTCTGACCGATCAGACCAAGAATTTCCCCCGAATTCAGCTCAAAAGAGACATCCCGGACTGCGACGAGACCTCCGAAGCGCTTGGTAACGTGCTCTACGGAGAGGAGTGACACATTGCACGGGGAGGACTGAAGAGATTAAAAGTGTATATTTCGGTTATGCGTTCGCGCAGATTCTCCATCCTCACTCTCCGACGTCCTGTTCCACCGTATCAGGGCCGTCCGAGAATTCTACTCAGGGCTACTGAGGAAGCCCAGAGCTACGACTCCTGCTCCGTGGGGCTAGACTATTACGGGGTGGAGTTCTCCTCAGGCGGCGCAGGATCAACTCATCGGGTCTGGCAGCAGAATAACGCTTCAAGAAACTCGCGTTTACAATGCCTGCCGGTAAGAAGAGACCCATAACGAGCAGAATTGTGCCGTTCACCACCAGCGGTCCGACAGTTACACTCGGGAAGAGTCTGTTTATGAAAGTAGGCAGGTTTAGGTCAGCGAGAGAGAGAATGAATGAACCGACCAAGGGGCCCAGAAAGACCCCGCTTCCGCCGAGGAGAGATGCAACCAGAGGAAGGAAGTCGAGGTTGAGACTAAAGACAATATCGGTGCTGATGAATCCGAGATAAATCGAAAACAGAGCCCCCGCGAGACCACCGAAGAACGCGCTCAGAGCCAGGGCAAGCCCCTTCATTCTGAACGTGTTGACACCGAAGCTCTCGGTTACCTCCTCGTCTTCCTTTATGCTCCTCAAAGCGAGCCCAAACCTGCTCTGCCGAATGGAGAGGTGCACGTATATCGCCAGTAGAAGAAGCAGGAGGGACGAGATCATCAGGGGAAACGCAAGTGGGGAGGTTGGGTAGGGGAGGATTATCCCCGCTGTTCCGCCCGTGTATTGATAAAAATTGGTGAAGAACGTGTGGAGGAGAAGTATCATAGAAAGTGTTCCGATTGCGAAGTATCCGCCCTTCAACCTGAAGAAGGGATAGCTGATTAAGAATCCGAAGAGAGAGGAGGCGACGCCTCCTAGAATCACGCATACCGGGAGTGGCCATCCGGCGATACTCAGGAATACGAAGGTGTACGCGCCGATGGCCGTGAAGGCTCCGAATCCCAAGTTGTAGTATCCGGTGAAGCCGGTGAAGTAGTCGTAGGCTACGGCCATCGAGCCGTAGATCAGGATTTGCTGCATTGTATCACGTAAGACGGCGTTCCCGAGGAGTTCGGCCAAGGCTGTCAATAGAGCCAGGGCGACCATCGTCGCAAGGACGTACCCGTTGTAGGCTCCCCTGCTGATTGCATCCTCTCGTTTGAACAGTCTCGGTAGCCCTAAGCGTGACATTCTAACGCCTAAGGAGTCCCCTGGGCCGTGCAATCAAGAACAGAATCAAGATCAATAGAGGTATGGCCGCTCCCCACTCGCTCCCGTTCTGGCCCAGCTCCTCAAGGAACACTTCTGACGCGCTGGTGACGAATCCGATTGTGAACCCTCCGATTAGAGAACCATAGAAGCTGCCTAATCCCCCAATGACGACGACAGCGAATGCGTCGACTGTGAACACCAACCCCACCGATGGGTCGAGGTTTGTTATCAAGATCGTAATCACTCCAGCGAGTGACGCAAGCGCGGTGCCTATTCCGAAGGTGACGAGAGTGACCTTCTGCACATCACCCCCAAGCATCGTTGCTGCTTCTCTATCCTGAATAGTCGCCCTGATGAGGCGCCCGTAGGAGGTTCTGTATACCCAGAGAGTCATGAGAATCGAGATCAGGATTACGGCAATGAAGGCGATAACGAACGCGTCGCTGAGCGTCACGCCAAGGAAACTAATGGAACCGACGCTGAACCCTCGAACAGCGAAGAAGGGGTAGCCGAAAGACGCCGCGAGAGGGGTTCCGAGCCCCTCGATGAGATTAGAAAGACCCAAAGTGACTAAGCTGCTGCCAGCGAAAGAGAGCTCTAGTGTATGAGCCGAGAGTGTCTTCTTCAGGAGTAACCCACTAAGCACGCCTACCGCAGCGAAGATTGGCATCACCACGATTATGCTCAGGAATGGGTTGAGGCCGGCGGCAGAGTAGAGAAGCGCAGTGGCAATGCCACCCAGTACGAGAAAGTCACCATGCGCTAAGTTGAGCACTCCCGAAACTCCGTAGATCAGGCTCAGACCGATGGCGATTAGCGAGAGGATCCCGCCGAAGAAAATTCCCTGAAGCAGTATCGTGACTATTGCCGCAGGACCCAACAAGACCATCGAATGCTTCGGCGAGCCTCAACAGTGATTGATTAAAATAGCTTCCAGACTTTGCGGCCACGTCCTAAACGCGTCTTGGGCTACCCATAATGCCTGAGATACCAGGTTGCGATGTCCTTTCTCGTAGCAATCCAGACGTCCGGAAATCTCTTTGCGTATCTTAGTGCGTTCTCGACCGCATACGCCGCGTAGGCTCTAGCGTACATGTGACAATGGACGGTTGCATTCATGAGTTTCGGTTCGTCGGCGCCCTCTCTGCGGAGAAAGTCCAACGTTTGCTTAAACTCCTCCTCGTATACTTTCGGTGAATTCGTATTGGCAAGCCACAGGTTGTAATCATTGATCTCACTCTGATAGGGTATGATGACCAGTCGCTTCCCGTTGTTCTCGAAGAGATGTGGCGTGTCATCATCGTATGCATCCGAACACCAAAGGAACCCCTCCTCCGCGAGAAGTCTGAAAGTATCAGGACTTGGCGTTGCACCCGGGCTCAGCCAGCCATACGGCGGTTCACCGGTGACTTTCTTCAAGGCTGAAACACATCTCTGAATGTTCTCTTTCTCCGATTTGATGGCAAATTGTGGCCACTCAAGGAACTCCAGTATGTCTTGTGCGTAAGAATGTCCGGCTATTTCGTGCCCACTTCTATGAAATTCCGAGACCGCTTCTGGATAGACTTCGGCAGCCCTTCCACTGACCAAGACGGTAGAGGAAGCGCCGGCTCTGGCGAAGATATCCATTATCCGCCATGCCCCGCGCTTTCCACCGTATTCGAGCAGGTCCAGCGCGAAGTAATCTTTCGTGTTGGGCGCTATTCTGGCACCTCTGGCTTTAGCGCCC
>Ga0066710_100001776_pt1 | contig 16585 bp, 16 predicted proteins | sample GraSoiAngelo_159_FD_79666 | JGI IMG/M metagenome (GOLD analysis project Ga0066710, IMG submission 79666) | Grasslands soil microbial communities from the Angelo Coastal Reserve, California, USA - 14_1009_16_40cm | ecosystem: Environmental > Terrestrial > Soil > Grasslands | place: USA... | reverse complement strand
TAGCTTCTAACGCTATACAGGCTCCGTCGGTTACAGCCACACTCTGCCCGAGATCCAGCCGGCCCAACTCTCGCGCGATCCTATAGCCGTAATCGAGATCGCGTTTCTCTTCTTCCGAAGGCGCCCGGCGCGTCAACACGCCGGGATCGGGTAAGAGCGGCCTCAGGAAGAGCGTTGAATCGATCAACTGAATACCTTCATTTTCGAGAACGCGCGCCACGGCGCCGATCAATGAATCCGTATTCTTCGTCACCAGGCTCGCCAGCAACTGGATCATCCGGAGATCCGGCACAATCGAGCTGAAAATCTGCTTGTGCTTGACCTGCCCCGCCATGACCGCGTGATCGACGCCCTCCGACTTGAACGTCTTGATCAATTTTCCAAGTTGCCCAAGCGACATCCAATGAACGGTCTTCGCGTGCTGTTCGATCTCCGGAAACGTCTCTTCCTTGATCGCGGCGACGACCATGTCGATTCCCTGGCTTCGCGCCGCTTCCAGTACCAGGAACGGAAACTTTCCATTTCCTGCTATAAGACCGTATCTACTTGATGACGCCACGTGGCGATGCCTCGATGAAATCCAGCAGGACCTGGACTTCCGCCGATTGGATTTTCTTTCGGATCTCCTCGACGGCCTGGCTGGTGTTGAGGTTCGACTGCAGCAGCAGCCGGAAAGCCGCCTTGATGCTGGTGATCTGCTCGGATGTAAAACCTTTTCGCTCCAGGCCGATGGTGTTCACGCCGAATGCGTGCGTGTTTCGTTCGCTGACCGTTTTGGAGTAAGGCAAAACATCTTTCGTGATGACGCTGTAACCCCCGACATAGCCGTGTGTCCCAACACGGCAAAACGGGTGCACGCCGGAGAATGCGCCGATCGTTGCGTGATCTTCAATGACCACATGACCGCCCAGCGTCGCCGCGTTGGCCATGATGATGTGATTGCCGAGAATGCAGTCGTGCGCCACATGCGCATAGACCATCAGAAAATTGTGGTCGCCGATCTTCGTGTGGCCGCCCCCGCCTTTCGTACCGCGATTGATGTTTACGTACTCGCGAAAAACGTTATGCGAGCCGATCGTGAGGAACGTTTCTTCGCCCTTGAACTTGAGATCCTGCGGTTGGAATCCGATGGTTCCGAAGGGAAAGAACCGGTTGTCATTCCCAATGGTTGTCGGGCCTTCAATAACCACGTGAGACTCGAGGTGGCAGCGCTCGCCGATCCGGACGCGGTCTCCGACACGACAGTATGGCCCGACATGCGTGTCAGCGCCGATCCGCGCTTCAGGGCTGACGATCGCGGTCGGATGAATCACGGCTGTTGACCTATCGAGGAAAGCAGTATCGCCTCGGCGGCAAGCTCGTCGCCGACGTAGACTTCGCCCTTCATTTTCCAGACAATCGCTTTTCGGCGCACCACTTCCACGATGATGCGCATTTGATCGCCCGGAACGATAGGCCGGCGAAACTTGGCCTCGTCGATTCCCATGAAATAGACGAGAGTCTTGCTGAGATCGACGTTCTTTTCCAGAAGGCCGAGGATCGCGCCCGCCGGAGCCATCGATTCGACGGTCAGGACGGCGGGCATGACGGGGGCGGAGGGAAAGTGCCCGCTGAAAAAGGGCTCGTTGATGGTGACATTCTTGAGCGCAACAATCCGCCGGTCCGGATCGACCTCGATGACGCGGTCCACGAGGAGAAAAGGGTACCGGTGCGGAAGGATCCGCATGATTTCGGCTATGCGCAGTTCCATGGGGAAGTCTGTTGGCGTAATTGGCGTATTCGCGGCCGCCAATTACGCCAATTACGCGAACTTACTTCTTAGCGGGTTCGGCTGGTTTCGCAGGAGCCGTTTTGCCGGCTTCGGCATCCACACGGCGGATAATCTCAGTAGTGATGTCCGAGACATCCTGATAGTAGATGATGCTATTGGTCTGGCCGGAAATGTCGAACACGACGCCGAATCCGGTTTCCGCCGCATAGGCCTGCAGGACTTTCTGGGTTCGCTCCGCGATCGGCCTGAACAGCTTCTGCTGGAGATCACCGAGTTCTTTCTGTGCGTCTTCGTTCATGCGATTCAGCTCGGTGGTCGTCTGATCGATCTGCTTGCTCAGGTTGGCCTTCGCCGAGTCGTCCAGTACTTTTTCCTGCGTCCGGAGCTTGGACTGGGCGTCGTCAAGTGACTTCTGCTTCTTGTCGAAATCCGACTGCCGCTTAGTGATCTCAGCCAGGAAGGATTCCTGCGCCTTCTTGCCCTCGGAATTCTCGGTAATGGCCCGTTGGAAATCGACGACCGCTACCTTGGCGGCGCCTGTAGCCGCCGGAGCCGCGGGCTGTGCCGCCGGCCTCGGGGCGGCCGCCGGAGGCGCCTGCGGCGGTGCCGCCGGGGCCTGCGCCTGCGCGAGCAAAGCCGCGGGCAACATCATCAGAATCAAAACAACCAGGAACTGTCTTGTCATCTCACCCTCGAATCTGGCTGGAAGCTCCTAGAACGTTCTTCCAACCGTGAATTTGAAATCTCTGCCTTTTTCCCTGAAGAAGAACGGCGCTCCGGTGGCGCCGCCGAAGATCGTCCGGTCGAGACGATTCGGATTGAACGCGAAAATCAGGCGGAATGGCGCCTGAATGACCGGCATCATAACCTGAAGTTCCACGCCTGTGCTCGTCCGAAAACCGGAGTTTGTTCCGGGCAGGAATTTGACGGTTTCGATCTGGATCTTTCCCTCGTTGTCGAGCACCTGCCGCGTCAACTGGTTTTTGTTGAGCACCCAGGCGTTCCCGATATCGAAATACGGCGCCAGGGTGAAAGTTCCTTTGCCGACAATCGGAATTCGATACTCAATGTTCAGCACGCCCTGCGTGTCCCCGCCCACGTACACGATGTCGTCGAACGGACGTATCACCGCGTTACCGGTCTCGGGATCGGTCACAGACAGGTTCCGCGTCACGAAAGCGATCGGGCTGATCGAGCGAAAATCAAAGCCTCGAATATCAAAATCGCCCCCCATGAAGAACCGCTCATAGTATGGAACAGACACTCCACCGAAACCCTGAACATGAGAACCGAGGAACCGCACGGCCAGAATATTGCGGCCCTTGTTCATCGGCTTGAAATAACGATAGTCCAGGGTAGGGCGAACGTAGTTCACGTTGCCGCCCAGGAAACCACCGGTGAACTCAAACGTGGCCGAGAGGCTTGATCCGCCCACCGGGAATATCGGACTGCCCTGAGTTTTATTGCGGCTGAAGCTCGGTATCAATTTGTGCGCGTTGAAGGTCGAAAAGCTTCCACCGGTCCCCGAAATGAAGGATTGGCTTTCCTGAGTTTTGATGCCTTTAAAATATTCCTCAGTGGCAGGATTGATGGCGCTCGTTTGGGAATTGGTCCAACCAAAGTTCAAGCCCAGGCGATTCCAGATTTTGAACGGATAGCTTGTGAACAGGTTGAAGCCCTTACTCTTCTGTTCAAAGTTCAGCCGGTTCTCAAATCCAAGCCCCGAGGGCAGTTTACTCGGGTCGAGTCCGAAGAATTCGCGAGCCTGATCGTATTTGAAGTTCGTGGAAAAGACCGTGAATCCCGTCGTGATCGGACGATCCATCAGGTACGGCTCCGTGAAGCTGAATTGATACTGGGATTGCCGCGTTCCGCCCTGAAGGCTGACCGCAAGCGTTTCACCGAAACCAAGGAAATTGTTGGTTTCGTAATTCATGCCCATGAAGCTGCCGCCAATTCCGCTGACGCCCCCGCTGAAACCGATCGAATTGCGGCCTCTTTCCTTTACCTTTAGATTGATGTCCACCTGCGGCTCGGTGGGATGCGGTTTCACTTCGGCGTCTTCGGTCTTGATCTCGTCGAAATAGCCAAGCTGGTTCAGCCGCTGGACGCTGACGTCCCACAGCGCGGAATTGAAGATCTGGCCTTCCTCGACCATGACTTCGCGCCGGATGACTTTGTCGCGGGTCGTCGTGTTGCCGCTGAAGGTTATGCGATTGACGTAGAACTGGCGGTCCTCGTCAATGCTGATGTTCAGGTTTCGAACCTTCTTCGTTTCATCGTCATCAAACACGGGCACGGGCGTGAAGTTGATGTAGCCGCGGCTGCCATAGAGTTTCTTCAGATTCTCAAAGCCTTTGCGCAGCGCGCTGTCGTTGTACACCTGGCCCGGTACCTGGCCCAGTACGGCCTTGATCACATTTTCGTTAAACTCCTTGGAGCCTGTTACCTTGATGTCTCCAACCTTGTATTGATCGTTTTCCTCGATTTTGATCGTTATGTAGAACCGATCGATAGTCTTCTTCCAGAACGGGAGGGGAATGCCCCAGGGAAACGGCGGCCGTATGAAGGGCAGCGTGCGGAAAACAGTCTTCTTCCTGGTTTCAATGACAGGATCAAGGACGTTCGCGCGAACGTATCCGTTATCGGCATAGAGAATGCGGATGCGGGTCAGGTCATCGGCGAGTTTCAGGTCGTAATAGGTGTCCTTGCTCGTGAAGGCGGTAAGAGGACCCGCTTCCTTAATCAATTTCATCGCCTTCTTGACCTGGCGATCGGAGAAAACCTTGTTGCCTTCGATATTGATCTTCTCGATTCGGACCTTTGGGCCTTCGTCGACTTTGAAGGTCAGAGCGATGGAATTTGGAGGAATGCTTTCGGTTGTGGCCTCGACGGTGGCATCCTGATGCCCCTTCTCGGCGAGCATCGACTTGATGATGGTCTCGGCCTTCTTGATCTTGGTGGGGTCATAAACCGATTCCTGGCTGATGCTGACCTTTTTTTCCTTCAGCTTATCCAGGACTTCCGAGTTTGTGACCGACTTCAGTCCGTCATATTTGACGCTTCGAATCGTGGGCTTTTCCTTGACCACGAATGTGACGATCTGGCCGGTCTTCCCGGGTTCCGCATCGACACGGACGTCATCGAAGTAACCCTGTGCCATCAATGTCTTGACGTCACGGGCGATGACGGCGGGATTCAACCGATCGTTCGTCTTGGTCTGGAGGTTGTACTTGATTGTGTCCGATGGAATGCGACGATTTCCGCTGATCCTGACGTCCTCAACGCGATTCGGATCCGGGGTCTGCAGCGTCTGTGGCCCGACACCTACAAGGAGGGCCAGCAACACTGATAGAACCATAGTTCACTCCTCCCAAGTCCGGAAATTCTACTACAAATGGAGGAAGTTAGACTCGATTTGGGAGACTTTGGTTACCTGAAAGAAGGAAAAAACGAAGCCACAAAAAGCACAAAAGGCACATAGGTTTTTGTGCCTTTTGTGCCTTTTGTGGCTTCGTTCTTCTACATGCTCAGCGGAACGCCGACCTCTTCACGATCCCGATCAAAGGGGCGATACCAGAGCTGCCCGCCGTCCATATAAACCTCGACTTTGGACAATTCCTTGAGATTCCCCTGAATCAGAGCCTCGGACAACGGATCCTCGATGTACCGCTGGATCGCGCGGCGGAGCGGCCGGGCGCCGTAGTTCTTGTCACGGCAGGCCTTATCCAGGATCCACTGTTTTGCGTCGCCGGTGATAGAGACCTCGAGCCTCTTGTGAGCGAGGTTCTCGTTGAGCTGGCTGATCATCATATCGACGATCCGTCCCAGGTCCGCATTCGTCAGCGAGTTGAAGATGATGATCTCATCCAGCCGGTTGATGAATTCCGGATTGAAGAGCCGCTTCACTTCCTGCATGACGGCTTCTTCCATCTTCTGGGCCGTCGTTTCTTCGCTCGGACCCTGGAAGCCCAGGCTGGTGTGCTTGCTCAGGAACCGGGCGCCGATGTTCGACGTCATGATGATGATCGTGTTCTTGAAATCGATGGTGTTGCCGAGGCCGTCCGTCAGATGGCCGTCTTCAAACACCTGGAGCAGAATGTTGTAAACGTCCGGGTGCGCTTTCTCGATTTCATCGAGCAGGATGACCGAGTACGGGTTGCGCTTGACGCGTTCCGTGAGCTGTCCGCCTTCCTCGTATCCCACGTAGCCCGGAGGGGATCCGATCAGCTTCGAGACCGAGTGCTTTTCCATGAACTCGGACATGTCGAAGCGGATCAAAGACTTTTCGCTGCCGAAGAGGAACGCGGCGAGCGAACGCGCCATTTCCGTCTTGCCGACGCCGGTCGGTCCGAGGAACAAGAAGGAACCCGCCGGACGATTGGGCGACTTCAGACCCGCGCGCGAGCGCCGGATGGCCCGAGCCAGCGCGTTGATCGCCTGTTCCTGGCTGACGATGCGCCGATGCAGCTCTTCCTCGATGCGGGACAGCCGCTGCATTTCTTCTTCTTTGATCGAGTTCACCGGCACGCCCGTCCACCGCGATACCACGTCTTCGATATCCGCCTTGGTGACAACGCCCATGCTGGCCGTCTCGCTGATATTGAACTTCTCGCGAACGTTGCGCAGGTTCTCGCGCTCGAGTTGCTCCTGATTCTTGTAGTGCTCGGCCTTCTCGAAATCCTTGCTGGAAATCGCGCTCTCCATCCGGGCGACGATGAATTTGATTCGCCGCTGGATGTCCGTCATTTCCGACGGCAGCGTGGCCTGGCGCAGTTTTACCCGCGCGCCCGCCTCGTCGAGAAGATCGATGGCCTTATCCGGCAGGAAGCGGTCTGGAATATACCGATTGGAGAGATACACGGCGGACTCGATCGCCTCATCCGTGTAATTCACCATGTGAAATTTTTCATAACGGGACTTCACACCCTGCAGGATCCGCACGGCTTCGTTCTCGCTCGGGGCTCCGACTTTCACAGCCTGGAAGCGGCGCTCCAGTGACCGGTCCTTCTCGATCGATTTGCGATATTCCGCGGGTGTCGTGGCGCCAATACACTGGATTTCGCCACGGGACAGGGCAGGTTTCAAAATGTTGGCGGCATCGAGAGAACCCTCGGCCGATCCCGCGCCGACCAGCGTGTGCAGCTCATCGATGAACACCACGGTATTCGGATTATCGACAAGCTCCTTCATGATGGTCTTCAGGCGCTCTTCAAACTGCCCGCGATACTTGGTTCCGGCAACAATCAGCGAAAGATCGAGCACCAGGATGCGCTTGTCAGCGAGGAACGAAGGAACTTCGCCGTCCACGATCCGCTGCGCAAGACCCTCGACAATTGCGGTCTTCCCGACTCCGGGATCTCCAATCAGAACAGGGTTGTTCTTGGTCCGCCGGCACAGGATCTGAATCACCCGGTCAATTTCCTGATCGCGGCCCACAAGCGGGTCCAGAACCCCGTCCATCGCGGCCTGCGTGAGGTCACGGGAGAACTCGCTGAGCAGCGGTGTCTCCTTGGGCTTGATGAGCGTCTGACGGTCGACTACAGATCGGGCAAGCTCTTCACGAATTGCATTAAGTCGAAGCCCGCGTTCGTGAAGAATCTCCGCGGCGACGCATTTCTCTTCGCGAAGAATGCCGAGCAGCAGGTGCTCGGTGCCGATATGGCGGTGATTCAAACGCTCTGCTTCTTCAGCCGCATAGGCGAGGATCCGTTTGCATTCGTTCGAAAGAGGCAGGTCGATCGAAGTGGAGACCTTTTCGCGAATGGTGGTTCGCCCTTCGATTTCCTTGCGGATACTCTCGATCGACGAATGATTTCTCAGGAAGCGGTTCGTCAGGTTCTTGTCTTCCCGGATCAAGCCCAGAAGCAGGTGCTCTGTCTCGATGGTGGTGCTTCCGAACTGGCTGGCCTCGTAGCGAGCGAAGAAGATCACCCGCCGTGCTCTCTCAGTGTATCTTTCGAACATAATTTTGATTCTCTCAAGTACCGCAAAACCGTGCGCGTCCTGGGCTTGGAACTCCGGTTCCACGACCACTCTTACACACTCAGCACTCACACTTTACGGCTGATCTTGATTTTAAACGAAGCGCGTAACTCTAACAATAACTTTATCCGAAAACGTCCGGTTGTGCTTGGGGTTATCAGCCGCCAATGACGCGAATTACACCAAATGGGCGCGTCAAGAATCCTTTGATGCGCCCATTTGGTGTAATTCGCGTCATTGGCGGCGAAAAACTCCTGCATCCAGCTCCCAGACTTCATCACATTGGACGGCTATTCGTTCGTTATGGGTCACGATGACCGAAGTCAAGTCCCTTTCAGCGTGAAGTTCACGGATCATCTTGAAAATCGTCTCGCCGGTTCGGTGGTCCAGGTTCCCGGTCGGCTCGTCGGCCAAAAGCACTTGCGGCTGCCCGACCAGGGCCCGGGCAATGGCAACCCGCTGCTGTTCGCCGCCGGAAAGCTCACCAATTTTATGCTCCAGCCGGTGCGTAAGTCCTACCCGGTCGAGCATTCGGCGTGCAGCCGACTCTATATCGGCCCCCTTGTCGCCCCGGATCAGCTTCGGCATCATTGTATTTTCAACAGCCGTAAATTCAGGCAGAAGGTGATGGAACTGAAAGACAAACCCGATGTGCTGGTTCCGAAATCGGGCCAATTCCTGTGGACCCCAGTCAAAGATATTCTGGTTTTTAAAGAGCACATCCCCTCGCGTCGGCGTGTCCAGGCCGCCGAGCAGGTGGAGTAAGGTGCTTTTTCCAGCACCCGAAGGACCAATTACCGCAACCAGACCCCCCTTCCTGATTTCGAGGTTCAGGTTGTCGAAAACCGTGACTTCAGAGCCTGGCGTCTTGTAGATCTTGGTCAGATTTTGCGCGCGGATCATGAGTATCAGGAAGCCAGAAGCCAGCCCGGGGAAAGAAGCCAGAAGCCAGAAGCCAGAAGCCAGAAGCCAGAATAGCTTGCCTGTGGCCTTTCGCTTCTTGCTTGTGGCTTCTCGCTTCTGGCTTCCTCATTCATACCGCAGCGCTTCCACTGGTTGAAGTTTCGAAGCGGCGGCCGACGGGTAGAGGGTGGCGAAAAAGCTGATCAAAATCGCCACAGCGGCAACAATTGCCGTGTCGAGCGGCTGCGCCTTGAAGGGAACGTAAGCGATCGTGTAGACGTCCGGCGCCAGGCTGATAAGGTGATATTTGTCCGCGAAGTAGCATGCGACCTGGCCTATGATAATTCCGAACGCCGTCCCGATCACGCCGATGACAACGCCCTGAAGAATGAAGATGCGGCGGATATTGTCCTTCGTCGCCCCCATCGACATGAGGATCGCGATGTCGCGCGTCTTCTCCAGCACCATCATGATCAACGTCGCCACGATATTCAGCGCGGCAACCAGCACGATGAGGCCGATCGTGATGAACATGACCAGGCGCTCGAGCTGCAGCGCCTGAAAGATGGCATGGTTCTGCGTCATCCAATCCGTGAAATCCAGATCACGGCCGACGCGATCGACGATCTGCTTACCGATCACTTTGGCCTGATCAAGATCCTTGATTTTCACCTCGATGTGGGAGGCAATATCCCCGAGTCAGAACAGGCGTTGCGCGGCGTTGATCGGCACGTAGACCAAGTAGTTGTCGTAATCATACAGGCCGGATGAGAAGATGCCGACCACCTCGAATGTCCGCATTCGGGGAACAGTGCCGAGCGGCGTCAACCGCCCCTCTGCGCTCAGGACTTTCACCCGGTCGCCTTTGAAGGTGCCGATCGAATGCGCCAGCTCTTTCCCGATAATGATGGAGTCATCCTTGAAGTCGTTGATGCTCCCCTCCACCATGTTTGCGGACAGCGCGGACAGCTTGCTTTCCATCTCGGGCAGAATGCCCTTCAAGACGACACCTTTATTCTGCACTCCACTCGAAATGAGAACCGTCTGATACACTGCAGGCGCTGCAAACACCACACCGGGTACCTGCTCGACCTCTTTTACAACCTGCAGGTAGTCCGCAATCCCCCCTTGATCCCGCCGCAAAAGATTTACATCCGCCTGCGCGCCCAGGAGCTTTTTCCGGAGATCTTCGGTGAAACCGGCATTGATTGCGAGAGCAATGATCAGCGCCGCCACGCCCGCCGCCACACCGACAATCGATATGACGGTAATCAAGGATATGACGGCCTGCTTACGTTTGGCCTTGAGGTATCGGAGAGCCACAAGTAGTTCGAATTTCATAGCGTCATTGGTGTAATTCGCGGCTGGTTTTCACTCTGGCCGCAAATGCGGAAACAAAATCACATCGCGTATCGACGTCGAGTTCGTCAACAACATCGTCAGTCGATCCACGCCGATGCCTTCCCCGGCAGTGGGCGGCATGGCGTAGCTGAGGGCGCGGATATAGTCCTCGTCCATCTGGTGCGCTTCTTCGTCGCCCCGCTCCCGAGCCTGCAACTGCGACAGGAAACGTTCGCGTTGATCGACCGGATCGTTCAACTCCGAGTAACCGTTCGCGATTTCCATTCCACCGATGTACAACTCAAAACGCTCCACAAGACTTGGATCGCCGGCCTTCGCTTTCGATAGCGGAGACAGCTCGATTGGATAGTCGTAGATGAACGTAGGCTGGACGAGGTGCGCTTCGGCAACGGTTTCAAACAGCAGTCCGATGAGAGTTCCCAGCGGCATCCTCGAATCGACATCGGCATGCAATTGCTTCAGCAGACGCTCGACCGCCGCCCGATCCTTCAATGTCTCTTCGGTGATCTTCTCCGGACTGAACTTCAGGATCGCTTCTTTCATGGTCAGCCGCGTCCACTTGCCGAAATCGATCGGCTGGTCGTCGTAGGTAATCACGCGCGAGCCGCATACTTTTTCCGCGATTTCCGTCAGCATCTTTTCCGTCAGATCCATCAGGTCGGTGTAATTGCTGTAAGCCTGATAGAACTCGAGCATCGTGAACTCGGGATTGTGCCTCGTCGAAATCCCTTCGTTCCTGAAGATCCGGTTCATGTCGTACACGCGATTCAGCCCGCCCACGATCAGTCGCTTCAGGTACAACTCGGGCGCGATGCGGAGGTACAGCGGCATGTCGAGGGCGTTGTGGTGCGTCTTGAAAGGCTTGGCCAGCGCCCCGCCGAAAATGGGATGGAGCATTGGCGTTTCGACTTCGAGATATCCCCTTTCGTCCAAAAACGACCGCAGCTCTCGAATGATCACGCTACGCTTGATGAACACCGAACGCACTTCCGGATTCACAACCAGGTCCACGTAGCGGCGCCGATAGCGAATCTCGACATCCGTCAAGCCATGCCACTTCTCGGGCAGCGGCAAGAAACACTTGGCGAGGAAGGTGATTTCGTTCGAATAGATCGTCAGCTCGCCGGTGCGGGTCCGGAACATCGTGCCTTCCACACCGATGAAGTCGCCGATGTCGAGCAGGTGGTAAAGCTGAAAGTCGCGTTCCGGGAGCTGATCCTTCTTCGCGTACACCTGCACCTGGTCCTCGCCGTCGGAAAGCGCCATGAATCCAGCTTTGCCGAAAGGGCGGTTCGCCAGAATTCGGCCGGCAACGCGAACCTTCTGTTTTCCGTGTTCGAGCTGTTCCGCAGTCTTCTCCGCAAAGTCCTTCACAACCTGGCCGATCGTATGGGTGTATCGGTAAGTATTCGGGTACGGCTCATAGCCGAGTTCCCGGATCTGCTTCAGCTTCTGAACGCGAATCTGTTCGAGTTGTTCCATGTTGTAATTAGCGGAAGCTACCTTTCCAATTCCTTTTTAATGCTATCCAGGATGCCATTAATAAACTGCGGAGACTCCTGAGAGCTGAAGCGCCGGGCAATTTCGATGGCTTCGTTGATGACCACGGTTTTCGGAGTCTCCTTATCGTAAAGGAACTCCTGGGTGGCCATTCTGAGAATATTGCGGTCAACGATCGCCATCCGATCCAGCCGCCAGTGTTCGGCGTGACGCTGGATCAGGACGTCGATTTCCTCAACATGCTCAACCGTACGAGTTGCGAGAAGGCGGGCGAAATCCACAACGGCCGGCGGTTCATCGTGGTTCTCGAAAAATGCCGGGGCGATCTGGTCGATCGGGTCGCGGGTGATGTCCCATTGGAACAGCATCTGCAACGCATACTCTCTGGCTTTTCGTCGAGGTCCCATTTCTTAATGTCGGGCCCACCGGCCGGCTTCGCGCGGAATTTGCTTGATGGCCGGCCGGTCCCCCCACATCCTTTTCAGATCTGCCGAAGCACATTGATCATCTCGAGAGCGGTCGTCGCCGCTTCAAACCCCTTGTTGCCGGAATCGCCGGAACGCTCCATGGCTTGTTCGACCTTGTCCACCGTGAGCACTCCAAAGCCGATGGGGATGCCGGTTTCCAGCGCCACCTGTTCCAATCCGTGGGTTGCCGCGTTCGATATGTATTCGAAATGCGGCGTCTCGCCCCGCAGCACGCAACCCAGAGCGACGATCGCATCGTACTTCTTCGAGAGGGCCGCCCGCTTCGCCGCGAGCGGCAGCTCAAAGGCCCCCGGAACACGAATCACGGTATTCTCATGATCCTTGAGCGCCCGTTTCGCGCCGGCGATCAGCCGATCCACAATAACGGAGTTGTACTCGCTGGCAACGATGGCGACTCGGCTCATCTTCCTTTAAAGTCCGGCGGCCGCTTCTCGAGAAATGAGCGGGTGCCTTCCTTCATGTCGTCGGTGGCACAGCACAAACCGAACAGACTGGCTTCAAGGAATTGCCCTTCATCGGTCGTCATTTCCATCCCGCGATTCACTGCCTCGATGCACAATCTTAACGCCACTGGAGCGTTGGCCATAATCTTCCTTGCGATAGACTCCACCGTGGACATCAGTTCCGCCTGCGGCACCACCTGATTGACGAGTCCGATCCGCAGCGCTTCCGCCGCCGGCACCATGTCTCCCGTGAGCAGAATCTGCAACGCTCGTCCCTTTCCGACCAGTCGCGGCAAACGCTGGCTGCCGCCATATCCCGGAATAATGCCGAGCTTCACTTCCGGCTGGCCGAGGACGGCGTTCTCCGACGCGATCCGGAACGTGCAGGCCATCGCCAGCTCGCAGCCGCCGCCCAGCGCGTAGCCGTTGACTGCCGCGATGACAGGCTTCCCGAGCCGCTCGATCGAATCGAAGACGGCCTGACCTGCCAGTGCGAATTCCTTTCCTGCGACCGGCGTCTGCGTCGCAAGTTCGTTGATGTCCGCACCGGCGACGAAAGCCTTGTCGCCTGCTCCCGTAAGAATGACAACGCGAACCTCGTCGTCGCTTTTTGCCTGTTCAAAAGCGCTCTTGAGCTCCCGGATCGTCTGCGCATTGAGCGCGTTCCTGACGGCCGGCCGGTTGACTGTGACATATGCCAGACCGTTCTTCTTTTCGTAGATGAGATTCTCAAACATATTTAAATTCGCGGCTAAAACAGCGCCTTCGGGTTTGCCGGATCGCTATAGTCGTAGAAGCCACGCCCCGTCTTCTTTCCATGATGTCCTGCCGCCACCAGCCGCTTCAACAGCGGCGGCGGTGCGAATCTCTTCTCACGGAACTCTTCGAACATAATGTTGGCGATGTAGAGGGTCGTCTCCAGGCCGACGAAATCGAGCAAGGTAAACGGTCCCATCGGATAACCGCATCCAAGCTTCATGCCCTTGTCGATGTCTTCGACATTTCCGGCGCCCTCCTCGAGCGCGCGAATGGCATCGAGCAGATACGGCACGAGCAATCGATTCACGATGAATCCGGATCGATCGGTAGTGCGAATGGGAACCTTGCCCAGACTCACCGCAAACTTCATCGCTTCGTCCATGACGGCCGGTGCCGTCATGACCGTGGCCACCACTTCCACCAGCTTCATCAAGGGCACCGGATTGAAGAAATGCATGCCGATGAAACGGTCGGCGCGTCTGGTTGCCGTGATCATTTCCGTGATCACGAGCGAAGACGTATTGCTCGCGAAGATCGCGCCGGGCTTGACGATTTTGTCGATCGCCGCGAACGTCTCGCGCTTGACCTGGAGATTCTCTGTAATCGCTTCAATGACGATGTCGCAATCGGCCAGATCCTCGAACTTCGTCGTGCCCTTCAGACGTTCCAGCGTTTCGGTTCGCTTTTCCGGCGTAATGGTTTGTTTCTCGGCGAACTTCGCGAGCGACTTGTCGATGCCGGTCATTCCCTTCCTGAGAAACTCCTCGGAAACTTCCTTCACGACAGTCGGGTATCCCGCCATCGCTGCCACCTGCGCGATTCCCGAACCCATCAATCCACAACCAAGAACGCCGACCTTCTGAATTGGCATTCGTCCTCCCTTGAGACGTCACTACAGCCGCGAATTACGCCAATTACGCCAACGTTCGCGTCATTGGCGTAATTCGCGGCTATGTTGCTTCGACTATTAGTGCGATGCCCTGTCCTCCGCCAATACATGCCGCAGCGAGGCCATATCGCTTCTTCCTGCGTCTCAGTTCGTACAAGACCGTCATGGTCAGCCGCGTCCCCGATGCGCCCAGCGGATGGCCGAGAGCGATCGCGCCGCCATTTACGTTGACTCGATTTCGATCCAGTTCGAGCGCCTTCTCGACAGCGAGATACTGCGCCGCGAAGGCCTCGTTGATCTCGATGAGATCGATGTTACCGAGTTTCAGATTCGCCTTCTCCAGAGCGATCTTCGCTGCCGGCACCGGCCCGATTCCCATGATCTCCGGCTGGACGCCCGCGATTCCCCAGCTCACGATGCGGCCGAGCGGCGGCGTTTTCGCTCGATCGGGCGTTGTGACGACGACCGCGGCGCCGCCATCGACGATTCCGCTTGCGTTGCCGGCAGTGACAAATCCGTCCTTCGCGAATGCCGGCTTCAGCTTCGCCAGAATTTCCATCGTCGTATTCGGGCGCATGTGGTCATCACGCTCGAATTTCTCAACCGGCGTGATCTCTTCGTTGAAGCGTCCGGCTTCCCACGCAGCAGCGGCAAGCTTCTGACTTCGAAGCGCAAATTCATCCTGATTTTCGCGGGTGATGCCGTACTTCCCCGCGAGATTTTCGGCGGTCGCGGCCATGTAACAGCCGCAATAGGTATCGAGCAGCGCGACCATCAGCGAATCTTCCAGTTTACCCTGACCCAGCTTCAAACCCCACCGCGCGCCTCGAATCACGTGCGGCGCCTGGCTCATGGATTCCATACCGCCGGCGAGAACCACGCTCGCTTCACCCAACTGGATCAACTGGGCTGCGGAGATGATGGACTGAATGCCCGATCCACAAAGCCGGTTGACGGTAAGCGCCGGCACTTCGACGGGAAGACCGGCCTTCAGCGCCACGTGTCTCGCCCCATAAAGCGCGTCGCCGCTTGTCTGCAAAGCATTGCCGAAGATGGCATGGTCGAATTCCTTCGGCGCGAATCCGGATTGCTCGATGGCGGCCCGGGAAGCCGACGCACCGAGTTCCAGCGCGCTGAGCTCGCGCAGGGCGCCGCCGTACTCACCCATCGGCGTACGTTTTCCAGCAACAATGACAATTTCTTTCATGTTCAAATTATAAGTTAGACTTATCTGTTCTTACCTGAAAGGAGCGTCTCGATGAAAAGACTCTTGATTTTCGCGTTGGTACTGGCTCTCGTCCCCGCCGCGTTCGGACAGACCGCGAGTAATTCCGCCCTCAAGAATCCGGCGGGACTCAAGGAAACAGCGCCTGCGATGTTCAATGTGAAGTTCGACACCAGCGCGGGTGTTTTCGTTGTTGAAGTCCATCGCGATTGGGCGCCAATCGGCGCGGATCGTTTCTACAATCTCGTAAAGAACGGCTACTACGACAATGACCGATTCTTCCGTGTGGTTCCCGGTTTCATGGTCCAATTCGGAATCAACGGCGACCCGGACGTTCAACGCAACTGGCAGAACGCCCGCATTCCCGACGATCCCGTCAAGCAGGGCAACACACGTGGTTTCGTCACATTCGCGAAGTGTGGAGCGCCGGACTGTCGAAGCACGCAACTGTTCGTCAATTTTGGAGACAACTCCGGGCTGAACCGGCAGGGCTTCGCGGCGTTCGGCAAGGTCACATCCGGCATGGACGTGGTGGACAAGATCAACGCCCAGTATCGCGAAATGCCCGACCAGGGCCGCATTCAAGCGGAAGGCAACGCGTACCTGACGAAAGAATTTCCCAAACTCGACTACATCAAGAAAGCAACCATAGAGAAATAGATGAAACCCGGAACTTACGCGCACTTTGACACGTCGATGGGAAAATTCACCATCGAATTATTCGAGAGCCAGGCTCCGAACACGGTTGGAAACTTCGTCGGACTTGCGGAAGGCACGAAGGAGTGGAAAGACCCGCACACCGGACAGGCGATGAAAGATAAGCCTTTTTACGAGGGCGTGATCTTCCACCGCGTGATCGATGGATTCATGATCCAGGGAGGCGATCCGACCGGGACCGGCATGGGAGGTCCCGGGTATCGCTTCGCCGACGAGATCATTCCCAGCCTCAAGCACAACAAAGAAGGCATGCTTTCGATGGCCAATGCCGGCCCGAATACCAACGGCAGCCAGTTTTTCATCACCCTGGCCCCGACGCCTCACCTTGACGGGCGTCACGCGGTGTTCGGACAGGTCGTGGAGGGACTGGATGTGGTCCGGCAGATCGGAAAAACCAAAACTTCAAAACCCGGCGACCGCCCCGTGCCGGACATCGTGATGAAGAAAGTCACGATTGAGAGGGTTAAGGAATAGCGGAACAAAATGGGATCGTGAAACACAAAGACAGAAATGACAATTGACTATTGACCAGTGACCATTGAC
>Ga0066710_100001775_pt1 | contig 16586 bp, 10 predicted proteins | sample GraSoiAngelo_159_FD_79666 | JGI IMG/M metagenome (GOLD analysis project Ga0066710, IMG submission 79666) | Grasslands soil microbial communities from the Angelo Coastal Reserve, California, USA - 14_1009_16_40cm | ecosystem: Environmental > Terrestrial > Soil > Grasslands | place: USA... | reverse complement strand
CGTGGCGCGGATAGGAGAGTAATGCAGGACTACGATCCGCCGTTCCGTTTGTAGTTTCGTAAGCGCCTGCTCCAAGCGAACGGAGTGGGAAATCGATTCCTGCACAAATTGTTTAATGAGCGGTTCGCCCCACGCGTTCAGCATTCGCCGGCCAAAGCCGCCGCCAAAGCCGGAGATGCCGGCAAACCCGACTCCTGCGATTTCGATGGCTTCGCCGTTGAGCACGTTGACACCCGCGTCATCGAGAACCTTGCAAACAAGCTCCGATTGCCCTGATTCGAAATCGTGGTTGCCGAGAACGGCGAGCATTGGAATTCGCACTGCAGCACGAATATCGGCCACGAGTTCCTCCGCTTCTTCGGGCAGTCCGTAATCTGTGAGATCGCCGCAAAGCAGCAGCATGTCAGCACTGCGCGATATCTCATCAAAGGCTTCATGCAATGTACCGCGCGAGTGTTTGCCATAATGAAGATCCGCCGTCGCGGCGATCCGTAGCGCTCGCTTAGCCATCGTCTTAAAAACGAAATCGCCAGCCACAATGGACGTTTCCAGCGCGCGCAAGGGCTGTGGCCATGCACGCGTTATCGGCTTCGACTACGTTATGATGGTGATGACCGCTAAGAGAGCAGCGCGCGCGAAAGCGAAAGACAAACGCGATGACTTTCGTCGTAAATCAATGGCGGCATTGCAGGATGCGAACGTTCCGTTTTTAATCGGTGGCTCCTACGTGGTCGAAGCGTATGCGGGTGTTTCGCGTCGGTCGAAAGATTTCGATCTGTACGTCCGACCCCATCATGTTGATGCGGCCATCGAGGCGCTCGCCCGCGCTGGATACAAAACGGAAAAGACTTTTCCGCATTGGCTTGCCAAAGCCGGGCGCGGCCGGGAATACATTGATCTAATTTTTCGTGCTGGAAACGGGTTATGCGAAGTCGATGATTCGTGGTTTGAGCGAGCGCGGGATGACGAATTACTTGGCCTGGAGGTGAAACTTTGCGCACCCGAGGAAATGATTTGGATGAAGGGTTACATTATGGAACGCGAGCGGTTCGATGGCGGCGACATTGCGCATATTCTTCAGAGCTGCGCAGAGAAACTGGATTGGCGGCATCTGGTTCATCGCTTCGGGCCCGACTGGCGCGTACTGCTGAGCCATTTGGTGCTCTTCGGCTATATTTATCCAAGCGAGCACGGACGGATCCCCGCCGCCATTACGGATGATCTGATCTCGCGGCTACGAAAGGATGCACCCATTGCAGGGCCTGAACGCGTCTGCCGTGGCACGTTGCTTTCACGCAAGCAATATCTGCTGGACGTTCAGGAGCGAGGATTTCGCGATGCGCGATTGGAGGACCGTGTGCACATGGATGACAAAGACATTGCGCATTGGACAAGGGCCATCGCAAAAGAGGAGAAAGCCCGGCGAACGGAATGACTGTAGCCGTGTTTCTGCTTGCCTCGCCAAGGCAATGCTACAACCTGCTACGGCGTGGCAGGCAGAGAAGCGGTTACAACGACGGCGGCGTCGATGTCGATGTTGGGGTTGGAGTCATCTCGGCAGGCGTCGGTGAAACTAGCGGCGACGGAGCTGCAGAAGCAATGGCGAATTTGGTCCTGACCTCATCAAGCAGTTTTTTTTCTTCTTGGTAAATCTTCGCATCGTTAGTTGCAGCAATGTACTCTTTCGCTGCGTCGATTTGATTTGTGTCAAGCAGCAACAGCGCCACGTAAACGGCTGCGTGCGGATCGTGTAATTGGTCGGCTGGCAATTTTTGTATAACCTCAAGACCCTGGGCGCTCCGGCCAAGCCGGTCGAGGGAGAATGCGTAGGTCACGGCGCAATTGACTTCGTTAGGCGCGTGGTCATACGCCTCTTTCGCGAGATCGTACGACCGTTCTGGATTTTGCTCGACGTTGAGACCAAGTCGGGCGAGGTCTGCTGTGATCGGTGCCTCGTTGGGAGAGCTTTCGTGCAGGCGCTGAAGGACTTCATAAAGCTTTCCGGTTTCATTGTTCGCGCGATAAAAGCGGCGAAGCGCGTCGAGCGCCTCGCGCCGCATTGGCGGATTCTTCGCGACGCGAAGCCAAAGTTGTTCGGACTCTTTGTCGAGGTTCCACTTCGAAGCGAGGCGTGCCAGATCAAGTTCGCGTGCCGGCTGTTCGTCCGTCGCTTGTTCAGCCGAGCCCCAAAGTGTTTCGAATTCGGCGTCTGCGGTCCCGCCACTGCGGGATTGCGATCGCCGCGTTGCAATTGCCTGATACGCGAGGCGCAGATATTCGGCTTCGCCCCACATTCCGGTGCGCGTCCAGCGTTTCAAACGCGACCAGTTTTTTAGGTTTGAATATGCGTCTGCAACTGCGATGGAAGCGGGCGGCGAACTAAGTTTGTCTGGTGGCAACTTATCGATCCACTTCACAACGTCGCCAGCGAGTCCATTTTCGTTCATCCAGTTCATGAGCGACGCGAGATCGGACGGATTGCGCGCAGAAAATGGCTTCACTCTTTCCAACAAAAGACGGAACTTCTTCTCATCGAGCTTTTGATAGAAATTAAGGCAAAGAAGATAATCGCCGAATGTGACCTCTTGCGACATTTGAAGCTGTTGCGCAAAGTTATCCGCTGCGGCGATGTCATTGCGCGCCACGGCGTCATTCAGCAACGCCCGCAACGCGCCGGTGCGAAACGGAGCGAGTTTGCTGAGTCGGTCGAGCGTCTCGCGTGCTTTTGCGCTCTTTTCCGAATCGCTGGAGTGGATTTGGAGGGCCGCGAGATTGAACTGGTAGAGATCGTTCCCTGGCTCTTTCTTAACCGCGGCAGCGAATTGCTCTTGCTGCTCGGCGAAATTTCCTTCCGCGCGGGCCAGCCAACCCGCGACAACGTGAAAAGCGGCCCTGTCGCGATCGCTGGAGGCGACTTGACCCAGCGCTTTTCGCGCGAGATCGAGCTTCCCAAAGCGCAGCGCTGCTGAGGCTAGATTGAGCTGACTATCCGGATCCCTTGGCGACAATCGGGCGATTTGTGCGCGCCACGAGACGGCTTCCTCAAGGTTTTGTTTTTCCGCTGCTTCCGCCAGGATGTAATACGCTGGCAGAGAGTCCGGATCCAGCTTCATGACTTCTCGCGCGGTCCGTGCTGCTTCGATAAATCTTTCCTCCTGCAACATCGAAGCCGCCCGATGCAGCAAGCGGCTTTGGTGCCAGTCCCTATACAGCTTTGAGCCGTAACTAAAGAAAGCAACGCCCAGGAGAATAGCGACTACGAATGTCGCAACTAAAAGCGCGAGACGGGCCGGCCACAGTTGTCGCCGAAAAAAAGACTCAACAACAGGAAATATTTGGCCGGACCTTCTGTGCCTGGCATCTCTGATTTTTTCCGCCATTCTCGTGTTCTATCTCGTGGCGCGGCAAAGACTATGGCGCCACGCGCGCGGAGTCCCCTGACCGCAGGCTTCTAAGGTTGCGTCGCCGCTTTGGATTCTTCAATCGCAGGAACTTCTTCTATCGATTCCATGACCTCCTCCCTCAAACGGCGGCCCCAGACGTATCGCGCCAGTAAAACCTTGATCGTTGCGGTTAACGGCACGGCTAGGAGGGGGCCGAGCACTCCGCCAATAATCAAGCCCCAGACAAAGATCGACACGATCACTGTCATCGGATGCAGGCCGACATAATTTCCTACAATGCGCGGGGCGTAGAAGATGCCTTCGAGATTTTGTATCACGATGAAAATCAGCGTTACGCCAATCGGGTGCAACCAATCGCCCCATTGAAAAGCAGCGATAAGAACGGCTGGCACCCAGCATACAATTATCCCTATGTATGGGATCATCGTAAGGATGACAACGAGCAGGCCAATCAGTGGCGCAAAATTGAGCCCGATAAGCGTCAGCGCGGTCCCGATGAGGACCCCATCCACCAGACAAACAAGCAGCTGCCCTCGAAAATACGCTGTGACGTATTTATTGATCTCCGACAAGGCTTCCGCGACTTCGTCCCTGAGCGGCGATGCACGCAGTGGCAGGTATTCTTTCCATCTCCTTTCAATGCGCGGCTTTTCGTTGAGCAAGAAAAATAAATAGATTGGCACCAGGATGAGGCTAAGCAAAAACCCTGTGACCCCAAGAAAACCGCCGATGCTTTGCTTTAAGACCCCCCAGAGCCTGTCCATCAGCGTCGGAAGCGCCCGCTGCAGATTAGGCATTTGTTTTTCTACGTAAGCTTGAATGCGCTGCCGTTCGGCGGTGGTCAGCTTTGGTGGACTTGGCGCGATTGTTTCGCTTCCAGGGGTGATGGCTTGAGGTGTCGCAGATCCCTTTGGCGAAGGCGCGGCAGTCGCGGTTGGTTGCTCATGAGGAGTAGAGGACGCTGGGCCGATGAGCCAGTTTGTGAGACTTGTCGATGCAGACTTTTCATGCGCTCCGCCAAGTAACCCGAAAGTTTGGTCGAATCGATAGATAAGATCGGCAATACGGTCGCGCGCTTTTTCAGTGTAGGCGGGGACTTGCTTTGCGAAATTTGCGCTTTGGATTGAGATGGTTGGGACGAGCCAGGCAACCAATCCACCCAGCGCAAAAAAGGCGAGCGCGAAAAGGAGCGCGATTGCCTTGGTGCGACTGAGCGTGTCTCGAGACATTTTCGTCACCAATGGGTCGAGCAGATAAGTGAGAATCCCCGCGATGGCGACCGGAATCAAGATTGGCTGAAGGAAGCTGATGATATTGGCGCCAGTCCAGATCACCGCGCTAACGATTATGATGAGAAGAACAACAAAGAAAGCAGTAAGGGCTGCCCACATCGTTTTGCGCTGCCAGGGTGTTGGATAATCCTTCATACGCCCATCCTGCGCCGCTTCAGTTTTGTAGAACGGATGCGCTGGATTCGACATTTAATCACTGAGTTGGGTTTGCCTTTGTCGGCGGACCTTTGCTGATTGTTGTCTTGGTGCTCTCGATTTTCTCTGCGAGTTTCTTGTTTTTCGGATCGAGCGCCAGCGCTTTTTGCCACGATCCCAACGCCTCCGACACGCGATCCAATTTCAAATAAATGTCGCCAACGTGTTCGAACACAATGGGGTCGTCACGCTCTATGTTTTTCGCCGCGCGAAGCAGGTCGGCCAGCGCTTGATCGAAATTGCCCTTACGAAACTCAACCCAACCGAGGCTATCGAGGTAAGAGCCATTGTTGGGTTCGATCTCCAAGGCGTGTCTAATCATCTCCTCGGCCTCGTCGAGGTGCATGTTGTGATCCGCCCACATGTAACCAAGGTAATTGTAGGCCTCCGCCGCGTTGGCAGGATCGAGCGCGATTGATTTGCGAAGCAGATCCGCTGCTTTGTCATACAGACCTGCCTGCTCGGCAGTCGCGCCGTAGTTGAAGTAAAACTTGGCATTTACAATTTCGTTATCCTCATCGAGTTCCGCGTCGTGCAGCGCTTCTTCGAACGTCGCCACCGCTTGTTGAATTTGCTTCGCTTCGCGCTGAGCAATGGCGAGGTAATAAACGATTTCCGGCGCGCCTGGGAACCGGCGACGGGCTTCCGCCAGAAATTTCAAAGCGCGTTCTGGATCTTTGAGGGGGCCAAGGAACAGTTCCGCCAGGCGCAAATATGTGCCGGCATGATCGGGATTGATCAGCAGGCTTTGCTCGTAATTCGCGGCCACTTTGGCAAACTTGGCCTTGGCTTCATCAGCCCGGTTTGCGCGCTGAAGCGATCGCGCTTCTTCATCCAACACCTGCGCAAGCAAATCGTACGGCTGATATTTTTCCGGATGCTCCTTGATAATTTCCTCGAGCATTTCAACCGCTTTGTCGCGCTGGTTCGTTAAAATGAAACCGGTCGCGAGCTTTTCCCGTGCATTAGCGTCATCCGGTTGCAGCTCCAGCACGCGCAGATAAAGCGGGATCGCCTCCTTTAGTTGTTGCGACGACGCGTAGTAATCCGCGACGTCCTTGAGAACCGTGGGATCGTCATTGGCGTGCTCCGCTGCTTTTTTGAAAATTTCGTTGACTCGTCTCAATTCGTCCGGCTTCGGCTGCGAGTCTGGTTTGAAAAGGATGGCTACGTAAAGTTTCCCGAGCCGCGTCCAGAAATTTGCGTCGTCACTCCGGACTTTTGTGGCGCGATCCAAAACTTCGATTGCTTTTTTTTCTTCTCCCGCCGCAAACTCGATTTCGACGAGACGCTGGTAAGCCTCTATATCTCGCGGATTCAGCGCGACGGCGCGATTGGCATAATCGATCGCCTGGTCCGTTTTTTTAAGGTACTTCGCGTAAATGTAAGCTAGCTGGCGGTAAGGCTCGGCGTCGTTCGGATTTGCTTTGATTGCGTCTTTTAGAATGTCAATCGCCTGTGGAAAATCTTCCTGCCGTATCAGCAAAACGGCCACGCGCGACGCCAGGTCCGATTGGCCCGGATCGACATTAAGCACCTTACGATACGCCTCGAGCGCTTTATCCATCTCGCCGTTTTCCTCGAACGCCATTCCTTCCACAAAATGCGCGAGCGCCCCTGCTTTGTGTTCGCCCGCTGGACGCAAAACGAGGTCCGGTGCCGGTTTGAAGCTGAATGAATCATCCTGGCGGTCGATGTGTTTTATTCTTGCGGGCGAAGGTCCGATGTGAGGGGCCAGGGTGCGTGGAGTTTTAGCGATTCCGACGCTCGCCGCGGCGAGAAAAACAAGTGCGAAAAGAAAACCCAAGGGCGCGGAAACGCCACGTTTTCTCTGCTCCCTCATGCTTTCGAGTCTAGCTTTCGGCGGCACCCTCCGCAAACCAGCCTTCGTCCGGCGGCTTGAGGCTACGGCTTGGCAGGCCAGCCTTCGCCCTGTGGAGACAGCCGTGTCGGCTGCGCACTCGAGGAATGCGGGCGGCACGCCCACCTCCACGGCAAAAGCCGTGGCAGCTCCGGTGGGACCAGTCTAACGATACAAGTGCGCGCGCACTACGTCTTGTAACGGAGACGCTTCTTATGGCGACTTTGCTTCATCCGCTTGCGGCGCTTGTGTTTTGCAATCTTCGCTTTGCGTCTTTTTTTGAGAGAGCCCATTCAGGTTTTCCAGATTTGCGAGCCGGATTCAACCATCTAATGCGACAGGTTGCAACTGAGTATTTCCTTCGGCACCAGCGCCAGCATCACTAGACGCCGTCCTCGCAAATGGGATGGAGCGGTTTTTCTTCAGGTTGCGCCGGGAACACTGGCCCGAAAGCTTTGGCAGTTCTTAGATGAAAGATCAGGCTCGAGGTTTAGATGGTTTTATGATGTTGCGCCGACGCGTTGAATGAACCATTCGACTGTTGCAGAAAGCGTATGCGCCCCCGACTGGTCGTGAAGCTCGACTGTGACGGAAATGAGGGAACGTCCTTTTGATGAAAGTTCGATGTCGAGCTGTGCGAGAGACTCAGGTGTGACGCCTGCCGTCGATGTCACAACGCCGTTCGCCGGTCTGCGGAACTTTGCTTCAAGTCGGCGCACGACTGGAACGATTCCTTGGGCGGAGCCGAAATGCCTTAGCAGTAATTCACCGCTCGATGCCTCCGCAAGAGCTAGCTGAGCACTTGCGTGAACCGTGCCGAGATGATTGAGATAGGTGCTTGTCCGATGGAAGTTGCAGCAACCGCGCCGGCTCGGCGGCCGTCTGAATGCCGAGGAAGCTGTTAAAAGGCAATTCGGTGACGCTGTTCTTCACATCCATATTACATCTTGCGAGAGCAAGTTAAACGTTCTGGTCGACTTCACGAAATATCGCTTCAACAGTCTCGATGTAGTGGCTTGGATTCGGAGGATGGAAAGTGCGCCGTGCCCAGTCTAGCAGTCTCGGACCTGAAATCTCGAGATCGGCCGGATGAGCGCTAGCATACTGCGATAAGACCCAGGCCGACCGTGGAAAAAGATGGAAGTGGACAGAACGCGTCTGCTCGGCGAAGAGCGCGCAGTAGACACGCTCCGGTTGAATAACAACTTCAATAGCTCGTATAGCGGCCGCCAGTGTGGGGCCCAAGGATGTGAGCGTGTTGCAGTCAAGCCTGGAAAGAGAAAGCGAAGGGATCTTGGGGCTGAGAATCAGATATCCAGGAATAGGACAGCTAAGACACGGTGCCACGACGAAGTGCTCGTTGACGTAAACGGGTGACTTCGAAATGATTTTGTTCACAATGTGCGCGCAAAAACGTCTAATAAGAATTAAAGCGAATCAGTCTAATTTTTATCACTGCTTTAGCATCGCATCCCGCTTCGACTTGAATTCGGTGCCGGGTTTCCATTCTGGAAATTTGTCGGCGTTCGCGACCTGGTAGCCGACTTCGAATAGAAGATCGATATCTTGGACCGCGCCCGAAAGGTCCCAGTTCGGATCAACTTCGTCCGACACCTGATGATAACGATGCGCGGTGTAATCGTCTTTCTTTTGTTGGCCGAAATCAGCCGGTTTGCCGATGAAATCTTTGCCGCCGCCCGTGTAAAGCGCAGGGACACCAAGCTTGGAAAATTCAAAATGATCAGCGCGGTAAAAGCTGCCTTTTTCAGGCTGGCTGTTCGGCGTCATCACGCGCCCGTTTCGCTTGGCGGCGGCGGCCAGTAGGTCATCAAGCGTTGAATTATTGTTGCTCAGGTCCTCGATGTCGCGCGTTTTTCCCCACGGATTCACGGTGTCGATATTGATGTCAGCGAGCGTTTTCTCGAGCGGATAAAGTGAATGTTGCGCGTAGAATTTCGCGCCGAGCAATCCCGCTTCCTCAGCGGTCGTGGCCATAAATAACACCGGGTGTTTGGGCGGCGGGTTCAATTTTGTGAACGCGCCTGCGAGTTGGATGATCGAGGCGACGCCGGACGCGTTATCGATTGCTCCATTAAAAATCTGATCGCCTTGCAATTCGGGGTGACGCCCAAGATGATCCCAGTGCGCGGTATAAATGACGTATTCGTCCTGCAATTTCGGATCGCTCCCCTCGAGTTTGCCGATGACATTGCGCGATTTGAATGAGTGAAGTTGTTGCTTGATGTCGATGTTGGCTCTCGCATTCAACGCCACCGGCCGGAATTCTTTTGTGGTCGCCGACTTCTTCAGCCCGTCGAAATCTTGACCGCAATCGGCTAGCAATTTCTTGGCGACATCGAGCGTGATCCACGAGCGCACTTCTACGGCGTCCATGTTCTTGTTTGGCGCGTCGATCTCATAATTCTCCGTGGCCCAACTCGTTTTCACGACCGAGTAGGGATAGGCGGCCGGTCCGGTCTCGTGAATGATGACGGCGGCCGCGGCGCCTTTTTGCGCGGCGATTTCGTATTTGTAAGTCCAGCGCCCGTAGTACGTCATCGCTTTTCCCTTAAACATTTTGCCATCAAGCTTTGATGAGTCCTTTGGATCGGGAATCGCGGGGTCGTTGATCAACATCAAAATCGTCTTGCCCCGGACATTGGCATCCTTGTAATCGTCCCAGCCGTAATCCGGCGCGACGATGCCATAGCCGACAAAGACCAGGTCCGAGTTGTTGACCTTGATCTCTGGTTGAAGACGTGCCGATGAGGCAACGAAATCGTCGGGATATTTCAGCTCGGTCGTTTTATCGCCGACCGTGAACGACATTCGCGGTTCGCTCTTGATCCCGGCCAGGGGGACTTCCTGCACATAGCTTCCGTCGGGATTTCCCGGCTTAAGACCCATCTGCTTGAACTGATCACTGATGTACTTGACCGAAAGTTCTTCGCCTTTTGTTCCCGGCGCGCGACCTTCGAATTCATCGGATGCGAGAATCTTAATGTGCGCAAGCAAACCGTCCGGCGTGATCGCGTCCAGCGCCGGCTGCAAACGCAATGCCAATTCATCGGCCGTGAGACTAGACGCGGCGACACCAAAAAGGATTGCGACCAACCGGCGTCCAATTTTCATTTTCTCTTCTGTAACGGCGCTCTGTGAGAGCCGCAAGATAATGACGAAGCACGAATGACCAAAACAGTCAGCTGGTCGTTATGCTTTTATTTTTGTCGTTTCTTCGTCCTTTGCCATTCGGATTTCGTCATTCCAGCCACACGTATTTGTAAGGATGATGATCAAGAATCGTCGGATACCAGCCTTTCACGCTCGGGCGGATCAAAAAAGCGTGGGTGTAAAAAAAGACCGGCGAGATCGGGGCGTCCTCGAGCAGAATTGCCTCCGCCTTCTGAAATGCGGCGTATCGAGCTGCTTGATCACCAGTTTGGCTGGCTTCGGCAATAAGCCGATCGTAATCGGGATTGACCAGCCAGTTTGATTGTTCGTCCCATTGGTCACCCAAAGATCGAGAAATGAATTTGGATCGACGTAATCGCCGATCCAGGTCGAACGAATCACCCGATAATTCATCTGACGCCGCGAATCGAAATAAACCTTCTCTTCTTGATTCACGAGCGTGGCGGCGACGTTCAAATTTTGGCGCCACATTTGCTGGACGGCCTCTGCGATGAGCTTGTGGTTTTCGGATGTGTTAAACAGAATCTCGATCGGTGGCAGGCCGCGGCCATTTGGATAACCTGCCTGCGCGAGCGTTTTGCGTGCAAGATCGACATCGTCCGGAATCGAAGATTGGCAGGTGTAGCCAGCCGTGTTCGGCGGCGTGAAACACGAAGCGGGCAATTGCGCCCCGTGCGTAACCCTGTTGACAATGCTTTCGCGATCGATGGCCATGGCGAGCGCGCGACGAACCAGACGGTTATTGAGCGGCGGCCGGGTCACATTCACACGATAAAAATAAGTGCCGAGATATGGATCGACGCGCAGGAACTCAGGATGTTCGCGGCGGTAGCGATCGATGCGGTTGATCGGCATGGAGTCGGTGACGTGTAACTGGCCGGAGCGAAACGCGTTCTTCAATGTCATTGCTGTCGATTGTGTGAAAAACAATCTCGTGTAATCGGACCTTCTGCGCTTCCCAGTAAGTCGCACTCTTTTTAACGTGCACACGATCATTCAGTCGCCATTCTTCGAGTGTGAACGGCCCGTTGCCAACGTAGCGTCACGGTTTGGTCCAGCGACTGCCGCGTTCCAAAACCGGACCGTACTTTTGGATTGTGGAAATGGGCACGGGAAACCAGGAGTAATGATTAAGGAGAGAGAGAAAGTAAGGCGTTGGATTGGTCAGCGTGATCTGCAGCGTCCAATCATCGAGAACGCGGAAACCGACTTTCTCGAAGTTGTCGATCTTTCCTTTGTTAAACGCCTCCGCGTTTACGACCGGATACAGCATGTATGCAACTGGAGAAGCAAGCGCGGGCGATAGAATGCGGTGATAGGATTCGGCAAAGTTTTGCGCGACAACCGGGTCACCATTGGACCACTTTGCGTTATGCCTGAGATGAAACGTATAAATCTTTTCGTCCGGCGAAATGTCCCAGCTCTCGGCTACACCGGGGACGGGATGCAGATCGTGCGGATCTTCGGAAACGAGACCCTCCAGGAGCGCGGAAATGATGTTGAGCGAGCTGACACTGTTTACGATTTGCGGATCGAGATCCTGGACTTCCTGGCCGTTGCCCTTGTGCAGAATCTGGAGCCGGTTGCCTCTTTCGACGTGAGTTTCGGCACGATGACACGAGAGGAGCAAACATGCGCCGAGCGCGAGAATGCCGGGGAGCGCACGCGCCCTCGCGTGCTGACGAGGGCGCCCTTGCCGTCGCGGATTTTTTCCAAATGAGTGAGCTTTCAGAATGGAAGACGCGAGAGAGCGTGCCGCAAGGGCGCGGCAACCGGTGCGGGAGGCGCGTGCCCTTCCCGAATCAGAGCAATCACGCGTGCATTGATGCGAACACGAGCGCCTTTTCGTTTGTTCTGCGCGCGCTGTGGGCTCCCTCACCTTCGTTCAGTATGACAGCGCTGACTCATCTCCCTTCCTGTGAAGGACCGGTGGGCGCTTTCTGTTTGTCCTGCGGTCCGATGCCGATCTTTTTCAGGAACGGCTGGATCGATTGTTTCCGCCCGAGGAACTTCTCGATGGAGATGTTAACGTCGCGCGAGTCGCCCGGCTCGTAAATTTCACGACGCAATCGCAATCCGGCCTGTTTGTCGAGGTAACCGTCTTTGGCGTTTTCAAAGACGGTCGCCATATCGGCAGCAATCGCATCCGCCCAGGCGTACCCGTAATAACCGGCATCGTATCCATTTAAATGCCCAAAGTAGGCAACGAACGTCGTGCTCGGATCGATTGGCAGAAAAACTTTTTCCAGGATCGGATTCGAAATCGCCACGGAGTCGTAGGAGTCATCTTCTGGGTGTTGATCGTGCAGTGCCAAGTCGAGCGATGCGAACGCAAACTGGCGTCGATAAAAAACACCGGCATTGGCCAGCTTGGTGTCATTCATTTTCTTTATTATTTCCGCTGGAATCTTTTTCGAGGGATCGCGGTAATCGGCGGCAAATGTGTCGAGCACCCTTTTATCCCAGACCCAGTTTTGCAACATTTGCGAAGGCGCCTCGACAAAATCCCCCGGAACATGAGTCCCGGAAAATCGGCCATACTTGGCGCGAGTGACAATTGAATGCAGGGCGTGACCGAATTCGTGGAACAATGTTTCGACGTCGGTATGTGTCAGCAGAGATGGCTTGTCTGCAGTTGCAGGTGGAAAATTGCAGAGCAACGCCACTGTTGGCCGTTGGTATTTTCCATCCGATAACAGTTTGCCACCGATAATTTCGAACTGTGCGAAGTGATTGAATTTTCCTTCGCGCGGAAACATATCGAGATAAAACATGCCGAGCGGCTCACCCGTGACGGAATCGGTCACCAGATAAAGGTGCAGATCATCGATCCACTTGTAAGGCGCAGTGATCTTTTCAAATTTCAGGCCGAAAATGCTCTGATAAATGTGGAACATGCCGTCGAGCACTTTCTGGAACGGAAAATACGCGCGCAACGCTTCCTTATCGACGGAGTATTTTTGTTTGTTCCGCTGGTTGCTGTAGTAGCGCCAGTCCCAAACCTCCAGCTTGGTGTTAGGATCGTTCGTGTCGGCGGCTTTCAATTTTTGTAACTCCGCCACTTCGCTGTCGAACTTTGGCTGGATTCCGGCAACCAGGTCATTGATATATTTTCCCGCGCTGGCCCCGGTCTTCGCCATTTTGATCTCGGTCTGGAAGTCATCCCACGATTTATAACCCAGCCGCAACGCGATCTTATTCCGGAGTGCAAGCATTTGGTTGAGAATGGGAACGTTTGTATCTTTCGCGAGGGTCTCTCGAACGACGTAGAGTTGCTTGCGCGTGGCTTCGCTCTTCGCGTTTTCTTCCACGGTATTGAATTGCCAGGTAACGTTTGCCATTACTGTGTAGGCATCGTCTCCAGTCCTGATACCAGGCGAGGCGAAGAAACTGTCGGGCAGACCGTCGAGGTCGGCCTTTGTAAACATGACCGGCGCGTTTGCCTTGACGATGTTCGTGTCGAAATCAGTTCCTAACTTGGACAACTCCTTGCGGAGCTGCTCGACTTCTTTGCGCTGATCGGGCGACAAATCCAAGCCAGCGCGGCGATAATCGCGCAGTGTTTCATTGAGCAGCTTTTCGTCTTCGCCCGAAAGCTTGGGGTGCGTGTCTGCGAAAGCCTTGATGGCCTTGTAAACGTCCTCGCGGTAATCAATTCCGACAGCCCATTCTTGGAAGGCCTTTACCGCGTTCTCCGCGGCACTGCGCATTGCGGGATTTGGGTTCGTCTCTTTGATGATCGCTGCCTTGTTCGCCGCAATTCCGGCCTGATACGCGAGGTCGTCGAGCGCGACGACGGTGCTCTTAAACGTGACTTTGCCCAGATCCTGGGCGCCAATCTGGTCCAGTGCCTTGTTCGCTTTCGCGATCGCATCCTTCATGGAAGTTTCGACCGCTTTCGGCGTTTGCTCCCAATCGGGAATCGTTAGGACTGCGTGCGCCTTCGCGGCAGCAGGGCGAAAATCATCGACCGTTTTTAGATCGGCGGCGGAAAGGGATGAAGTCGAGGTAATGAGAGCGACGGGCAAACAAAGAAGCGGCAAATTCATGGCAAGGAAGATTGGCCAACACCTGTATGCGTGTGCATTGGGAAAGGCAAATTCAGGAGATGGTGTTGGGCGCGAGATCTGCTGCGATTCCTAGGTTGCGTTTGACGACTGCGCAAGCTAGGAAACGTTCTCCGCGATGATTCAGAAATTTTTCCTCGCCTTTATTCCGATTTTTGTCGCGATCGATCCAATCGGGCTCGTCGCGATCTTTACGGGGCTTGCCGCCAGCGCTTCGCCCGAGCAGCGGAAACGCCAGGCTTCTCTCGGAATCTTCACGGCGCTCTGCGTGGCTATCGGATTTATTTTTCTCGGGGAGATTATTTTCGACGCACTTGGCATCACGGATGCGGACTTTCAAGTCGCCGGTGGTCTAATTCTGCTTGCTCTGGCAGGCCGGGAATTGCTCAATCTTGGGACGTCCGACCATGGCGGCAGCGATGAATTCGGAATCGTGCCGCTTGGAATGCCGTTAATTGCCGGGCCGGCGTTGCTGACTGCGCTGCTTATTCTCGTCGATACGGTAGGCTTGGTGTTCACGCTGGTCTCGCTTCTGGTCAATCTCGGCTTAGTTGCAGCGGCGTTCTGGAATGCAGACTGGTTTACGCGTTGGATGGGCAGGCAGGGCTTGCGCGGCGTCTCGAAGATTGTCGCGCTTCTTCTAGCCGCGATCGCAGTCAGCCTGATCCGGCGCGGCTGGCAAGGCGTGTAATCTACGCTCCGGCGATATCGCCGGTTCACATCACTTCGAGATAGCTCGAAGTTAAAAAGTCGTTTCGAAACGTGAACCGCTGGCAATGTGCCTGCGCGATGAAGGCCAGAATTCTTTTAGCTCTGCGCTTTTATCACCGGCCTGATATCGCCGATTGAGCTCGGTCTCAATCGCCTTAATCTCATCCTGTTGTGGAAGCGGCATCCCGCTATAGATGTACGCGGGCACCTCATTGCGTGTCCGAGCTAGCGGCTGCGTTGCATAGAGATCCAGGCGGCGCTTCTGCAGTTGCTCCGTCGCCCAATTCCTGTAAACCGGGTTTGGATATCCCCACACTTCCGCCGTAGTAGCGTATCGGGAGTAGGTGTAACCGCCCGTTACCGCCGGACCCGGCGGTGGCGCGGGCTGTTGTGCGCAGCCAATCAGGCTGGCGGCAAATGCTGCTAATAGTAATCGTTTCATACTCTTTAATTGCTAGACTTTGTTTAGAGACTCACTTGCGACTATTAAACCACAGAAATTGCTCGCAGTCGCAGGTTTATTTTGCTTTTCCGTTGACGGGATTCTGGTGTAAAGTCGGCAAATCCAAACAGCCGACTCCAAGCCGAATCAGACTAACACACTGAGAGGTAGCTCTGGTCATTGACACACCGGTACCTCTTGTTACTATCCTCGCTCTATGAGATTTCCACTTCCGCTTACAGCAAAGATCGCGACTTACGTGATCGGGCATAAGTTGCGTGGCACCAAGAAGTTCGCCACGGTGCTGCAACTCGAGCCGCTGCACACCTGCAACCTGACGTGCACTGGCTGCGGACGAATCCGAGAGTACTCCACTTCGCTTAAAGACATGATGAGCCTGGAGGATTGCCTCGGGGCGGCGCAAGAGTGCGAGGCGCCGATGATTTCAATCTGCGGCGGCGAGCCGCTGATCTATCCGCATATCGAAGCGCTGGTGAAAGGGTTGCTCGAACAGAAGCGGATCGTTTACATCTGCACAAACGCCATGTTCATGCGCAAGAAGATGCGCGAGTGGCTCACCAAAGAATTGCGGGCAGCGGAGAATGCCAGTCCGGCTCGGACCGGATTGCGCAAAGAACTAGAAGAAAAGATCTACGCCTTGGTCGCGAAAGGATTGGTCTCAGAAAAAGACGCTGCGACTATCCGCAATCCGCAATCGCCAATCCGCGATTGTACAATCGGACCGACACGTTGGATGTATTGGAACGTGCACCTCGATGGTCTCGAGCGGACGCACGATCTCATCGTCGAGCGCGAAGGCGTTTTCAAGGAGTGCATCCTCGCGATCAAAATGGCGAAGCTGCTCGGCTACCAAGTCGCGACCAACACGACGATTTACAAGGAAACCGACATGCAGCAGATCGAGCAGATGTTCGATTATCTTTCCGATCTGGGCGTCGATGGCCACACTATTACTCCGGGATACGATTATGACGCCGCGAAGAAAGACATGATCAAGCGGCTTAATTTGCGCCCGGAAAACTTCTTCCTCACCCGCGCGATGACGATTCAGAAGTTCCAAAAGATCGAGAAGTGGATGAATCGGTACACGTTTTTGGGGACGCCGGTCTATTTCGAATTTCTCGCGGGCAAGCGTGATTTGACGTGTTCAGCATGGGCAATTCCGACGCGCAACATTCGTGGCTGGAAGGGGCCCTGCTATCTCATGACCGACGGGCATTACTCGAGCTACGCAGAATTACTTGAAAAAACCGAGTGGGACCGATATGGAGTCGTGAACGGCGTGGCGCGCGACAGTCGTTGTGAAAATTGCATGGTGCACTGTGGTTATGAACCAACCGCAACTTTGGGTCTGCAAGCGCAGCGCGGCGACACTTGGAAAACGGTCAGATTCAACTTCGG
>Ga0066710_100001772_pt1 | contig 16598 bp, 11 predicted proteins | sample GraSoiAngelo_159_FD_79666 | JGI IMG/M metagenome (GOLD analysis project Ga0066710, IMG submission 79666) | Grasslands soil microbial communities from the Angelo Coastal Reserve, California, USA - 14_1009_16_40cm | ecosystem: Environmental > Terrestrial > Soil > Grasslands | place: USA... | reverse complement strand
GGGGATGGGGGCTCGGCGTCTCACGCTACTCGCGCCACCCGGCGGAGGCGGTCGAGTTCATAGGATTCGCCACCACGCTCGAGGCGCAGCGCCAGTTCTGCGGCCCCAGCGGCTATCCTCCGGCGCTCGAGGCCGCGTACCACGACCCGGCGCTGCTGGCGGCCGATCCGTTTCTCGCCCGCCTCGAGGTCCTGCACGAGGACGCGGTGCTGCGCCCGCCGGTGCCGCGCTACGCGCTCGCCTCCGACATCCTCCAGCGGCACCTGAGCGCCGCGCTGGCCGGCCAGGTTCCGGTGGCGCGGGCGATGCGCGACGCCGCCCGCGAGACGCGGCTGATGTTGCCGCCGCCCCCCCATCCCGCCGGGCTCAGGGCGCCGTGAACGACGCTCGCCGCGCGGCGACCCCCGGTGGCACGGGGCTCGGGCGGGAATGGCGGGAGGACTTGCTGCTCCTGCCCGCCGTGATCGTGGCAGCGGCGGTGGTGGGGATCCCGATCTTGCGCGTCGTGCAGCTCAGCCTGAGCCGGGTGGAGCTCGACGGCGGGCTCAAGATCGCGTGGAACGGTCTCGGGCAGTTCGTGCGCCTGTGGCAGGACGGCCGCTGGTGGATCGCGCTTCGCAACACCACTGAGTTCACCGTGCTGTCGATCGTCTGCGAGATGGCGCTGGGGGTGGCGGGGGCGCTGCTGCTGCATCGCAGCTTTCGCGGCCGCGGCGCCGCGCGCGCCCTCGTCGTGCTCCCCTGGGCGTTGCCGACGGCCGTCATGTCGCTGGGCTGGGCATGGATCTTCAATGACGCGTTCGGGGTGATGAACGACCTGCTGCTGCGGATCGGAGTGCTCGACCACCCCGTGGCATGGCTGGGCCGGCCGGACACGGCGATGGCCGCGATGGTGGTGGCGGACGTGTGGAAGACCACGCCGTTCGTGACGCTGGTGGTGCTCGCGGGGCTGCAGGGGATCTCGGTGGAGGTGCAGGAGGCGGCCGCGCTCGACGGGCTCACGGGCGGGCAGCGGCTGCGGCACATCGTCCTCCCGCTGCTCAGGCCGGCGCTGCTCGTGGCGCTGGTGTTCCGCATCATCCAGGCGTTCGGCGCGTTCGACGTGGTGTACGTCATGACCGGCGGCGGCCCGGGAGGCTCGACCGAGACCGTGTCCCTGTATGCCTACAAGAACTACTTCCGGTACCTCGACTTCGCCTACGGGTCCGCCGTGGCCGTGCAGAGCGTGCTGCTGGTCGGGCTCGTGACGGCGGCGCTGATGCGCCTATCGAGCGGGAGCCGGGGAACGCGATGAACCGCCTCCCGCGCTGGCTGTCCCGCCTGGCGGGCCAAGCGCTGTTCGGCGCGGCCGTGCTCGCGCTCGTCGCGTGGAGCCTCGCCCCCGCCGTGTGGCAGGCGCTCACCGCCCTCAAGCCCGACGCCCAGATCACGCACATGCCGCTCGTCTACCTTCCCCGGCCGGCCACGTGGGAGCACGTGGCGCGGTTGTGGCAGCGCAAGCCGTTCGGCACCTACCTGCTCAACAGCGCCTGGGTCTCGGCATGGGCCACGCTGCTGTGCGTGGCGGTGGCGGCCCTCGCGGCGGCGCGCGTCGCGCGCCTGTCGGCCCGGAGCCGGGAGGGCCTGCTGCTGGGGCTGCTCGTCATCTCGCTGTTCCCTCCCATCCTGCTCCTGTTTCCGCTCTACGAGGGCGCGCGCGCGCTCGGCTGGATCAACCATTCGCTGGCGCTGATCCTGCCCTACGCCGCGCTCAACCTGCCGCTCGCGCTGTGGGTCCTGGAGAGCGCGTTCCGGCAGCTCCCGGCCGCGCTGGACGAGGCGGGTCGCGTGGACGGGCTCTCGCCGCTCCAGCGCGTGGCGCTCATCCACGTCCCCGTCGCCCTGCCGGCGGTGGCGACCACGGCGCTGCTGGTGTTCATCTTCTGCTGGAACGAGTTCATGCTGGCGGTCACGTTCATGACGCGCGACGACCGGAAGACGGTGACCGCGGGGATCGCGAGCGTGAGCGGCGCCTCGGTCTACGAGATTCCCTGGGGGCAGCTGGCGGCCGCGGTGCTCATCGCGACGCTGCCGCTGCTGGTGCTGGTCCTCCTGTTTCAGCGCCGGATCGTGGCGGGGCTCACGCGGGGGGCCGTCAAGGGATGAGCACCGGAGAGCTGCGCGGCAGCCGGCTGACGAAGATCTACCCGGGGGGTGTCACGGCGCTCGACGACGTGTCGTTCGTCGCGCACGGGGGCCAGGTCCTCACGCTGCTGGGACCGTCGGGCTGCGGCAAGACCACGCTGCTGAGGATCGTGGCCGGCCTGGAACAGCCCACCACCGGGACGCTGGAGCTGGACGGCCGGCGGCTCGACGACGTGCCTCCCGGCCGGCGCGAGGTGGGGTTCGTGTTCCAGAACTACGCGCTCTACCCCCACCTCACGGTGGCGGAGAACATGGGGCTCGCCCTGAGGGTGCGCGGCGTGCCGGCCGCCGATCGGTCGCGGCGCGTGCGCGAGGTGGCGGAGATGCTGGGGATCGCCGGGATGCTCGGGCGGCGTCCCGCCGAGCTCTCGGGGGGCCAGCAGCAACGGGTGGCCCTGGGGCGGGCGCTGGCGCGGAGGCCGCGCCTCTACCTGCTCGATGAGCCGCTGTCCAACCTGGACGCCGCGCTGCGCGAGGACATGCGCGCCGAGCTCAAGCAGCTGTTCCGCCGCCTCGAGGCCACGGTGCTCTACGTCACGCACGACCAGGCGGAGGCCATGAGCCTCTCCGACGAGGTGGCCGTGCTGCGGAGCGGGCGGATCGTCCAGCGGGCCCCGCCGCTGGACCTCTACGCCCGGCCCGCCGACCTGTTCGTGGCGAGCTTCGTCGGCAGCCCCAGGATCAACGTGTGGCACGGCCGAGCGGACGGACGGCAGCTCGAGTGTCGCGGCGTGCGCGTCCCCCTGCCGGAGCGGCTCGGGGGTCGCGAGGCGCTCGCGGTCGGCATCCGGCCCGAGCACGTCGAGGTGTCCGACGCGGAGATCCCGGGCGCGTGGCCGGCCGAGCTCTTGGTCGACGAGCCGATCGGGCCGCGCAGCCTGCTCACGCTCCGGGTCGGCGGCGAGGAGGCGCGCGCGCTCGCCGAGCCCCGGGAGTGGCCGGGCCGGCTCTGGGCGCGGTGGCCGGCGGATCGCCTGCACTGGTTCGACGGCGCGACCGGCGGGAGGCTGTAGCCCGGGGCCGGGGGAGCCGGCGGGCGCCCGCTCGCTTCCCCAGAACCACCCCGACCGACCGGGCCCGGAGTGGGGAAATATTGGTCCGCTGCCGGCCAATCTCATCCAAAACTCGGAGCCAATCACATCCGGTCGATCACCACGGGGGGACGCGCCGCACTCGTGGTGCCAGCCATGCGAGCTCCTGTCAGGGGGAGACGGCCATGGAGAAGAACGGGTTCGTGAGGAAGGCGGTCTGCCGGAGCGGCGCTCTGGCGGCCGCCTTCATGCTTGTCGGGGCAATCGTGGCGCCGTCGGGCGCCGAGGGTCAGGTGGGCTCGGTGAGCGGCCGGATCACCGACGAGGAGGGCGCTCCGCTCGCCGGTGCCAACGTCGCGCTCGTCGAAGCCCGGCGCGGAGCGGTCAGCCGCACGAACGGCGACTATGCGGTGGACAGCGTCGCCGCGGGGAGCTACACGATCGAGGCCCGGTTGATCGGCTACCGGGCGCAGCGCCAGCTGATCGCCGTGAACGCGGGCGAGCGCACCACGCTGGATTTCAAGCTGAAGGCCGATCCGCTCAAGCTCGAGGGAGTCGTGGTCACCGGCACCCAGACTCCGCGGATCAAGCTCCAGGCCAGCCAGGCGGTGTCGATCCTGACGGCCAAGGACCTCACCCAGGCCTCGCCCCGCAGCACGACGGAGATCCTGCGCTATGTGCCGGGCTTCACCCGCGTCGAGAGCTCCGGCGGAGAGGTGAACGAGAACATCTCGATGCGCGGCATCCTGGGCGTCGAGTACGTGATGTTCATGGAAGACGGCCTGCCGGTGTTCCCCACGATGCACACCTTCTTCATGAACGCCGACAACCTGTTCCGCGTCGACGAGAACGTCGAGCGCGTGGAGGTGGTCCGCGGCGGCAGCTCGGCGCTGTTCGGCTCCAACACGCCCGGCGCGATCGTGAACTTCATCAACAAGACCGGCGGCGCGGAGATCGCCGGCGAGCTCAAGGCCACGGCGGGGACCGAAGGCCTCGCCCGGAACGACCTCAACTTCGGCGGCCCGCTGGGCGACCGCTGGCGCTTCAATCTGGGCGGGTTCTACCGCTACGACCACGGCATCCGCGATCCGGGCTATCCGGGGATCCGCGGCGGGCAGTTCAAGGGCAGCGTCACGCGGCTCCTGGACTCCGGGTACCTGCGGCTCTCGACCAAGCTCATCGACGACCACAATCAGTTCATCCTCCCGCTGCCGTTCGTCGATCCCGGCCATCCGCGCTACGTGTCCGGCTTCTCCGACTACGGCGCGATGAACACGAATGAAGGCCTGGACGTGCGAGTCCCGATCCCGACGGGAGAGCTGGAGCTCCCGCTCGACGACGGGCTGCGCACCAAGGGGTCGTGGCTGACGGCCGACCTGGGGCTCGATTTCGCGCAGGGGTGGAAGCTCCAAAACGGAGCCCAGCTCATGCAGGACGAACAGGGCTGGAACGCGATCCTGCCGTTCGACGTGATGCCCGCCGGTGCATTCGCCCAACAGGAGCTGATCCGGCTCGCCCGCGCCGGGCTCATCGACTCGACGACCGCGAGCTACCGGCTGTATTACACGAACCACTTCACGGACTTCGGTGGTCACGCGGCCTTCGACACGCCGAACGGCCTCGTGTCCACCGGCGGCGAGTGGCACGTGGAGAAGCCGCTGACGGCGTTCCAGGACCAGCTCCAGATCAAGAAGGCCGCCGACTTCGGCACCCTCGCGCTCGGCCTGTACTTCGCGAACTACACGCAGACCAACCGCTGGTTCTTCACCGACATCCTGACGGACGTGCGCGACAACCCGCGGTTCGTGGACCTCGTGATCACCGACGGAACCAAGACGATCGACGTCACGAAGAACGGGTTCCGGAACTTCCTCTCCAACTACGTCAACGGGACCGGCCAGTCGACGATCGTCTCCGGCGTGCTGGGCAGCGAGCTCAAGCTCCATGACCGCTTGCGCGCCGATGTCGGCGCCCGCTGGGAGTACGACGATTTCGTGCAGACCTCCGAGAACACCACCACGATCGACCTGGACGGCAATCCCAACACGCCCTACGACCGGGAGACGTGGGGCGATGGCACGTTCCGGCACTTCAGCCGCAATCTCGACGACTGGGCGGCCTCGGTCGGGCTCAACTACAAGGTGACCGACCAGCTGGCCCTGTATGCCCTGGGATCGCGCGCGTACAAGATGCCGGCGCTCGACGAATTTCTGGTGGCGGGCGCGCAGCAGGCGGTCGAGCTGTTCGAGCCGCGCCGCACGCGCATGGTGGAGGGCGGCGTCAAGTACTTCCCGGAGCGGTTCGGTTTCACCGTGAATGGGTTCTACGGGGTGCTCAAGAACATCGTCGGCCAGGGCGCGGTCGTGGATACCACCACCGGCCGCATCACGTGGGTGATCCGGACCAGCCCGGAGAACGTCTCCTACGGCGCCGAGATCGAGCTGTCGGCCCGCGTGGTCAAGGGCCTGAGCCTGCTGGGCAACGCGACGCTCCTCAAGGCCGAGCTGGGCAAGGGCGCCGGCGCGGATATCGGCAGCTGGATCAACGGCGTGCCTGCCTTGATCGGCAATCTGGCCGCGACGTATTCCACCGCCCGCGTCGGGCTCCTCGCCGACCTGCACTACGTGGGGAAGCGGTACTCGGACTTTGCGACCGGCACGCGGCTCCCGTGGTACGCGTACAGCAATTTCGGGGCGTCGTACCGCTTTCCCGGAGCCGGGCTCTCGGCCGCGGTCGATCTGCTCAATGCGTTCCAGTCCAGAGGACTGGAGGAAGGCAACCCGCGGCTGACCGGCGCGCGGCCGGTGTTCCTGGCGCGCCCGATCTTGCCCCGGCGGGTGACGGCGTCGGTCAGGCTCGACTTCTAGCGTTGCGTACGGAACGCCGGCTCGGATCCGATGGGTGCGGGCCGGCGTTCTCGAGCGGGAAGGCCCGATGCTCGCGTTGCTGCTGCTGCTCACGGCGGCGCGGCCGGTGCTCGAGTTTCCCGAGCCCGGCCTCGACAATCCCGCGGCATACCAGGGCTACCACACGCGGTTCTACCGCGACGCGCGCGGCGATGCGGTGCAGGTCTACCTCGACGGGCGCAGCGGTCGGGTGGTGCTGCTGTGGGCCGACGCCGCCGACCAGAGCGCCGCGTTCACCGCCCGCGACACGGCCGGCGCCCCGGTGGTCCTCGCGTGGGGTTCGCCCGGCGCCGACGTCTCCGCGGCGGAAGGCCACCGCGCGGTTGCCTACCGGCTCCGGCTGCCGGCGAGGCCGGTTGCCGTGGGCCAGTTCGCGCTGGGCTCGATGCGCTGGGAGCGCGACATCCAGTACCAGCGCCTGCACCTCGCGCCCATCGATTCCACCCTGCCGCCGGTGCCCGAGCTGGCGGAGCTCGTGGAGCGGCTCGGCCGGCTCGATGCTCCCGAGCGTCACCGGCACCTCGCGCTTTTGGCCGCGCCGGATGTAGAAGCGCTCCGCGCCCGGCTCGAACCCTCGATCGCGCTCGCACCGGGCGACACCGCCTGGACGGTGCGCGTCGAGCAGCCGTCGTTCGACGGCAAGCACCACCTGGCGCTTGAGCTGAGCGGCAGCAGCCGCGCATGCGGGGTCGAGCTCGAGCGCGGCTGGATCAAGATCCGGCCACGCGTTCCCTCCGCCCCCTCGCTCGTGATACGCGTCGTGACTGATGCGGCGCCGCTCACGCCGCTCGGCCGCGAGCAGATCTTCAACGCCGCATTTCGCGCGTTTTACGAGCGCGTTCGCCGCCAGGGTCCGCGCACGCTCCGATTCCGCCGGTTGGAACGCGAGGTGCGCGGGCTCGAGCTCCTGAGCTACGAAGAGAAGCTCATGGCGGGCCTGCCCAATTTCGCGACGTACTTCGGCCGCGACATGCTGATGAGCGCCCTGATGCTGGAGCCCATCTGGGCCCCCGCCATGCTCGAGCACGTGCTGGCGAGCGTGCTGCGCAAGGTGTCGGACGCGGGCGAGGTAAGCCACGAGGAAGCGCTCGACGGCCAGGCGATCCGCGAGAACGCGGCGGAGTACAACGCGCTGCTCGCGGGCGCGGATGCCGCCGCGGCACAGCACCGCGATTCGCTCGTCGCCCGGGCACGGCTGGTCCTCGAGCGCCTCGACGCCGTGCGCGAAAACTACCACATGGTGGACGAGGATTTTCAGCTCCCGGTCGTGGCCGCCCGGTACCTGGCGAACCCCGCGGTGCCGGCGGACGCGAAGCGCCGCTTCCTGCGCGCCCCGGCGCGCGACGGTGCGGCCACGACGCGCCTCGAAGCGCTGCTGCGCAATTTCAACCGGGTGGCCGAGCGCGCCGCGGCCTATGCGCAGGCGCCCGAGCCCACGAACCTCGTGAGCTTTCCGCCCGTCCCCGGGGACGGCTTCAGCTCCGCCAGCTGGCGGGACAGCCGCGTGGGCTACGCCGGTGGCCGGTTCGCCATGGACATCAACGTGGTCTGGGTGCCCGAGGCCCTGGCCGGGATCGCGACGGCGCTCTCCGGCTTCGCGGCGCTCGGTGTTCCAGCCGACACGCTCGAGCAGGCCGCGCGGCGATCGGGGTGCGCGGCGCTCGAGGAATACCTGCGCGATCCGAGCCCACTCCGGCGCGCCCGCGAGCGCTGGGCAACGGCCGCCCGCAACTTCGAGGTGCGACTCGGCGCCGCCGAGGTGCGCGAGCGGCTGGCGGGGTGGCTCGCGTGGCTGCCGGAGCCGGAGCGGCGCTACTGGCGCGCGGTGTCCGACACGCTCGGGATTCCGGGCGACACGCTGCGCTTCCTGGCGCTCGCGCTGGATGAGGCCGGACGCCCGATCCCCGTGGTCAACACCGATCCCGGGACACTCGTGTTCCTGGGGGAAATCGACCCGGCGCGGGCGTTCGATGCCATCGAGCCCCTGCTCCTTCCCTACCCCGTGGGGCTTCTCGTGCCGGGGCTGGGGCCGCTCGTGGCCAACGATGCCTACGCCGCGCGCGCGGTGTGGGAAGACTTCCGGCGCGACCCCTACCACTCCCCGCGCGTCGTGTGGGGACGCGAGGTCAACCTGATGTTGCTCGGGCTCGCGCGCCAGATCCGGGCCGCGGGCGACAAGCCGGACATCCGGCGGTCGCTGCGCGCCGCGCTCGAACGCGTGCGCGCCGCGGCGGAGCGCTCGGGCCTCGCGAACGCCGAGCTGTGGAGCTATCGGATCGAGCGCGGCGCGCTCCGGCCCGTGCGCTACGGCGCGAGCTCCGACGTCCAGCTCTGGAACCTCACGGACCTCTCCGTGCAGTTCACTCTGGCCGGCGCGCTCGGCGGAAGGAATCACCCATGAGGGGGCTTGCCGCGCTCGATCTCGTGTTCGTCGGGCTTTACTTCTTCGCGAGCCTGGGGATCGGCTACTGGGCGATGCGCCGCGAGAAGACCGAGAGTGCGGATTACTTCCTGGCCGGGCGGGACGTGGGGTGGCTCGCGATCGGGGCGAGCCTGTTCGCGACCAACATCGGCAGCGAGCACCTCGTGGGCCTGGCGGGCACCGGGGCCGCGAGCGGGCTCGCCGTCGGGCATTTCGAGTGGCTCGCGTGTCTCATCCTGCTCTTGCTCGGCTGGCTGTTCGTTCCGTTCTACCTGCGCAGCGCGGTGTTCACGATGCCCGAGTTCCTGGAGCGCCGCTACAACGCCGCGGCGCGCTGGTACCTCACCACCGTGTCGATCATCGGCTACGTGCTCACCAAGATCAGCGTGACCCTGTTCGCGGGCGGCGTCATCGTGCGCGCGCTCACCGGATGGGACGTGTGGCGGAGCGCGGCCGCGATCGTGATCGCCACCGGCCTGTACACCGTGGCCGGCGGGTTGCGCGCGGTGATCTACACCGAGGTGATGCAGACGGTCGTGCTGATCGGAGGCTCGGCCCTGCTGACAGCGCTCGGGCTCGGCGCGGTGGGCGGCTGGGGCGGGCTTGCGGCGCGGGTTCCGGCGGACTTCTTCCAGATCTGGAAGCCCATGAACCACCCGAACTTCCCCTGGACCGGCATCGTGTTCGGCGCGCCGATCCTGGGGGTGTGGTACTGGTGCACCGACCAGTACATCGTGCAGCGCGTGCTCGCCGCGCGCAACGCCAGCGAGGCGCGCCTCGGCACGATCTCCGCGGGGTTCCTCAAGCTGCTCCCGGTGTTCATCTTCGTGCTCCCCGGCGTCATCGCCCGCGCGCTCTACCCCGAGGTTCGCGGCGCCGCGGCCGATCAGGCCTACCCCATGCTCGTCACCCGGCTCTTGCCGATCGGGCTGCGGGGAATCGTCGTGGCCGCGATGCTGGCGGCGCTGATGAGCTCGCTCGCTTCCGTGTTCAACTCGTGCTCGACGCTCGTGACCTGGGACTTCTATCGCAAGCTCCGGCCGCAAGCGAGCGAGCGGCAGCTCGTGATCGTGGGCAGGGTCTCGACCGCGGCGCTCGTCGTGCTCGGGCTCCTGTGGATCCCGTTCATGAAGTACATCTCCTCGCAGCTCTACCTGTATCTGCAGAGCGTCCAGGCCTACATCGCGCCGCCGATCACCGCGTGCTTCCTGCTCGGCCTGTTCTTTCGCCGGCTGAACGGCGCGGGCGCGATCGCCTCGCTCCTCACCGGGTTCGTGCTCGGCGCGCTGCGGCTGCTGCTCGAGCTCAAGAATGGCCCCGCGCACACCGGACTCCCGCTGGGCTCGTTCTGGGCCTGGATCGCCGAGATCAACTTCCTGCATTACGCCGTGTTGCTGTTCCTGATCTGCACCGCCGTGCTCGTGGGAGTCAGCTGCGTCACACGGCCGCCGGACCCGGAGCGGATTCGGGATCTCGTGTTCGCGACGGCGCCGCAGGCCGGCGGTTCGGCCGCGGCGTGGCGCCGCGATACGGTCCTGTCGGTGGCGCTCGCCGTGACGCTCGTCGCGCTGTGGATCACGTTCAGGTGAGGGTGCTGCGGCGCGCAGCGCGAGTGCGGCGCGGACCGCGACGCTTCCCTCACCGGGTGTAGACTCAGGCGACGGAGTTCGTGGCGGAACGGGTCGCGGCTCCCGTCCAGGCTCCCCGCTGGGACCAAGATTGGAGGCCGGCCATGTCGACACCGAGGTCCACTTCCAGTTCCTACTCATCCAGGGGCTCTTGCTGGCAGCCGGGCTGGCCACGACCGCCCCTCGGGCATCTCGTTCGACACGGGGATCAATCCCAGCTCCGTGGCGGTCGGCGATCTGAACGCCGACGGCAAGCCCGACCTGAGAGCCTCGCGAGGAAACTCGTCACGATCCGGTGATTCATGGGCGGTTCGGCCCCTGATATGACCGATCTAGCACCCGTCTGGAGTTCTCTTGGACCGAGCGTGACGCGTTGCGCTTGACTCAATGGCTCCCGCCGCCCTGGAACCCGCGGCCCTTGCGCATCAGCAGCAGCAGCGGCGTCGCCAGGGCCAAGCCCATTCCAAACAGCAGGAACAGGCGCTCGAACGACAGCATCATCGCCTGGCGAGTGACCTGGGTGTCAAGGACTGCGATGGCGTCGTGCTCGGCGACGGCGGGCAGCACGCCGCGGCTGATCAACGTGCCGGTGATTCCGGCCAGCCGGTCGCGCGTGAGCTCGCTGAAGCGCGTCACGTGCTCGGCCAGCTCCACGCGGTGGATGGCTTGGAAACGCGCAAGCAGCGTGGCCGACAACGCGATCCCGACGCTGCCCCCAAGCTGGCGGAGCAAGTTGAAGAGCCCGGTGCCGTTCGGGATCTTGTCCATCGGCAGGTCGGCCAGCGCGAGGTTCGTCATCGGAACGAAGATCAGCCCGAGGCCGATCCCCCGCCAGATCATCGGCCAGAAGAAATCCTGACGGCCGCTGAGCGTGGTGAAGTGCGACATCTGCCACATCGCGAACATGAAGATCACGGCCCCCAGGGCCACGAAGATGCGGCTGTCGAGCTTGCCACGCAGCCGGCCCGTCGCCGCCATCGTGAACGCGCTCGCGATCGCACCTGGCAGGATGACGAGTCCAGTTTGATTGGCGCTGAAGCCTTGCAGCTGCTGCAGGTAGACGGGCAGCACGAAGATCGTGGCGTACAGGCACACGCCCAGCATCCCGCCGAATGCCACGCCCGCCGAGAGCTGGGTGCTCGTGAGGATGCGCAGGTCCACGACCGGATGTGGCGTGGTGAGCTCGTGCCGCACGAACGCCACGAGCGACGTGGCGCTCACGACGGCATAGGTCACGATCTCCCGCGATGCGAACCAGTCGGCGCGCTCGCCCCGCTCCAGCATGGTTTGGAGCGTGCCCACACCCAGCGCCAGCAGCCCGAGGCCGATCCAGTCCACGCGCTCGATCTTCCGCGCATAGCGAGAGTCCCGCAGATAGGTCAGCGTGAGCAGCAGCGCCGCCGCGCCGAACGGAATGTTGATGTAGAAGATCCACGGCCACGAGAACGCGTCAGTGATGTAGCCGCCGAGCGTGGGACCGAGCGTGGGACCAACCATGACGCCGACGCCGAATATCGCCATCGCCGTTCCATATTCGTGTGGCGGGAACACTTCGTACAGCACCGCCTGGGCGGTCGAGAGCAGTGCGCCGCCCCCCAGACCCTGCAGGATTCGCCACAGCACCAGCTCAGCGAGCGTATGGGAGTTACCGCACAGGAACGAGGCGACGGTGAATAACGCAATCGAGCCGGCGAAGTAGCGCCGGCGTCCGAAGTACGCCGACAGCCAGCCGGTGATCGGCAGCACGATGACGTTGGCGACGATGTAGCCCGTCGACACCCACGCGATCTGGTCGAGCGTCGCGCCCAGGTTTCCCATCATGTGAGGAATCGCGACGTTCACGATGCTGGTGTCGATCAATTCCATGATCGACGCCAGGGTCACCGTGATCGCGATGATGTAGCGGTTCGCGTACGGATCGTCGCGCACCGCTGCGCCCGCCGGCGCCGCGCTCAGCGAGGCCGTGGTCATGCTCTCCCCCGGCGACGGCGAGCCGGGTCGCGGGGTTTCGGCGGCGGCGAAGGGGTCGCCGGCCAGTCCGATGCACGCGGGAGCGCGGTCATGGCGATCCCGCCTATGCCGTCCTGATGACGACGTTGACGCTCATGCCCGGCCGTAGCGTGTGACGCGGGTCCTGCCGACCGTCGATCCGAATGCGCACCGGGATGCGCTGCACCACTTTCGTGAAGTTGCCGGTGGCGTTGTCCGGCGGCAGCAGCGAGAACCGGGCTCCCGAGGCCGGACTCAGGCTTTCGACGGTGCCCGCGAACGTGCGACCGGGATAGGAATCGACCCGGATCTCGACCCGATCGCCGGCCGTCACGTTCTGAACCTCGGTCTCCTTGAGGTTGGCCACGATCCACACGTCGTCGATGCGAACCACGCTCATCAGCGGCTGCCCTACCTGCACGAGCTGTCCGACCTCGACGTCTTTCCGGCTGACCACCCCCGAGGCCGGCGCCACGAGCCGCGTGTACGAAAGCTGCAGCGCCGCCTGATCCCGCGCGGCGAGCGCGGCGCCTACCCGGGCCGAGGCCAACGTCAGCGCCGCCGCGGCGCCCCGCACCTGATCCTGCGACGCCTGCAGCTCGGCGTCGGAGCCGCGGGCGGCGGCCTCCGCGGCGTCGAGCTGCTGGCGGCTGACGACGCCGCGCGCGGCGAGACCGCGGTAGCGCTCCAGGTCGCCGTGTGCCTTCCACGCTGCGGCCTCCGCCTGGCTCACTGCCGCCCGCGCCGCCGCAAGTTGCGCCTCGGCCTGGCCGGTGTGGCCCGCGGTGCCGACGGCAGCGCGCGCGGCCGCCACGTCGGCCTCGCTCTGTGCGAGCTTGGCCCTGAGATCGCGGTCATCCAGCACAACCAAGGTGTCCCCGGCGCGGACGCGCTGGTTCTCCCGGAAGCGAACCTCGGCTACGAATCCGCCCACCCGGGGCATCACCGGGATCACGTCGCCCTGGATCTGGGCGTTGTCCGTGGACACATGCGTGCGGCCAAACAGCGATTGCCGGATGCCCAGGCCCGCCAGCGCCACCAGCACGACCGCGACGATGGCGAACGGAAGCGGGTTCCGGCGCCTGGCGGCGGCGACGGAGGTTTGGCTGTCGTCGCTCATGTCCACGGAAGTCAGGTCTGCACGGCCGTCGCCGGTCACGATCGTGCCGGCGTCCGCCCTCGCCGGCGCCGCCGGCATGCCGTTCTCGATGGTGCTGGTCTTCATGGATGCCTTCCTCATTTCGTGATTCACCGCAGTCCCTGCGCCACGCCGGTCGCGTGCGCCAGGTTCACGCGCGCCACCGCGGTTGTGAACCGTTGGCTCGGGGCCGGCTGCGCGTGGTCGGCGGAAACCAGCGGCCCGCCGAGCCCGCACACGACGAGGCACACCGCGAGCCGCCTACGCATGCGGGGCGCCCTCTTCCGGCTCGCGCACGATCCCGTGCAGCAGGACGTCGATTAGCGCCTGGAGCTGGCGGTCGGCGTCGATGGCGTCGATCTGGCACTTGACCATCGAGTGCTTCCAGATCAGTGCCATCACCACCGGCGCCATCGCCACGCGCACGGTGTACTCGATGTCCACGGGGCGGAACTCGCCGCGCTCGATGCCACGGCGCAGCACCCGCGCGAACAGCCCGCGGACGCGTTGCACGACTTCGTCGAAGAAGAACCGCGCCGCCTCCGGGAAATTGGAGGCTTCGGATACCATGAGCTTCGGGAGGCCCGTGATGCGCGACTCGTGCATGTCCTTCCACCAGCCGCGCATCACCTCGGCCAGCAGGTCCCGCGACGGGCCGCGGTACGCCTCGACCCGCTGCTCGGCGCGCTCAAGGAACGGAACGATGTTCTCCCGCACCGCCGCCTTGAACAGCGCTTCCTTGCTCTCGAAATAGAGGTACAGCGTCCCCTTCGACACCCCGGCGCGCTGCGCCACGTCCTCGAGTCGGGTGGCCGCGAAGCCATTCTCGACGAACGCTTCTAGTGCGGCGTACAGGATGTCGCCGGGCCGCTCCTCCGGCATGCGCCGGCGGCGGGCAGGTGGTGAAGTGTGTTTGGGCATGGGGCGTTGGATGACTGACCGGTCAGTCAGTTGCGGCTAGATTTTTCCCATGTCGTCAGAAATGCGTTGAAAGCCCTGGTGCATTGGTGTTAACCAACAGACCATCAGTAAGTTAGCTTCCAAGCGGCAGCCACCCGGAGAGATGTTTGTCGGAAAGTGGAGCCGGGCGTTAGCTTGACGCACGCGACTCTTGGCTCCCGTGCCTCGGTCGGCAAGAAGTTCAACGGCACGGGTGCCTACATCGACCCAGCCGGCAACGTCTATGTGGTGGACTACGCCAACAGCCGCGTCCAGAAGTTCAACGCCAGCGGCACCTATCTCACCCAGTGGGGCTCGCCCGGCAGCGGCAACGGGCAGTTCGCCACTCCCTATCAAATTGCCGGCGAGCCCTTGCCGGCCGGGCTCTACTTCGTGCGCTCGAGTTCGAGGGTTGGGAGCAGGTAAGGCGGCTCGCGGTGATCAGATGACGCCCGTGAGCCGGGAGTCGCATGGATGCGCGAAGCGTCTGTCCGGCGGAGTCTCCGGATGCCGGGCGCCTCGGGCGGACGCGACGAGCCAGATGGTTCACGGCCCCGAATTGTCGAGCCTGATGTACCACATCCAAGAATTCCGGGAATAGTCCGGCAGCCGCTTGACGTCTCCGACCAGGGCGGCGAGCCGGTCTATGGTCGGAGGGTTCACCTGTCCCGTCGGCTCGAGACCACCGATCCCACGCAGTCGCGCCACGGCCTGGGGTGCGACCTCACCGTATCTGACCGGAGCGCCGGGCCGCGCCTGCGGGAAGCGCGAGGTCTCCCGCTCGAGGATCGGTATCGGCGCGCGCGCGGCGATCACCAGGATCTCTTCTCGCCCGCCCGCGCTCGTGACCTGCCAGTCGAAGCTCCTGCCACCCACCGACCCGGGCAGGTGATGGATCGTGTTCGGCGCGAGCGGATTGGTTGGAGTCCCCCCCGCGATGGGAAACAGGACGAACACGGCGCCGCGTTCCTCCTGGTCGAGGACGTACACGTGGCTGGTCTCGTCGCTCCGAAACTCGAGAAACAGATGGTCGCCCCGGGCGATGCGATCCCCGGCATCCAGGCGGATCGCGCGTGCCTGTCGATGGAGGAAGAGACTCGCGGTGGCCGTGAGAGCAGCGGGAGTCGCCGAGGTCGGCGCCCCGGATGGCGTCGGGATCGCCTGCGTGGCGGCGAGCGAGGGCCCGGCGCGAGCGGGCGTGGGCCGGGATCCAGCGGTCGCCGAGCCAGCTCTCGCTGCTGCCTGGTTCGAGCGCGGCGAGGGCGGGATCAAGCCCTGCCAGGCGATCCAGGCCAGCCCGGCGGCCAGCATCACGCCGGCCGTGATCCACAGGCCCCGCGTCCAGGGGAATCGCCATTGCGGCTCGGGGCCGGGCAGCGGCAGCTGCGCGGCGCTCGCGAGCGCTCTCTCCATCTCGCCCGCGCTCGTGAAGCGATGCTCGGGCGCCGGATCGATGGCGCGCTCCACGATGCGCACGAACTCGCCGGGCAAATCGGGACGCCGATCGCGCAGCGGCACCAGCGCGCGCCGGCGGTGCCGATCGTTGAGCTCCGCCACGCTGTCGGCCTCGATCGGGAAGTGCTGCGAAACCAATCGATAGAGCAGCACTCCTAGTCCGTAGATGTCGGCGGCCCCGAGCACCGGGCCGCCTCGGAGCTGTTCCGGGGCCATGGTGATGGGCGTGCCGAGCTCCAGACGCGTGTGCCCCTCGGGTGAGGGCTCGTCCATCGCGCCGAAATCCAGCAGCACGAGCCGCCCGCCCTGCTCGCGCACGACGTTCGATGTCTTGATGTCGCGGTGAACCAGACCGGCGGCATGGACGGCGGCGATGGCGCGACACAGCTCCATTCCGATCACCGCCGCCTCGTGGGCCCCGAACGGCCCCTGCTGGATCAGGAGCTGCTCGAGCGACTGCCCCTGTAAGAACTCCGTCCAGATGCCGACACGCCCGTCGTGCTCCCCTGCGCCATGGATCTGGAGCACGTTCGGGTGTCGCACGCGGGCAAGCCGCCGCGCCTCGTTCAGGTAGCTCCGGGCTGCGGTCGTGCCCAGCGAGCCCGAATGGATGAGCTTGAGCGCAACCGCGCGATCCAGCGAAGGATCGTGGGCCCGGAACACGTCTGCGAATCCGCCGCGCCCGATCTGCTCGAGAATGGTGAGCGGTCCCCAGCGGCGCGGCGGCGGCACCACAGCGCCCGGGGCAACCCGATCCGCGGAAACGCCCGGGGTGCGCTCCTCCACGCTGTGGCGGCACACGGCGGCAAGCCGCTCGAGACTGCGGAGCTGATCGAGAAGCGCATCGTCACCGACCGCGGCGCCCGCACTGTTCCAATCGAACGCGACCCCATCCGAGATCGATTC
>Ga0066710_100001771_pt1 | contig 16599 bp, 14 predicted proteins | sample GraSoiAngelo_159_FD_79666 | JGI IMG/M metagenome (GOLD analysis project Ga0066710, IMG submission 79666) | Grasslands soil microbial communities from the Angelo Coastal Reserve, California, USA - 14_1009_16_40cm | ecosystem: Environmental > Terrestrial > Soil > Grasslands | place: USA... | reverse complement strand
TACAGTCGGGACGGGTTGCATCGTTTGGATAGGGTATGGTAAGTTCCGGCCTCAGCGTCATGAGTGAGGCGGAAGATCTCTGAATGGCGTCTGGCGTCGGGTCCCCGATATCGTTGAGGGCGAACCCGCAAATTTCAAACCGAGCGGGAAGGCCTTCGGCGGCTGCACACCGTCGATAGTGAACGAAAGCAAATACAAGTCAGACGTGTAGTGAATCCGTGGGGATAAGTCGTAACGGTGGATACGCTCGCAATTCAACAATAATATTGCTGATGGCAATTACCGCCATCGTGTTGGGTTGTAGCCAGCCCAACGTTACTCCAATTCAAAAAAGTACATCCGACCCGTATCAGGCGCGCCGGTGGAGTTCGCCCGTCTTTACTCCAGCGCACGATTCGTTCGCAAGCGCCGCTAAACATTTTCTAGGCATCCGGCCGGCATTCCCGCAGCCACTGGAATTTCCTCACATGATCCACACGCCCGATTTGGGCCTCGACTGCGACTACTGTCATTCCGGTGTGAATAGGGGAGCCGTGGCCGGTATTCCAAGCATTAATATCTGCATGGGATGCCACGAGCAGGTTGTCACGGGCGATCCTCGGATCACACAACTTGCCGACTATGCGAAAAAGGGTCAGGACCTGCACTGGCAGCGGGTCTACGGATTTCTCGAAGAATCTCATGTTCGGTTTAACCACGCGCCGCATGTACAGGCCGGCGTCGAATGCTCCGCCTGCCACGGTGATTTGACGTCCATGACGGTGGCGGAGAGGGTTGTGGATCACACGATGGGCTTTTGCGTCGATTGTCACAAGTCGAGACAGGCGTCGATCGACTGTCTCACCTGTCACTACTAATATGGATCGCCGTCAATTCATAAAAGCCACAGCGCTCACCGGCAGCAGCCTCACGCTGGCCAGTTGCGGCAATCCGGAATACCATCTGATTCGCTTCGTCCCCGAGGACAGAATGACACCGGGCGTTTCCGTCTGGAAGCCGGGGATTTGTCCGCTTTGCTCCGCTGGTTGTGGATTGACGGTGCGCGTCATGGAAGGGGAGGCGGAGGTCATCCGCAACAATCAGCGGGGCGTGACGAAGATGGGTCTCGCCAAGAAGCTCGAGGGCAATCCCGTTCATCCGATCAACCAGGGAAAGCTATGCGCGCGCGGCCAGGCCGGGATTCAGGTGACGTACCATCCGGATCGAATCGGGCATCCACTCAAACGTGCCGGGGCGCGCGGCGCCGGCCAGTTTCAAGAGGTGAGTTGGGACGAAGCTTTGTCCGAGTTCATCTCCCGGCTGGATGCGCTGGCGGAAGCGAACGATCAGAAGTCGCTGGCGTTTTTGACGCGTCCTCAAAAAGGATTACGCGGCCAGCTCATTCGAGAGTTTGCGGCGCGATTCGGCGCCGGCCCGCCAATATCACCTGAGTTCTTTAGTGAAGATGTATTGCGCCGGGCCAATGCGCTGAGTTTTGGGAAAGAGCAGCTCCCGAGTTTCGATTTCGCAGAGTCGCGATACCTGATGGCATTTGGCGCCGACTTCCTTGGCTCATGGAATTCGCCGGTCTCCCAAAGTATCGCGTATGGGCAAATGCGGCAGGGACGGCCCGGTGTGCGTGGGAAGTTCGTGCAAATCGAATCACGGATGTCGCAGACCGGAGCCAATGCCGACGAATGGGTTGCCATCAAGCCAGGATTTGACGGCCTGCTGGCGTTAGGCTTGGCCCACGTCATCATGAAAGCCGGACTCCGGCGGCCCGAAGTGGCCGGCCGCGCGGGCAGTCTTATCGAAGGATGGTCGACTGGGCTGGAAGGCTACGCCCCTGAAGAAGTCGAAAAGCAGACCGGCGTTGCCGCCGCGCGGATTGAACGGCTGGCGCGCGAGTTAGCCCAACGGCCGCCATCGCTAGCTTTGATCGGCGGATCTCCCCTGGCGCACACGAATGGTCTATTTAGCGCGCTCGCGGTGAACGCGCTGAACGCTCTGATGGGCAGCGTGAACAGACCGGGCGGCATGTTTTTCACACCTCAGGTGAACCTCACGCCGTTTCGAGCGGGAGCGGCCGAGAGCGAGCCGCCGCGATCCTTCGAAAAAATCGCCGCGGACATCCTTTTGGCCGATCGCTCACCAATCCAAATACTCCTGATGGATAGCGCAAATCCCGTTTTTTCCACGCCGCGAGCGTGGAAGGTGCGTGAAGCTTTAATGAAGGTTCCCTTCATTGCCAGTTTCGGTAATTTTCTGGACGAAACGAGCGTGCTTTCGGATTTGATTCTCCCGGATCACTCCTTCTTGGAATCGTGGGTTGAAGGCACACCTGAAGCTGGATCCCGGCTCGCCGTAGCGAGTGTTGCGCCACCGGTAATGCGGCCGCTTCACGAAACCCGTGCCATGCCCGACGTACTCCTTGAAGCCAGCCGGCGGCTGAAGCGGCCGCTCAACCCTGCGTTTCCTTGGCAGAACTTTCAAGAGATGCTTCGTGCCGCCTTTGAAACGTTGCCTGCGCCACAACCGGGAACCTCAGCCGGCACTGTCTGGGACGCCGTGCAGAAGCAAGGCGGCTGGTGGGGCGAAGCGCCGCGCGGCAGTCAGGCTTCAGCGCGGTCACAGACCGCGCCTACAGCTAGCGTTGCGTTTGTGGCGCCGCAGTTCGATGGCGATGCGAGCGAATATCCGTTTCATTTTCTGCCTTACGCGTCACAGGCGTTTTATGACGGATCCCTGGCCCACTTGCCCTGGCTGCAGGAACTACCCGATCCGCTGTCAAGCGCGATGTGGAGTTCTTGGGTTGAGATCAATCCGCAAACGGCCGCACGGTTGCAGATTCGACAGGGCGACCTGGTGGAGATCGCGTCGCGGCAGGGTGCCATACGCGTTGCCGCCTTTGTGTCGCCAGGCATTGCTCCGGATGTGGTCGCGATGCCTGTCGGCCAGGGACATGAGACATACACCCGCTATGCCAGCGCCCGCGGCGAAAACCCAATCCAGATTCTTGCGCCGATGGTGGAGCCGGAAACCGGATCTTTGGCATGGGCTGCCACGCGCGTGCGGATTTCGAAAGCCGGGAATAATGATGGCCGTCTGATTCTGTTTGCCGGCTCGTTGACGGAATATCGTCCGGAAGACGATCACAGGTAACGATATGAGCAACCACAAAGACACGAAGACACAAAGAAGGGCAACATCGAAGAATCTCGACTTGCGGTCTTTCTTTGTGTCTTCGTGTCTTTGTGGTGCTTACCCTTTTAGCTGAGGAACCGTATGGCACATCGATGGGGAATGGCTGTGGATCTGGACCGCTGCACAGGCTGCGAAGCTTGCGTCACAGCGTGCCGCGCCGAGAACAATATTTCCACTGCCGGGCCGGACCAGGCGGCACGAGGCCGGGCCAAGCACTGGATTCGGGTGGAGCGGTACTACGAGGGCGAGTTCCCTGATGTCCGTGTGAAATTCAGACCGGTTTTGTGCCAGCAGTGCGACGCAGCGCCGTGCGAACCCGTGTGTCCAACCTACGCAAGTCATCACACCGAAGAGGGTCTCAACGCGCAGGTCTATAACCGCTGCATCGGGACCAGGTACTGCGCCAACGCCTGCCCCTACAACGTTCGGTTCTTCAACTTCGCCAATCCGGTGTGGGACACGCCATTGAACCTTCAGTTGAATCCCGATGTTTCGGTCCGGGGAGTGGGTGTCATGGAAAAATGCACGTTCTGCGTGCAACGGATCAACGCAGGAAAGACTCTGGCTAAGGCGGAAAAGCGTGAGGTTCGTGATGGCGAGATCCAGCCGGCTTGCGCACAGGCTTGCCCAACGACGGCAATCGTTTTTGGCGACTTGAATGATCCTGAAAGCGCGGTTTCGCGTCTTTCCCGCTCAACTCGAGGAACGAAGTTGCTCGAAGATGTCGGCGCCAAGCCCAAGATCACTTATCTGCTGCGGCAGTCCTAATGAATCTGGAAGAAAAAAACAAGATCAACGACGATCTTCTGCGGCCCGTATTCCAGACTTCGCGATGGTTCTACGTCATTGTCGTTCTCCTGGGCGTCATCGTCCTGGCCGGACTCGGATCATGGCTCTATCAGATGTGGTTCGGTTTGGTGGTGGCGGGGATCAAGTGGCCGGTCTACTGGGCGTTCTACGTCACAAACTTCGTGTTCTGGATCGGTATCAGCCATGCCGGCACGTTGATCTCGGCAATTCTACGGCTTGTGAATGCAACATGGCGGCGGCCGGTCACACGGTGCGCCGAAGTGATCACGGTCTTTGCGTTGATGATTGGCGCGATGTTTCCAATCATCCACCTGGGCCGTCCATGGCTGTTTTTCTGGCTCATGCCCTATCCCAGCGAGCGGCAGATTTGGCCGAATTTCCGCTCGCCGTTGGTCTGGGACTTCTTTGCCATCTCGACCTATCTAACGGGAAGCACTTTTTTTCTTCTGCTGCCGGCTATTCCGGACTTCGCGCTCATACGCGACCGGACCACCGGTCTGCGGAGAAAGATTTACGGCGCGCTCGCTCTGGGATGGCAGGGAACAACGAAGCAGTGGCACAGGCTGGAGTCGGCCATGCAGATCATGGCCATCGCGATCGTGCCCGTCGCGATATCGGTACACACGATCGTATCGTTCGACTTCGCGATGGCGCCTGTACCGATGTGGCATTCGACGATTTTCGGGCCGTACTTCGTGGCTGGCGCCATCTTCAGCGGAATTGCCGCTCTCATACTGGCGATGGCCGTGCTGCGCAAGGTTTTGCATCTTGAACGTTATCTGCACCCCGTGCATTTTCAGAATCTGGGAAAGCTCTTGCTGATGATGAGCCTGCTCTGGGGTTACTTTACGTTTGCTGAACGCCTCACCGTATGGTACGGAAACGAGCCCTCCGAAATGGCTGTATTCTGGTCGACGCAGACGGGTGCTTACGCCCCGCTATTCTGGACGATGGTGTTCTGCAATTTCGTCATTCCGTTTCCGCTTTTGGCGATTCGCCGACTGCGGACGATCGCCGGGACAGTCATTGCATCGTCCACGATCATCGCGGGCATGTGGCTGGAGCGATTCCTGATCATTGTGCCCTCGTTGGCCAACAAGAATCTGCCGTACAGTTGGGGCTTCTATCGTCCACGGCCGGTCGAGATCATGATCACGATTGCGACGTTTGCCGCGATGGCGCTTCTGTACACGCTGTTTTCAAAGGCCGTACCGCTAATCTCGATCTGGGAACTAAAAGCCGGCGCGCATCCGCGGCCCGTCCTCAAGCCTCAGATGGAGGAGGAAGTCGAAGGTCTCTGGGGGACCCGGTCGTGAGAGCGCTCTATGCTTTGTATTCCGATCCTGACACGGCACAGCGTGCCGTCGACAGCTTGCGCCGGGCCGGCGTGGCCGATCGCCAGATAACCGTCATTTCCTCCGAGCCATTCGAAGAGTATGAGTTCAGCCATCGAGACAAGCCGACCTGGATATTCTGGATTGCTGCCGGTGGAGGTGCACTCGGGCTGGTGTTGGGTTACTTGTTGGCCTCAGGTACACAACGGGCGTGGCCCTTAAGTACAGGAGGCATGCCGATTGTTGCGATGTGGCCGAATATCATTATCATGTTCGAACTCACGATGCTGGGAGCGATTCTAGCGACCGTCAGCAGTCTATTCATGACAACGAAACTCCCCACCACCAAATCGAGACTTTACGATACCGAGGTCTCTAACGGCAGGATTCTTGTCGGCATCGAAGAGCCGCGTGAAGATTCTGTCGAGAAGTTGGAACGTACGCTCCGGGAGGTCGAGCCGCGGATGACGCGAATTACACGGATCGAATCCGTGTAAAGGCTATTTTGGGGATCGGCATTCGACGGGCAAAAAAGTCGGGACGAGAGGATTTGAACCTCCGACCACACGCACCCCAAGCGTGTGCGCTACCAGGCTGCGCTACGTCCCGAAACCATCCATACTAGGTTTTCCTCCGAAGCAAAGTCAAGATATCCATGAGCTCGCTCCGGACCTGCTTCAGAACCGCGTCGCGTTGCGGCCCTTGAACGGTACGGGCCTTGGAAAACTGCTTGCGGGCTCCGGCAATGGTGAAACCTCGGTCGTAAAGCAGTTCCTTCACTTTAAGGACAAGCTCCACATCCTTTTTTTTATAGACCCGGTGGCCGGATTTGGATTTTTGAGGGGCGAGGAATGGAAATTCGGTTTCCCAAAATCGGAGAACGTAGGGCTCAACGCCGACGATTTCGCAGACTTCACCAATCTTGAAAAACAGCTTGTCCGGGATCTGGGGCTTCGGCATGCCGGTGATTATAATGACCGGGGCGATCGTTGAGAATGGGTTTATCGCCAATCATGAAGCTTCACGCTTGCTGGCTTTGGCTTTAAGACGTTGTTTGATGATGATAGGACTGCCCGGGAATGGATAACGCTCTCGAATTCGATTTTCGATAAATCGTTCGAAGGAAAAGTGAAGCTTCCGCGCTTTGTTTGAAAACATCACGAATGTTGGCGGATTGACTCGAACTTGAGAAATGTAACGAATCTTTACATCCGACGGAAGTCCGCCTCTCAACAGCACCTCGCGGCGGAGAAAATCGTTCAGATCCCGGGTAGGAATCCGGACGAACCGCGCGCGATGAACTTCTTCAATGATTCCATAGAGTTTACCGACGCGTTGGCCCGTTTTCGCAGAAATAAACAGAATTGGGGCGAATGAAAGAAATTTCAGCTTCTCGCGAATCTCGCGCTCGTAATCGGCGGTAATGCTGGGGGTTTTCGAGACGGCATCCCACTTATTGACGGCGATGATCAGGGAGCGTCCGGCCTCGTGGGCATAGCCTCCGATGTGCGCATCCAGCGCCGTCACTCCCTCGGTCCCGTCAATGATGAGAATCGCCACGTCGCTACGTTCGAGATGGCGCCGAGCCAGGACCACACTGAGTTTCTCCGCTTTCAGCTCGGTCCTGCCCTTTCGCCGTATACCGGCGGTGTCAATGAACCGGATGGTCAGATTATCGCGGCGAAACACGCTATCGACGGCGTCCCGGGTCGTGCCGGCGACCGCAGAGACCATCGCGCGCTCTTCTCCCAGAAGTTGATTCAGGAGTGTCGACTTACCCACATTCGGGCGGCCGATGATGGCGACGCGAATCTCCTGGCCCTCGGTCTCCTCATTTTCTTGTGGCACTGGCATCGAAATTGCTGTTTCGTCTAAGAGTTCGGTAATACCACGGCCATGTTCGGCGGAAACCGGAAAGATTTGCTTGAAACCAAGCCGGAAGAATTCTGCAACATCCGACGCTTGTTTATCGGAGTCGATTTTGTTGACCACCAGAAAGGTGGTCGTTGACCGGCGCCGGAGAAGCCGAGCGAGTTCCTGATCGGAGGCTGTTAGAGCGGTGCGGCCATCAACAATGAAGAAGATCAACGAGGCGCTCTCGATCGCAATCTGGGCCTGTTCGAAAATCCGGCGTGGAATTTCCGTCTCCTCGCCGGGAACAATCCCACCAGTATCAACAATTTCAAAAGAGCGTCCGCTCCAGGTTGCCGTGCCGTAGATCCGGTCGCGGGTAATGCCAGGCTCATCGGTAACGATCGAACGGCGTTGCCCAATGATCCGATTAAACAACGTGGACTTGCCGACGTTGGGCCGTCCAACAATGGCGATAAGAGGCAGTGGGAAGTGCATGAAGAGCTCCGGAGAAAATGTCGGATTTCGGATTGGGGATTTCGGATTGGGGGAGCCGCTTGGGCCGAGGCTTTCCAATCCGAAATCCGAAATCGGAAATCCGCAATCGCTCCCGCTTTCCTTTGGGAAGATATCACATCAAAGAATATGGCACTTATGGTCAGCCAGTAGGCACTTATGGGACCTGTTATGTCTCATGGTGATTTATAGTAAGATCACCGCTACTATTAGAAATTTGAAAACTTACAGATCGGAAGCGCTCGAAGCGGCAATGGGTGTCGGGCAGATTTCCGGTCTTTTTTTTGCCCCAGCGACGTGGGGGAAACGGCCGATGTCCGTTTAGCCGGACCCGACGTTGAGGAAACAGGTGATAATTTATGCATGACCAGGCAGAAACTGTAAGCATTCTCAGCGCAATCGCGGACCTGCAGAACGCCCAGGAGTATCAGGAACTGAATTGGGAAGGATCCTTGGAGGATTATCTCAAGCTGGTTCAGGAGAATCCACGCGTGACGCGGAACGCGTTCCAGCGGATTTACGACATGATCCTGGCGTATCGCACCGAGGAGTATGTCGAGTACAAGAAGAAGATCACGCGCTATCGCTTCTTCCGCGACGAAAAGCATAACGGACGCGATGCGGTCTACGGCATCGACCAGAGCCTGAATCATCTGGTGGACATCTTCAAGTCCGCCTCGCGGAATTACGGCACCGAACGGCGCGTGATTCTCCTCCATGGCCCGGTCGGTAGCGCGAAGAGCACGATCGTCAGGCTCTTGAAGAAAGGTCTGGAGGATTATTCCCACACGCCGGAAGGGGCGATCTACACCTTCACGTGGATCAATATCGCCAATGACCTCGAGAAGGAAGTCTACGCCATGGTCAATGACGAGCTCCCCTGCCCGATGCGCGAAGAGCCCTTGCATCTGATTCCCCACGAACAGCGCTACAAGCTCATCCAGGAACTGATGCGCAACAGCAAGGATCGGAGCTACCAGATTCAGGTCGAAGGAGATCTCTGCCCTGCCTGCCGCCAGATGTACCGCGAACTGACGCGGCGTTACAAAGGCGACTGGTTCAAGGTCATGGATCACGTGAAGGTGCGGCGTCTCGTGCTCTCCGAAAAAGACCGCATCGGCATCGGCACGTTCCAGCCCAAGGACGAGAAAAACCAGGATTCCACCGAACTCACAGGCGACATCAATTACCGGAAGATCGCCATCTACGGTTCCGACTCGGACGCCCGGGCTTTCAACTTCGATGGCGAGTTCAACGTCGCCAACCGCGGCATCATTGAATTCATCGAGGTCCTCAAGCTTGAGGTCGCGTTTCTGTATGATCTGCTCGGCGCCAGCCAGGAACACAAAATCAAACCCAAGAAGTTCCCGCAGACCGATATCGACGAAGTCATCATCGGCCACACCAACGAGCCCGAATATCGCAAGCTCCAGAACAATGAATTTATGGAGGCCCTGCGCGACCGCACCGTGAAAATCGATATTCCCTACATCACGAAGCTGTCGGACGAAATCAAAGTGTACGAGAAGGACTACAATGCCGAAAGAATCAAGGGGAAACACATCGCGCCTCACACGATTGCCATGGCTTCCATGTGGGCCGTGCTGACCCGGCTGGAACCGCCGAAGAAAGCCAATCTCACACAGCTCCAGAAGCTGAAGCTCTACGACGGCAAAACTCTTCCCGGCTACACGGAGGACTCGATAAAAGAACTTCAGAAAGAAGCCTCCCGCGAAGGCATGGACGGCATTTCTCCCCGGTATATTCAGGACAAGATCTCGAACGCTCTCGTCAACGAGCAGTTTGCCGGATGCGTCAACCCGTTCATGGTGTTGAACGAGCTCGAAAGTGGCTTGCGCCACCACTCACTAATCAAGTCCGACGAGCAGCGGAAAAATTTCCGCGAGCTGCTATCCGTCGTCAAACATGAGTATGAGGACATCGTGAAAAACGAGGTCCAGCGCGCAATTTCAGCCGATGAGGAAGCCATCTCACGCCTCTGCTCCAACTACATCGACAACGTCAAGGCGTATACGCAAAAGGAGCGCGTGAAAAATAAGTACACCGGACAGGATGAAGAGCCCGATGAACGCCTGATGAAATCGATCGAAGAGAAGATTGATATTCCCGAGAGCCGCAAGGACGACTTCCGGCGGGAAATCATGAACTATATCGGCGCGCTTGCGATCGAAGGCAAGCAGTTCAACTATCGCACCAACGAACGCCTGTACAAGGCGCTCGAGTTGAAGCTGTTTGAAGATCGCAAAGACTCGATCAAACTGACCAGCCTTGTCTCCAATGTCGTCGACAGAGAAACGCAGCAGAAAATCGATGTCGTCAAAAGCCGCCTCATTAAGAACTACGGCTATTGCGACGTCTGCGCCACCGACGTGCTGAACTATGTGGCGAGCATATTCGCCCGGGGTGATGCGAAAGACTAAGGAGAAATTTCGGATCGCGGATTGCGGATTGCGGATTGAGCGCATTCAAATTCGAAATTCGCAATTCGCAATTCGAAATCTGAATATGGTTCTCAATATCGAACAGGACTACCTCCGGTTCCGGCAGATTGTCCGGGGAAAGATCAAGCAAGACCTGAAGAAGTACATCTCTCAGGGCGAGTTGATCGGCAAAAAGGGAAAAGACTTTGTCAGCATTCCCATACCCCAGATCGAATTGCCCAACTTCCGCTTCGGCCGCCGGAATATGGGAGGGGTAGGACAAGGAGAAGGCGAACCCGGCACTCCTCTGGCGCCGGGCGATGTGGACGAAGATGGCTCCGGGCCCGCAGGAAATGCGCCGGGCGCCCACATTCTGGAAGTGGATCTGACAATGGAGGAGCTGGCGCAGATCCTGGCTGAAGAACTGGAACTGCCGCGCATCCTGCCTAAAGGAAGCGCTCACCTGAAGACCGAACGCGACCGTTACTCCCAGGTGTCGAAGGTCGGTCCTGAGTCGCTGCGCCATTTCAAAAGGACATATAAGGAAGCGCTCAAGCGGCAGATCACGGCCGGCACCTATGACCCCCTCAACCCGTATATTGTCCCGATACATGAGGACAAGCGCTTCCTTTCGTGGAAAACCAAGCAGCGGCCCGAGAGCAACGCCCTCATCCTGTATATGATGGACGTCTCCGGCTCGATGGGGGATGAGCAGAAAGAGATCGTACGCATCGAATCCTTCTGGATCGATACCTGGATCCAGACGAACTATAACGGCGTCATCACGCGGTACATCATCCACGATGCCGTCGCTCAGGAAGTCGACGCAGAAACGTTCTTCCATACCCGCGAAAGCGGCGGGACGGTGATCTCCTCCGCCTACGACCTCTGCCATAAGATCATCGAAGAAGAGTACCCGCAGGAGCTTTGGAATATTTATGTCTTCCATTTTTCCGATGGAGACAACTGGTCCGGAGGCGACACGGACCGCTGCATTAATTTGCTAAAGACAAACCTCCTGCCGAAAGTAAACCTGTTCGGTTACGGTCAGGTCGAGAGTACGTATGGAAGCGGTCAGTTCATCCGGGAACTCGAGAACAACATCACGGATGAGGACAACCTGGTGACTTCGCGAATCGAAAACAAGGAAGACATCTATCAGTCCATCAAGGACTTTCTCGGAAAGGGCAAGTAGTCATATCCATGACCGTTCAAAGCGGCAGACCGACCCTTACACCTGAGCTTTCGCGACTCAATCGGGAGATCGAGCAGTACGCGCGCGAGTACGGACTCGACTTCTACGAAACTTTCTTCGAGATTCTCGATTTTGAAGAGATGAACATGGTGGCCGCCTACGGCGGTTTCCCCAATCGCTATCCCCACTGGAAGTTCGGCATGGAGTACGAACGCCTCAACAAGAGTTACGCCTACGGCCTGCACAAGATCTATGAAATGGTCATCAACAACGACCCGTGCTACGCCTACCTGCTGGAATGCAATCATCTGGTCGATCAAAAAATCGTCATGGCGCACGTGTATGGGCACTGCGATTTCTTCAAGAACAATATCTGGTTTTCCAAGACGAATCGCAAAATGATGGATGTCATGGCGAACCACGCCACCAAGATCCGCAAACATATCGACAAGTATGGGCTGGAGGAGGTGGAAGGCTTTATTGATGTCTGTCTCTCCATCGACGACCTTATCGATCACCACTCTGTGTTCATCGAACGAAAAGGCAAGCCGCAAGAACCTACCGAAGAACCCATCGTGATCAGGAAGATCGCATCCAGTGAATACATGGATGATTTCATCAACCCAAGGGAATTCATGGAACAGCAGAGGCAAAAACTCGAAGATGAGCGCCAAAGAAGGAAGCGTTTTCCCGAACAACAACAAAAGGACGTCATGCTGTTCCTCACCGAAAATGCTCCGCTGGCCAACTGGCAGCGCGACATCCTCTGGATGATTCGCGAAGAGGCGTACTACTTCGCACCCCAGGCTCAAACCAAGATCTTGAACGAAGGTTGGGCGACCTACTGGCACGCAAAGATCATGACCGAGCGCGCTCTTAACGATGCGGAGGTGATCGACTTTGCGGATCATCATTCCGGAACCGTTGCCGCCCATCCCGGACAGATCAACCCATACCGGCTGGGTTTCGAGCTATGGAAAGATATCGAGGATCGCTGGAACAAGGGAAAGTTCGGCAAGGACTACGACGAGTGCGACGACTATGCCGCAAAACGCGAATGGGATTTGGGCCTCGGCCTGGGCCGCGAAAAGATCTTTGAGACCCGCAGGGTCCACAACGACATCACGTTCATCGATGCGTTCTTCACCGAGGAATTCTGCCATCAGCACAAATTCTTCACGTACGCCTTCAACCCGGAGCGTGGAGTCTATGAGATCGCCGATAGGAACTGGAAGAGCGTGAAGCAGAAACTGCTGACCTCGCTGACCAACTTTGGACAGCCGTTTATCTACGTGAGCGACGCTAATTACGAGAATCGCGGCGAGTTGCTGCTGGAGCACCGGCACGAAGGCGTCGACCTGCGCGTGGATTACGCCAAAGATACGCTCAAGAACCTGTTTTCGATCTGGAGCCGGCCTGTACACTTAAGGACTATTGTCGAAGGCAAGGGCAAAATGTTTACCTATGATGGAGAAAAGCACATCGAGAAGAAGCATGATGGATGAAGTCACAATAACCACGGATATTCAGGCAGCCGATCAACTCGGACTGCTCCTGAGGAAGCTGCAGCTGGAATCTCCACGCAAAGGCAACATTCAAAAACAGGCGAAGGAAATCGTCGCCAAAGTCACCTATCTTGGCTGCGAATTGAAAGTCATCGAGGTCGATGGCATCTCGGGCGCCGTGCAGATCCGCAGCAAGAAACCCGCCGAGGACGGATTCGTCGAGATCATCCTTCGAGACGGTAACCGGCTATCGCTAGAACGCAAGCCCGCCGCGCTTCATCTTTCAAAGGGTGATTTCGAACGGTTGATTCGAGACCTGAAAGAGATTTTCTGAGACACAAAGACACAAAGGCACAAACACACCAAGAAAGCCGCGTTCAATAACTATTATTCGCGGCTTTCTTGGTGTCTTTGTGCTTTTGTGTCTTTGTGTTTCAAGATCCCCCGGCAATCGAGGGAAGTATCGAAATTGTGTCGCCCGCCCTGACCTCGGTATCCAGATCTTTCCTGTCCCGGATGTTGTCTTCATTCACGAATATATTGACAAATCGCTTCACGTTTTTCCCATCGTCCAGTATTCGATCCCCGAATCCTCGGAACTGCGCATCCAACTTCTGCAGGATCTCACCCACAGTGGCCCCCTCGACTTTCACTTCAGCCTGCCCGGAGGTCAACGGTCTCAATGGCGTCGGAATCTTAACGGTAACACTGCTCATTTCGAATCTCCTGTGATCAAGGGCTCCTCGTAGAACTTCCGTTCGCCCTCATTCAGCACCCAACTCTGGGCGCCGGCAACGGTTCCCTGTTGAACCGAAATGATGACGTATGAGTAATCGGGCCAGGCGCGTTCCGTGTCTGTCGGCGACGGTCGTGAGGGGTGGTCCGGATGCGAATGATATATCCCGATGATATCCCACGGGCTGTTTTCAAACTCCCTCTCGACGCGCAACATGTCCAGCGGATTCATCTCATAACGGTCATGCGCCCGCTCGGTGTTGAGATTCTTACATGTCCTGAAGGCGTGCACCTTCCTATTTTCACCCATAGCGCCGATCATCAGCCCGCAGCATTCATAGGGATATGAAGCTTCCGTATGGTCGTAGATCTGTCGCAGCAACGAAGCCGGTATAGTGATCATATTTCCATTGAGACTTTAACAGCGCCGCCGTTGGAGCGGATCATCGCCGTCGAGAATTCGTCCAGCGGGATACCCGTAGCGGGCGGCGCGAATGTGATCCATAAGATGCGCGTACATTCCTCGGTCACGCGCGTTCGCATCGAATCGGAAATCGGGCTGCCAAATGGACCTTGCTGGTCGGCCAGCAGTGGAAAATGCGCCAGATTCAACTTGTCGCGCCCGATCCCCTCATAGGATTCGCCGTCTCGCCCGATCCGCCAATAAATCGGCGGCTGAACCTGCTTTGCATCATACAAACCCATCGGACACAGCATCTTCAAGGAGAAGTAATTTACCAGATCCACCACTGAATTGATGAAATACACTCCCTTTCCCTTCACGGCGCGCCGTAACAAAGACTCCGAGGAGGGCCGGTATCTGGTTGGATCCAACCCCGCTCGATGAAAAATTGTGCGGATCTTCTTCACCGTTGGAATCTCCCCTAGAGGTTCATCTTTATACTTTCTGGCAAACTCATTTGCCAGATCATTGAGCATGGCCTTCAGTTCCTCGGTCGGCTCACGCACCCGGATATCGCCGATTTCTAAAATGCCGATTCGTGCAGCACCTTCCAGCTCCGGAGCGATGGTGATCATTTCAACCATTGTAAACGGGGAGGAACACAAAGACACAAAAGCACAAAGACACAAAGAAGGGCCGCCATTAAGAAGTTCTTGTTGGCGGCCCTTCTTTGTGTCTTTGTGCTTTTGTGTCTTTGTGTTCCTCCCTTCTGTCCCTATACACTTAGGTTCGTGATGCGCGATTTTTTCGGTCCGGGAGGACTGCTGGAGCAACGGCTGCCGGATTATGAATTCCGTCCGTCCCAGGTACGGATGGCGGAAACGGTATACGCGGCGCTCGAACAGCAGAACCATGTCATCATCGAAGCCGGAACGGGGACCGGAAAGACGCTGGCGTACCTTTTACCCGCACTGATTCACGGCCGCCGAGTTCTGGTTTCAACCGGCACGAAGACGCTGCAGGATCAAATCTTCTACAAGGACATTCCGCTGCTGGAAAGCGTCATAGGGCGAACCATCCGCGCAGCTTATCTAAAGGGCCGAAATAACTATCTGTGCAGGATCAAACTGGCGGCGCTTCAGACTGACGGTTTGTTCAGTCCAAAGGAACTTCGAAATTTCCAGTCCATCCTGGATTGGTCGCGCGAAACGGAAACGGGCGATCGGGCCGAACTTGGCGGCGCCGGCGATGATTCGGATCTGTGGTCCCGGCTGGATGCTCGACGGGACCGGTGTCTTGGAACCAAGTGCAAGGACTACGATCGATGCTTCCTCACGCTCATGCGGCAGAAAGCGATCGAGGCCGACATTGTGGTCGTCAATCATCATCTGTTCTTCGCCGATCTTTCCATACGGAAATCCGAAGTCGCCTCCATTCTTCCGGATTACAGCGCGGTCATCTTCGACGAAGCGCACGAGCTCGAGGACATCGCGACAGACTATTTTGGATTCCATGTGAGCAATTACCGCCTGGCGGAATTCCTTCACGACGCCGCGAAACTCGAAGAAGATGTTTTGCCGGTTTCTCGCGCTTCCGACCGGTTCTTCAATGGATTTGCGCTGCTTCACGACGGAAGACATCCCGTCGAACATCTGGATGGCGTCGATGCTCTGATCGGGGCGCTTCAAAACGCACGAAGGTCGATCAGGAAAAAGAAGGACTCTTCCGGGGAGTTCGAGCCGCTGGCGCGTCGAGCGAGCGAGCTTGCCGAGGAACTCGACGTGTTCCGCGGCGGCACGCCCGAAAACTACGTTTCCTGGATCGAGCGCCGGGGTCGCGGAATCTTTCTGGAAGCGTGCCCCATTGACGTTTCCGGAATGTTGCGCGAGTACCTATTTAGCCGCGTTCCCACGTGTGTGCTCACTTCGGCTACGTTGACTGTCGGCCAATCCTTCCAGTACATCCGCCGCCGGATCGGTTTCGGCGAGGGAGCGGAATTGAGCTTGAGCACCGAATTTGATGTCCGTAAACAGGCGCTGCTCTATATTCCGCGCCGGATGCCGGATTATCGCCATCCCTCCTACCTCGATCGAGCGGCCGAAGAAATTCGGGCCATCTTGCAGGCGTCGCGCGGCCGGGCGTTTGTCCTCTTTACGAGTTATCGCCAAATGGAAGTGCTGTACGAACGGATCGGCCGTGATCTTCCCTACCCCTGCATGATTCAGGGTAAGGGCGGCGGTAAAAGCCGTCTTTTGGAGGAATTCAGGATTACGCCAAACGCTGTGCTCTTCGCGACAGCAAGCTTTTGGCAGGGTGTCGACGTAAAGGGAGAAGCACTAAGCGCCGTGATCATCGACAAGTTGCCATTTCAGGTTCCCTCCGATCCGCTCGTCGCCGCTCGGTCCGCGCACATCCGGCGCGAAGGCGGAAATCCATTTGCGCAGTACCAGGTGCCCAATGCAATTCTCCGCCTGAAACAAGGATTCGGCCGCCTGATCCGCGCCACAACCGATCGCGGCATTCTCGCCGTCCTCGACGGCCGGCTTAGCAGCAAGGCCTATGGTAAGTTTTTTATGGACAGCCTTCCCGATTATGAAATTACAGACAGAATTGAAGATTTGGTCCG
>Ga0066710_100001770_pt1 | contig 16602 bp, 15 predicted proteins | sample GraSoiAngelo_159_FD_79666 | JGI IMG/M metagenome (GOLD analysis project Ga0066710, IMG submission 79666) | Grasslands soil microbial communities from the Angelo Coastal Reserve, California, USA - 14_1009_16_40cm | ecosystem: Environmental > Terrestrial > Soil > Grasslands | place: USA... | reverse complement strand
CGGCCTTGCGGACCAGGACCAGGAACGTGGCCTGGAAGGCATCCTCGGCGTCATGCACCTCGTCGAGTTGCCGCTTGCACACTCCCATGACCAGCGGCCCGTAACGCTCCACGAGAAGCATGAACGCCGCCTCATCTCGCCGGCCGACAAACCGGTCTAGCAGGGCCGCGTCGGTCAGATCGCGCGCGACCTCAGCGTCGGCGACGCGGCGCACGTGCCGCAGAACGGCTAGTAACTTTGGTATGGTCATGGCATTCGTCCCCGAACCACCTTGGAACCTGCCTATATAGTGCCAGCAGGAAGGCTCTTGCACGAATCGATTTGTGAAAGCTTAGCCATATACCGCAAGCGAACGGACAGGCCCAACGTAAATCTCCAAGAAGCAACAACTCGTGGGCGCGCTCAGAGGGATGTTCGGTTAAAATGAAACAATCAGTCTGAAAGCTGATACGAGAGCCAGATGACAGGAGGAAGCAAGTGAACTTCCATGAAGCGACCCTGGAAGGGACACTCAGAGCCGACGGAACCATCGAGCTGGATCAGAAGCCGAACTTGCCGCCAGGGCGCGTCCAGGTGATGGTGAGGCAGGTTGAGCCGGCGCAAGGATCCGCCCCGCAGGGAACCCTCCTCGAATTCATGCAACGGTCCCGGCGACAGTTGGAAGCCGCGGGAAGCCATTTCATGAATGAGGAAGAGATCGGCGCCTGGATCGAAGAACTTCGTTCCGAAGATGATCCGGCCCACGGCCCGGCTGAGCAGGAGCGCCAGCAGGAATAGCCGCATGGTGATCTACTGCGACAGCGTCATCCTGATGTACTACTTCGATCACACCGGAGTATTCAACGTGAGGGCGGGCAACCGGATGGCCGCCCTTTTGGCGGCCGGCGATCGAATCGCCGTCAGCGATCTCGTTCGCCTGGAATGCCGCGTCAAACCGATGCAGACTGGGGACAAAGCCAAGCTGGCGGTTTACGACGGTTTCTTCGCCCGGCCCGAACTGCGCATTGTGCCCTTGACCACGGCCGCCTATGACCGAGCCACCGCCATTCGAGCCGTTTACGGGTTCAAAACCATCGATGCCATCCATTTGGCTGCGTCGGCGGAAGCCGGTTGCGACCGCTTCCTTACCAACGACAACCGCCTGAACAAGTTCCCTGACATTACCGTGGAAGTGTTGCCATGAGCCACACCCCGGGGCAGCGTCGGATTACTGGCAGGCTTCCGAGATGACCTCCTTTCCTTGGCCGCTTGCTGGTCGTCCGCCGCAGAAACGACCAGGGCCGCTCGTCAGAGAATTCTTTCGCCCATGCAACTGTGATCCAGGGCGCCCGCCAGGAAGGCGAGTCGAAACAGAGTTTCATGGGCGCCTGTGCGCCGTGGGGAGTACCACATGACCAATATAGATGATCCGCGGGCGGCCTTCATCGTGGCCGCGTGTGCTCCGCTCGACTCGGGCCATACCTCGGGGACACTCGAGCGCGCCCAGGAGATCCTGGCCGCGCACCCTAAGGTCGCGAGCAGCGATATCCATACCGCGGCCATCCTCGGCGACGATGGCGCAGTGCGCCGGTTCCTCGCGCTCGATGCCGGCAACGCCACGGCCAAGGGAGGACCGCACGGCTGGGATGCCCTCACCTATCTCTGTTTTTCGAGATATCTCCGGCTCGACCGCGCGCGCTCGGACGGCTTCGTGCGGGCGGCGGCGGCCCTTCTCGACGTCGGGGCCAGCGCCAATACCGGGTGGTATGAGACGAACCACCAGCCCCAGCCCGAGTGGGAAAGCGCCCTCTATGGCGCCGCTGGCGTCGCCCACCATCCGGAGCTGACCAGCCTGCTGCTCGAGCGCGGCGCCGATCCGAACGACAACGAAGTACCGTATCATACGCCGGAAGGCTGGGACAACGCTGCGCTCAAGGCCCTTGTGGAGAGCGGAAAGCTCAATGAAGACAGTCTCACGACGATCCTGCTCCGCAAGACCGACTGGCACGACTACGACGGGATCAAGTGGCTGCTGGAACACGGCGTTGACCCGAATCGAACGACCCGATGGGGGAAGACGGCATTACATAACGCCGTGCTGAGCGACAACGCCCTGGAAATCTTCGAGGTGTTGCTGGACCATGGAGCCGACCCGGCGATCGTTGCCGACCGCCCCGAACGCTCGCCGCAGGCATCTTCGGGCAAGTCGGCGGTCGCGATGGCCGCGCGAAAAGGACGGGGTGACGTGCTCGAGTTGTTCGAGCGGGGCGGCATTCCCATCGAGCTGGACGGCGTCGAGCGCCTCCTTGCCGCCTGCGCGAGAAACGACGCAGGGACGGTTCGTTCCATCGCCGAGGGCGAGCCCCAACTCGTGCCCGAGGTCCTGGCGGAGGGAGGCAAGCTGCTCGCGGGCTTCGCAGGCGTTGGGAATACGGACGGCGTTCGGCACCTGCTCGATCTGGGCGTGGAAGTCTGGGCGCTGTACAAGGAGGGCGACGGCTACTTCGTCGTCGCGAAGGACAGCATGGCGCTGCACGTTGCGGCCTGACGTGCGCGGCACGCAACCGTGAATCTCCTCATCGAGCGCGGAGCGCCGATCGACGTGCCGGATGGCAAGGGACGTACGCCTCTCGCGCTTGCCGTGCGCGCCTGCGTGGACTCGTACTGGGCCGCCAGGCGCTCGCCCGAGTCGGTTGAGGCGCTGCTCCGCGCGGGAGCGTCGGTGAACAGCGTCGCGTTTCCATCAGGCTACGCGGAAGTTGACGAGCTGCTGGGCCGATACGTTAAACCATGACGTTTGCCTCAAGGGCACGGCCTCACCAGTTCGCGGCGCACCCCCAAACGCAGCGACGAACACGGCGCTTTTCAACGTCTTAATGTGAGTCCGCTCTACGGCCTGACCCGCTTCACGTGGCTTCGCACTGGCCGGATTGATCTCTCATTGACGGGCAGTGGCCGGCTGTCGTAGACTTCCTGGAGAGGTGCCTCCATGACCATCCAAGAAGCTGTGCTCCAGGAACTCCAACAGCTCCCGCCGGACGAGCAACAAAAAGTCTTGAAATACGCTCAGTCCCTTCGGCCGCCAGAGTCGCGGCGCGATCCGCGCGGGATGTTTGTGTATCGTGGAGTCCATATCGCGGCCGAGGAAATCGACGCAGCCCGGCAGGAGGCGTGGGCCCAATTTCCGCGCGAATTTCCCGAGGGGACTGCGCCGTGAGCGCTGTCTTGGCCGACACACACACGTCGCGCTCTGGTATCTCTTCGAGCCCACGCGGCTATCGGTGGCCGCTGATGCAGCTCTAACCGGGGCGGTCCAGTCTGGAGTTTCATCTACATCTCGGTCATCACGGTTATCGAAGTTCGTTACCTGGTCGAGAAGTACAAGCTGCCTGCAACGGTCTGGAATGATTTACTGGTAGCACTGGCGGACCCGGCTGTACCGGTGGAAAGCCTCGCCGTCGGCCGCGCGGTCCAGCGAATCGCTCGCAGCATCGTTCCGGATCTCCCCGACCGCATCCTTGCGGCCACGGCTCTCGTACATAATTTGCCTCTCGTCACAGCCGACACAAAAATCCAGTCGGCACCGATCACGACGATCTGGTAAGCACGGACACGCCCTTCGCATCCTGCTCAGGGCGTGCCACCCGACAAAGCATTAGAGCGAATTCAGAAACGCCAGGAGCTGCTTCTTCTGCATATCCGGGAGCGCCTCAAACTTCAGGCGGACGCCCTCGGCCTGGCCGCGATGCCGGCGGATCGCGTCGTCAATCGTCAAGGACAGGCCATCATGCATGAGCTGCGGCCGCACGCGCAGCCCCCAGAGAGGGGCCGTGCGCATCTTGTTCACCGTGCGCTGTTCGAGGCCCGAATCGGGCCGGAGCGCCCGCTGCTTGCCCCGTTCAGGACTGGCCTGAACGCGCACGATGCCCTCGCTCTTCTTAATCTCATCGGGGATCTTCTCGCGGTTCTCATAACCCCTGGGCGGCACGTTGGCGTGCTGGGTCTGCGCGATGCCGTCGCCGGTGCCGACGTCGTGCAGCAGGAAGTCAGTGTATGGGTGGATGGTCTTGCTCCCGAGCGCGGCCGGCACCGTGGCCATGTCGCTGCCGGCCTGGCCGCCGAGAGTTTGGATCGGCGTTCCCGCCGGCGGCGTGGTGAAGTCGGGGTGATGGCAAATGGCACAGCCCAGCGCCTGATTATTCCTGAACAGCTTTTCGCCCTCGACCACGTCCTCGTTGGCAGCGACCGAGGCGTCCCGCGGCGGCGCCTTGGTGGAGCGCATGAAGCGCGTGAAAGACTCCACATCGGCGCCGAACGGGTGCACGACTTTGTTGGGATCGTTCGGATCAATGGTCTTGTCCTCAGGGTCCGGGACCTTGTCGAACATCGACACGTCCCGGCCGTTGGACAGGTTTTCCTTGGGCTGCAGCGGGCTGGTGATGCCCATCTCGTTGACGTAGGCGCCGGCCGCGAAATTGAGTAACGAAGCCTCCTGGCACTTCCAGCCGAAGCGGCCGAGCCGCTCGACGAGAACAAAGGTATCGTTGCCGTCGGCGTCCTTCTTGGCCGCCACCGCGACCGGCACGACGACCGCGAAACCCTCCATGCCAAAGCGGCGTTGCCCCTTCTTGACCTTCAGGAGCTGCCGATCGGGAATCACCTCGACGAAGCCGTTACCCAGAATGGTGTTCGACATCCGGAGCGTATGCACGTCGTCCTCGGGCAGGAGGTGCTCCTGGATGGCCGGATCGATCGCGCGCTGATGGATAAGGGACCCGCCAAGAGACTCGACGAACTTGACCTTCCTGGGGTCGGGGTCGCCGGAGTCGGGCTCGTCGTGGCCGGCACGTATCTCGGCGATCTGACTGGAGCTGCCCGTCACCGGGTTCTGGTGGCAGCTCACGCAGCTGGTCGCGTTGTAAACCGGCCCCAGCCCATCGTCGATCTTCTCCACCTCCTCGAACTTGGCAAGGTCCTTGTCGAATGCCGGCTGGTCCTCGAACCCGTTGGTCTTGTTGTCGAAGGCCACCGGCGCCTCGGCCTGCGCGCCCGCCTGCTGGTCCTGCGAGATGAACCGCGCGCACCTGGGGCGACCGGTGGGATCAACCCCAGCCGCCACGGCCACGATCAAGGCCATACTGCAGAAACCCAAACCGCCCCAGGCCAGCCTCTTGAGGGACTGGGGCAGCACGCGGCGAAGCGAACTCCGATTAAACATGGGGGCACCTCCTCGGCGATTTCGCCTGTCCGGAACGGTCTCCTCCTGCCCGTGCGTCGAGACAAAACGCACTTGAAAAAGCAGTCGGCCAGATGTGCAGACGCGGGTCAGGATAACTTCTTGACCGGATATCCGCAAGCGCCGTAGAGAAAATGAGAAAATACAGACTTCAAGTCAGCGCTCGGACTTACCGACAAGCGATGAATCCTCTGATCGCTCGCAGAGCTCGCGGAGAACGCAGAGCAAGGCCGCAAATTGGCGACGGGCGAAAGATGATCGGGTTCGTGCAGGACTGCGAGGCGCGACGCAGTTGGCTTTGGCAAACTTACGAGAAGTTCGCATCATTTGCCGGTGCGGCGTCTGCGGAAGGCCAACTCAGTTAACCTTCGCTCTTCGTAAGTTGGGCCGACACTAGTGAGAACGACCGGAGCAATCGCGCTTACCGAGCGAAGGATGCTTTCGGGAGTAGCCGGGGACAGCATTGGCTGGGCCAGGAGCAAGGCCTCGGCGAGACGGCTCTGCCGGGCAAGATGCGGGGCTGCGGCGGGAGACAAGGCCGCGTTACGATACGCGTCACACATCAAGCATTCGGTCTCGCGGATCTGATCCAAATGGTTGACGACGATGCCGTCCAGCGGACCGGCGACGGCGGCGGCATAGCGGAGCAGCGGCAGATCGAGCCAGCCGCAGCGCAAGCTGCCTTGCCAGCGGTTCCACGGGTTGCCCGCGTCTTGCAGCCGTGCAGTCAGGTCGGGGCAGAACGTGGGCAAGGGGCCGTCGCCGTGGCGCGTGGTGTAGGCGCGCGTGATGCCGAGCACCGCGACAGCGTCGACCTCCATCTGCTGGATCAACTCCCAGGCGTGATGGGGAGTGACCGTGTTCCAGGTCGTGTGGGGGTGGAAGCCCCGGTACTCGTCGAGCAGGACACCCTGGGCGCCTTCAAAGATGGCAGTTTGAGACTCTGGAATCGGCGTGTCAACGGTCACTCCGTCGGGGACCGCCTCGTTCAGTTCGCAGGCGACGGCTTCGGCGTTCAGGTGCCAGATGCCGAACTCTTGCAAGGTATCGTCGCTGATCCGGTCGATGAAATCTTGCAGTTCCAGGAGGGTGCGCTGGCGCTGGAGTTCGAGCTTGTGCCGGAGGACGTGTAGCTCGCCAAGGTCTGCGGCGAACACTGCGTCGGTGCCGTACTTGAGCCAGTAGGAGCGCGCCTCGCCGATCCCCTGGCCGCAGGAGCCGTGTTTCGCCGCTCCGCGCGCTAATTCCCGCAGTTGGTTCAAGATCTTGAGCCACGGCGTCGTGACCAGGCAGCGCGGATGGATGGTCAGCAGGTGGGCCGGATCCTCAACGCCCAGCCCCGTCAGGTGGTCGGCCTCCCGGGCCATGGCGGGCGGGTCGATGATCATGTTGGGCCCGAGGTAGGTGCGCGGGCGGGCCGGCATGGCGGCCAGGGTGCCGGCCCCGAACTGCGAGAAGCTGTGCCGCCGGCCATCCGGCAGTTGCACGTTGTGTCCAGCCTGGCTGCCGCCGCAATAGCGAACCACGAGGTCGGCTTCATACTGCCGCGCCAGGTAATCGATGGTGGCGCCCTTGCCTTCGTCGCCGAAGCCCAGGCCTATGGTGATGATGGCTCGCTTCATGATTCCTCCGGTCATTGGTCATTGGTCATTCGTCATTAGCAAGCTAATGACCAATGACGAATGACTAATGACTAATGACGGCCGTGGACAACGCTTTCTAGCGCCTGGCTAACGGCGCGGGCGACGGTGGCGGAGGCACCCGCCTCCTGGAGGTCGTCGCCCAGGTTCTCCAGGTCTACCTTGCCTTCCGCGATGCCGATGGTGGAAGCGATCAGCTCACAGATGCCGGCTGGATCCTCCAGGCGGAGGACGTTCTGGCCTAGCAATTCCACCCAGCGGCGGTGCACGTCCGGGTTGTTCCAGTGGTTCGTCATCCTGGGCAAGACGTAGTAGACGTCATAGGCTCGCTCCAGCTCAGCGATCAGTTCTTCGGTCGGAAGGTCCGTTTGCAATTCATTGCCGATGGTCGCGGCCACGTCCTTGCGCTTGACGCGCGGGTATGGGGTTTCGTCGCCAATGATGAACAGATAGCCGCGCCGGCCGCGTTTTTCGTAACAGTCGATGGCCGTGTGCCGGGCCATGAAGTACATCGCCAGCTCATAGGACTCGGTGATGTGGCCGCCTCCTCCTCCTTCCAGGAAGAGCCTGCCCAGGTCTTCTTCGATTTCGATGCCGGACTCGAACTGGCCGACCTGGAGGGGCGCCGTGTCGCAGGTGGCGTCGCCGATGGCGCCGATCAGGATCTGCGGGTGATCCAGGTAGCCCTTGCGGATGAGCAGCCCCATCAGCTTGGGCAGGTTGGCCTGCAAGATGCGCGGCACGCCCTGCATGCTGCCGGTCACGTCGAAAAGGACGCCGACCGCATGGCTCTGGGGGTGGGCGTCGCTGTCGCGGGACTCGCGGACCCTCACGCCCTTCGGGTTCATCTTCTGGTGGACGGCGCGGTCGGCCGAGCCGTTGCGGATGGCGTGGTCGTGTTCAAAGGCGTCCCTGCCTGTGCGAGCCCGGAGCCGCGCCCGGTCGTGGTAGTGTTCGTCGGACCAACGTGTGGTGCCCATGGTGTCTCCTCAGGTCAGAGTAAGTTCGTGGAACTTCGGACGGCCGTACTGCCGGCGCAGCAACTCATCGAGATCCTCCAGCAAGGCCCAGGCATCGTCAGGACGCATGCAGGCGCTTTCCAGGAGGCAGGTGGTGAGGAACCGCTGCAGCGGCTGCAGAACGGCTTCTGGCATCCAGTTCGTCACTGGATCTCCGCCGGCCAGATAAACGATGCAGCGCGCGGCCAGGAACAGGTCTGTCGCCTGGCCCGCGGGCTGCGTTCCGAGCGCCTCGGGTGGGAACCAGTCCCTGTACCGTGTTGGAATGGTCTTGATCGGTCGGCCCTTTGCGACGCTCTGCCCCCAGCCGACAAGCCGAAGCCCGTGGCTGGCGGCGTTGATCATCACATGGCAGGGCAGGACCGCCCCGTGGATCCTGTGCTGGCGGTGGCTGAAACCCAGCACTGTCAGCAGGCGCTTGAAGATCCAGGCGAGGTGTCTGCCGTCGAGGGCCGGATGCTGCGCATGGACCTCTTCCAGGGTGTAGAAGCCGGGTTCAGACAGGAAGACATTGACCCGCTTCGGGAATTTGCCCGGCGCAGGAAAGGATTCAACCAGGCTGGGAAGATACTTGCGGTAAGTCGTTTCGCCTGCCGCAGCCAACAGGCTGGCGAGAGTCTTTAGTTCAATGTCCAGAAGCGCGTGTCCCCCGGGAACGCGGGACACTTTCAAAATATACTGACCTTGCGTCTCGGTCCCGGAACTGCCCTCCGCAGTGCCGAAATAGATGTCGGCCACGTCGCCAACGGCGAGGAGGCTTTCCAGCGTATAGGTGCGACCGGGACCGCGCACGCTGCGCGGGGACTCGGTGCATTGCTCGGGCCAGTAGCCGTCGCCAAGCCAGGACAGCAACGACCTGAACCAGTTCTCTATTCCGGGCTTGAACACTTCCATGGTTGCTCCTACTGGGCCTTGAAAACGGCAGCGAACGCACCGGTCATCAGGTGCCTCAAATTTCGAAGTTAAAGCCTCGTTTCTGGAGTTGCTGATACTTCTTGCGATCGAAACGGTAGAGCCGCGCGGCCCGGTGGGCCACGTCTTTCTCGACCTCGTCCAGGGCGACAATGAAGTCCATGCTCAGGATCTTCTTGCGGAAATTGCGCTTGTCGAGCGGCGTCTCCAGGATCGTTTCGTACAGCCGTTGCAGCTGAGAAAGGGTGAACTGCGGCGGCAGCAGTTCGAAGCCAATCGGCTGATAGCGCACCTTGTTTTTGAGACGCTCGAGGGCTGCCGCCAGGATGCGCTCGTGATCGAACGCCAGGCTCTGCGCCTCGGATACGGCAAACCAGGCGGCATCGCAAGCGTCGGTGGCGGCATGAATGCGGTGATCGCTGAGCTTCACGAGCGCGTAATAGGCGACGGTCACCACGCGCTCGCGCGGATCACGGTCGGTGGCGCCGAAGGTGTAGAGTTGTTCGAGAAAAACTTCGGCAACGCCGGTTTCCTCGCGCAACTCGCGGCGGACGGCCTCTTCCAGCGTTTCCCCAACCCGCACGAAGCCGCCCGGCAATGCCCACTTCCCCTTGAAGGGCTCGAGGTCACGGCGGACCAGCAGCACCTTGAGGTCTTCGTCATCCAGGCCGAAGACCGCGGCATCCACAGTGAGGGCCGGGCGGGCATATTCGTAGGTGAAGGCCATGCCGTCTCCTTAGTGTCTCAACTACACTATTATTAGTGTATGTAACACACTAAGTCAAGGCGCGGCGCGCGAATTGGACATTCCCGGCGGCTTAGCCGATTGGAGAGCGGTTGGCAAAAAAGAAAGGACAAGGGACGATGACGAGCGCTTGGAGGTCAGCCCATGATGCGCTCGTAGTAGGTTTTGGCGATCTCATAACACTCGCAGCTGGCTGCTTCCAGACCCTCTCGGTCGATGATTCTCATGGCCCCGCGCCGGTAAGCGATGAGTCCCGCCCTTTGCAGTGTCCCGGCCACGACCGTGACGCTCTGCCGGCGTACGCCCAGCATCTCGGCCAGAAACTCTTGAGTTAGAATGAATTCCTCCTGTCCCACACGGTCATGGGTCATCAGCAACCACCGGCACATCCGTTCTTCGACGGAGTGCAGGGCATTGCAAGCGATCGTTTGCTGCAGGTAGCGCAGGACAAAGGCAATGTACCGGCGTAACAGCCGGTCGAGCGCTCCGCCGGGTCTCATGGCTTCCAGAAAGGAAGCTGCCGGCATACGCAGAGCCTCGCCCGCCACCTGGGAAATGGCCGTGATGGGGCTGAAATCGAGGCCAAGCAGGACCGGAAGGCCGATCATGCCCTCGTTACCGACAGTGGCCGTCTCAATGATTTTGCCCCTCTCACTGATGCTGACCACAGAACAGACGCCGCCCGTGGGAAAATAAACGTGGGACATAGGCCCGTCCTGTTTGGAGAGCACGTAGCCTTGTGGAAGCGGGATCGTCTCCCAGGACGGCAACAAACGCTTGCTTTCATCAGGCAAGCGGTCAAGTAAGCGGTTCCCCGTTTGGTTTGGCGGAGTTGACTTTGCCATGGAGGTAGACCTGCGCCCCTGGACGACCTACCTCTGAGCAAATCATGTGCCCATGTCATGTGGCGGACAGACAGGCTGACAGTGCGTCACGTAGACTGCGGGGTACTGGGAGAGAGATTCTCTGGCTTCAGCAGGTTCGGTGGGGGGAGCTTCCGGTGAAAGACGGCTGGGTCTTCGAGGGCTGGATCTATCAGCATGGCAAGGCGCCTTTAGGCGGCCCCGTTTCCACGCAACGGCTACGCGAGTTGATTGCCTCGCGCAGGCTGCGGGCGAACGACTTGACATGGAAAAAGTTTACAAAGAATGGAGAAAGCTGCTTCTCATCCCCGGTCACCGTTGCGGTCGCGATCGCGACTGCGGATCGGGACTGACTGCGCCGGGAATGAGGCAGCGCTTCTCAGCATGGTTCAATCTGGACGGCGTTCAAGCAATTCGTGCATGAGCCTACGACGTCCTTTTGTGTTTACCGCTTCCGGTGACGCGCCTCCTCGTGCGGCAGGAATTTCACCTCATTGTTGTTGTTGTCGTAGCAGACAAACTCGAGCATCTCCGGCGACACGCCCGTGGCCGACGTGATGGTCACTTGCAGATCGCCCCCTTCTTCCAGGCGGTTGATCTCCTTGCGCTTGCGGTTGAGCAGGTAGCCGGCGACGTCGTCCTGCACGCGGACCTGAATGCGATTGATGTTCTCGCGGTGGGCGGCCAGTTGCAGCATACGCATGACGTCAATGCTCATGCTCTCGGTGGTCTTGACCTGGCTGGTGCCGTGGCAATGCGGGCAGTCCTGGTAGACGCTGCGCTTGAGCGAGGGACGGATGCGCTGCCGGGTCATCTCGATCAGGCCGAACTGGGAGATCTTGAGAATCTTCGTCCGCGCTCGATCGCGCTTGACGGCGTCGCGCAAGGCGCGCTCCACGTCGCGGCGATGGCGTTCGTCACGCATGTCGATGAAGTCGTTGACGATCACGCCGCCCAGGTCGCGCAGCCGCAACTGGCGGGCGATCTCCTTGGCAGCTTGCAGATTCATCTGGAAGGCGGTTTCCTCGGCGTTGTTGTCCGCGCGGAAGTTGCCGCTGTTCACGTCGATGGCCACCAGCGCCTCCGTCTGGTCGATGACGATCGAGCCGCCGTTGGGCAGCGGCACGTGCCGCAATTGAATGCGGGCAATCTCGTTTTCGATCCCGTAACGGTGGAAGAGGGGCTCGGAGTCCACGTAGTGCTTGATGCGGTTGGCGTAGCGCGGCATGACGATCTGCAGGAACTCCTGGGCATGCTCGAAGGCGGCCGCCTCATCGACCCAGATCGTGTCGATGTCGTTGGTGAAGGTGTCGCGGATGGTCCGCGTGATCATGTCGCTTTCCTGATAGATTTCCGTCGGCCCTTTGAGCTTGCGGATGCGGCGCACGACTACCTGCCAGAGACGCGACAGATACGCCAGGTCGCGCTGCAGCTCTTTCTTGGTCTTATCGATGCCGGCGGTGCGGATGATGAAGCCGAGCCCCTTGGGCGGCTGGAGCTCGTGGAAAATCTCGCGCAGGCGGCGGCGCTGCTCGTCGTCGGCTATCTTGCGCGAGACGCCGACCCGGTTCAGGCCGGGCATGAGAACCAGGTAGCGGCCGGCGATACTGATATAGGTGCTTAAGGTCGGACCCTTGGTGCCGATGCCCTCCTTGATGACCTGCACGAGCACTTCCTGGCCGCGGCGGAAAATGTCCTGAATGAGCGGCTTGGGACGACCCGCGCCCGGACGCCCGAAGACGCGGCGGCGGCCGCCGCCCCGGCGCTGGTCGCGCGTCGCCCGGCGGCGCCGGAACGCGTATTCCTCTTCTTCACCCTCGGCATCGCGTTCCTCGCCCAGATCGTCGTCAAATGCGTCCTCCGTGGGCCTCTCCTCAGGGGAGGAAGATTCCGGGAACAGCTCCGTATCCGCTTCCTGGTCGAAGTCCGCGACCGTCTCGGCGATCTCTTCTCGGTAGCTTGCCGGCGCGGCGGTCGGGTGGACGGCGGCAGCAAAGGACTGATCGTCATCCTCATCGAAATCCGGCGCTGGCGCACCCTTGGCGGGTGTTTCGGGTTCTTCGACGCGCGCACGGGGCTCGTCGGCAGCGCCGGCGCGTGGGAAGAACAGATCGGCGTCGTCGATCGCCGCGTTCGATTTTGTCTGCTCGTCGCCTTCTTCCTCTTCGGTGCGCCGCTCGGCGGAATCCATGAAGCGAGTGGGCTCCCCCGGTTCCTCCGGCCTGGGAGCAGTCCGTTCAGGGCGCGGCGCGCTTTCCGAGCCGGCATCGGTCGCCGGGGCTTCTTCAGCAGGGATGGCGTCTTCGCCGCGCGGCTCGGGCGGGGCCCCGGTCTCCTCATCGCGGCGCGACCTGCGCGAGCGACCGCGTCCGCGTCCGCGGCCACGGCCGCGTCCGCGCGGACGGTCCTTGGCAGAACCGCGCTCGCGGACATCTTTCTTCTCGCGAATCCCGGTTTTTTCTTCAGCGGGCTCGGTTTCGGCTTCCGGTTCTTCGGGCAGCGCTTCGGGTTCTGGGAAGCGATCTTCCAGGCTCTCTGCCGGCGGCGGCGGGGGACGGCGGCGATTGCCGTTGGGCCCGCCGCGGCGGCCGCCATGATCGCCGCGCTGCCCTTCCAGATGGCGGTAATAGGCCGGCTCGACGTCCGAGACGTGCAGGAAGCCGTTGCGGCCGATGCCGAAATCGACGAATGCCGCCTGAATGCTCGGCTCGATGTTGACGATGCGACCCTTGTAAATGTTGCCGACGTAGCTCTCCTGGCTCGTGCGCTCGACGTATAACTCCTCGAGCACGCCATCCTCGACGATGGCAATACGGCATTCCTCGGGTTGCAGCACGTTGATGAGCATCTCTTTCTTCATGAGATTCCTTGTAAATGAGGGCGAAAGGGAGCCGTCCCTTCAGGACAGGCTCCAATAAACAAACAAATTCAGTCAGCGGGGCCGAGCGGCGTTGCATCAACGCCGCCAGTCGGCGACACGCACAACACGCGGGGCGCTGACGCGACCCCGCTCGTCTCGGCTTCCTCTTCCAGTTCCAAATGGCTCCTCTCCAGGATCGCTCCGGCAGCGAGCAAATCGCCAAGCCCGAGCAGCCGCAGGATCTCTTCCGGCCGGGCGGTGCCGTTGGGCGTAACCAGGAGTTCGATTTCCAACCTATCTGCAAACAAACGCACGTCGCTCAGGTACGGTCTGAGATTGATGCGCCGCTTTTCCGGCCTGTCACGCTCAATCCAGCTTTCCGCCGCTGCCAGCAACTGCTCGATGCGTTCGGGCAGGCCCGTGGCGCTTTCCGGCGGCACGGAAACCTGGTAGACCGCCTTGCGAACATGCGCGGTGATTTTCGGGTCGATCCGGTGCACGCTGAGAAGGTCCAGGCCTGTGGGCGCCTGCGCTGTCAGCCGGGCCTGAATTTCTTCAGGTGTCAATTCTTCGTCCAGCTCCAGCTCGGCGATTTCCTGGAGACCGACCACGCCGAGGGAAAGCGGCATGGCGAACACCAGTCGTGGTTTGGGATTGAATCCGGCCGTGGAATGATAGGGCAGGGACGCACGCCGCAGCATGCGCTCGAAACAGCGCATGAGGTCGTGGTGGCTGATCAGGCGTAATTCACCGGTCTTCTGGAACCGAATTCGGACCTTGGCGCAGACCATACCGTCCAGTCCATCGCCCTGGCGTGAAGCTTCGCGAAAGAGAGCCAGCCGAACAGCGCCTGTTGCGCCAGGGCTGGATCTGCAATGCGGCGCTTCGCGCCTCTCGACACAGGAATGCGGGAACGGCGAGGACCATGGCGCCCGCTTCCGCGTGCCAGTTCCTCGCGCGCCCGAACGGCCTTCGCAATGGTGGGGACGATACCGGCATGACCATGGACAACGAAAGGTCGAGCATGGCAACGCCGAATGATCGAAACGGAAAACAAGTTTCCGCCCGGCGTTTCGTGCGCGAGCTTCGGTTGCTGGCGCCCCGCCTGGACTCAGCCCGGGCGGCCGGCGCCGTTTCACGGCATGCGGGACATCGCTGGAATGGAGGGATGGAAGGTTGGACCCGGTAGAACACTCAACCTGGTGGTCGTTCTCGCTCAGACGGTCCCTGCTCCATGCCTCGATTCCTTCCAGAGCCAAAGGCTCTAACCCACCACCTCCGGAAGGATGCGTCGGGTTTGCTCCCGCAAAAAGTTATTCACATCACGTGCCGTTTCCAGGCACAACGCTTCATGGGCGACTTTTTTGGCTTCCGTTACCGTAACCGACCGGAGGATCTTTTTGATCTCCGGAATCTTGTGCGGCGTGACACTCAACTGTCGTAAGCCCATTCCCAACAGCAGCAGCGTGTAAATCGGTTCGCCGCTCATTTCGCCGCAGACGTTGATTTCCACCTGGTGTTTCTGGGCTGCGTTGACCACCAGTTCGATCAAACGCAGCACCGCCGGATCACCCGGGCTGTATAACGACGCCACCGTTTCATTGGTGCGGTCCGCGGCGAGCGTGTATTGGATCAAGTCGTTGGTGCCGATGGAGAAGAAGTTCACTTCGCGCGCCAGCTGGTCGGCCATGATGGCCGCCGAGGGAACTTCGATCATGGTTCCCACCGGCAATTTGCGGTTGAAGGCAATGCCTTCTTCTTCGAGGTCCTCCTTTACCTCCGCCAGGATCATCTTGCACTGACGCAATTCCAGGATCGTACTGACCATGGGGAACAGGATACGCACATCCCCAAAGGCACTGGCTCTTAGAATGGCACGCATTTGCGTTTTGAACAAGGTCAAATTCCGCAAACAGAGCCGGACGCTGCGCAAGCCGAGAAATGGATTCCTCTCATCCGCATTGTAGTCTGGGTTAGTCGCAAACTTGTCCGCCCCCAGGTCCAGGGTACGGATGACCAGTGGCTTGCGCCCCAGCGTATGCAGCACGGTCAGGTAGGCGTCGAGGTGCTCCGCCTCGCTGGGGTCGGACTGCCGGCCGAGGTAGAGAAACTCCGTTCGATAGAGTCCCACGCCGTCGGCGCCGCGCTCCTCGCAGTGAACGGCCTCGTGCGGGAATTCGATGTTGCCCAGAAGGGCGATGCGTTCCCCGTCGCGCGTCTCGGCCGGCAAATCGCGCAGCTCTCCCAGCTGGCTTTCGAAGCTCAGCAGGCTGCTGCGCATGTGTTCGTAGCGCTCCTGGGTCTCCTCATCGGGATTGAGAATGACGATGCCGCGATTGCCGTCGACGATGACCAGGTCGCCGCCCGAGACGTCGGTGAGGAAGCGGCCGAGGCCGACGACGGCAGGAATCTCCAGGGCGCCGGCCATGATCGCGGTATGACTTGCCCTGCCCCCCGCCTCCGTGGCGAAGGCGAACACCTTGCGCGGATCGAGAACGGCGGTTTCCGAGGGCGTCAGGTCGTGAGCCAGGACGATCACCGGCTCGAGGAGCTGCTGGAGCTGCTCGCGACGCTGACCGAGCAAGTTGCGCAGGATGGCCTTTTCAATGTCGAAGAGGTCGACGGCCCGCGTGGCCAGGTGGCCGGAATCGATGCTCTCCAGCGCCTTGGCGTGGCGGCGCATGATGCGGCTGACCGCGTACTCGGCAGCAAACCCTTCCTTGACGATCAGTGCCTCGATTTCACCCGCCAGGGTCGGGTCTTCAATGAGATGGGCGTGGGCGGCAAAAATCGCACCGTACTGGGGGCCTACCTTTTCCGTGACCGCCTGTTGATTGCCACGGGCGTCCCGGGCGGCGGCAGCAAGGGCCTCGTGCAGGCGGCGCCTCTCCTCCTCCAGCTGTTTGCTTTCGACGAAGCGCTGCGGAATGCGAAAGGATTCGGTGTCGAGGACCAGCGCCGGTCCAATCGCCACGCCCGCTGAGACCGCAATGCCGCGCTTGATTTCCATGGAACCTGGGGAGAGTGCATGCTTTGGCCAAAAAAAGGTGTCTGGAACTTTCAGGCGCTCAAAGCTCCAGCGTTTATTGAGACTCGAGAGTTCCAGACACCTTTTTTTGGGCAAAGCTAAGAGTGCGAGGTTCATCCTTTGGGCGGCAACGGAGAGCCGGTTTGCTCGTCGATGCCCGGCGAGGCCAGGAGATCGGCAAGGACTTCCAGCGCGGCCTCTGCATCCGGGCCGGAGACCTCGAGGACCAGCTCGCTGCCTTGCTGCGCCGCCAGCAGCATCAGCTCCAGCGGGCTCTTGCCGTTGACGCGCTGGTCGTCCTTGCTCACGGTGACGGCGCT
>Ga0066710_100001769_pt1 | contig 16609 bp, 22 predicted proteins | sample GraSoiAngelo_159_FD_79666 | JGI IMG/M metagenome (GOLD analysis project Ga0066710, IMG submission 79666) | Grasslands soil microbial communities from the Angelo Coastal Reserve, California, USA - 14_1009_16_40cm | ecosystem: Environmental > Terrestrial > Soil > Grasslands | place: USA... | reverse complement strand
ACTTCCGGCACTGAGCCTTGGCGATAGGCGATGATCGGCGTGCCACACGCCATTGCCTCAATCATGACGAGTCCGAACGGTTCCGGCCAATCGATCGGAAACAACAGCGCATACGCACTGCCGAGAAATTCGTCCTTCTCGCCCTCGCCGATTTCGCCCACATACTCGACCACCGGATCGCAGAGGAGCGGCTTGATCACGGCTTTAAAATACTGGCGGTCCACGAGATCGACTTTGGCGGCGATCTTGAGCGGAATCCCGATCTGTTTGGCTATCTCGATCGCGCGATCGACCCGTTTTTCCGGCGAGATTCGCCCGAGAAAGGCAAAGTATTTCCCCGGCTCGGAACGGAAGCGGTAGAGGTTTTCCGGCAAACCGTGATACACGGTGGCCAGCCAATTTACCCACGGCAGCGGCTCGCGTTGCGCATTTGAGATCGAGACCAGCGGCATATCGCGAAACTCGTCATAGAGCGGAATCAAATCGGAGATGTCGAGCCGGCCGTGCATGGTCGTGACGTGCCGAACAGGCCGGCGCCGCGTGATCGGAAAGTGCAGATAATCGATGTGAAAATGGACCACATCGAATTCATGGGCCTGACGAAACACCTTCTCCAGAAGCACGACGTGGTGGGCGAGCTGGTCGATGCAATTTTTGTCCAATCGAAGCGCGCGCGGCGATGCCGCAACAAGCTGCGCCGCCGTCACTGAATCGCCGCTTGCGAAGAGCGTTACGTCATGACCCTGACGAACCAGCTCCTCAGTGAGATGGGAAACAACGCGTTCCGTGCCGCCGTAGTACTTTGGCGGCACGCTCTCATAAAGTGGTGCCACCTGCGCGATTCGCATACGCACAAAACACTCAACCCAGTGCTTCAGTCTATGCAAGCAGGGCGGGCTTAATCGCGGGGTGCCGGCGACCAGTCGACGCGAAGGCGTTTGGCTAATTGGATCGCATCGAACGGAGCGTGAACCTGGCGTCATTATCAAAATAAACAAAAACGTCGCGTGGTAGGGACGCCGCGCTGCGGCGTCCGCGGACATCGCGGCGCGATGTCCCTGCCAATGTCGCGTTATATGGTTGCGTCACACGGCGCGATCGTTCGATGCGAGCAGCCCACCAATCGAGGGCGGCATCGGTGTAACCGCTCACGTAAAGTTGCTCCGCGTACCAGCGTTCGTAACTCGATGGCAACTGGGTGAATAAAACGAGCCGTTGATCTCGACCGAATTGAACGCGCCGCTCGCAAATTCCAACTCGCGATGCTGCGGCAGCTCTCGCGGGTAAAATTTTCCGCGCCAGCCCGGGTAGCGCAAGCCCGAAATGCCGACGCGGATCTCGCCGGCAGGGCGAGACTCTGTCGAGCCGACGAAATCGTCGAGCGGCTTTCGACGGCTCCGCAGAGCGTCGCCCCACCAGCTTTTTATTACTTAGACGAGCTCGAGGTTCAGTTTGCGATGGGCGAGCAACCCGTGTTTTGCGCATAGCCTTTGGAATTGCTGAAGTCCTTCCTTCTCCTCGTCTCCAAAGGTGAATCGCAGATGTTCAGTGTAATAGCGGCGGCAAAACACGGGATCGAATTCCTTTTCGTCCGCGATCAAGTTGTCGATCTTCGCGAGGTTCTCATCGCGCAAAGCGCGCAGTCGATCAGCAATCGTTTTTGCGGCGCCGAATTCCGGTCGAATTAGCCAAAGCGCATAGACGAAGGGAAAATCGACAATTCGTTTCCATTCCTCGCCCAGGTCCCAAAACCGAAACTCCGGGTGATCGCGTCGAAATCGGATCCCCTGGTCGCCGATGAGGAGCTGTGCAGTGGCATCGGCATCTGGCCGATGTTTTTCTCCCGCCGAATCACCGGCGGGACGCCGATGCCACGACAGCAGCGGATTCAATCCGCATTGGCCCAGCAGGCATCGCAGCAGATTTACTGAAGTTTCCGACGCAGGATCGATACCGATCTGTTCCAGCTTTCCCAATTCATCACGGTGCGCGACAACAACGCTGTAGACCGGACCGTCTGACGAAATCGATACGTCGTCGACAATCCGGTAAATCGGATTTCGTAAAAGTTCGAAACTCGAAACGAGCGCAACATCGAGCTCGCCGCGCGCGAGCTTATTACAGAGCGCCGCCGGATGATCGAGCACGACCTCGCCCGCCCAACCGTGGATGAGCGGTCGTGCGTTGAGGTATTTGACGCAACCGATCCGCGGAGTGAGCTCACGGAATTTCCTCTTCCTCTCAATCTTCATCTTCGTCTCTCGCCAGAGTAAGACTAGGATGAAGCGGAAGAGTTGTTCACGCGCAGGCGAGCTCGGTTTGAGCGCGCGGCTGCGACGATGTCGATCTTGCGGGCGCGCCGTTGAGCCGATGATAATGACTGTCGCGCTGCGCCGGCACCCGCCCGGCCTCTCGAATGGCGTGCTCAAGCGCGGCGATGCTTTGCTGTTGTGGCGTGGTCGCACCGGCCATGTGGAAAATTTTTTCTTCCATGATTGTGCCGTGCAGATCGTCCACGCCGTAATTGAGGGCGACCGACGCGAGCGGCAGCCCCAGGCTCACCCAGTACGCAGTCAGGTGGTCGATGTTGTCGAGGTAAATCCGGCTGACGGCCAGATTGCGCAGTTGCTCGATCGCTGAAGCGCGCTTGATGTTGGCGAGGATGCCGTTGGACTGCGACGGTTCGAATGCGAAAGGAACAAAGCCGCTGAACCCGCCGGTTTCATCCTGCATTTCGCGCAATTGCCGCAAGTGATCGACGCGCTGGGCGAGAGTTTCGATGTGACCGTAAAGCATCGTGCAGGTGCTGCGGCCGCCCATCCCGTGCCAGGTGCGATGCACGTCGAGCCATTCCGCGGCCGTTTCTTTGCCGCGGCAAATCTGTTCGCGGACGACCGGATCAAAAATTTCCGCGCCGCCGCCGGTGATCGAGCCGAGGCCGTTCTCCCGCAAGATCAACAACGTCTCCGGAATCGACATGCGGAAAATTCGTTGCGCGAGATGACGCACTTCGATCGCGGTAAACGCCTTGATGTGCAGGTCGGGATCGAGCGCGCGCAGCCGCCGAAGCAGTTCCAGATACCATTCTTTCTTGAGGGTCGGATGCAGGCCGCCGACCATGTGCACTTCAGTAATTCCGAGCGGCAACGCCTCGGCGACGGCGCGAACAATCTCCTCAATCGCATGCTCAAACGCATGGGCGTCGCGTTTCTTCGCGGCAAAGGCGCAGAACTGGCAGGAAAGCACGCAGATGTTCGAGTAATTGATGTAGCGATTGTGAATGTAAGTGGCGTAGTTCGCGTTCTTCCGTTCCCGCACCACGTTCGCCAGCATGCCGATGGCATTAATGTCGCGTGCCTGGTACAGAGTGAGCGCGTCTTCGTCTGAGATCCGCTCCTGCGCTTCGACCTTTTCCGCGATTGTTCGAAGGGCCTTTGGAATAAGCAGATAATTCATCTACTGACGCAACTCGGACAGGATTGCCCCGGCAAGCTTGCACACGCCGCTCGGAGCTTGCAACAAAACAATGGACACGCCGCGGCTCGCCGACCCCGCCATTCGCGAAGCAGCCGTTTTCAGTTAGCTTACAGGCGCGACGGCGCGCAACCAGATAGGTTTTTCACGGCAACTTCCCGCATGGACCTGAAACGAGCCGGTCGCCCCGCAGAAGAAAAAGACGACGGCGAAGACGTGCGATTGATGGGTTTGATCGCCCACGGCGACATGCCGGCGTTTGAGCAACTCATCGAGCGTCATCAGACGCTCGTCGCCGGCACAGCTGCACGTATGTTGGGCAGCAATTCCGACGTCGAAGATATTGCCCAGCAGGTCTTCATCCGGGTATGGAAAAGCGCCGCGCGCTACCGGCCACGCGCGAAATTCACCACTTGGCTCCTAACGATCACCCGCAACCTGGTCTTCAACGAGCTGCGCCGAACGAAGCGACGCGCGCAGATGCCGCTTCAGCCCGATCCGGAAGGTGAAGAAATCGCCTTGCCCGACGAAGTCACCGCCGCGCCGGACGCTTCGCTCCTGGAGAACGAACTGCAGCGCGCCATCGAGGAGGCGATCGCGCAATTGCCCGAGACGCAACGGATGGCGTTGATCCTCCGACGGTATGAGGAATTGAGCTATGACGATATTGCCGAGGTTCTCGATCTGTCCGTGCCGGCGGTGAAAAGCCTTCTCTTCCGCGCCCGCACAGAACTGCGCGGACGCCTTGGCAAGTATCTCAGCGGCTAGATGTGTGGCAGTGTGTATGCTGCGCCGCCGGACGCCCCAGCGCGGCGCCCGTACCTTCGCGTGCACGTTCGCGACAGATTAAAAGAGGAGGGCGGACACCTCGCGGCGCCCGCCCCCTCTCAACCCCACATTCGTTTTAGTATCAGCGATCCTTCGCGCTCGAGTGGAAGCTCACTTCACCTGCGCCTTCCTCGGGGGGCGGCGGCATACCGGGCTTCGCGTAATCGGCCGCCAATGCGCGTTGTGCTGTCGGCACGAGCCGGACTGCGCCTTTCGCATTATTGCGCCAGCCATTCTGATCGGCGAATTCTTCGCCGGTATGATGCAATCCAGACACCTGGTCTTCCAACCCGGTGCCGTAACGCTGGTCGATAATCGTCGGGGTCACGAAGACGAGCAGGTTACGTTTCGTCCGCGCGTTTAACTTTTCCTGGAAAAAGTAGCCGAGGATTGGCACATCGCCGAGGATCGGAACTTTGCTCCGCGCTTTGGTTTGTTCGTCTTGAAGCAACCCACCTATCGCTAGGGTGTTGCCACTCTTGATCAGGACGCTCGATTCAAGTGAGCGCGTGTCGATGATTGGACTCAAGACATTTGCGCCAGCGAATTGGAATTGCGCATCACCAACTTTATTGCTGATCTCCGGCTTCACCGACAAAGTGATGAAATCGTCCTTGTTTACCGACGGTCGGACTACCAGCGTGTTGCCAAATTTCTTGTCTTGAAAACCGCCGAACACCGCCGTTGCTGTTTGCTCGTTAAAGTTTAGCTGCGGCACAGGTTGATTGCGACTGATCTCAATCTTCGCTTGTTGATTATCGGCCGTGACCAGCCGCGGATTTGCCAGAAATTCTGCATCGTTATCTTCATTCAGAAACCGCAGAGTGGCTGACATTTGAGGTATAGACAAAATGGCAAATTGACCGCCGAGTGCGGCCAAGCCATGCTCCGCGTCGCGCAGAAAATCCACACCTGCCAAGTGGCCGTTTGTATCCGTCCTTACCGTGGGCAACGTACTGGGCTGTATCGACGACGTAACTTGTCCAGTTACCGGGTTCGTCGATTGAACGATGGCAGCGGAACCCAGACCACTGCCGGCGAACTTGAATGTCTGTGCGTTATTTGAACCTCCAAATGTACCCGCCCAGTTGATGCCGTAGCTTTGTTTGGGGTTCGCCGTCACTTCAACCAGGCGCGCCTCGATCATGACCTGCTTGGTCGGCTTGTCGATTTGCACCAGCAGCTTGCGGATGTTGTCGATGTTGCCGCGCGTCTCGCGGAAGAAAATGGTGTTGGTGCGCTCGTCCACCTGGGGTGGATCTTTGCTCGCCAGCTGCGAGGCGATCAACGGCACCACATCTTTGGCGCGCGAGTAACTGAATTGGTAGCTGTCGCTCTCGGTCGGCTCGGCCGTGCGTTCGGCGCCGGTCTTGATGTAGTAGACATTGTCGATCTTATCCATGAACAGGTTCTTCGCCTTGACGATGATGGCGATCGCCTGGAGCGCGGTCACATCTTCGAGGCGCATCGTCACCGTGCCGGTAACCTGTTCGCTTACGACCATGTTGATCTTGGCCTGGCGCGCGAGCAGCCGCAGCACCTGGCCGACATCGTCGCCCTGAAACTCACGCACGCCGACCCCGCCGTTCTCGGTCAGATTGTCCGGCTCGACCGTGGTGGTCGTTCCTGCCGGCGAAGTCGCCGTCGAAGTGCTGGTCGTCGTTGTCGTGGTGGTTTGCGTTGCCGCTGGCGCGGGCGTACTCGCCGCCGCTGCCGAAGTCTGCGCGAAAAGGACTGGAGAACTGTCGCTCGTCTTCGTGCCTGCCGTTGTTGTTGTCGTCTGGGTCGCAGTCGCTGGACTGCTTGCCGCCGCTGGCGACGGTGAGCTGGTTTGGGCTTGTGCTAAGGACCATGCCGCCACCAGCGCCGCCGTCGCACAGCCAAGGATTTTGAATGGATTTACCATAGGTTAAGATCGATCTGAATGACTGCCGGGCTGGTCTAAAGCAGGAAGCAGACCAGACCGGCGCGGCCGTTTTGCCCCGGTCGGGCTCAGTCGGACTTACACACGCGGCAGCTTGGCAAATCGAGCGCCGCCGGAAGCACCAAATCCCAAACCCCAAGCACCAAAGAAATCCCAATACCCCAAGCTCCAACACTACCTCGGCTCGGGACGAGTGCGGTTTGGTTATTGGAGCTTGGAGCTTCCTCGGGATTTGGTGCTTGGGATTTGGGATTTATTCCGTGGGTTCGATCACCCGCCCACGCACCCGCCGCATTTGCGTGTGATGTGTGAGAACGTGCACCCGCCCATCGCTCCCGCGGAAAAATGCGCTCAGCAGCCAGCTCACGATCGAGATAATGATCGCGCCCCAGAACGCGCTGCCAAAACTGTCGACGTGAAAGCCGATCACGATGCTCGGCACCAGATAAAGCATCAGCCCGTTCAGGATCAGGATGAAAAACCCAAGGGTCAGCAAAATTAATGGCGCGCTCAGAAGGAGCAGCACCGGCCTAACGAAAGCGTTCAGGATGCCTAAGAGCAGCGCCGCCCCGATCAGCGCCGGCACCGTGTCATAGCGAATGCCGTGAAGAAAGGACGAGGCGACCATCACCGCCACGGTCGTGATGGCCCAGCGGAAAACGAAATGCCGCATATGTCGATCTTACGGACAATTCGCGACCCCGCCAAATTTGGAATGCCTGCCTGCAGCAGCTTGGCGCGAATCACGGCTAGAAACTACTTGCGAACATTCAGAGCCGCGCTAATCGGGTACGCCTGTGCCGAGAAAAATTAAGACCAACGAAGCCACCAAAAACGGGACGACCGCCCCGTCCCTGAATTCAGAGCCAAAGAAACGCCGTCCAGCCAAGCTGGTGCGCAAGAAAACCACAGCTGGCGCGCGGCGAACCAAACCGGGCGCGAAGTCCATCCCGCCAACCTCCGCTGCCGAGCCATTCGACGAGATGGTCCGTACCCGCGCCTATTTCATCGCCGAGCGCCGCCACCGCCTTGGTCTGCCGGGCGATGCCAGCTCCGATTGGCTCGAAGCCAAACGCCAGCTCGTCTCCGAGCTCGGCCCGCGATAACGGTAGGCACGCCGCGCTGCGGCATCCAGACATCGCAGCGCGATGTCCCTACCCGGGCAGCGATTCCATCCCAGGCACGCACTCCCGCGCCTTTTGTAGGAGCCGATTCATTCGAAACGGTTTCGCCACCAGCCCGGCCACGCCCGGTTCCTTCAACAACTCGCGCGCTCGTTCCTCGTCCGCTTTCCCCGACACGAGCAAGAGCGGCGGTACATTTCTCGGCGGCTCGGCGTGATTATAGACTTTGCCGATGAGGAAAAAGAGCATCGCCCCGTCGATCATCGGCATTTGGAAATCGAACACGAACAAGTCGTAATCTTTCCGCAGTGCCAGCTCGAAGCCGTATTCCGGGCGCGGCGAAGTGTCGACCTCGCAGCGCAACGACGCCGTGAAGGCTTCCCGCATCATCCGCAAAAGGGTCACTTCATCATCGACCATCAAAATCTTCTTCGGCTCCGCCTCGCTCACTGCCGAGATTTAACCACGAACCCGACTGGCTGATGAAGCATTGATTTGCACCGCCCGCTCGCTGACGCTCGCTCGAGGGCACGGAGAACACAGAGACACAAAACTGAAAATTTCTGTCACCTTGCTCTCCCGATTCAATCCTCCGTGACCTCCGTGGTCTCTGTGGTTAAAATCGCATTGATGGAGAACGCCCTTGTCGATCTTAGGAACGCCTTGCGGGAACGTGTAGCCATTATTCGCGATGAAGAAAGCCGGCGCGACCAACCGATTCACCTCGCGCGCTTGCAAAGGGTGTCGGAAAAGATCGCGCGGCTCGAAGCCGCTCTGCCACGCCCGCTCGACCCGCAGCTGGCGCATTATCTCAAACGCAAAAGCTACGCCAAAGCGCTCGAATTTTTGGAACAATGTGGCACGGCCTTCTAGGCCGTGTTCTCATCGGCAAGATGCCGAGGCCACTTGCCTAGCGCGAATACAGCTCGACGATCAACTGCTCGTTGACCATCGGCTGCATCTCTTCGCGCGAGGGGATGTGGGCGACTTTGCCTTTGAGCGCGTCGCGGTCGACCGTCAGCCAATCCGGCACGGGCACGATTTGGGTCAGGTCGAGGTTGCGCACGACGAGCTGACGCGATTTGGGCTTGTCTTTGATCGCGATCTCGTCGCCGGCTTTGACGTTGTAGGAAGCGACATTGACGGTGCGCCCATTCACGAGCACGTGCCCGTGGGACACGAGCTGGCGCGCGGCGGCGCGGGTGTTGGCGAAGCCGAGCCGGAACACGACGTTGTCGATCCGGGTCTCGAGCAACTGGAGCAGCGTCTCGCCGGTCACGCCGCGCTTGCGCAATGCGTGCTGGAAAATGCGCCGGAACTGACGCTCGAGCAGCCCGTACTGGTAACGGAGCTTTTGTTTTTCGCCGAGCGCGATTGCATAATCGGACTGCTTGCGCCGCGATCCCTTTGGCCCGTGCATGCCGGGCGGATAATTTTTTCGCTCGAGCGATTTCGATGATCCGAAAATCGGCACGCCATAGCGGCGGCTGACTCTTGTTTTTGGTCCGGTGTAGCGAGCCATGGTGAAAGTGACGAGAGTTTAGACGCGGCGCTGTTTCGGCGGCCTACAGCCGTTGTGCGGGACCGGGGTAACGTCGCGAATCACGGTCAGATCGAGGCCAATCGCTTGCAAGGCGCGCACGGCTGATTCGCGCCCGGCGCCGGGGCCTTTGACCCGCACTTCGACTTCTTTCAGTCCGTGGCCCATTGCCTGACGCGACGCGTCCTGCGCCACCATCTGCGCCGCATACGCGGTGCTCTTGCGCGAGCCTTTGAACCCGACCTTGCCGGCGCTCGACCAGCCGATCACCCGCCCCTGCATGTCGGTGATGGTAACGATGGTGTTGTTGAACGTCGCGAGCACGTGCGCGACGCCGGAGTGAACGTTCTTGGCTCCCTTGGCCTTGATGATCTTGACCGGCTCAATCGCTTCGCCGGTCAACGAAAGGTCCTCTTTCGGCGGCGCAGCGGCGGGCGCGGCCGGTTCCTTGCGCGGCTTGGCCGGCTTCTTGGCGGCCGGCTTTGTTTCCTCGGTCGCCGCGGCCTGGGGCGTCGGATGCTCGGGATCGGCGGCTTTGACGGCGGGCTTGTTATCCTTCGGTTTCTCGGGGTGTTTCGGTTCAGCCATTTTGTTGATTAAACTTTCCCGGCTTTCGCGTCGGGATTGCGGATCACGCCGACGGTCTTGCGCGGGCCTTTCCGGGTGCGCGCGTTTGTTGACGTGCGCTGGCCGCGCACGGGAAGTCCGCGGCGGTGACGGACGCCGCGATAACAATTGATCGCTTGCAGGCGTTTCAAATTCCCTTGCACTTCGCGGCGGAGATCGCCTTCGATCGGGATCTTGCTATTCGTGATGGCGTGAATGATCTCGTTCAACTGTTGCGGCGACAGGTCTTTCGCGCGCGTGTTCGGGTCGATATTGGTTTGCTCGAGGATGCGTCTCGCGGTGCTAAAGCCGATCCCGTAAATGTAGGTCAGCGACGCCTCGATCCGTTTGTCGGCCGGGATTTCAACTCCAAGTAATCTGGGCATGTTTTATTTTCCTCTCGTCACTCGGTCACTACCCCTGCCTCTGCTTGTGCCGCGGGTTTTTGCAAATCACGCGGACGACATTTTTGCGCTTCACGATCCTGCAGCTTGCGCAAAGCCGTTTCACTGATGGTCGCACTTTCATAAAAGGTAATTGATCGTCGATCTAACGAGGGCCGCGGCAGCATGTCCGCGGTATCATTTCTGGCGGTAAGTGATCCGACCCTTCGACAAATCGCAGGGGGAAATCTCTAGCATAACTTTGTCGCCTGGCAAGATGCGAATGAAGTGGAGCCGCATCTTGCCTGAGATATGGGCGAGCACGTTGTGGCCGTTCGGCAACGCGACGCGAAACATGGTGTTGGGCAGCAGCTCGACGACCGTGCCCTCTACTTCAATTGCGTCTTTGCGTGCCATGTCAAAATTTCGGGCTCCCCATTGGTGATGAGGACGGTGTGCTCGAAGTGCGCCGAGGGCATGCCGTCGGCGGTGCAAGCGGTCCAGCCGTTGTCGAGCAGGATGACCGCTTCGGTGCCGGAATTAATCATCGGCTCGATCGCCAATGTCATGCCGGGCTTCAATTTCGGGCCGGTGCCGCGCCGGCCGTAGTTCGGGATCTGCGGTTCTTCGTGCAATTTGCGGCCGACACCGTGCCCGACGAATTCGCGCACGACATTGAAATGGCTCCGGCGCGCTTCGTCCTCAATCTCCGCCCCGATGTCCCCGAGTCTGCGCCCCGCGTACGCGACTGCGATGGCGCGCGCAAGCGCGGCTTCGGTCGTGCGCAGCAAGCGCTCGGTGCGGTCATCAACGATCCCGACCGGCACGGTGGTCGCGTTATCGCCCACCCAGCCGTCCTGAACGATGCCGATGTCGAGCTTGACGATGTCGCCGTATTGAATCCGCCGCTGACTGCCGATGCCGTGGATGACTTCGTCGTTGAGCGAGATGCAAATGTTGCCCGGGAAAACGCGGTGCCCGAGTCGATAACCGAGAAACGCGCTCTTCACGTTCGCTTGCTGCATGAATGCGGCGGCGGCCTCGTCCACTTCCTTGGTCGAAACACCCGGGCGCACGAGTTCGCTCACCTTGTCCAGAATCTCGCTCGCGGTGCGGCACGCTTGTCGCATCTTTTCAACTTCGCGCGTGCTCTTAATCGGAATCATCATCGTTTGTCTTCGATCAGGCCCGACACGTCTGCGAACACCACCTCGCGGTCGCGGTTCCCATCGATCCGGTGCAAGATCGACATCTTCCTGTAGAAATCGGCCAGCGGCTGCGTTTTCGTGTTGTATTCCGCGAGCCGTTTTTGCAGCACGGTCACGTCGTCGTCGCTCCGGCGCTCGAGGTGGCCGTCGCAGTAAGGGCAAACCGCGCGCTCGGAAAATTTCGCGGCGTTCGCGCTCGTGACGAACCCGCAACTGCGACATTGCAATCGTCCCGAGATGCGTTCGCGCACCGTCTCTTCCGAAACCTCCAGCCAGATCGCCAGATCAAGAGCTGTTCGTAACCGCGCGAGGATCGAGGATAAACTCTGCGCTTGCGGCAGCGTGCGCGGGAAGCCGTCGAACACGAAGCCATGGCTTCCATGCAGCCGCAGCCAATCTTCAATAAGCTCGATGATGATGTCATCGGACACGAGGTCGCCGCGCTGAAGTGTCTCCGCCGTTTTTAATCCGAGCGGCGTCCCGAGATCTCTTTCCCGCCGCAAGATCGCGCCCGGTGAAGTAACGGGAATACCGAACTGCCGGGTGATCATTTCGGCTTGTGTGCCTTTGCCGGAACCCGGCGCGCCGAGGAGAACGAGCCGCCGCTTCACTTCGAGGCGAGAAAAGCCGCGACACCGCCGATAATCACGACCGCGATGCCGACGTAGAGCCACATCAACACTCCGCGACCGGCCGCTTCACCGCGCGCGTAGGTGGCGCGATCAAACGCGCGTCCGCGGATCCGGCCTTTGCGCAGGAATCCATCGTAATGTCGCTGGATCAAATGCGTTTCAACCTGGCGCATCGTGTCGAGCATCACGCCGACAACAATGAGCAAACTCGTGCCGCCAAAAAATTGCGCCGTGATTGTGGGCACGTGCAGCCCCTGGCTGAGCAAGCTCGGCAAAATCGCGATGATGGTCAGCGCCACCGCGCCCGCGAAGGTCAGGCGGCTCATTGTCGTATCGAGAAATTTCGCGGTCGGTTCGCCCGGTCGCACACCGGGGATGTAACCGCCGTATTTTTTTAGATCATCGGCGATCTGCGTCGGCTGAAACTGCGTCGCGACCCAGAAATAGCTGAAGAAGAAAATCATTGCCGCGAGCACGACGTAATGCGGCCAGCCGTTTGAGAGCGCGGCCGCGACCCGTGCCGCAAAGGGACTGCTCTTGAAAGCATAGCTGACGATGGTCGTGGGAAACAAAAGAAGCGCCCACGCGAAGATGATCGGCATCACACCGGAGTAATTGACCTTCAGCGGCATGTATTGGGTTTGGCCGCCGTACATTTTGCGACCGACCACGCGCTTGGCGTACTGAACGGTGATCTTGCGCTGACCTTGTGTGATCGCGATCACCCCCGCGATGACAAGGATCAAGAATAGAACCATTAGGACCAGCACCATCGGGTTAACCTGGGTGGCCGCGCCGCCGCTGGGCACAAACGTTTTCCAGGCCTGGGCGAGCGCGGCGGGCAGGCGCGCAACGATGCCGATGGTGATAATGAGCGAAATGCCGTTGCCGATGCCGCGCTCGGTGATCTGGTCGCCGAGCCACATGAGAAAAAGCGTGCCGGTGGTGAGCGAGATCACGGTGACAATCCGAAACGTCCAGCCGAGATCGTCTACCAAGGGAATGCCGAGCTGTCGGATCGTGTCGGTGATTCCGGGCAGAGTGATGTGATACGACTCGGGGTGCTGAAATGACACGGCCAGCATGTAACCCTGGAAAATGCACAGACCGAGCGTGGCGTAGCGCGTCATCTGCATTATTTTCTGGCGGCCGCCGTCTTCGCGCGCGAGCCGGCTCAACCGCGGGATCACCGCCGTTAGCAGCTGCATCATGATCGACGCACTGATGTAAGGCATGATGCCGAGCGAAAAAACCGCGCAATTCTCCAGCGCACCACCGCTGAATAAATTGAACAGCGCCGCGATCTGGCCGCCGGTCTTTTCGGTGAGCGCGGTGCGGAACCACTCCTGGATGACAGCCTGATTCACGCCCGGCGTGGTGATCGCGGCGCCGAGCCGCACGATCACGATCACCGCCAGCGTGAACAAGATCCGCCGGCGCAGCTCCGGGATTTTGAGCGTGTTTACAAAGGCCGAAACCATTCGCTAAATCTGGAACAACTCACATCGAGCGCTAGCTCTTGCGTGATGTTTTCTTCGGCGTCGCCCGGGCCGAAGTTTTTCTTGTCGATCTTTTCTTCGCCGTCACCGCCGGCTGCGTTTGGTTTGCGGCAAGATCGACATCTTCAGGCGTCGGGGCTGGTGCAGGCGCTCGACGCTCGCGCAGTGTGATCGTGCCGCCGGCTTTCTCAATTTTTTCCCGGGCGCCTGCGCTCACTTTGTCGGCTTCGATCGTGAGGCCGTGTTTCAATTCGCCGTCGCCGAGAATTTTGATTCCATCGAAATCACCGCGCACAAGTTTCGACTCGCGCAGCAGCTGTTCGTTCACGGTCGTGCCGGTTTTGAAATCTGCGAGGTCGGCGAGATTAACAATCGCGTAGCGCTTGTGAAAGGCGGCGTTGTTAAAGCCCCGCTTCGGCAAACGCCGGATCAGCGGCATCTGGCCGCCTTCAAATCCGAGGCGGATACTGCCACCGGAGCGGGCTTTCTGACCTTTGGTGCCTTTGCCGCTGGTCTTGCCGTGACCCGAGCTTTCACCGCAGCCGAGCCGTTTGGTTCGATGTCGCGCGCCAGGACGCGGTCGCAAATTATGAAGCCGCAACATGCTGATCTGCCTTTCCGTCGCCGGCCTTGATACCGCCGACCTGCAAAATCTCGTCGCGCCGGCGCAACGCGCGCAGCGCCGCCATTGTCGCCTTCACGACATTAGCGTGGTTACTTGAACCGAGAGATTTCGCGAGCACATCGCGAATCCCCGCGGCCTCGACCACTGCGCGCACACCGCCACCCGCGATTACGCCCGTTCCCGGCGACGCTGGCCGCAGCAGAACGCGGCCGCCGCCGAATTCGCCGATCGTCTCGTGCGGGATCGTGTTTTCGTGCAGGGAAACTTTGACCATCGATTTGCGCGCGGCTTCCGACGCCTTGCGAATCGCTTCCGAAACTTCGTTCGCTTTTCCGAAACCGTAACCAACCTTGCCATCGTGATCGCCGGCCACGATCAACGCGCTGAAACTGAATCGCCGCCCGCCTTTCACCACTTTCGCGCAGCGATTGATGAACACGACTTTTTCCGTCGTGTCACCTTTGGCCGCCGGGGTCCGGTCGGGATTACGCGAATCGCGTCTACTTGGAGGTCCTTGTGCCATTGTCTAAAATTTCAATCCACCTTCACGCGCCGCGTCGGCCAGCGCCTTCACTTTGCCCTGATACTGGAAGCCGCCGCGATCGAACACGACCTTGTCGATCTTTTTGTCCAGTGCGCGCTCGGCAATCACTTTGCCGACGACTTCGGCCGTCGCGCGGTTGGCCGCGGCCTTGTTTTTGCCAAGCACGTCTTTCTCGGCGGTCGACGCAGCGACCAGCGTTTTCGCGGCGGCGTCATCGATGACCTGCGCGTAAACGTGTTTGCCGGAAAAGAAGATCGACAATCGCGGCCGTGCGGCGGTACCGGAGATTTTTTTCCGGATCCGCCGATGCAAACGTGCGCGCGCAGTTTTTCGATTAAACGTCGCCATAAATTACTGGACGGTCTTGCCCTCCTTGCGCCGGATTTGCTCGCCGGCATAGCGAACACCCTTTCCTTTGTAGGGCTCGGGCGGATAGAACCGGCGAATATCGGCGGCGACTTGACCGACCAGTTTTTTATCGACGCCTTCGATCGTGATCCTGGTCTGATCGGCGACGGTAATTTTAATGTCCTTCGGAATCGGAAACAGCACCGGGTGCGAAAAACCGAGGCTCAGATTGAGGTTCGACCCCTGCACGACGGCTTTAAAACCGACGCCTTCGATCTCGAGATTTTTCCTGAAACCTTCGCTCACGCCCTGGAGCATGTTGTGAACCAGAGCGCGCGAGAGACCGTGCAAGGCTTTCGCGCTGCGGCTCTCGGCCGAGCGCGCGAGCATGACCTGGTTGTTGTCGATCCTGGCCGAGATCGCAGGCGGCAACTTCCAATTGAGTTTTCCTTTCGGCCCTTCGACCGCGACACCGCCGTCATTGTCGATGTTGACCTTGACCTTGTCGGGAATCTCAATCGCTTTGTTTCCGATTCGTGACATGGGTCCGTGATTTGTTACAAAAGTTACAAAGATTAAATCGTTACCAGATGTAGGCGAGCAGTTCGCCTCCCACTTTTTGTTTCTTCGCTTCGCGGCCCGACAACACGCCGCGCGAGGTGGAAAGAATTGACACGCCCATACCACCGAGCACGCGCGGGATTTCATCAGCGCCGACGTATCGGCGCAAGCCCGGCCGGCTCACCCGACGCAGCCCGGTGATCGCGCTCGTTTTATCGACGAGCTTGTTTGTGATCCTGATTCGCGGGTGCGCCGCGCTCGTGTCGACGGCGTAATCGGCGATGTAACCTTCATCCTTCAAAATCCGCGCGATCTCGGCCTTCATCTTCGAATACGGCACGACGATGTCGATCTTCTGCGCGCGCACGCCATTGCGCACGCGAGCCAGAAGATCGGCAATCGGATCAGTTATAGCACTCATTTCAATCAGGTGGTCTGCGCGGCGGCGGGTCCGCCTTCGGACGGACTCGCTGTGGCGAGCTTGCGGGCCCGGTCGCTGAACGGCATGCCCATTTCGCTCAAGAGCGCTTTGGCTTCCTCGTCGGTCCGCGCGCTGGTCACGATAGTAACATCAAAACCGATGTTGCGCTTGATTTTATCGAGTTCGACCTCGGGAAAAATGGTCTGATCGGCCACGCCGAGCGTGTAGTTGCCGTGCCGATCGAAGCAGCGCGGCGAGACGCCGCGGAAATCGCGGATGCGCGGCAGCGCCGCTTTGATCAGGCGCTCAAGAAATTCATACATGCGCGCGCCGCGCAACGTCACTTTCGCGCCGATCGCCTGGTCCTTGCGCAATTTGAAATTGGAAATGCTTTTCTTGGCGCGGGTCTCGACCGGCCGCTGGCCGGTGATCAACGCCAGCTCGGCCTTGGCCTCCTCCAGCGCCGTTTTCACGTCTCCTTGCGATCCGACCGACGTGTTGATCACCACCTTTTCCACTTTCGGGGTCTGGTGAACGTTCTTATAGCCGTGCCGCTGCTGCAGCGTCGGCATTACCTTCTCCTTGTAGTGGCGGTAAAATTCGTTCTGCTCTTTCACGATTTCGCCGTTTCTTTCTCTTTTTTCTTTTTCTCCGCCGCCGGTTTTTCACCGCGCTCGAGCAACTTCACGTTCGAGATATGGATCGGCCCTTCGCGCTCGGCGATCTTGCCGCTCGGGTTGTCCTGCGATTTGCGCAGATGCTTCTTGATGATGCGCACGCCTTCGATCAGCACCTGCTGCTTGCGCGGAATCACCTGCAGGATCCGGCCGGAGGAACCACGGAAGTTGCCCGAGATCACCTCGACCTGATCGCCTTTTTTAACGTGAAACTT
>Ga0066710_100001767_pt1 | contig 16613 bp, 15 predicted proteins | sample GraSoiAngelo_159_FD_79666 | JGI IMG/M metagenome (GOLD analysis project Ga0066710, IMG submission 79666) | Grasslands soil microbial communities from the Angelo Coastal Reserve, California, USA - 14_1009_16_40cm | ecosystem: Environmental > Terrestrial > Soil > Grasslands | place: USA... | reverse complement strand
GGTGAATCACGCCGAGGCGCCGGGGAAGAGAAACCGCACGCGGTTCCAGCGGGCGATCTCGCAACCGTTCTCACGGCTGAAGCGCGTCCGGACTAGCTTCCCGCGGAAGCGACCGGTGACGAGCGCCTCCTGTGGGCCGCCGTAGATCTGCGTACACGCCATGCCCTTGGGCGTGGGGGCGAACGGCCGCTCGACTCGCATCAGCTTCGTGCAGGCCGCCGCGCGTTTTGGGAGCGTTCCGGCGACCGGCGCGCACTCGAGCGTATAGACGTGCTTGCCGGGCTGGCCCTGTCCGGCCGGCCAGACGCTGACGTGCAGCGAAGTCGAGGTGACGAGGATCGCGGCCAGGACGATCATCGTCCCAGGATAGGCAAGAGCTGCCGCAGCCGTCGCCGCTCGGCGGGCAGGTAGAAGCCCAGGACGAGCAGAACCAGCGGAAACGCCGCCGTGAGCACGAGCGCCACGGCGAGCGGCGCGTCGAAAGCCTTTCCGAGGACGGTCAAGCCGACGGCGGCGACCCCGAGCGTCGCGACACGTCGCCACTGGTAGGAGACGGGGAAGACGCGCTGGGCACGCCAGGCCATGCCGACGAAGAGCAGCGTGTAGGCGACGACCGTCGCGACCGCAGCTCCCATCCTTCCGTACGACGGGATGAGCGCCAGGTTCAGCGCGACGTTGACCGCGGCGGCGGCGCCGGTCACGAGCCAGTTCGAGCGGGTCTGTCTCGCGCGGCCCGTGCCGATCTGAACGACGACGTAGGCGCCGAACGCCGCGACCCCGAAAGCGAGCGGCGCGACGACGTTCTGCGCGGGATAGAACGGCGCCGTCGTGATCAGCTTGACGATCCACGGCGCCAGGAGGCCGAGCGCGAGCGCGAGCCAGCAGCAGACGAAGACGACGTACGTCAGCACGAAGCTGTAGGTCCGCTGCGCCTCGCGGTCGTCCTCGATCGAATAGGCGAACGCGGGCCAGGCCATCCGGAAGGCGGTCAGCAGCAGGACGATCGCCGATGCGACGCGGACGCCGATCGAATAGAGGCCGACCTCGTGGGCGTCCGCGAGCTTGATCAGGAAAAAGCGGTCGCTGAAGTTCGTGAGCCAGAGCGCGACGGCCGAGGGGACGAGCGGCAGCCCGAAACGATTCATCGCCCTGTAGAGGGAGCGGTCGAACTGCAGGCCGAGCGCGTGCCGGCTGTAGAGCAGAAGCGCCGCGTACACGATGAGCGTTCCGGTGACGTTTCCGACCAGCACGCCGAGTGGTCCCTTGTCGAACACTACGACGAGGAGGATCGTGGCCGTGATCGTGATCGCGACATTCGCGAGCGTTGCGGCGACGTATGCAGTCGAGCGTTGCTCGACGCGGAAGAGCGAGGTCATCTGCTCGTAGTTCAACGCGGCCCAAAGGCCGACGAACGCTGCGATGACGAGACCGCGGTGGCCGTGCGTTCCGAAGAGGAGCCACGAGATCTGCGAGGCGAGCACGATTCCGAGCGCCGTGGCGACCGTGGACGCGGCCATGACGTACCAGAACGCGGTGCGCACGACGAGGTGCCTTCGGGCGGGCTCGGCCGAGTCGAAGTAGAAGCGGAAGAACGCGCTCTTCATCCCCTGCGCGACGAGGGCCGTCAGTACTGCCGACAGCGCAACGAGTGTCTCGATCAACCCGTAGTCGCTCGGCGAGAGGTAGCGCGTGTACAGCGGTAGGAGCAGGACGCCGAGCACGCGCGCGACGATCGAGCCGAGCCCGTAGATCGCCGAATGGCGCAGGAGCTCTTTGAGCCGCTCGATCATTGGATCACCAGGCGCCGACTCGGCGGCGCCGCATGGAGGCCGGGCGGGCTTTGCCCGTGCGGCCGTTCAACACACGCTCCCCGAAGTTCCCCGCTGACGAACTCTGCAGGCACCCGCTTAGAGTATGGAGCGGTAGAGCTCGATGAAGCGATCCGCCACCTTGTCGAGGTCGTGCACGCGTTCCACGTAGGCGCGCCCTTCTTCCCCGAGCCGCTTGCGCAACTCGAAGGACTCCACCAGGGGACGGAGCTTCTCCACGAGATCGTCCTTCGTCGCGGCAACGATCGGCACCTTCATACCGAAAGCCTCTTCCGTCTGCGCCACCGCCTCGGGATCGAGATGCGTGACGACCGGCTTCCCGTAGGCCATGGACTCGATCGCGAAAACGCCGTGCCAGAGGTAGTGCAGCTGGTCGACGACGATGTCCGCGCGCTTGAACCGCTCCACCGCCTCGTCGTGCGGTACCCCGTGCACGACGTCGAGGTCAACCGGCAGCTGTGCGCATGCCTCGACCACGTGCCGTGTCCCCTTCTTCTCCGGGTCCGAAGGCGCGTGCACGACGAGTGGCCGTTCGCGCTCCACCGCCGGCATCGCCTCGTAGTCGCGGAGATCGAGCCCCGGCGGGATGACAGCGGTCGCGTCAGGCACCCAGCGCGTCGCGGCATAGGAGCCGACAATCCAGGCGTCGAACTTCTTCCGGTATTCGAGCTCGTCGAGACGTTTGCCGCGGATGTCGTCGCCGAGAAAGTGCATCACCGACTTCTTCCGCGCTGCGCGCAGGATCGGCATGTTCAGCGACTTCGGGACGAGGGTCTTCCCGAAGTAGAAATGGAAGATGTCCGTTTGCGGGAGGTAGCGAGCCAGTGCGCGCCACTGGACGGCCTGTTGGCGCAGGAATCCGGACCGCGGCAGGTCGAGGTTGATGTCGTACTCCTCCGGTCTCCACTTTTGGGGCCAGAAGACGAGCAGCTTCGCGTCGACGCCCTTGCGCCGCAGTGCGTTGACGTGGGCCCAGCCGGTGCCGGCGAGGTTCACGGGAAGATGGAGGACGCGGGGCACAAGTCAACGATACGATCCGCCGCCGTGCCTGCCGCGCTGAAACGGCGTCTGTACCGGACTGTGCGCGACCTGCGTCACCCAGGTCCGGCCCTCGAGCGCCGAGGGATTCGCGACGAGGTCGCACGCTTCCTCGGCGGTCGGGACGTGCTGCGGCGCTACGAACGCGAGGTGCGCGAAAGTGGGCTGAGGGAGCATCTGCTCGCCAAGGGACGCGAGCACCACGACGCAGTCGTCGCAACCGGCGCAGGTCACTCGCTCGGTGCGATCGGGTATACGGAGGGCGTCTATCTCTACGCGGTCGTGCGCACGGCACGTCCGGAAGCAATGGTCGAGACCGGGGTGGCGAACGGCTTCTCGACGGCTTTCACGCTCCTCGCGTTGCAGGCGAACGGCGTAGGCCACCTGCACTCGATCGACCTGCCGCGCGAGGTCGGCCGCGACTACGAGCCGGGCACGTTCTACGAGGGCGAGGGCCGCGCGGGCATCCCGCCAGGCTCCGAGCCGGGTTGGCTGATCCCGGAGATCTTGAAGGAGCGTTGGACCCTGATCCTCGGACGGAGCCAGGAAGAGCTCCCGCCGCTACTCGAGCGTCTCGGAACCGTCGACACGTTCATGCACGACAGCGAGCACTCGTTCGACTGCATGTGGTTCGAGTTCAATGCCGCCTGGCCCGTGTTGAGGCCGGGCGGGGTGCTCGTGTCGGACGACGTGAACTCGACGGAGGCCTTCGCGCGATTCTCGGTCCAGGAACGCCGCGACCCCGTCCGGCTGGCCCGCGGAATGGCCCTGCTGCGGAAGTGATTTGACAAGTTAGTGACTGGTAGCTAACATTGCCGCCATGGCGGTTACAGAGCGAAAAAGCGCCGGGGAGCGCCGCGAACAGATCCTCGAGGCGGCCCTGGCAGAGTTCGCCGCACACGGGCTCGAAGGGGGCTCGACGGAGGCGATCGCAAAGGCCGTGGGCATCTCGCAGCCCTACGTCTTCCGCCTCTTCGGCACCAAGAAGGAGCTCTTCATGGCCACGATCGAGCGCTGCATGCTCGGGACGCTCGAGATGTTTCGCACGGCGTCCGCCGGCCTGCAGGGCGAGGAAGCCTTGCATGCGATCGGCGACGCGTACGTCGAGCGTCTGGCCGCGGATCCGACCTACCTGCATTCGCAGATGCAGGCCTATGCAGCGTCGGACGACCCGCAGATCCGCGAGGTCGTCCGGAAGGGCTACGGCGAGCTCGTGGAGTACGTAGAGCGGGTCTCGGGGCAGCCGCCGCTCCGCGTCTCCCACTTCTTCGCGAAAGGGATGCTCCTGAACGTCATGGCCTCGATGGACCTGCTCGGCGCCGACGAAGGCTGGGCGCAGCGCCTCATCGAGGGCTGCCGCGAGGACGTGTAGCCGCTCTTTTTTTTGACCTCGAAGTAAGTGACCACTCACAAGCATAAGGCGATCCAGAAGGAGGAACCATGAGTGCCAAAACGCGAACGATCTGGACTTTTGCAATCACCTCGGTGGCGGTCTTCATGGCCACCCTCGACAACCTCGTGGTCACGACGGCGCTGCCGGTGATTCGCAAGGACCTGCATGCGACCCTCGCGAGCCTCGAGTGGACGGTCAACGCATACACGCTCACCTTCGCGGTGCTGCTGCTGACCGGAGCTGCGCTCGGCGACCGCTTCGGCCGGCGCCGAATGTTCGTGGTTGGTCTCACGATCTTCACCGTCTCGTCGGCGGCGGCTGCGCTCGCGCCTTCGGCCGGAGCGCTGATCGCCGCTCGTGCAGCTCAAGGTGTGGGCGGTGCGATCATCACGCCGCTGACGCTCACGATCCTGAGCGCGGGCGTGCCGGCGAATCGCCGCGGTGCCTTCATCGGCGCCTGGAGCGGCATCGCCGGCCTGGCCGTCGCACTCGGCCCGGTCGTCGGCGGAGCGGTCGTGAGCGGCATCTCGTGGCACTGGATCTTCTGGCTCAACGTTCCGATCGGCATCGTCTTGATCCCGCTCGCACTCCGCCGCCTCGAAGAGTCGCACGGGCCGGCGGCAAAGCTCGACCTGCCGGGCGTCGCGCTTGCAAGCGCCGGTCTGACCGGGATCGTGTGGGGCCTTGTGCGCGGCAACGGGCAGGGCTGGGCATCGGCCGAGATCGTGACGGCGCTGGTCGCCGGCGCAATCGTGTTCGCGCTGTTCATCCTCTGGGAGCTCCGAACGGACGAGCCGATGCTGCCGATGCGCTTCTTCAAGAACCGCGCGTTCGCACTCGCGAACGTTGCGTCGTTGTTCATGTTCTTCGGGATGTTCGGCTCGATCTTCCTGCTGAGCCAGTTCTTCCAGATCATCCAGGGCTACAGCCCGCTCGCGAGCGGTGTTCGCATCCTTCCCTGGACGATCATGCCCCTCTTCGTCGCGCCGGTCGCCGGAGCGCTGTCCGACCGGATCGGCGGGCACCGGCTCATGGGCGTGGGCTTGATCCTGCAGGCTTCGGGACTCGCGTCCATCGCTGCGATCTCGACGTCGACGACGCCGTACTGGCAGTTGGTCGCGCCCTTCGCAATCTCGGGCATCGGCATGGCGATGTTCTGGGCGCCGGTCGCGAACGTCGTCCTCTCGTCGGTCAAGCCTGAGGAGCAAGGTCAGGCATCCGGTGCGAACAATGCGATCCGCGAGCTCGGCGGCGTCTTCGGCGTCGCTGTGCTCGCCTCGGTCTTCTCGGCGTACGGCGGCTACCGCACGCACGAGACGTTCGTCAGCGGGATGAACGCGGCCGTCTGGATCGGTGCAGGCGTGGTAGCCCTCGGGGCGGTTGCAGCGTTCGCAATCGGCAAGGCCCGAGTCCGCGCCCAGGAGCAGCCAGTCCAGGCGGACGCGCTCGCAGAGGCTGCTTAGAAGACCCTCAGTTGGACCCGGGCGGCGCAACCGCCGCTCGGGTCAGCTGCTCGACGACGCGATGGTTGCGCTGGATCATCTTCGCGGCGTAGAGACGATCGTCGGCCTTGCGGAAGAGGTCGAGCGGGCCCAGGCTGTCCTCCGGCAGCGCCGCCCAGCCGAAGGTCATCTGAATGTCCTCGGCCGCAAGCTCTGCGCGCAGTCGCGCGCAGAGGGCGCCCGCTTCCGCAACGCGCACCTCGGTGAGGATCGCGAACTCGTCGCCGCCGACGCGGGCGAGGTCGTCGCCGGGCTCGACCGCCTGCGACAGCACGTCCGCGAGCCGACGGAGCTCACTGTTTCCGGTGCTGTGGCCGTGTGTGTCGTTGACCTGCTTGAGATTGTCCATGTCGCCGAGAAGCAGCAGGAACGGGCGGGCCGTGCTGCAGCGACGTGCCAGAGCCTCGTCGAACATGCGTACGTTGAGGAGGCCGGTGAGGAAGTCGCGTTCCGCAAGCTCGCGAAGCTTTTCCACGTGGCGCCTGTGCTCGTTTGCGAACCAGCCGACGAGGGCGCCGCAGGAGGAGTACGTGATGAAGCGGATCACGGTGGCATCGGTGAGGACGTCGCGGGTGGGCACGCGAGGCGTCGCGACGATCGCGAGCGTGTAGAGCGCGGTGGCCACGCCGCCGCCGAGCAGACCGAGCCTTGCTCCGCCCGCCAGCGCGAGCAGCGCCACGGGGATGTAGAAGAAGTGACCGAGACCTAGGCCGGGAACTTCGAAGAAGACGAAGCTCTCGAAGACGAGCGCGTAGCAAGCGATCGCACACGCGATGAGCAGACGCCGATGGGTTGCCGCCGCAGGCATACCATGGTCAGCTTCGTCCCGGGTCGCCGGTCGCGCGTCCCTCGAAGGAGTGATCGCGGAGCACTATCCTCTGTTCTATGGCTGGCACCGAAGTGGTCGAGACAGCGCGCGTGACGGAGGCCGATCTCCCGGCGCCCGATCTCTCGATCGTCGTGACCGTCTTCAACGAGGCCGCCTCGGTCGACGAGCTCTACCGCCGGACGATCGCGGCGCTCGACGCCGGACCGCGTACGTTCGAGCTCATCTTCGTCGACGACGGTTCGACGGACGGCACCTTCGCGGCGCTGGAGCGCCTGCACGGCGGCGACCCTCGCGTGCGCGCGGTGCGGTTCAAGCGCAACTTCGGCCAGCATCCTGCGATGCACGCCGGCCTGTCGCGGGCTCGTGGCGAGGTTGTGGTGACGATGGACGGTGACCTGCAGAACGAGCCGGAGGACATCCCGCGGCTGGTCGAAGCCGTCGAGGCGGGCAACGATGTCGCGAGCGGCCGTCGCCGCGCGCGCAAGGACTCGGTGGGTCGTTCCGTGCCGTCCCGTCTCATCAACGGCATGCTCCGCCGCTTCACCGGCGTTGCGATCTCGGATTTCGGGTGCGCCTTCAACGCGTACCGTCGCGACGCCGTCGAGCCGATGCTCGGCTCGATCGGCAAGCAGAAGTTCACGAAGGCCCTGGTTCTCTCCGGCGGCGCGAGTGTCATCGAGGTGGACGTCGCGCATGCGCCGCGCCACGGACCGTCCCGTTACTCACCTCTTCGCCTGACGCGGCTCGCCCTCCACGTCATGGCCGGCTACTGGCCGCAACCCATCCAGTGGATCGGCGTGCTCCTGGGCTCGGTGTCGTCGCTTCTCGCCTTCGGGCTTGGTGTCTACGGGATCGTGTTTTGGATCGGCGAGTCGAACTTCCCGGGTCCCCTCTTCGGCGGCGTTGCAATCCTGTCCGTCCTCGGCATCCAGGGCTTCATCTTGGCGCTGATCGGCGAGTACCTCGGCCGCATCCAGCGCGACGTCGAGGGCCGCCCCATCTACACGATCGATCGTGAGTTTTAGCCCCGCGCGAAAGCTTCGCTTTCGCGCGGATTTAGTACGCCGCTTCGCGGGGAACGTGCGCGGGCGGAGCCCGCGCACTCTTGTTTGGGTTGTTGCTGGCGAGTGATGTCAACCGCGGGGGTGGCGGCGCGCAGCGTCGCCACCCCCTTAAGTTCGCCTCCAGCTAAGCCCGGCTTCGCCTGGTCTTAGCTTCCGGCCTATGGCCATAGGCCGGTTGGGAGCCCCAAACTGCTTTGTCCTGACGTTTGCTCGGTCAAGGAGCAGCGGCGAGGATCGCCTCCTTCAATTCGTCGTGGAGTGCGCCTTTCGTCAGCAATGCGACGGCGCCGGCTTCGCGTGCCTGCTCCGCGAGATTGGGCTCGTCTAGACCGGTGACGAGGATCACCCGTGTCTCCGGACTTCGCTTGCGTAGGCGGCGTGCAGTCTCCAGGCCGTCGATCTCGGGCATGCGCACGTCGATCACCGCGACTTCAGCCTCCTGCGACACTGCGAGCTCGATGGCGGTTCGGCCGTCCCCCGCGGTTCCGATCACGCTCAGCCGGTCGTCATGGCCGAGCAACAGCGCGAGCGCGTCGACGAACAGGCGATGATCGTCGACGATCACCACCCGTACGGGAGTGGCTACGAAATCTCTGGGCATGCTCCTGGGACTTGGGAGTTTTCCTCACTTCCCCGGAAGGGACCAGGGTACAAACACGTAGTCTCCCGGCGTGGCCAAACGCGTTCTCGTCACAGGCGGGGCGGGATTCATCTCGTCCAACTTCATCCACCACCTCCTGGCGAAGACGCCGTACGAAGTCGTGTCTCTCGACGCACTCACGTATGCGGGCAATCTTGACAACCTGGACGGTGCCATGTCGCACGAACGGCTCTCATTTGTTCAGGGGGACATCCGAGACGCCGACCTCGTGCGCGACATCGTCGCCGAGGTGGACGTGATCGTGAACGCCGCGGCCGAATCGCACGTCGAGAAGTCGATCGAAGAGGGCGCCCGTGAATTCGTCACGACGAATGTCGAGGGGACACAGATTCTCCTCGATGCGATCCGCGAGGCCCCGGTCGAGCGGTTCATCCTGTTCTCGTCGAGCGAGGTCTACGGTACTGCGGAGTCCGCGCCCATGGACGAAGAGCATCCGATCAATCCGCGGAGCCCGTACGCGGCCACGAAGGCCGGCGCCGACCGTCTCGCCTACTCGTACTTCGTCACCTATGGGCTTCCCGTCGTGATCGTGAGGCCGTTCAACAACTACGGCCCGCGCCAGCATCCGGAGAAGGTCGTTCCGAGGTTCATCACCCAGGCGCTGCAGGACCGTCCGTTGACCATCCACGGAGACGGCCACGCGAGCCGTGACTGGCTCTATGTCGACGACGACGCGGAGGCGATCGAGGCCGTGATCGCGGCGCCGCTCGACAACGTGGCGGGCGAAGTGCTGAACGTGGCGACGGGCGTCGACATCTCGGTCACCGACATCGCGGACGCCGTGCTCGAGGCGCTCGGGAAGCCGTCGTCGCTGAAGACCTTCGTGACCGAGCGACTCGGGCAAGTCGACCGGCACATCGGCTCGACGGACAAGATGGAGCGCCTCACCGGCTGGCGGGCGCGCACGTCGTTCGAGGAAGGTCTCGCGCGCACCATCGCGTGGTACCGCGAAAATGAGGTGTGGTGGCGGGGGATCCTTCAGAGCGAAGCCGAGGCAGGCGTCTCCTCGTCCTAGGCGCCGGGCCGGCCCAGCTGGGCCTGCTCGCCGCGGCGCGTGCACGTGAACTGCACGTGATCGCGCTCGACCGCGACCCCTCCGCTCCCGGCTTCCGGTACGCCGACCGTCGGGCAATCGTCTCGACGGAGGACGAGTCGGGCATCGAGCGGCTGGCGAGCGCGGAGCGCGTGGACGGGCTGATTGCGCCGGGCATCGACTGGCCGGTCGCGATCGCGGCGCGGATCGCGGAACGGCTCGGCCTGCCGCATCCGATCTCGCCTGAGACCGCCGCGTTGTCGACGTCCAAGCTGCGCCAGCGCGAGCGCTTCGCGGAGGCCGGCGTACCGCAGCCGGCGTACGAGATCTGCTCCGGGGCGGCGGAGGCGACAGCGGCGGCGGAACGGATCGGCTTTCCGTGTGTGATCAAGGCGCCCGACCGTCAGGGACAGCGGGGGCTCACGCTCGTTCGAGCCGCCCAGGACGTCGCCGAAGCCGTGCGTGTCGCGCTCGACGCGTCCCGAACGGCCACGTTGCTGGTCGAGGAACACGTCCCGGGCCTCGAAGTGACCGTCAATGCATTCTCCGCCGGTGGGCACTTCTACCCGCTGACGGTGACCGACCGGCTGACCGCGCCGCTGCCCGCTTTCGGCGTCGCACTGACGCACGCCTGGCCCAGCGAGCTCGAACCGATGGCGATCGGCACAGTCGTCGAGGCCGCGGCCGCCGCGGCGGCCGCTGTGGGCATCGAGAACGGGCCGAGCTACACGCAGGTGCTCGTCGGGCCGGAAGGTACGCGCGTCGGCGAGCTCGCTGCCCGTCTGGGCGGTGGGCACGACGCGGAGCTCTGCCGCGTCGCGCTCGGAGTCGATCTGAACGGGGCGGCCCTTTCGGCTGCGCTCGGCGAGGAGGTCCCCGCTACGAGCCTCGCGCCGGTGGCGCGTGTCGGTGGCGCCTGCGTCCGCTTTCTCGTCGCGCCGCCCGGTGCGTTGCGCGAGGTGACGGGCATCGAGGAGGCCTTTGCTCAGGAAGGCATCCGCGGCATTCGGATCTACCGCCGCCCGGGCCACCGTTTCGAGGAGTTTCGCCGTGGAGCGGACCGGGCCGGAGCGATCCTGGCCGTGGGCAAGAGCCGCGAGCAGGCGCTCGAGCGCGCTTCGCGGGCTGAAGAGACAATCCGATTCGAGACCGATGTCGAAGCTCTCGTCTGATACCCGAAGGAAAACGATGCTCGGCTTCCAGCCGCCGGCGATCGGCGACGAGGAGATTGCCGCCGTTGCGGAGACGCTGCGTTCCGGCTGGCTGACAACTGGGCCCCGCGCCGCCGAGCTCGAGCGGCGGATGGCGGAGTACCTAGAGGCGGAGCACGTGCTCGCGCTTGCCTCCGGCACGGCGGCCCTCCACCTGGCACTCGTCGCACTCGGCGTCGGGCCGGGGGACGAGGTGGTCACGACGACGATCACCTGGCCGGCAACCGTGAACGTGATCCTGCACAGCGGCGCGACGCCGGTCTTCGTCGATGTGCTCGAGGGCGACCTCAACATCGACCCAGGTCTGGCGGCAGGCGCCGTCACCGAAAGGACGAAGGCGATCGTCCCGGTCGACCTCGCGGGACAACCGGCCGATCTCGATCCGCTGCTCGAGCTGGGAGTCCCGCTGGTCGAGGACGCCGCTCACGCGGCTGAGAGCTGGTATCGCGGGCGGAAGGTCGGCTCGATCGCAGACGTGACGTGCTTCTCGCTCTACGCGACGAAGAACATCGCTGCGGGCGAGGGAGGTTTGATCGCGACGAACCGCGACGAGGTCGCTCAGGCAGTGCGCGATCTGCGGCTGATGCGGCGCGGCGACGGTTCGCGCTACGACATCACGGTGCCGGGGTACAAGGCGAATCTCTCAGATGTGCTCGCCGCGATCGCGCTCTGCCAGCTCGACAAGGCCGAACGGCACGCCGAGATCCGGCGCCGGCAATTCGCTGCGTATGACGAGGCCGTTGCCGAGCTACCTGGAATCACGCCGCTCACCCGCGACGACCGCGACGTGCACGCGCTGCACCTGTACGTGGTCCGTGTCGATCCGGAGTCTGCGGGCGCGACGCGCGACGAGTTCCAGCGCGCGCTCGCCGAAGAGAACATCGCCACGTCGATTCACTTTCTCCCCGTGCACAAGCTGACGCTCTATCGGGAGCGATTCCCCGATCAGCCGCCGTTGCCGGTGGCGGAGCGGGCCGGCGACGAGATCCTCTCGCTGCCGTTGTCGCCGGCGCACTCCGACGACGACATCGCCGACGCCGTCGCTGCATTGCGCCGCGTGCACGAGCGCTTCACGGGATGACGCGCAGGCGTTTCGTCAGGATCCTCCTGACGCTGGCAGTCAGCGGCGGCTGTCTTGCTTACATCCTCTGGCAGCTCAACGTGCGGCGGACGGCGCACATCCTCGTCCACTCCGATCTCGGCTGGTTCGCGGGCGCCGTGCTCGTGATGCTCGCGGGCGTGCCGCCGATGGCGTATCGATGGCAGAAGCTCCTCGAGGCACGGGGGATTCGCGAGCGCCTCTCCTGGCTGATGCGCTCCTACCTCGTCTCGTACACGGCCGGCCAGGTTCTCCCGACCGCCGTCGGAGGTGATGCCTCACGCGTCTACGAGAGCGCGCGCCGCCATCCGGGCAGGCTCGGCGACCTGACGGCGATCGTCCTGCTCGAACGCGCGCTCGGCGGGGTTGCGACTCTCGTCCTTGCGGCGATCGGTTTCGCGCTCGCCGTCGGTCGGTACGACGTCGGCCCCTATCTGTGGATCGAGGGCGCGTTCGTCCTCGGCACGATCGTCCTCGGGGTCCTGTTCTTCTCGCACCGCGCGCGCGGGCCGCTTCGCCGGTTCGTCCCGTTCTTGCGTCGTCTGCGCGTCGAGCGGCCGCTGCGTGCGCTCTACGAGGGCGTGCACGTGTTCCGCCGGCACGTCCGCCTGATGGCGTGGATCTCACTGCTCACCCTGGGCGTACAGGCAGTGCGCGTTCTGGCGATCTGGATGGCCGGCCGGTCGGTCGGGATCGAGCTTTCGCCGCGTCCCTACTACGTGATGGGCCCGCTGCTCTTCCTCGTCATCCTCGTGCCGTTCACGATCAACGGGCTGGCGGTGCGCGAGGCGTTCTTCGTCAGCTTCCTGACCCAGCTCGGCGTCGACAAGGAGTCAGCGCTCGCCTGCGGCTTCTTGTTTTTCGTCGTGACGATTGCGCTTGCGCTCCCGGGAGCCGTGATCCTCGGCGTCGAGAACCTCCGTGGGGTAGCGAGACCGCGAGCGTCGGAGCTGAGATAGCCTCAGCCGCGGCCATGCGCGTTCTCATCACCGGCGGCGCCGGCTTCATCGGCTCGCATCTCGCCGACCTGCTGCTCGCCGACGGGCATCAGGTCCGCGCTCTCGACAACCTCGACCTGCAGGTCCATCCGGCTGGGGAGCGGCCCGACTACCTCGACGGCGACGTCGAGCTGCTGGTCGGCGACGTCCGGGACCACGACGCCGTCCGGCAGGCGCTCGACGGCGTGGACGCCGTGGTGCACTTCGCCGCGGCGGTCGGCGTGGGCCAGTCGATGTACGAGATCGAGCGCTACACGTCGATCAACGCGATCGGCGCCGCGGTGCTGCTGGAAGAGGTCGTCGAGCGCCGCGACGAGATCGGCAAGCTACTCGTCGCCTCGTCGATGTCGATCTACGGCGAAGGCCAGTACCGCAACCCACGGACGGGCGAGTCGGGGCTCGCGCCCGGTGTGCGGCCGGAGACGCAGCTTGCCGCGCGCAACTGGGACGTCCTCGCCGACGACGGCACGCCGCTCGAGCCCGAGCCGACAGCGGAGACGAAGCTTCTGCGGCCGACCTCCATCTACGCGATCGGCAAGCGCGACCACGAGGAGATGGTGCTCGCCGTCGGCGCCGCCTACGGGATTCCCGCGGTTGCGCTCCGGTTCTTCAACGTCTACGGCGAACGGCAGGCGCTCTCCAATCCCTACACGGGCGTCGCTGCGATCTTCTCGTCGCGCTTGCTGAACGACCGCGCGCCGCTCGTCTTCGAGGATGGGAGCCAGACGCGCGACTTCGTCGACGTGCGCGATATCGCACGCTGCTGCGCTCTCGCGCTGCGACACGGCGGCGCCGACGGGCGGACGCTGAACGTCGGCACCGGCAGGCCGACGTCGATCGCCGACGTCGCCCAGGTGATCGCGCGCGGGCTCGGCAAGGAGATCGAGCCGGAGGTCGTGAACGAGTTTCGCGCAGGCGACATCCGCCATTGCTACGCCGACACGCAACTCGCCAACGAGCTGCTCGGCTTCCGGGCGGAGATTCCGTTCGAGGCCGGAATGCAGGAGTTGCTCGCGTGGCTCGAGGGGCAAGAGGCGGCAGACACGGTTGACGCGGCGCGCGAGGCGCTCGTGGCGCGCGGCCTCGCCCGTTAGTGCCCGATCTCAGCGTCTCGATCGTCAACACCAACAGCCGCGAGCTTCTGCTTGCCTGTCTCGCGTCGCTCGCCGGAACGGCTGCGGAGATCGTTGTGCTCGACAACGCCTCCGAGGACGATTCCGCCGCCGCCGTGCGCGATCGCTTTCCCGACGTGCGCGTGATCGCTCAGGCCGAGCGCGCGGGGTTCGGCGCGAATCACAACACCGTCATCCGCGCGACGACCCAACGCTACGTCTACGTGCTGAACGAGGACACGACGGCAGGCGACTGGGGTTTCGAGGCGCTGACGTCGTATCTCGACGCTCACTCGCGGGTGGCGGCGCTCGGCCCGCGGCTCGTCTACCCCGACGGACGCCTGCAGGATTCGGCCTGGAGGTTTCCGACACCGCTCGTGAGCACTCTCTCGCTACCGACGCTCGGCAGGCTCGGTGTGACGCAGTCGCGTGGAGACGCACCGCGGCCGGTCGACTGGGTGATGGGTGCCGCAGTCGTGCTGCGGAGAGAGGCGCTCGAGCAGGTCGGGTTGTTCGACGAGGACTTCTTTCTCTATTCGGAAGAGGTCGACCTTCAGGCGCGGCTGCATCACGCCGGCTGGGACGTGCACTACTTCCCGGCCGTGACGGTCGTGCACCACGAGTCGCAGTTCAGCGCCGAGATCCCGGAGCGGCGGATCAACGAGATGTGGCGCAGCCGCCACCTCTATTGGCGGAAGCATCACAGCCCCACGGGTGCGCGCGTCGCGGCACTTGCGACCGGTGCCCAGTACGCGGCGCGCGCGGCGATGTCTTCGATCGCAAGACCAGCCGACCCGGGACGCCGAGCGCGCATGCGCCTGCACGCACACGATGCCTGGCGCGTCACCGGACCGGGGTTGCGCGAATTGGCGGATGAATGGAACGGCCGTGTGGGCACTGCGCCGCAGCGCTAGCGGCGCGCCGATCCTGCTGCTGTCGCTGCCCCTGCTCGGGGTCGCTCGCCTGCTGCCGGAGAACGGCTTTGGTCTGTGGCTCCGCCTGGTCGCCGCCTCGCTCGTGCTGCTGCTGCCGGGCGCGCTCTTAGCGCGTGCCCTGCACCTGCGCGGCGCGTCGGCGACCGTCGCGTGGGGGCTCGGGGCGCTCGGGCCGGCGCTGCTCCTCGTCTTCGTGGTGCACAGCTCGATCCTGCTCGCGCTCGCCGTGCTTGGCGTCGTCGGCGTCGTTGCGCTTCCGTTCGCCCTCCGTGTCGTCTCGGGGCCGCCTGCATGGGACACGCTCGTGGTCGCGTTCTGCGGGCTCGCGTTCGGAATCGCGCTCTGGCATGTGGCGGGTGTCGTCAGCGGCGACGCGCTCTTCCATCTCGGCCGGGTGCAGAAGCTCTACTCGTTCGGCGACCTGCACGTCCGTTCGGTGGACGAGTTCGCCGACGGTGGGCTCCATCCGGGGTATGCCTTCCCGCTCTGGCACGCATTCCTCGCCCTCGTGGCCAAGGTCGGCGGCGTGGGGCCGGCGGAAGTGATGCTGCACGAGCCCAGTGCGATCGTTCCGGTTGCGTTCGCCGTCGTCTACGAGGCGGGCCTCGCATTGTTTCGCTCGGCCTGGCTCGGTGCAGCCGTGCTGACGACCGCTGTCTCAGTCGTTGCGCTGGCGCCGGGCCACGGAGGGTCCTTCGCCTTGCTCAGCCAGCCCGGGACCCTCGACCGCCATGTCCTGGTGGCCGCAGCTCTCACGCTCTTCTTCCTCTTCCTGCGCCATCCGGGGTGGGCGCTCGGTCTCTCGCTCGCGGCGATCGGCGTCGAGGTGCTGCTCGTGCACACGAGCACCGCCGTCTTCCTCGGCGTGCCGCTGCTCGGTTTCGCCGTTGCACGCGCGCTTCTGACTCGTAGCGATGCACGGAGCTCCGCCACGGGCCTCGCGGCGCTCTTCCTGCCGGCCGGTGCTGCCCTCGCCTGGCTCCTGCCGCTGGTCCGCGAAACGAAATCGCACTCGCCGCCGCGAGGTGAGCTGGAGCGGGCGTTTGCGAAATACCGAGGTGAGCTGGACGTCGACGCGTTGCATCACTACGCGCTTCGTCCCGAGGTCGTCTCGCGTGCCGGCGCAGTCGCGGTGGCCGGGCTCGTCCTCGTCCCGCTCGGCGCATTCGCCGCGCGGCAGCGCTGGGCGGCCTTCGTCCTCGGCGGAACGCTCGCCGTGCTCGTAATCGAGCTCTTGCCCTGGGTCTTCCCGCACTTCGCGGACGCGGTCTCGATCTCACAGGCGCGGCGCCTGGCGGGCTTCGTCCCGATTCCGTTTGCGCTCGCCGGTGGAGCGGCCGTCCTCACCGGAATGGTGGGCTTGCTCGTGCTTCCTGCGGCGCTCGGCGCGGGCATTGCCCTGCAGCTCGCGTTTCCCGGCGACTTCGGGCCCGGGCTGCACGAGGGCGGTCCTGCGCTCGCGACCTGGATCGCGGCAATCGGAGCCGTGGCCGCGATCCTCGTCGGGCTGCTGCGCGAGCGCAGGATCGAGGCACGGACCTGGATCGTCACAGCCGCGGTCGCGCTCTTCTGCATCCCTGTTGCGGTGCACGGATTTGGCGAGTGGTCGCCGGCGGCTTCGGTGGATCGGCACGCGCTGACGCCCGGTCTCCTGCACGCTCTGCGCACGAAGGTGCCGGAGCGCGCCATCGTCTTCTCCGATCTCGAGACCAGCTACCGGATCGGTGCGTACGCGCCCGTCTATGTCGCGGCCGCGTCGCCTGCCCATGTGGCCGACACGCCTTCGAACCACCCCTACAGACGCCGACTTGCCGTCAACCGCTTCTTCGACACGGGCGACCTCTCGATCCTCGATCGCTTCCATGCCGACTGGCTCGTCGTCGACAAGCGCCGGTTCCAGATCCGGCCG